>JAABUM010003519.1_pt1 | contig 19072 bp, 21 predicted proteins | sample 5559161 | NCBI WGS metagenome assembly JAABUM01 (sample SAMN10711868, study PRJNA513369) | rock metagenome | isolation source: Antarctica rocks | place: Antarctica: Victoria Land, Siegfried Peak nord | reverse complement strand
GAAGGGGAGCAGATACACCATAATGGTGTTAGGCAGATTGAACATCGTAGACCTCTCTGTGGTAGGAGTTGTCTACAGCGTAATCTGCCTCTTACTTTCTGCCCAAATGGCCAAAGTCTAGCTTAGCACGATCTACAAGCTGCGCAACGACCGCGGCGTGGCCCATATTTCGCCGGTGTACGCGGCCAACGCGATGGATGCGATGCTCGTCCTGCACGCCGGTAAGTGGCTGTTCGCTGAACTGCTGCGGCTAGCATGGAATGGGGATCGTAAGGTCGTCGGCGAAGTGATTGAGCAACTAGTCCAGCTCGAGCATTCAATCATCCACGAGATGGAGAATAAGCAACTCGTCCAGGTGGAGGGCATCAACGCCTCGGACGAGGTGCTGGTGCTCTTGAACCACGCCCCCAATCATCGCCTAGCCCGTGCCGAACTGCGCGACCGCGCCTACCTACAGAAGCCGGACACGGTAAAGGCAGCCATCAACCGGCTCATTAAGCAAAGGGACGTCCGGCCGCTCGACGGCAACATTGAGGTTGCGCTGACCTCTAAGGGCCAGCAACGCGTCCGCGAGGAGGTGCTGCCCAAAGTGTCAAGAGCTAGGGATGCAGCGGCAGGGACGGCGCGTGGATAGTACGTACCGGCCCTTTCGCTATGGTATACGGCAACGATTCGCGATTTTTGGGGCCACAGAACATAACGTGAAGCTCTAGAGACGCAATCGGCAGCCAGACAGAGCTTGTCGCAGCGCCGCTTTTGCGTGCTGGCTGGTCTTGACGCCAAGCAACTCGAGCGTACGCAACGTGGTCATCGTCGCTAGGTAGGCCGCGCCTTCGTCGCTGACCATCCCCCCCACAATCGATAAGTTCTGCAAGCCTGTCAGATGTGCGACGTGCGCGAGTCCTCGGTCCGTCAGGGAATGCCCTGAGACGGTCAGTGTCTCTAATGCCGGCAACGCGCGCAGATGCGCGAAGCCCGCGTCACCCGGGCCATAATTGAGGGACAAGGTGTGGAGATGGACCAGCGGGGTGAGCTGCGCCAGACCCGTGTCGCTGATCTCCGTCGCCGCCACGTTGAGCGCACGCAACTGCGCCATCCTTTGGATCGACGTCAGCCCGGCATCGGTGACCGCCGTGCCGGCCAGGTTGAGGCCTTGTAAGCTCGTCAGCCTCTCCAGATACCGCAGCCCATAGTCGGTGACAGCGGTGTAGGCCAGGTTCAAGCTGTGCAGAGCGGGGAGGTGACTCACGAGCGCCAGCCCCTCGTCGCCTATTCCTGTGCTTTGTAGGTCTAAGATCTGCACGGTCGTGACACCACGGAGGAGCGCCATCCCGTCGTCGCCAACCGCAGTGTGACCGAGGGAGAGGGTGCGTAGCGCAGGCGCGTTGTAGAGGTGACGCAACCCCTCGTCGCCGACGTGTGTGCCGTAGAGATCGAGGATGGTCAGGCTGGGCAGGGAGGCGAGGTGCGCGAGTCCGGCGTCAGCGACGGCGCTAAACCGGAGGCTGACTGTCTGTAGGCGTGACAGATGACGGAGGGCAGCGAAGCCACTGCCCGTCACGCCCGTCCATCCGAGCGCGAGTTGGTCCAAGGACTCTAGTCTGCCTAGGGCTGAGAGGCCCCGATCTGTCACCGCGGCGCTCGCTAACGAGAGGACACGCAGGCGATCGAGATGCTCTAGCGCCTGCATCTGTCGATCGCCGATCGGTGTGTCCTCGAACGTGCACCAGTCGAGAGCGGGGATATTGTCCAGGCGCAACGCGCTGAGTGGGCTATGCGACACGTCAAGGCGTTCCAGTGCGGGTAAATCACGAAGATCGAGCGCTCCCACATCGCTCGCCTCCAGCGTAAGGGATCGCAAGCGGGGCAGATCGCGCAGCGAGACGGTCGAGACACGCGACCCCGCTAGGTCGATGTCCTGGACTGTTGCATCGGACGTCACGGTGAACGCGCTCGCAGCGTCTGGCTCGTCGATCATCGGGTGGAGTACCTCTGCCTGCTCAGGATGGGCGTGTCGTAGTCGATGGGCGCCGGCGTGCGCCCGAGGTCCAGGTGGTACCGCCCGAAGCGATTGATGTGCTCGGTCTGGTAGGGACTCAGCGCGGCCACCGCCTCCTCGTCCACGGCGTACCCTTCCTGGGTGAGGTCGTGCAGCACGCGGGTCATCGCGCAAACATTGTAGAAGATGATGCAGTTGGCGACCAGGTGGTTGTAGCGGATCGTCTTCCGTTGGGCCGTGCGGTCATTCTCGGTAATGATGCCCTCGCTGCCGAACATGGCCCACTTGGCGAAGCGGTTGAAGGCCTCGCTCTTCGTCGTCGCCGCCTGGATCGTCGCCCGCAGGTCCGCATCGCCGAGATACTGCAAGAGGAAGGCCGTCCGGACCACCCGCCCCAATTCGCGGAACGCCTGGTAGAGCTTGTTCTTGCGCGAGTACGTGCCGAGCCGCCGCAGGATTGCCGATGGCGTGATCGTCCCGGCCTTGATCGGGAGGGCCACGCGCAGCATGTCGGGTAGATGCGTGGCGATGAGGTCCCAGTCGATCGTGTCCGTGAACAGCGTGTCGATGTGGTCGTACCGCTCGTCTTTGTCAGGACGGTAGAGGGTGAGGTGCTGCCAATTACGGATGCGCGGCATCAGGTCGATGCCCAGCAGGTAGGCCAGCCCGAAGACCGGCGCTGACTGCCCCTGTGTGTCGGCATGGATGGTGTCGGGCTGGATGTCGCTCTCGTTCTTGAGCAGCCCATCGAGGATGTAGACCGCCTCCCACACGCCGCAGGGGATGAAGTGGCTGAACAGGGCGATGTAGGTGTCCGACACGTGGTAGTAGCCAATGCCGCCATAGCCACCGTAGCGGATGTGGTACTCGCTGAGCAGGTTCTGCTCGTAGAGGTCCCACTTGGTGCCGTCGGCCGAGACGCGCTTGCCCGAGCCCCAGCACTTGGGCAGTGCGAAGCGGTTGTAGGCGTTGATGACCAGCGTGTTGGCGCGGTCGAGATGCTCCTCGGCGATGTGCCGCTGGTTGACCCAGGAGAGCTGCCGCCGCTCCAGGTTGGCCAGCGAGCGCGCCGCCTGCGTTGGCCCCAGATTGCACCCGTAGCAGAAGGTCGTCGCCAGGTAGCGCGCCACCGGATCGTCGAGCTTGGCGTCGTGGCCGGAGAGGGGGCCGAAGTAGCGCGTCCAGTTGAGCCAGTGCTCGGTGTCGGCGAGCACGTCGAGAATGTTGACGTGGTCCAAGCGCTCGGCAACGAGCGTCGCGAGCGTCTTCACCCTGGCCGGCGGCGTCTTCTTGGAGGCGCGATGGATAACCGGTACGCCATTTTCGATCGTGACTTGCCGGTTGGCCGGGAACGAGGCGTCGGTCGCCCGTGCGACTCCCGCGAGCCAAGACCGCACATGAGTGATGAAGCTGGCCGCATCGATGGGCCGACCGATCTGCTCACCGTAAAGCGCGACTTGGCGCTCATACTCCGCCCACGAGATGAGTTGGTCGCGGTAGTCGGCGTAGGCGTCACCGCCCTCGACGTAGAGGTCGCCCGACTTGAGCTCGGCCATGACCTGTGAGAACAGGCACACCTCGAGGTGGCGACGGTCGACCGATGGAGGATACCCCGCGCGGGTGCGCAGGCCGGTCACCAGCGGCCACCAGTCGTCGGGCACCCAGGACAGATCCAGAGAGGGCGAGGGGGAACGCTGCGCGTGCTCGTCCGGGTCGTCGGTGTCGAGCCGATCGCGCCGGCTGGCCTCGTGGGCGCGCACGAAGGCAATCGCGCCCTCCAGCGCCGTGTCCTGGCTGCTCGACCGCAGGGGAAGGATCGCTAGCAACCGGAACAGGGCGGCGCGATGGCTCTTGTAATAGCGCCATAGGAAGGGCAGGTGGTTGTGGCCGGCGTGGGCGAGGTGTGCCTCACACTCCTGCAGAACAGCCGCGGCGCGGTCGCCGAGCACGCGGTCAAGGGCGGACAGGCGCTCGTCGGGGTCGCCGTCGGTCTGGTACGCCACGACCGTATCACGCAGGGTAGCCACTAACCCGTCGGTCCGGCGCTGGTGGGCGAGGTGATACGCGTCGAGCGCCTCCTTGGCGGAGCGGTGGATCGCCTGCATGCGCTTGACGAACATCTCGGCCACGTCGTCGCGCACCCGCGCCGCTTGCATCGTTAGTAGGGCGACGGCCAGGGCATAGCGCTTCTGCGGCTCGAGCGCGGCCAGACGCGCGGCGTCGAGCGTGCGCGCCTCGGCGGCGAAGTGCTTGACCTTGACGGCGGGAATGTCGGCCAGCGCATCGCTAGCGACGTGTAGCCCCACGACCCAGTCGAGGTGCGCGACTAACTCGGCCAGGTGCGTCAGCGTGGGGCTGCCGGGGTCGGCGCGGAGCCGTTGCCAGGGCGACTGACGCAGACTGAGATCGGCGATGAAGAGGGCGTCCAGCCGATCTCGCTCCGCGGGCGTCAGCCGGTTGGTGATCTGGCGGTAGAGCTGGCGATGGACACGCCCGCGCACCCGGCGCGCGGCGCGGGACAGGGGGCCGAAGGCGGGCAGTTCGTAGCGGTGGCGGATCAGTTCCTCGATGGCCACGTTGACCAGGTCGGCCGGGTCGTCCTTGGTGCGGGCGGCGGCGTCCATCGCCGCGACCAGCAAGCGCCGGGCACCGGCGTCGTAGGGCCGCACGCCGAGGTGGGCGCGGATCAGCAGCAGGTGCCGGCGGCGCGTCCCCGACGCGTCGTAGCGCCGCGGGTCGTCCGGCTCCAGCCGGGCGCCGACGGCGCGGGCGATATGCTTCGTGATGGGGGCAGGGACCTCGGCGAGCGGGACAAAGTAGCCCAGACGCTGGAAGGTCTTGAGTAGAATGAGGAAGCAGACCCGCGGGACGGCGGTGCGCGTGGAGCGGTTGGCCAGGGCGATCTCGTCCCAGGTGGGCGTGTAGATGGTGTCAAGATCGCGCCGACGCACGGCGGTCTTGAGCCGGGAGTAGGCTGTCTCCTGGATGCTGGTCATCACTCCCTCCGGCGGGGCCGCATGTCATGGTCGTCAGGGTGGCGGGGATCATGGTAACTCATCACGGAAAGGTCTGTCCAGAATAGCTGTTTCGGGACGAGCCAACGTCGATCAGGTAGTAGGTTGAGCGCGAATCGCGCGACGAGCAGGGGGGTGATGCCGCGCGATGACGGGCGAAAACTCGTCACAGAAGTTTTTCGAGGGGGAAATGAGCTATGTCCGCGTCGATGCACCTAATCACCGCGCGCCCATCCGAGGCACTCATCGACGAGTACCTCCTCTCGCTCAGCGGCAAGGCGACGGGGACGGTCGACGCCTACGGGCGCGTCCTGCGGCAGCTCACGACGTGGATTGCGGCACGTCCGGGTAGCGGTCGTTTCCAGCCCGAGCACTTCACCCGGACGGCGCTGGAAACCTATCTCGCCGACTTGGCAACCAGTGGATACAGCGTCAGCCATCGGATGCGCGTGAAGGCGGTCGCCGGCGGCTTCGCGCGCTGGCTCATCGAGGAGAAAGGGCTGCTGCGTCGCAACCCGGCGCGCGGTGTGGACGTGCCGGCACAGGCCCTGCTCGCCCCGCGGCAACTCAGCCCCGACCAACGCTATGTCCTGCGCACGCTGGTCGAGCGGGCCGACGATCCGCGCGGCGCGGCCCTCTTCGCGCTCGGCTACTGGGCCGGGTGCCGAGTCAGCGATGCGGCCTGGCTCCAGGTGGAGCACGCCCACATCGGCCCGAAGGTCGGCTGGTTGCACGTCGGCTACAAGGGGGGCAAGGCACGCGACATAGATCTGCGAAACGAGGTGCGCCGGCCCCTACACGTATATCTGCATCATGGTGGTCGCGACCCCGAGAGCCCCTACGTATTCACGTCGCAGCGGGAGGAGCGGCTGAGTGAGGCCGGCATCCACCATTAGTTCCGCACGCTCAAGGCCCAGGCCACCAGGGACCAATGGGCGCTCATCCACGACGTGACGTTCCATGACCTACGCCATGATTTCGCCCACCGGGCGCGGGCGGCCGGCTGGAGCTATTGAGGAAGTCGCCTACTACCTGGGGCACGTCACCAAGAAGGGGACGCCAGCTATCCAGACGACGGCGCGCTACACGCAGGTGAGCCGTGAGCACGTCAAAGGGAAACTGGGGCTGATGGAGGGCTAGGCGCCTATGGACGACGCGCTGTACATCCTGGAAAACCGTGCGATGCCCTGGGGCGACTACGGCGATATCTTGCTCTCCAGCATGACCGCGTTCCCGGATCGCGATGCCCAGGGTCGCCTCCTGATTGAGCGTGCTGGCCCGTTCGTCCCGCCCCTCGTCCTTATGCCACTGGGCGAGATTATCATTACGGAGACACTCCGTCCGGCCCTAGAGGCATCTGGCCTCTCCGGCATATGCCTACGCCCCGCAGTCAAGGGGCGGATCGTCGCCCTCCCATGGCACACGTGGGACTGGGGCGCGCAGGAAGCCGCCGAATACCCAGGGAGCGGCGAGCCGGAGGATTACATCCTGGCCCGCCCGCACGACCAGACCATTGCCAACCACATGGAGCCACTGTGGGAAGTTTGTTTAGGGGAACATGCCCGTACCGAGCGCACGCCTGTCGGGCCACGATGTGGGGATGACGACATCTGGCTGGTCCGCGCCAGTTGGGACGGGACCGACTGGTTCAAGGCCACTGGGGTTGGCTATGTCTACGTGTCCGGGAAAGCAAGGAGGTGGCTAGAGCATATAGTCGAGGAGTGGGTCGTGCTCAAGCCGGCTCACGTCCGCTGACGACATTATGTTCTGTGGCCCGAAAAATCTCGAATCGTTGCCGTATACCGCTATGGTCTACATTGTATATGTCTGAGTTAGACCCTGGCGAGGGAGTCAATAGATGCCGGCGCGAAACATAGAGGAGTCCATCGTCGTCGACGAGTTCCTGCAACACTATTTTGGCGACAGCTTCACGCCCATGGGATTAAGTGAGGCAGAGGAGGTGATCAACAGGCAGGTCTTGGAATACGTTGGCGATCGGTTTGGGAGAAAGAAATATATCCTCGGCTTGGCCCTCGATTTCACACTCCTCGCACAGCAGTTATCGCGCATCGACGCCGCCGCCAAACGGTTCCGCCCTGGGCTCACCGTTGAGCAGTTGTTCGACCGCTACACGCGCATCGAGCAACGAGGGGCGACCCAAGCGAACACGCTAACCCTCCAATATGGGTCGGCTACGCTGGGCATTCGTAGCATCGAGGAGGCGGTTGTCGAGTTTTTCCACCGGCTCAATCGCAGCGGGTATCCTTCGGCCTACGTGTACAACACCGGGATGTGGCGCCCTTACCAGGGGGTTTCTGCATATCCTGTATTGGGCAAGAGGTTGTTGCACACAAACTGGCGTGCGTACTGTCCCGCACCCGTCACGCCGCAGCGCCAGCACGCGTTCATCAGTCCCGTTGGCCAGCGAGCAGACGGTAGGGCGGTTGTGCAACCTGTTGCTGCCCATTACAGGTTTTTGTGTAGGGGGCAAATACATGTTGCACACGGATTGGGACGACACGTTATGGCCAGCCGGTGCCTGGATGGCTATATCTCCACGGAGAACAGTGCTGTGACCGTCGCTCACCCGTAACCCCGGTTGTGCAACATGTATTTGCCCCCTACAGGTTATGCAAAAACCCCCACCGTCCCACACCGCGCCAGAGGTTGGGGGGCATAGTCCGGTCGCATCAATGACGGATAGAAACATGCTGAAAGCATGCCGTCCTGCGGCAGCTATCGGTCAATCGTGCGTGGGTTGACGGCTGAAAGCATCGCTAGCGTGTGTTCGCATCCGTCAAAATTCTGACCGATATATGTACCCCCTCCCTTGACGCGGGGTGCCCCCACCGTCCACCTTCATATTGTTATGTCTACTCTGTCTATTGACTCCCCACCCCGAAAGATGGTATAATAACTGTATTGAAAGTCGTTGTGGCACGCGCCACGCGGCCTTTTTTTATGGGTGTTTGAGTGCACAATACATAGCAGAGGAAGCCTCCATGCCGACCAAGATCACGTTTATCTACGAGAACCCCACGGACCCCGTGGCCTTTGAGACAGCCTACGCCGAGGGCCACGTCGACCGGGCGCGTCGCCTCCCCGGTGTCCGGCGCATCGAGGAATCGAAGGTATGGCCGAAGGAGGACGGCAGCCCCACGCCGGCCTATCGGATGCTCGATCTGTACTTCGACGATTACGACGCGGCGTCCACGGCGGTCGCCACGCCCGAGGCGCAGGCAGTGTTCCCCGCGGTCTTCGCCCTCGCGACCGGGGGCGTGCGCATCCTCTTTCTGCGACACGCACGAGGTCTGAGGCCGGCGGACCTGCGTTGCGTCGCCGTGTCATGATGCGTACGGGTATGTGGTAGCCGTCGTGCAGCTATCCGCGGAGCAGGGAGCCGAAGTGATGGACGAGGGGGATACGGCGCCGCGCGGGCGCGAAATGGCCTCCGGGCACGCCGACACGGGCTGCCTCGAGGCTTGCAGCGACGGGGTCTTCGCCGTGGCGATCACGCTGCTCGTCTTCGGCATCGCCACGCCGCACGGCGTCAAGGAGGGCCACCTGGCGCGGGCGCTGCTCGACCAGTGGCCCTCGTACGCGTCCTACGTCGTGAGCTTCCTGACCATCGCCACATCTGGGTGAACCACCACGGCACCTTCGCGCGCATCGCGCGGGTCGACCGGCCGCTGCTCTTCATCAATCTGGTCCTGTTGATGGCCGTCTCATTCATCCCCTTCCCCACCAGTGTCCTGGGCGAGTACATCGTCCATGGGGGCGACAACGCCAAGGCGGACGCTCTCGTCTATGCGGGGACGATGACCGTGATGTTGCTCGGCTTCACCGGCGTGTGGGCCTACGCCGTCGCGCGGGGGCTGCTCCACACCGAGCGCATCGACCGGCAACGCGCGCGTTCGACCGTGCCCCGCTTCAGCGTCGGGCTGATCATTTACGGCGTCTCGATCGGCCTCGCGCTCGCGAACCCGACGCTGGACCTGGCCCTCTTCGCGCTCCTGGCCCTCTTCTAATGGTCGCCTTCTCGATGCGTCGATGCTGTCTCATTTCAAATGCGCAGCGGCGAGCCGAAGCGCGAAACCCTGATAGCGCCCTTTCTCCCGCGCGCCCCGGCGCGGCCCTGTGCAAATGTGTACGTGCCTGCGTGTGTACGTGCCTGCGTGCGTACGTGCCTGCGTGCGTACGTGATGACTATTTACTGGATGGGTTAGGCGCTTCCTCCTGTTCCAGTGTACGGCCATACTCCTGCAACCATGCTAATGCCGCCTCATACTGCTCAATCCTCAGGTTCTTGTAGCTCGACACGCGGAAGCGCCGATGAAGCTCGCCGAAGAGGGAGGCGTAATAATTGGTCTGTGCTTGACCACTCGCTGTGCTCTGGCGCGTCAGCTCGTGCGCGACCGTCTTGACCAAGTTCTGCAGCTCGGCCGCCTGCTCGTCGGTGATAACGTTGCCTGGATCGAGACGGGCCTTGAGCGCCTTGACCTCTCGGACGGTCGCGCCCACGACCTCCGCAGCCCTGTTCAGCCGCTCATCCTGAGCAGTGAGGCACTCGTCATGCACATCTAGGCGTTGCTCTTGGACTGCCAAAGAACCACGGACCTCGATCATCTCGTGCGCATGCTGTTCCTGAAAAGCCAGCTGCTGGCGTGCGAGCGTGACGAGGGCAAGACCGAACTGTTCAACCTGCTCCAGGGAGAGGGTGTTGGGGTCGAGGGTTGTTGTCATGGGTCCGGTGGTTGAGGCCATCCCTTGTCCGACGCCGGTCTCCGTCGCGAACGCCTCCCAGACGCGCTGGCGGACCCAACGCTTATACACGCGCAACCGATCACGCACATCCTCCCGTACGCGGCTTGGTTCAAGTCCTGCCAGCCATAAGGGGATGCTCTCTAGATGGAGGCACTGCATGACCTGTGTGCCACCGAGGGTCGTGATGCGCAGCGCACGCAACCCTTCCGCCATGACGTCATCTCTTTTGATGCGCGCGACCTGTCCATACGACTTGATACCGAGGGCATCGCACAGCGGCCGGAGCGGCACGTACACATCCCTATCGACGCGCGCCGCCAGGACCTCTTCGCCCTCGATGACGAGGATCTGGCGTTGTTCCACGGGGATGAGCGCGGTCGCGGCCTCGTCGCCAAGCAGGCCGTCCATGTCATTGCCCTTTGTCTTTTTCGTCGCCATACCTTCTCTTCCCGCAAGGGGCACACATCATGTGTGCCCCTTGCACCATGGGGGTCACATCACGTGTGCCCCCACGCACCATCACGGACGCGGCGGCGTCTCAACTTGTTGGAGGAGCCGCCCCGTCACCTGATCCGGGTCTTTCTCAAACTCGTCGAGCAGGTTGTCGAGCGCGAGGCGCACGAACTGCGATTTGCTGATGCGCCGCCGTGGTCGCCGGCGCGAGCGCCGTAGCATTTCCCACACGTGATCGAGGCGGTCGAGTTGCTCCTCGCTAAAGTAAAACGTGAACTTGAGTGAGCGGTCCGGAATACGTGTAGGCGTGTCTACGTGTGTACGCGCCTGACTGCCTACTTGTATACCAGTAGACGTGTCTACGTGCTCATGCGTCACGTCTTCCGCTGGTAGCTGCGTACCCGTTTGATCTGGTGTTGCCCGCGCGCCACTCGCGGCCGCAGGTTCATCCTTCGTATCGGTACGGGCAAGCAGCGGGTTATGGGCCAGGCCCGTGGTCTTCCTACTGCTCATCGCTGATGACCTCCTTTGTGAGGGCAAGGTACGCTTGAGCTGCCTTGCTCTGCGGGGCGTGGACGACGACGCTGAGCGAGTTGCTATGCGCCTCCTCGACATCCTTGTTTCGTGGAATGACGCTCTTAAAAAGGCGGTCGCCGAAGTGCATCCTCAACGCGTCGAGCGTGTCCTTGGCCACGCGTGTATGATCGTAGAGCGTCGCAATTGCCCCTGTGATCGTAAGGTCGTCGAGCTCGAGGTTTTCCTTGAGTTGCGCGATCGTGTCCTCTAGCAGGGTGATCCCCAACAGGCCAAAAGTACCGACACCGACGGGGATGAATACTTCGGATGCGGTAGTGAGGCTGTTGACGGTCAGCAGGCCAAGGGACGGCGGAGTGTCGATCAGAATGTAGTCGTAGCCCTCGACCGCGCGTAGCTTGCGGGACAGCAGCTTTTCCCGGCCCGGTACGCCGGCAAGGGCCAGATCGGCGGCGGACAGGGTAAGGGTGCTCGGCACCAGATCGACCCCTTCGGTCCGGGTTGGTGTTATAACGTTGGGTATGTCTGAAGAGCGCTCGATAAGGACGTCGGCGAGCGTTAGGTCGGGCGGTTCGGGGCCGAGCAACGAGAAGGTTGCGTTGGCCTGGGGGTCGGCGTCGATGACCAGGACGCGCCTGTTACTAGCGGCCAGGCCAGCAGCTAAATTGACGGCGGTCGTCGTTTTCCCGACCCCACCCTTATTGTTCGTGATCGCGATGACACGTTTTTTCATGACACCCGTAGGGACGTAGGCACGTACACAGGCACACACGCATACGTGTGTACGTACGTAGTCTAGATGCCCCTAGGTCGATGCGTCAAGAGACTTATTCAACACATGATTATGGGTGGGTAAGTGTACGTGCCTACGGGTATATGCACTTACTTGTGTACAGGTAGACGTGTGTACGTACCTACACGTACTTTAAGACGAAAAGGGGGGGTATCCATGCTATTTCACACACGCACGCTCATTCATAGCCACTAACCGAGCAGAGTTATGTACGGTAAGAACAAAGGGACGCAATTCGCGAGCCCGTTCGACCAGGCCATGCGTGGGGAGATCGGCGGCCGCCAGAATGACGCTATGATAACGCTACGACGTCACCGTGCGACGGCACCGAACAAGAGAAGTCGGCGCACACGTCGCTCTACATGTCCCCGGCGCTGCTGCGCTGGCTGCGGCGCGATGCCCTGGACCGCGGCATGACGATGAACAAGTTGGTCGTGCAGCTCATCACCGAGTACCGAGAACGACAGGAGGGCTCACGGACGTAGGCGCACAACCATCCGCGCACCTATCGGCTAATCGTGCGGGAGGCGCTATTCGACATAATGTTAATCATACCGCGCGCTATGCTGGCGCGTTGCGACTGTGGAGGGGGTGTTGCGCCGACCGACCCGGACGGATGACGCTAGGGGAAAGTAGCGGGGGAGGGAAGTGCCCATGCAAGCTCCGATGGATAGCCGCGACCCGGCCGGCGAGCTCGCGCTGACAGGGCTAACGCTGCGCCGGCAACTGAGCCTCGCCGAGCAGGTCGAGGTCGCGGGGCGAGCCGGGATGAGCGTGCCCCAGTTCATGCGGTACGTGGAGGCGCTGCGCCGGCGCGGGCTGCTGCGGGTCACCACGGCGTTTGACGCGGAGACCGGGCTCCCGCTGTTGGAGTTCGACCTGGGGCCGGCGCTGGCGCCGCCCGTCGTCGCGACGGACGGGACCGAAGAGGGGGGCGACGATGCGTAACCTTGTCGCGCGCTTGCGGGGAAAGAAGCCGAAGGAGGAGTACGCCTCCGCGACGGGCATCGTAGGTCAGGGTGGGGCTGCGGACAAGGACGACGCGCGCGACCGATTTCTGGAGGGATACCGCCGGGAGAGCGCCGAGCGCGACCGGCAGTGGAAGGAGGAGCGGACCAAAGAGGCCGAGGCACGCTACGGCCCGGCTGCGACGTGGCCGCGGCTCTCCGAAACGCTCGGGGGGCCGAAGCACCCCCGGTTCTGCCAGTCATGCGGCTCGGAGCGGCCACCGGAGGCCTTGGACGAGGCGACGCCGGCGACGGGGGATGAACCGGGCGAGGTGCCGGCCACGGCCAACGACTCGTTCCGGCGTGTGAAGGCCGAGCTAGAGCCACCGCCCGGCGTGTACGGCTGGCAGGAGCACGACAGCCGCGACGAGCCCGAGTCCATCGCGGTCATGCTCTGCACGACCTGTAGCAAGCGCTTGATTACCCCACACCCACGCGTCTACAGGCGCATCCCGCGCCGCGCGCCGTTCCCCGGCATCATGGACCTGTGCATCGACTGTCGTTTCCGCGCGGGCGTCACCTGCACCCACCCCGACCGCGTGAGCAACGGCGGCGAGGGCCTCCACATCGACGCCGCCCCGGGTATGTGGGCACACGCCCGCACAGCCGTAGGCGGCCGCACCCTGACGCTCTACGCGTACCCGCCGCGGGCCTGCGCTGAGCATGAAACCGTGAAGGGTGGTAAGCAGGGGGTGTAAGCCCAAACCGCCGAAAATTCTGTCACGCTCACGTAGAACGTCGCGTGCCCGGGAGTGGACGCTATCGTCCTGCGTGTGGCTGATCCAGCAGTGTCGGAAAACACTTGTTTGGCGACAGGCGAGCGACAGACGTTTGTGCCCTCTCTACAGCCCCTACAGAAACGGTGCGGAAAACCCTGTCGCTATGGGCTCCCATGCGCCAACCACACGGTAGAGGTTTCCCGTACAAGCGGCGATGGGATTCTTATCGCCTGGAACGCGATGGGGGCAGGCTCTGAACTCGGACGACAGAATTTCCGGCGGTTTGGGCGTACTACCCCTATATACGCGGCGGCGAAGGTGGCCCAGTTCATCTGTCCTTTCTCCAGACCACGCAGTTGATCGGCCGCCGGGCCCAGCTCCTTGAGCCACACGTCGACGCGCTCGTAAGCGACCCCGCGCGGCCACGTGCGCATGACCAGGCATCTGACGCCATCGTCGTCGCGCGGCGGATCGTAGACGCTGCCTTCGGTGAACATCCCACCCTCCTCCGCCCCATTTTATACGGCGTGGCGCCTCCCTGTCGCGCGCGGCCTGCGACTGGGAGGCGCGCCATAATTGTGATGGTCTCTTCAGGGCCAGGCTCGACCACAATCGTGGCGCGCACTTCCTGCGACCTGAGTCGTAGGCCACCGACCTATGCGATGAACTCCCGTATTGCCGACTCGACGAGTTCCGGCTGCTCGTGGACGACCCAGTGCGAGGCGTCGGGGACGCGCCGCACCCTCAGGTCGGGGACGAAGCGGTCCAGCCCCTCCAGGTTGCCGGTGAGCAACGCGCGATCCTGCTCGCCCCAGATCACCAGCGTCGGCACGCGCACGACCATGGCCGCGGGATCGAGCGCCGGTCCCGCCTCGGCCGCGGTGTTCTCCGCGGCCTCGCCCTCCTCCGGCGGCGGCAGTCTGGAGACGCGGTAGTAGTTGAGGCCGCCCGTCAGCGCGCCGGGCTGCGACCACGCCTCGACGTAGGCGCGGCGGTCCTCGCCGGTCAGGAAAGCGCGGTGTATCCCCCAGCCGGTGAGGGCTTTAAGCAGCGCGGCATAGCCGTCGGCGGACAGGACCCGCTCGGCGTCGGGCGCGCGGAAGGCGAGCATATAGCGGCTGGCCTCCTGCTGCGCGGGGTTCTGTCGCAGTTCACGCGCGAAGATGGCTGGATGCGGCGCGTTGACGATGACGAGTTTCTCCAGCATCTCCGGGTGGGCGAGCGCGAACGCCCATGCCACGGCGCCGCCCCAGTCGTGCCCGACGAGGACGAAGCGCTCGTTTCCCCCGTGGCCGAGGTGCGCGGCGAGCGCGCGTATGTCCTCGACGAGGCTCGACATGCGGTAGGCCGTCACCTCCTGCGGGCGCGACGACAGGTTATAGCCGCGTAGGTCGGGGGCCACGGCTCGGTAGTCCTGCCCAAAGGCGGCGAGTTGGTCCTTCCAGGCGTACCAGAACTCGGGGAAGCCGTGCAGGAATAGCACCAGCTTGCCCGCTTTGTCCAGGCCGTCCGCCGCGTAGTGCAGGCGCACGCCGTTCACGTCGGCGTAGTCGTGGGTGATCATCATTGCTTTCCTTACAGCTTCACGGCCCCGCTGGACAGCCCCTCAATATAGTAGCGCATCAGGAACCCGAACAGTAGGATCAAGGGGACGGCGGCGATGGCGTAGGAGGCCATCAGCGCGCCGAAGTCGGGCGAGAGGTGCGACTGCGCGCTGCCCTGGAAGGTGACGAGCGCCATGGTAAGCGTCTTCAGGCCAGTATCCTGCCAGATCAGCTGCGGCAGCACGTAGTCGTTCCAGAAGGGTATCACGTTGATGATGGCGACGCTGACCAGCGTGGGGAGCGAGAGGGGCAGGACGATCCTGGTGTAGATGCGTATATCCCCCGCCCCGTCGATCTGCGCCGCCTCGAGTAGCTCGGAGGCGATGCCCTCGAACGAGCTTTTGAGCACGAAGATGGAGAGGGCCTGCCCCGCGGCGATGTTGGGCAGGATCAACCCCCAGTACGTGCCGGAGATGCCGATCTTTTTGATCTGTAGGTACAGCGGGATGAGCGTGAGGAAGCTGGGGATCAGCAGCAACACGAACACCAGTGAGAACAGGATGCGCCGCCCCGGGAAGCGCAGCAGGGCGAAGGCGTAGGCGCTGAGCGAGGAGAGCAGCAGCGTCCCCGCGACGCTGGCGAGCACCTCGACGGACGAGTTGACGGTCGGCCCCGCGACGGTTTCCCAGGCCGCGGAGAAGTTACCCCACTGCGGGGCGGCGGGCAGCAGCCAGGGGTTCCGCGCCAGCTCGAGCGTGTTCTTGAGCGAGTTGACCAGCACGAAATAGATGGGGAACAGGGCCGCGACGACGAGCAGGATCAGGATGAGGTGGCGCACCGGCGCCATCTTGAGCCGTCGCGGTCTTCCCTGTCCTCCGCCACCACCGGTCAAGGTCGGGGCGCCGCCTCGCGCCGCGCGACCCTGTATCAACGCTTCTCGATTCGTCATCGGCCGCGCTCCCTATGCGCGACGCGCGGCGCTTTGCTCCGCGCTTCCGCTGCGCTGCTCATGCCACCCTCGCCTTCTCGTCCGACGGCCTGATGAAGCGGTTGTTGAGGACGGTCAGGGCCAGGACGACGAGGAACAGCAAGAATGAGATGGCCATGCTGTACCCGAACCGGCCGTTGACGGCGTTGTTGTACATCTCCAGCGCTGGCACGTCCGTCGCGTTGCCGGGTCCGCCGTTGGTCATCACGAGGGGCGTGGTGATGTTAGAGATGGTGTTGACGATGACCAGGATCAGCAGCAGCCTGAACTGCGACAGCACCAGCGGTATGTCCATCGTCCAGACCCGCCGTATGCCCGATACACCGTCGAGACCGGCCGCTTCGAGCACCTCGGACGGGATATTCTGCAGGCCCGCGTAGAAGATGAGCATATTGAAGCTGTTGATCCACGGGAAGCCCAGCAGCGCCACCGCGTAGAGAGCGATGTGCGGGTCGGCGATCCAGAGTGTCGGGTTGGTCGGGTCCTGCAGATGCAGCGCCTGCAGGAACAGGTTGAGCAGTCCGTGCGCGTCATAGATGTAGCGCCACAGCAGGATGTTGACGATAGACGGCACGACAATGGGCACGATGAACAAGGTGCGGTACACATATTTCAGCCGCGCCCGCTTGACGTGGAAGATCAACTCCGCCACGACGAACGCCGGGATAACCGACAGGGCGATCCCAAAGGCGGCCCAGATGAGGTTGTTCACGGCGGCCGTTTGCATTGTGGGGTCCGTCACGATGGCCTTGAAGTTGTCGAGGCCGACGAAGGTCGGCGAGTTGAAGCCGTCCCAGGAGGTGAACGCGCCCGCCAGCGCCGTGAACGCGGGGTAGTAGGTGAAATAGCCCAGCACGACGAATGTCGGCAGGATGAATAGGTAGGCGATGAGGTAACGCCGGCGCCGGGCGTGGCGGGCCAGCACCGCTGCGGACCCGGCGGCGCCCCGCGAGGCTTCGGCGACCGAGGGCATCATGAAGGCGTCTCCTCCGTCTATCTATGCGTTTGTGGGGGTTTCTGCATATCCTGTATTGGGCAAAAGCTTGTTGCACACGAGGTGTGCCTCATGTCTATCCGCGGGGCACACACGCGCCGCGTCCACCAGTCCCTGCGCCTGGCACGTAGACGGAAGGGTAGCTGTGCAACCTGTTGCTGCCCAATAGTAGGTTATGCAGAAACCCCCTTTGTGGGGCGAAAACCCCTCACCCCCGGCCCCTCTCCCGCGCGCGGGAGAGGGGCCGGGGGTGAGGGGTTCTTTCTAGTACTTGCTCAGGTCGACTCCGTTGGTCTTGGCGAAGTCGTTGGCCGCCGCGTCCAGGGCCGCCTGCACCTGGGTCTTGGCTTGCTGTATGCTGAGGTCGCCGCCGAGGTACAGGCTGAACGCCTTCTGGATGGCGGGGTCCTCCTGCGCGCTGGCGTTGCCAATCGTGATGACGTGCAGCGTCTGGTTAGCCTCGGCCGCGAAGGTACCGTTGCCGCCGCCCTTCGGCTTGGTACCGGGCCACGTCGGGACGTAGGTACCCTTCTCGTTCACCACCTGCTGCAGCACCGTGGGCGTGCCGATGTAGCGCAGCCAGTCCAGCACGGCCTCCGTCTTACCCGGCTGGGCCATCGACTTGTCGGCCTTGGGCGTCGAGATGGCGTACTGGTAGTCGGCGTTGGGGCCGCCCACGTAGCCGGCTGTGTTGATGCCGTGGGCGTAGGGCGAGACCGCCTTGTTTAGCGTCGGCCAGGGGAAGGTACCCCAGGTAAAGCTGACCTTGGCGTTCTTGAGGTAGTTGGGGATCCAACTGCCGCTGTAGTAGATGCCCGCCTGGCCGGAGATGAACTCCTGACGGGTCGGGTCGTCGGAGGTGCTGGTGTCCTGCGTCAAGTACTGCTTGTCCCAGTACCCCGCCAACCCCTTGAAGATGGGCCACCAGGCCAGGAAGCGCGGGTCCTTGGCGCTCAGGACGCCCTTCTTGATGGCCACGGCCTCGTCGAGGGCCGACATGCCGCTGGAGCCTTTGCCGCCGTAGCCCACGATCTTAGAGAAGTCCTGGGCGTAGAAGTCGCTCAGCCAGTGCCGCACGAACCAGCCGTGCAGCGGCACGCCCGTGACCGGGGTGATGCCGGCCTTCTTGAGCTTGGCGCAGTCGGCCAGCAACTGCTGCCACGTGGAGGGTGTGCCCGAGATACCGGCCTTCTTGAAAAGGTCTTTGTTGTAGAAGAAGGCCGTGCCGACGAAGTCGCCGTTGATGTTGTAGTGCGCGCCGTTGGGCGCCTGCGTCTCGTTGACGACCGTCGCGTTCATGGCGTTCTGCCACGCCGTGTTGCCCAAGATATAGGGGTTCTTCTGCTTGTAGTACGGCGTCAGATCGACGGCGATGCCGCGTGGGAGGGTCGAGTTGAGCGCCGCCCACTGGCCCCACCAGATGTCGAACATCTCACCGGCCGCCGCTTTAACACGGTAGGTCTGATAGGGATCGGTGTAGGTCTGGTCCACGAAGTTGATGATGACGCCCGGGTGCGACTTCTGGTAAGCGTCCGCGACCTGCCGGAACGCCTTGAGGTTGTCCTTGTTCTCCACCGTGGAGTTGGGCGTGTAGTCGTGGGCGTACATCGTGATCGTGCCCGTCCACGTGGCCGCCGCGTGGCCGACCGCCGCGCGGGGGACACCTGCCGCGCCGAGGACCAGCGCGCCGGCCGCGAGAGAGAAGAGAACGCTGGGTTTCGTACGACGCTTCATAAGATAAGATCCTCCGGATAGACTGTACAGTACGTCGTGTTCGACGCATGACAGATTATACAGGGACGGCCGCGCGGCGGGCAATAATGGCGCGCTCCCAGCGGGTACGAGCAAGCACGCGCGTCGGCGATACTAATGGCGGCAGGCGTCCCGCGTGGGCGCGCCAGCATCACGCGCCGGACACGCGATGGGCGCGATGGGGGTGAGTATGGGGCGAGCGAGGACGGTGGGCATAGCGGTCGTGGCCCCGGTGCGGGGCGGGCGCGGCGTGGTGGCGCCGGCCGTGGCGCTCGTCTACATCCTGTTGTGGAGCTCGGCCTTTATCGCCACCAAAGTGGGGGTGACGCATAGCCCGCTGCTGACCCTGCTGGCGGCGCGCTTTGGGGTGGGACAACGAAAGCTGGTGCGATTCGTTCTCCCGAAACCGCATGGCCACAAGCCAGGCGGGGGATGGGAGGGTAGGAGGTACTCCTAGATAACTTGACGGTCGATGGTGGGCGAAATTCCCATCCCCGAGTGAACGCGGGAA
>JAABUM010003518.1_pt1 | contig 19076 bp, 21 predicted proteins | sample 5559161 | NCBI WGS metagenome assembly JAABUM01 (sample SAMN10711868, study PRJNA513369) | rock metagenome | isolation source: Antarctica rocks | place: Antarctica: Victoria Land, Siegfried Peak nord | reverse complement strand
CGCAGCAGGCCCGCGACTGCTACCGCGACCGCTGGCCGGTCGAACAACTGCCCCTCGCGGCGAAGCAGATGCTGGGTGCCAGCCGCCAGTTCGTCCACGCCCCCGAGACCTGCCAGCGCCTCCCCGAGCTCGCCCTGCTCGCCGGGGCCGTCCTCTCCTATGTCGCCGCGACAGCCCCCGCCATCCCCACCGGCTTCTGGGACCGCCAGCCTCGGCCCACCCCCGGCCGCCTCCGGCGCTGCCTCGCACGCCTCCCTTTTCCGCCCGACTTCCCCTTGCCTGCACACATCCGCGAAAAAGCCGCCGTCACCGACCATCTGCCCAAGGGCTTTTTCGGCCAACGACGCCGGGAACTCCCTGCCGTCACGCCACCTTCCGCTCTCGCAGAGGTGGCCTGAGTTAGCGAAAACTAGAGAAGGTCAAGGTGTACCAATATCGTTGGTGTGCCCTGAGATCGGATTTGGCGTGGTTACTGAGGTTTCTGCACGAGCGCGAACAGTTGAGATTGGGCAAACCCTCGAGCGTGTCGCTTGGAATGATACGCTCGAGGGTTTGCCCAGCTTTTGGGGCAACTTACTTGGCGCTTTTCAGCACGGTGAGACCCGCCCGGATGGCCTCGAACAGCGTCGTCCCGGCGGCGACGAATGCGGACTTGCCCCGCGTCGGTGGTTGCTGATCGTGCACGGCTTGCGCCTTGGCGATACCGCTCGCTTGTTCCCACGCCAGGTACTCGTCGCGCAGTTCACCGAAACGCCGGTGCTTATTCTGCCAGTAGTCCGTGGTGAACCCGTCATCCTCGGTGAGCTTCTTCATGTTGAGGATGGGATCGGGCTGCTCGATCTCGAAGCTCTCGACGAACCGGGCGATGCTCTCTTCCAGGCTCGTGCCATGTCCGATCTGTTTCTCATGTTCTTCCGCTTGTGTCATGATGTGTGATGTCTCCTTATGTCGACAAAGGCCATATAACCGTCGGGATTGGCATGCTATAGTCATAATGACACGAACAAACGTTTTATTTCGTGAGGTGAAGCCTTTGTTGCGAGTCGGTCGGGTTGACGCCGGGCCGTGCTAGTACAGCCTCGCGGAAATCCAGGCATGGTTAGCGGCACAGTGGTCGGCCCTTGTAGGTCCACTTGAAGGGTGCGGCGGTCTGGTTGGAGTAGGCGATGAAGGCGCGGATGCGCTGTTCCAGCGCCTCGGTGGAGGCGAAGTTGCCGCGCTTGAGGACGCGGCGGGCGAGGATGCTGAACCACAGCTCGATCTGGTTAAGCCAGGAGGTATGGGTGGGGGTGTAAAGGAATTGGAGGCGATGGGCGGGGTCGCTGAGGAAGGCGGCGCGGGACGGCATCGACTGGAGCACCCCGGACTGGCCTTTCACGCCGAGCTCGTCGGGCAGGCCGCAACGGTCGGTGACCAGCCGCACCAGCGCCTCGGACTGGTGGGTGTTGCGGTTGTCGGCCAGGAAGAGCCAGCTGGCGTCCGGGTCGGTGGCGATCACCTGCGCGATGTGGGCGGCGAAATCCTCCTCGGTGCGCGTCGGCCCGAGCGCGGGCGCGACGACGACGCCGGTGGCGATGTTGAAGGTGGCGATGAGGCTGCGGGTGCCGTGGCGGATGTACTCGTGTTCCCGACGCTCGGGGTAGCCGGGGCGCATCGGCCTGGTGGGGGCGGCGCGTTCGAGCGCCTGGATACCGGTCATCTCGTCGGTGCTGACGACGTGGCAGCCCAGCGCCTCCAGCATCGGCGCGTAGGCATAGACGGTACAGATCGTCTCCACCTGCTCAGCGAAGGCGACCGCATCGGCGGCCTGGGTCTTGGCGTTGAGCCAGTAGCGGCTACGGTGCGGCTGCAGATCGGCCTCGCCCCAAAAAACGCTCCACCGAGCGGGGCGAGATGGCGGGCACGAAGCCCTGCCGGACCGCTTCATCGGCCAGTTCGCGCGGCGTCCAGGCCGTGATGGGCCGCCCGAGCTGCGCCGGTGGCTGACAGGCGAGGTTGATGATATGGATGATCTGCTCGGCGGTGAAGGTGGCCGGGGCGCCGGGGCGCGGGGCGTCGGCCAAGACGGTCGCGAGCAGCTGGGCGAGCGCGGCGGCGTCCGCGTCTGCGGCGGCCAAGGCGGCCGCCGCCGCCGCCCATCGTCCGCGCCACTTGGCGACGGTCCGGGGCACGCAGCCGAGCTGGCGCGCGAGCGGGCCGTTGCGCCGCCCGGCGGCGGCACCCAGGATGATCTGCACCCGCAGCGCGAGCGCTTGCGGGCAGGACGCCCGGCGACGGAGCGTCGCCAGGACCGCCGCCTGGGCCGGACTGACGCTGATCGGGGTCGGCGCGGGACCGGACATGCTCCCTCCTGCACAGAGCCGCCGCCACTGCAGCAGCACAAGCCTAGGACCGCATGAGCCTACCACATCCATGCACGCATTTCCGCGAGGCTGTACTAGTTTGTGCTAGGCACCGCCCGGCGTGGTCATGCCAGGAACTCTGACACCACTTGGTTCCTAAAGACTCGCCCGGCCTGGTGGCCGCGCTCGATCAGCGGCTGGGCGGAGCCGTACCGATCCAGGTCGATGCGCTCGTTCAGATCGGCATCGACGCGCAGGTAATGCCCTTTTCGCAGCAGCATGCCCGCGGTGAAGTGGGCGGCCTTCGCCTGCGCATCCATCACCACGTTGAGGATGCGCGCGTCGCGCCCCCAGCCGATCAGGCCGCGATGCCGCGCCTTTTCGTGCGACAGGCGCGGCACCAGCGTGCCGGTGCCGACCGAGAGCGCCGCGATGTTCTCCAGCGGCTGGCCGAAGTATTTCACCCCTCGGCAATCCCCACCACGATCGGGTTATTCGCCCAGATGCCACCGTCGATATGGGCGTCTTGGTCGTCGATCTGGAAGGAGGGGAAGTATGTCGGCGCGGCCGCCGAGGCCATCGCCACCTTCCAGACCGGCAGCGTGCCGCCCCAGTGCAGGGATGGGTGGTGGTCGTCCTTGAAGACGCGCGGCTACCCCTCGACCAGCTCATAGCTCGGGACGCACACCGGCACGAGCAGCTCACCGAGCGTCTTCTCTCCCAGGATCCCCTGCACCGCCTTGGTCAGGCCTTCGTTGCCATATTTCGGTTTCCGTAGCCAGCGCCACATGCTACCGCCCTGGAATATCGCCGGGCCGTGTTGCTGGTAGAAACCGAGGATGGTGCTCGCCGGTAAGCCGGCGGCCAGGCCCAGGGCGATGATCGAGCCGGTGGACGTGCCGACGATCAGGTCGAAGTGATCCACGAGCCGCTTGCCGCTGTGCTCCTCGATATGGGCGAGGAAGGCCGCGGTGAACAGACCCCGGATGCCGCCACCGTCCAGCGACAGGATGCGGAAAGGCGGATTACTCATTGAACGCCTTCCGCCAACTCACGCGCGCCGTATCGGTCGTGGTGGCCCGGAGCGCCACCGCCACCTGCGTGACCGCCCATTCCAGCGTTTGCCGGAACTTCTCGTACTTGTCCGGGTGCCATTCGCTGTTGACGAGGATGTCCTTATCGCCCGCGACGCTGTTGACCACCGAATAGCGGGAGATGTTCTTGGTGATGTGATCGCCGACGACGAAGAAGCGCTCCGCCCCATCGTCGAAGAGAAAGAGGTGGTCGGGGACGTTGTAGATCAGGCATTCGACGTCGAACGACGGCGCGACCTTCGTCCCCTTGAACCAGTTCTTTGCCCAGCGCTTGAACATCCGCACCGTCGATTTGTAGTTGTCGGCGGTGCGCGCCTGCTTCTCGACGTTCCGCTGATAGTGCACGCGCGGGTAATTCTTGCGCTCGCTCCCCTCGCGGAACGAGTAGACGGCGATCGGATCATCGCCCGCGATGTCGATCTTGACCGCCGGCACCACGTCGGCCTTGAAGTCGGTATTCACGGTGATGCACTTGTCGCCGGGCTCGGTCTTCCCGCGATACTCGCGCGTGGCTTCGAGGGCGACCTGCACCTGCCGGAAGATCTCTTGCCAGGCGATTTTCTCGTCGAAGTAAACGCCGCTGAACGTGCCACTCCTGGTTTCCTTGCGGAGCGCCACGATGTCCACGTCGTTGATGTCGGCCATCCCGGTGTCGTTCTTGTACGACCCCTGGAGGAACGTCTCGTAACCGCTGCCTAAAACGGAGCGGATGTTCTCGTGGAGGGACTTCGCCGCCGCGACTTTCGTGGCGCTTGGTGCCGCCGTATAGCTGTTGATGGATGCCGCCGGGATCAGATGGTTTGCCATCGCGCCTCCGCCGTATGGGGACGCCACCGCGTGGTGGGCCATACATTGCTAATTGTAAGCGACCGTTCGTACGTTCGTAATGTACGTTTGATGGTCACACGATGGCGGATGTATATCAGCCGACTACCAATAAGGTGGTGTTGCGATAGACAAAAAAGAAAACCATTGCCCATCACCCCACTGGTTACTAGTTATGTCTCGTTATGCGATAGCGAACTACCACGGAGACGACTATGCCCGAACAAGCCATAGACTATCCCATCGCCCGCGCCGAACTGACGTACTCCAGCAGCCTGATACCCAATAAGGCGATGCGAAAGAAAGCTGACTTCGACAACAAGGTGCAGGAGGTGCGCGAACGTCTGACCCCTTCGCCGTTACCGAGGTGCAGAAAGATCAGCTAGCCGCTAATATGGTGGTCCTCCAGCAGATGTATGGCCTATAGATGGCGGAAATATTGCGTCATTACATACACACAGCCGATGCGCTCCCCGTGAGGATGTTCGCTACCAGTCTTACTTTCAACATCTTATCACGCCAATGATTATGGCTGTAGCCACAAATAATTGTATGGTTATAGTGGCTAAAGCCATAAATAAGATCTTATAATAATGGCTGTAGCCGGTCATTCTATTGATTTACCTATGGCTGTAGCCGATAATTCTTGCATGGATGAGATGAATACTAATGCCTTAAGGCGTGAACAAATCGACCGCAAGTTGCGCCAGACAAAGGGTCTCGCGAACTTTGTCGAACCGCGGCGTGGCTGGATTACCGAGGTGCGGCGGATCATCGGCATGCGCGGCGACCAACTGGCGGCGCGTATGCGGGTTTCGCGTTCGACGGTGGGCGACCTTGAACGCTCCGAGGAACTCGGGACGATCTCGCTCAACACCCTACGCCGGGCGGCGACGGCGATGGAGTGCAAGCTCATCTATGCCTTCGTGCCGCACGAGAAGTCGTTCGAGGCTCTCGTTCGCGCGCGCGCCGAGGAATTCGCCAGAAATCTCGCCAACACCGTTGGCCATACGATGGCGCTCGAAGATCAGGCGACCAGCGAGCACGCGCGCGAGGAACTGATAAAGCATTATGTCGAAAATGTCGTGCGCCACATGCCCCGCGAACTGTGGGATGAGCGGCATTAATGTTCGAGCTACCGGCGGGTGCCACCCCGCTTTCGCCCGAAGATGAGGCCGGCCTGCTGCCCAATCTCGCCACGAAGGCCGATCTCAACGAATTCGAGGCCGTGAATATCGCCGCCGGGGCGCTCTGGGCCGTCCGGAGTCGGCGCATCAAGAAAGACTTTCCCAACGTCACGGCACTCATGCTGCTCCACAAGCGGATGTTCGATAAAACATGGCGCTGGGCCGGGAAGTTTCGCCGGGTCGATACCAATATCGGCATCGACTGGCACAACATCGCAGCGGAACTCCACAATCTTTGCGAGAACGTCCGCGCCCAGCTGGAGTATGGGGCCTACCCCATCGACGAGATCGCTGCGCGCTTCCACCACGAACTGGTCGCGATCCACCCCTTCCCCAATGGCAACGGCCGACACGCGCGGCTCGCCGCCGATCTCCTCCTCACTCAGTATGGCCGCCCGCCGTTCAGCTGGGGGCAGGCATCCCTCGTCGTGGCCGGCGACACGCGCAGCGCCTACATCCACGCGCTGCAGCAGGCCGATGCGGGGCTCATCGGGCCACTGCTCGCGTTCGTGCGCAGCTGACGCATCGCCGCCACTTGCTTAATCCGCCTCGTTGAACGTACACTTCTTTTCACCAGCCGACTGCTGGACGTCCGATAGCTATGTGATATACGTGCGCCATCGAGGAGGCAGCAGTGATCCTCACCGTCGGCAACATCAAGGGCGGGGTCGGGAAGACCACCCTCGCCGTCAACTTGGCGATCATCCGGGCCAACGAGGGGCGCGACGTGCTGCTCGTCGATGGCGACGAGCAGGGCACCGCGCAGACCTTCACCGAGCTCCGCGCCGAGTTGCTCGGGCAGCCGGGCTACACCGCCGTGGCGCTCCAGGGCGCGGCGCTGCGCACGCAGGTGCGCCAGCTCGCCACCAAGTACGACGACATCGTGATCGACGTGGGCGGGCGCGATACCGGGAGCTTGCGCGCCGCACTGACGATCTCCGATACCCTCCTCATCCCCGTGCAACCCCGCACCTTCGACATCTGGGCGGTGGACGTGATCGCCGCGCTGGTGGCCGAGGCGCGCGAGATCAACGACCGCCTCCGGGCGCTGCTGGTGATCAACGCCGCCGACTTCCAGGGCAAGGACAACGAGGACGCCGCCGAGGCGCTGCGCCAGGTCGAGGGTATGCACATGCTCCCTGTCACCATCGGTCGCCGCAAGGCCTTTCCCAATGCCGCCGCGCAGGGCCGGGCCGTGACCGAGCAAACGCCGCGCGACTCGAAGGCCGTGCAGGAGCTGGAAGCGCTCGCCGAGGAGATTTACGGCCACGTGCTGGCGGGCCGCTAGCAAGGAGACATACGATGGCTATCGCACAGAAGCCCAAAATTAAGCAGTCCGCCATCCCCCAGGATAAGGCCGAAGCGTTCATCGCCGGGACCGGCGGCAAGCAGAAAGGTGACATATCGCCTGAGCAGGGGAAGATCGTGACCACGCTGCGTTTTGACCCGACGCTCTTGCAGCAGATCGACCAGGCCGCGAAGAAGCGCGGCGTCTCCCGCACCGCCTGGATTATGATGGCGGCGAGCCGCGCGGTCGAGGAAGGGCTGTGAGCCTGTCGCCGATCCGGCAGCGGCTGGTCGAGGCCTCGGTCGCAATCCAGGCCGAGCCGCCGGACCAGATCGCCTTCCAGCACAGCTTATTCTGTCAGGTTGGCTTGCCCCGTAAGGAGACGACCGAGCGGGAGTTCACGCGCGTCAACGGCGCGATGTCGCTCAGCATCGAGGCGGGCAAGCTCTTCGACGGCAAGGCGCTGGTCAACCAGCCACTGCCCTACGGCGCACGGCCCCGGCTGATCCTAGTCCATATCAGCTCTGAGGCGGTCCGTACGCGCTCACCGGTGGTCGAGGTGGGTCATTCCACCTATGCGTTCCTGCGGACGCTGGGATTCGACGTGAACGGCCAGAGCTACCGGCAGACCCGCAAGCAGGTGCTCGCGCTCGCGGCCTGCCACATGACGCTCGGCTTCATGGCCGACGGCTACCCCCAGACGATCAAGACCGACCCGATCAGGAAGTTCGAGGCGTGGCTCCAGCGCGAGGGCAACCAGACGGTGATGTGGCCGGGCGTGCTGGAGCTGTCGGGCGACTTCTTCGCCTCGCTCCAGGAACACGCGGTGCCGCTCGACCCGACCGCACTGAAGAGCCTGCGGCACAGCTCCCTCGCGCTCGACCTCTATACCTGGCTCGCCACCCGCCTCCACCGGGTGAACCGACTCGATGGCGTGAAGGTCTCCTGGCGGGCCTTGCAGGGCCAGTTCGGGCAGGAGATCGCCGACCTGAACAACTTCCGCCGCAAGATGCTGAAAGCCCTGGCGGAGGTGAAGGCGGTCTATCCCAACGCCCGCTTCGAGACGGTGCACGGCGGGCTGCTACTCAAGCCCTCGGCCCCGCCGATCACCAAGCAAGCGGTGCAGGTGGTGCTGCCGGAACGCGGTGGATAAGCCCGTGGACAACCGAGTTATCCACGAATGATCGGTACTGCTCGATGCGCGGTGAATCGGTACTGTTTTAAGGCGGGAAGCCAGGAAGAGGCGCGGTGAATCGGTACTGCCTTACCGTTAAAGATGCTATTCCGTTAAACGATCAGCCGATAATAGCCTCTACTAACGCTGGGGATATGTGGAATAGTGTGGTGGCGGTGATGACTGCTGGTGAAAAAAGAAGGACGGTACGTCTGTAGTATTGCCATCCTAAGCACAGCTTGGAAACGACAAAATCAATAGCGCGGAAAGTGGATGTCGCAGATGGTGGCGATCTCGCGCAGGTTGAGCGGCGGGTGCTCCGCCTTGAGGATGCGAATCGCCCGGCTGATCTCGTCGGGCAGGGTGTGGTGCTTGTCGGGCTTCGGCGGCCCCTCGCGGTCGAACGCGTCCGCCTGCCGGTAGAGGGTTCGCTGCGGCGCGCCGGTCGCCCGTGCCCGGACCGCCGGCGGGCGACCGAAGAGGACGACGGGCCGGATGAGCTCGTAGACCCGCTGCTCCGTCGAGCCGACCAGCAACTCCAGCTGACCCCACTCCTCGGTGGGCGGGATGGGCGTCCGTTTCTGCCGTGGCATCGCGTGTCCTCGCAGCGGGCTCCTCATGCCGACGTGCGACGGAGAATACCCGCCACGGCGGGCGGCGTCCTCCTTGTCACGGCCATAACCCACATGTGTACAGCCTCATGTGGCCGCGCGTGGTAATCGAAGGCTTCAGAAGGCGACGTAATAGTCGTACGGGCGCGTGTCCGGGCTGGTGGCAGTGCGGAGAACGGCCAAACGATCCCGCCCATCCGTCGCGACTTCTTCGAGCGTCCAGCCGAGATTGGTCAGGCAGAATGCCACCGCGCGCTGTATCGCGGGCAACCGATAGTCATCGAGGAGCATGATCCCGCCTGGGCGCACGAGTCGCCCGAGGTAGAACAAGTCGATGAAGACGCCGTCGAAGCGATGGTTACCGTCGATGAAGGCGAGATCGAAGCGGCGACCTTCGCCGAGGAAGCGCGGCAGGGCGAGTTCCGATCGCTCCGCGCGATGCTCCACCAGGGCCGCGACCCCCGCCTCATCGAGGAGTTGCAGGCCGCAATTGGCGAAGCGTGTCGCTTGATTGGGGTCGAGAGCGATGTGTTGCGGCGCAGGGCCAGCATTCCCCAGCAAGCCCTCGCAGATGTGTAGGGTCGAGAAACCGTAACCGAAGCCGATCTCGATCGTGCGCGTCGCGCCCTCCCTCTCGACCCACGCGCGCAACACATCCCCCTCTGCGGGACTCAGCGCGACTGGGAAAATATGGTGGACGGTGCCATCGGATTGCGCGACGACCGTCCCCTCGTGCGTCAGTTGCTCGATAACGCTGCGCACTCGCCCTTGGGCGCGCTCACGCTCGCTCTCACTCATCGCTATTCTCCATCGCACGCTCGGAAACCGTATCGCCGTCGGACAGATGACGAGGCCTGGGGAGTCGCATCTTCACAAGAGCGCCAGCAAACCTCGGGCTTCCTCCGCGCGTTCGAGGAGGAAGGGGCGGATGGCGGCCCGCCGGGCTGCTAGATCCTCCCAACTGTGGCCGTAGTTTCGCAGCGCTGACGCCCGCCCTGCCGCCGCCGGGATAGTTGCCCCAACGGCGTTGAACGCGTTTCGCAGGGCAGCGTGCGCGGCGTAGGCAAACCGGACAGCACGCTCGTCCCCCTGCCAGCCCACGTCGCGCAGACCGGTCAGGTAGCTGGCAAAGAGGGCCGCATCGAGATCCGGCAGATCGGTTGGCTCCAGGTCGAAAAAGGCGGCGGCCACCGAGAGGGTCTGGCCAACCTCCTCGCCCACCGCGTAGAAACCGGCATGCTCCCAATCGATCGCCACCGTTTCCTCAGCACCGGCCGCCCCGCGTCGTGACAGCAGGTTGCGGCGGATGGCGTCGCCGTGACCGAACGATTGCGGCAGTCGTGCCAACACATCGCAGAATGTGCCACGCTCTCCCCAGAGACGCAGGATCGCATCGACGGTCGGCTGCGGCCACCAATGCCGGACAGCAGGATTGCGCGGCGCGGCGGCAATCTGCTCGACGAGCGGGCGATGGCGCTCGACCCAGGAACGCAATCGCTCACCGCCTAACCAGGGCGCATCCGGTGACACCCCCCCCATGATCGGCGTGCCATTCAATCGACCGAGGTGTCGCGCCGCCAGCGCCCAGCGAGCGCCGGGCCATCGCTGCGGCCCCTCCTCTTGGATATATTCTTGCCAGAGCCAGACTGTGCCGTCCGCCGCCTCGTCGCGCCCATAAGATCGCGGCGCACCGAGGTCAGTCGGGAGCGTGTCGAGGAGGCCCGTGCCGTAGAGCAACCACTCGCGCTTCCAATAGGTGCTACCGGTCAAATCGGCCTGTTCTTCTATCGGCGCAAAACCTTTGAGGACAACGTGCCAGGGCCGCTCGCTCCGGCCCGCGACGGCCGTGCCCTGGAGCAGGGAGATCGATCGCGTGCCAGTGACAGTACTGGCCCCACCCATGAGCGGCGTTGCGTTCCAGGGGCCGAGTGTCGCGCCTGGGGCGGCGAGTGCGATCCGCACAATCTCTTGCACTCGGCCTGCATCAATAGCCGCTAACCGCTCCTGAACTCCCCCCATGCGCACTCCATGCCTCGAGAAAAGCCGCTCCGTCGCGCGATCGACAAACGATCGTCGCATCCTTACTATGGGTCGTCGTGACGGGAAAAAGCACCGTTCTTTCGATCGATGTGTGTCGCCCGGCAAGTGCGGTATACTGCGCGAAGATGGGGGAAAGTGCTGTTCTGCGCGCTCGCCGCAGCGCTCGCTTGCGCGAGCCGTATGATCGGCTGCGCCGGGCGAGAGAGAGTTCATCACTCGTGTCGCCCGGCGCAGCCGATCGGCATCTGGTGAACGGTGGCGACCTATGAGGCGGTGATGGCCCGCCGGGCGGCGCAACTCCACGCTCACCACGAGGCCACTAGGCGCGGCGGAGCACCGCCAGGATAGACTACCGGGTCGCCTATCGGGGGCACTGGGGGCGCGAACCGTGGGAGCGAGGGCCCCCTCGTCTGTGCCATGACAGACGGTATACTCTCGTCCCATGAATGATGATCCATTGGCCCCGCACGTCATCCTGGTGCGCGGGGTGGGCGATGTCGGCTCGGCGGTCGCGCATCGCCTCTACCGCGCGGGCTACGCGGTGACGATCCACGACGACACCCGACCGGCCACGACCCGGCGCGCGATGGCCTTCACCGATGCCATCTTCGAGGGTCGCGCTTGCCTCGATGGCGTGACAGCCATGCGGGTGGATAGCGCGCCCGAGGCGACCGATCTGCTGGTGGCGCGCGCGGCAATCCCGGTCCTCGCCGCTGCTTTGGCCACCACGCTATCCGCCCTCGCGCCGACCGTGCTGATCGATGCGCGGATGCGCAAGCGTGCCCACCCCGAGGATCAGCGCGCCCCCGCGCCGCTCGTGATCGGCCTCGGCCCGAACTTCGTCGTCGGCAGCAATGTCGATCTGGCGATCGAGACGTCCTGGGAGGCGCTGGGTGCGATCATCCGCGCGGGCGAGACGTTGCCGCTCGCGGGTGAACCGCGAGCGTTGGGCAGGCACGGTCGCGAGCGCTTCGTCTACGCGCCGCACGCCGGCACCTTCCGCACCACGCTGCGGCTCGGTGTGCGCTTCCAGGAGGGCGAGGAAGTCGCACGGCTCGACGGCACGCCGCTTGTCGCGCCGCTCGGCGGGACATGGCGCGGCCTCACCCACGATGGGGTGTCGGTGTCGGTCGACACGAAGGTGATCGAGGTCGATCCGCGCGGCGAACTGCTCGTGATGGGCATCGGGGAACGGCCAGGGCACATCGCCGAGCTGCCACCCCGCAAGAGAGCATGCGAGCGCGGCGCGGTCCACCTTCGCCGGGCTAGGGGGGGCGAGGATGCCGTCGTCGAGGAAGCCAAGCGCGAAGGTTCACTCCCCAGCTATACAAGACTTAACAGCCAATAGACATACGCTGAATAGCGAAAAGAAATCTTTCATACCCCGAACGTGGATACAAACACTGTATGCATGTCGCCTTGGTGATCGTCGTTGTCGTTGCAATCTTCCTCCTACTATCGCGTGACCCCGCTCGAAACAAACCTCGCCACGGTCACCCTGGGGCAAGCGTTGCTCGAAAAGCTCCGTACCGGCTCCGCCCGCCGCGCCCGCGCCCTGTGACGACGCCCCGGGGTGGTATCATCCCCCGGCGATGGACGGACCACGACAAGGCGACGAACGGTTTCCTCGATACTGCGGCGAAGGCTCTCTTCGCCTTCGCCTCGATGCAGGGCAGCCTCGGCGCCGCCGCGACCCTCGGCCAACGCCAGAACGCCGGGGTCGCGCTGGCGCTGGTCGGCGTGGCGCTGATAGCGCTGCCCTGACGCCGTCGTGCGGCGCGACGGGCCCCCGTGATCGGGATGACCGCATCGTGCTTACGGGCGCCGCGCCTCGCGCTGACAGGTCGGGTCCGGTCACAGCGGCCTCACGCCGATGCGCACCGTGACGTCGGTCAGGGGCTGTCCCGCCAGGGCGATCGCACGTAGCGGGTCCCCTCATCCGAGGCGGGGTGTGCTATACCATACCCCGCATTACCCGTGTCGGATCGACATATTTATGATATACATAAGATAGCGAAATGACATATGAATGCAGCGCGAGCCAAACAGATACCGCTGGAAACTTTCCTCGGTCGGCTCGGCCATGCGCCGGTGCGCGAGCGGGACGGGGAGTGCTGGTATTGCTCGCCGCTGCGCGAAGAGCAGGAGCCGTCTTTCCGCGTCAGTCAGCGCTATAACAACTGGGTGGATTGGGGCAGCGGCGAGCGGGGCGACATAATCAAGCTGGCCGAGAAGCTTTTCGACGTGGACACGTCCGGGGCGTTGCGCGAGATAGGCAGGGTGATGGGCGAGCGGATGGTCTTCCGTGCCACGCATGCGCAGCCGATCGAGACGAGCATCGCGGCGGAGCGGATCGAGGTCGGCCCGATCGTGCGCTTCGCGTTGTGGGCGTATTTGGAGAAGCGGGGGATCGACAGGCGCCTCGCCGCCGAACATCTCGTGGAAGTGCATTATACCGTCGCCGGGCGGCCCTATTTCGCCGTGGGGTTCCCCAGCGACCAGGGCGGCTACGAGACGCGCAATGCGCTCTTCAAGGGCACCATCGGCCATAAGGACATCAGCACTCGTCGTGTCAGGGCAGGGCAGGGTGGTGTCGCCGTCTTCGAGGGCTTCCTGGATTACCTGAGCGCGATTCAGCTCAATGCGCTGCCCGACGAGGTGGGCCACGCAATCGTGCTGAACTCGGTGGCGCTGGCCGAGCGGGGGCTGGCGAAGATCGCCGAGCTGGTGCCCGCCGCCGCCTATCTCTTCCTCGACAATGACGACGCGGGGGATCGCCTGACGGGCATCATGACGCAGCGGCTGACCTGCCCGCTGGTGGACGCCGCGATCCTCTACGAGGGATACAAGGATGTGAATGCGCTGCTGATGGCACGGCAGGGACAGGGGAGAAGGCGCTGACCCTTGCGCACTTGCACCGGGCGGGGGAGTATCTGCTAAGATGCGCCGCACCCTGCAAATGGTGATCGGCCAGGCGGCGGGGGAGTTCTCAGCGGGGAGTTGGCCTTATCGGGTGGTGACGCACCCGGTTCGGTTTAACTCCCCTTCTTCTTGGCCTGCGCCAGGGCGCTCGCGGCGACCGATTTCTCGGCCTTGGTGGACTTCGGGTTGCTGAGCACCTTGCTCGCCTTGGTGGCGACCTTGGCGCTGGTCTGACGGGTATTCTTGGCGGCGCGGCGAATAGGCTTGCTCATGGGGAAACACCTCTTTCTGTGATCCCCGCCGCCTGAACTCGATCACCGCCACCAGTGTACGTATGCCATCACCCGATGTCCAGAGTACGGACCGGGTAAAAACGCTTGTTCTAATCTCGACTTTAGCTCTTCGGGGCTGCCCCATCGTGGCGGTCCCTCTTGATGTATCGCCGTTTATCGCTTGTTGTCACTGGAGTCGGAAATGTTTTTGTATGTCGGTTCCGCAAGCCAACATGCAAAAACTATCGTCAACATTTGCTGTGGCAAGCGACACGTTGCGGGACGCTGTGACCGAAGGGCTAAAGTCGAGCTAATCAGTTGGGCCATCTTAGCGCCCGAAATACGCCCCGATATAGGCATGGTGCCGTCTCGCTGTCAAGCCAACTAGCCGAAACGTGACATATCTCAGCGCGGCACTCACGGTGCTGCGATGGGGGTGCGCCAGAGGCAGACCGCGCCGCTGCGCGCGCCCGCCGCCAGCCGGGTTCCGTCCGGCGACCAGGCGAGCACGTCCACGACCGGGTCGCAGCCATCTAGCGCCGCAAGCGCGGCCCCGTCAGCATGCCACAGACGCACGATCCGGTCCCGCTCCACGGTGGCGAGCCGACCGTCGGGCGACCACACCGCGCGATACCGCGATGTCGGGTTGCGGTCCTGAGGGAGGGGGGGCGTCCGCGACCCGACGGCGGGTGTCGCCGACGGGTCGCCGAGCCGGGCATCCTCATGGTCGTTGACCGCGAGGGTGCGGCCATCCGGCGCGAACGCGACGCCCCCGGCACCCCCGAGATCCCAGCGGCGTTCGATAAGGGTGCCTGCTGCGGTGTACAGCGCGACGGTGGCGTCCTCGTCGCTGATGGCGAGCGTGCGGCTGTCAGGGGACCACGCCAGCGCCCAGGCCGGCGTGCCCAGCTCCCGGAAGGTCGCCACCGGGGTGCCGTCCGCGCGCCAGATGCGGTAGTCCATCGCCCCTGCCGTCAGCAGCGCGCCGTCGGGCGACCAGGCGAGGTTGAGGAACTTCCCCCCGGTATGGTCCGTCATCAGGGTCGCGGCGAGCGTGCCGTCGGGGTGCCAGAGCCGCACGAGCCCCGGGAGCGGCAGGAAGGCGGTGGGCGTGGCCGTGTCGGCGGGGCGGAAGGAGATCGCCCCGGTCGCCGGGGTACCCCCATCGGGCGACCAGGCCAGGCCGAAGACCGGCGGCGGGCTGTAGGGCGGGGGCGGGTCGGACGGTGGCTCGGGCGGGCCGACGAGGGTCCGCACCGCCGCGCCCGTCGCGTCCCACAGGCGCACCGTGCCGTCCCACGACCCGGTGGCGAGGAGACGCCCGTCCGGCGACCAGGCGAGGCTCGTGACCGGCTCGGTGTGCCCGGCGAGGGTTGCCGCCGACGCGCCGCTCGCGTCCCAGAGGTACACCCGCGGGTCGGGGGGGCCATTGACGTCGCCCGCAGCGGCGGCCACGCGCCGCCCGTCAGGCGACCAGGCCAACGCCGTCACCCCCGCCAGCGGGCCGCGCAGGGTGGCGTCCGGGGCCGGATACTGCAATGTGGGGGTGACACCGGTCGCCGCAGACGCGGGGGGCGTGTGCGTTGCGGTGCCGCGACCCGGCTCCACGGCGGCCCCGGCAGGGTCGGCGGGCCGCGTGGTGGTCGCGATCGGCGCGCTGGCGGCGGTCGGTGCACCGGTCGTGCCCCGGATGGTCGCCTCGACTGTCGTCGGGGTGGTGGTCAGGGTGGTGCCGCCGGTACATCCCGCGAGGAGCAGGAACAGCATGGTCAGGGCGGCGCGGTAGCGCGGTGATCGCATTGAGGCCCGCCTTTCGCATGATATGGCCATATACCTGTGAGACGTGCCGCTACCCGCTGTGGTTCCCGGACAAGCGCGTTCGTGAGGGGCCATTCATGGCGCTGCATGTCGGGGTTGCAGGATGTCCCGGTCGGCCGTTCGACCGCCGACCGGGAGTCCCATACCCGGAGAAGCTGCGCCGGTAGTGGGGGCGTCCGGGTCCCCTTGATTGCCGCGTGGTCGGTGTGATCTCCGACCGAGAAGTGGCCCATCCGCACGCTTGGTGATTCGGCTCGGAGTGGCCTTCTGCGTGGGGAATGGCCCCCCAGATAGGGCTGAATCGAACGCCGACAACGCCGTGCTGTTCCCATCTCGGGCCTGCCATCCCTATTCTCTAACCGGCTTCACCGAAAGTGTGGATGAGCCAGCAACTGGTGGCGAGGGGTGCGGCGGGCAGCTCGCGCCGCCGTGATCTTGGGGCTACTCATGCCGAGCGGAACTTTTCGCCCTCGTGGCGGATACCGAGTATCGTGGCGGGCACGCGGCGCGCAAGGGGCGGGGTACAATGGAGCGGGACCGGATCGTCGGGACGCATCGTCGCCTGCAACCGCGCCTGCGAGGCGCTCCCGGCTACGCCGTCGACAGCCCCATCCGCGTCTTACCGCGATCCGTGCATATGTACGCCACTAGAGAAGGCAGAGTATGAAAGCCGCCCCTGTGGCGGGGCGGCGCTATCCTTCGCTTATCGTCGCGCATTCGCCGGGTCACCGTGCAATATCGAACGTCGCAAGTACCGGATGTTGGCCCGCCTCAGGGGGGACGTATGCCGCCGCGAAGCCCGGCCCTGACCCTCGCGCCCGACGCGCCGATCGATCTCCAGCTCCATACGACCAACAGCGACGGGGACTGGTCCGCCGAGCAGTTGCTCGACCACGTCGCCGCCGCAGGCTTCGCCCTGGTCGCGGTGACGGACCACGACCGCCCGGACACGGTCGCGGCCGTCCGGCGGCTTGGCGCGCGGCGGGGGGTGCCGGTGCTGGCCGCCGTGGAGATGAGCACTTCTTGGGAGGGGCAGCTGCTCGACCTGCTCTGCTACGGCTTCGACCCGCGGCAGAACGCCCTCCGCGCGCTGGCGGCGGCGACGCGGCGCGGCCAGGCGGCGAATATCCGGGCGACCCACGCCACCCTGCAACGGCGCGGCTACCGCTTCCCCCAGGCGGGCACCATCCTCCCCGCGAGCGATGGTGTCCCACGCCGCCTCGGCGATCTGGTCGCGTTGCTGCGGGGCCACGGGCACGACGACGGGGCGGGCACGGCGGTGCGCGAGGCGGGGTTTCGGTGGATCACCGCCGACCCGGCGGCGGGCGCGGACGCCGCCCGCCGCAGCGGTGCCGCCTGCCTGATCGCGCACCCCGGTCGCGGCGACGGCTTCGCCCGCCTCGACGCGCCGCAGCTCGACCGGCTGCGCGCCGCCGTGCCGATCGACGGCCTGGAGGTGTACCACCCGAGCCACACGCCGGGGCAGGTGGCCCTCTTCCGCGACTACGCAGATGCGCATGGCCTGCTCGCGAGCGCCGGCTCGGACTCGCACGGGCCGCCGGGGCCACTGCCGATCAAGTATCGGGCCGACACCAGCCGCGCGCTGCTCGCGCGGGTGAACATCCGGGTGCGCTGACGCGGGCCCACCCGCTGTCCCTACTGCCCAGCAGAGCACGGGTCTCGTCGATGGCTGGCACGCCGCGTCGCGGCGCAGGAAATGCCGAAGCGGGAACGTTATGGCATGGCCAGCGGGTGCTCGTCGTAGCGGCTCAACGTCGGCGCGCGGCATCGCTTCACCGTGCCCGTTGCGCCCCACCCACCCCCGGTATTCGGCAGTCCCGTCGGCGTGCCGACCACGGTGAACGTGAGTTGGGGCCGGCCCGGTACCTGGGGGAGCACGGCGATGTAATCGCCGGGGGTGAACGCGGCCGAGTCGAGCGCCACCGCCAGGGCGCCCGCGTCATCCACGGGCACCGCCCGGCCGAACACGGTCTTCTGGGCACGCGAGTTGATTGCCCCGCCCGCCGGGTTGGGCACGAGGGTGTAGACCACGAGGGCGACCGTCGCCTGCCCCTTCAGGCCGTTCCCCGCGATCGTGAAGGTCGTCCCGGCCGGCCCGCGCTGTGGCAACACCGTCAGCGCCGGGATGGCCGCCGCCCGCGCCGGCAGCGACCCGGCCAGCAGCACGACCAGGCCGACGAGCAGCGACCGGCGACGGATCGCGTCCATAGCCCCCTCCCTCGACGCATGCGGCGGGAACACGGTGTTCGGCACCCCTAGCGTACAGCTCCCCGACGAGAGCGGCAACCCATCACCCGTCGCCCGACCCGCCGGGCCGACGGCGGGGTGCCGGGGTGCCCCTGGGGGTGCCCGGTCGCTTGGTTGCGCCGGTGATCGGGACCGATCTCGCGCAAATATCCGGCGACGCGCGCCCGGTATCCGAGTGGCAGGAGTCCGTCTGTGGGATGCGGCCCGCCGCGTCGCGCCCCGTTTCTCCGTCGCGGTTGCACTCCGCCGCGCACTCGTCGCAGGCTGCGTAGCGCACCCGCCCCTCGCTCGTCGGCGCGGCCCGCGCGTGGGCGGGGAACCGCGCGCGTAACCGCCGCTCTAACTCCTGGCGCTCCTTCGCGTAGGCACCGCCGATCGCCCGGTCACGTTCCGCGGCGGTGCGGAGGATAATCACCGGCGAGCACCCTTCGCGCGGGGCGCGGAAGAGGGCGGTGCGGAAGAGCGACGGCAGGGGCGTCGGGCTCGTGAGGAGGGCGTGCCAGGCCGCCTGGTCCGCCGCCGTGGCCCCCACGGCGGCCAGGGTCGCCGCGTGTTCCCGGCGGCGGCGCTCGTCCTCGGCGACGTGGGCGGCGTGGGTGTCGGCGTGCCGCCGGGCCTCCTCTGCGTCCCGGCGGGCGTGCTCCGCCGGTGGCACGAAATCGGGCGGCGGCGCCCAATCCCCCTCGATCCGCCGCCGCAGCCGCCCGGGCGTCAGCCGGGGGTCGGCAGGGTCGGCCGCCCGCTCGTGGTCGTGGTATTCGACCTGCCGCGCCACCGCCGCCGGGGCGTGGTCCGCGACCAGGCGCCGCGCCACCCCCGCCGTGACCCCCCGCCCCGTCAACGCTTGAACCGATGGGGCGGGATCAACAACAACACGGTCGTCGCGTCGTTCCGCACGCACGGTGATGGGCGGAGGCTCCGCGTATTGTTGTTGCGTATTCTCTGTGGTGATCTCTGTCGGTAGTCTCTGGTTAGAGGGGGTTAAAGCGATCCCTTGCAAGGGGTTAATCTGCTCCCTTCGCAAGGGATCAATTTGATCCCTTCCAATGTCGCGATCCCGCCCTTCCAAGGGGTTAAATTGATCCCTTGGGAGATCCTCGGGCGCTGCGAGCGCGGCGTCGAGCGCCAGCAGGCGGGGGAAGTCGATGGTGTACCACTTGGTCCGGTCGGTCGGGGCGCGGTTGTAGCGCTGCGAGGCCAGCAGCAGCCCGCGCTCCTCCAGCTCGCGGAAGGTC
>JAABUM010003514.1_pt1 | contig 19100 bp, 15 predicted proteins | sample 5559161 | NCBI WGS metagenome assembly JAABUM01 (sample SAMN10711868, study PRJNA513369) | rock metagenome | isolation source: Antarctica rocks | place: Antarctica: Victoria Land, Siegfried Peak nord | reverse complement strand
CCCGCCCGGGACCGCCGACGAGCGCTTTCCCGCGCCCGAACTCGCCCCCCGCGCCAAACTCGGCCAGCGCATCCGACACGAGACCCACGTCTGCGGCGGGACGATCAGCCTCTCCGGCGCGGCAGCACGGGACCACTCGAGCCGGTGGGTCTGCGACGAGTGCGGACACACCGCCCGCCGCAACGTCCTCTGGACCCGACCCTGAACACCGGCCACCCCGTGGGCGTCAGCCGGCGCACTCCGAGCACACCATCGTTCGGGCATTTGCCAGCCGGCTGCGATGGTGCACCAGATAGCAGCTCGTGCAGGTGAACTCGTCATCCTGACGAGGCAGCACAAGCACCACCGAGTCCTCGACCGAACCGTCCGCCCCCGCCAGATCCAGGCCGCCCTCCAACGGGTCGGTCTCGTCCCCCAAAGCAGCCGCCGCCTGCGCCCGACTCGCCTGCAGCGAGGCGACCGTCTGCTCCGGCGGTCCGTCGACCTCACTGGTACGAGGCGCGTCGTAGTCGACCACTCTCGCTCTCCCTCCTGCAGGCCGATGCTCGACGCTGCGAACCGCACAACGCCTCACGGGCGCGGCCTGTGCCCCAGGCTGAACCGGATGGCTCCCGAGCGGCCCACTCGGGCCTGCAGGACCGGCGCCGGACCCCGCCGGCGAGGCCTCGTCATGCGAGCCCACCTTCGGCCGAGCACTTCACGCAGCCGGGCGAGGCCCGTCCTTCAGGCACGCGCCACAGCTGATCCGCCTGGGCATCAACAGGCGTGACCTTCTCTCATGATCAGACCGGTAGCAGAACTGCCCGGGGAGCCGTCTACCAGCGCTGCGGGTGCACCGACCGGGCGGGGCGGCGCACCGGAGCCTCGTGCCCGCGCCTGGCCGGCCAGGCCACGGCAGCTGGTACTGGGCCGCGGAACTGGGCCGCGACCGAGATGGACGGCGGCGGCGACGCCGCAGGGGCGGCTACGCATCCCGGCAGGGCGCCCAGCATTAGATTAGCGATCACCGGCGGATCGGGTCGCGAGCAGCGCGTTCAGCCCCGAACACTGCAGTAAACCGCCGTGCACCTCGATGAGGGTGTTAGGTCGACCAGGGCGTGCTCGCCGATCTCCGCGGTGCGCGAGGTCCGGTCGGCCAGTCCCGCCACAAACCGGGACAGAAGCATCGAGTTGCCGGACGTGGAACACCGGAAGGCCCCGAAGACACGGCCAAGCGTCGAGGGTGTGTAGCAGGCGTCGAAGATGTGCCGCCTTCAACCCGCCGTTCGCGCCCTTATCCGATCGCCGGTGGAACCAGGCGTAGCGAAATCCGGGCCGGTCTCTTTCGATGAGCCCATGCGCGTCTCAGCTGCTCGACCTCAAGGCCGGCGACGCATCGGGTGGCGCCCCCGGAAACCCGGCCGACGGTCGCCGCGTGCGTGTGAAGAGGCGACCGTCGACTCGACCACGCGGGTGACGAGCGGAGGGGTCCCCGCCCGATCCGATCAGCCGCCGGGGATCGCTGCGTGCAGGGCGCGCAGCACTGTCACACAGGTCGGGATGCTTGTGGCCGGTGGCACGTCGAGACCGAACTGTGCGGCTTCGCCGTTGATCGCGGGGTAGTCGCCGACGCTTCGGATGAGCTGGCAGGTCTGCACGTAGCCGGCCTGAGTGGTGAGCGCCGACAGGTTGACACCACCGTTGTCGACGGCGCCGTGCGCGACGGAGCTGGCGCAGCCGCCCTGCTTGTAGAAGTAACCGCCGGGGCCAGTCAGGGACTGCGTCCCGTCGGGTCCGCTGATGGAGCCGGTCTTGCAGGTCTGCGCAGGGCTTTGCGTGGCTGCCGATGCGGGTGCGGCGAGCCCGGTGGTGGCGAGGCCGGCGCCGAGTGCGACGGCGAGCAACGTCTTCTTCATGGATCGTCTCCTGTTCGAATTCGGTCGGGGTGCGAATGTGCCGATCAGGGGTCTTGCGGACGCTTCAGGCATTCCTGCTGGGCGGAGTCCGTCGGGTGCTCGTGCGCGCGCTGGCTGTAGAGCTCACCAGGTGTGTTGACCTCGATCAAGGCGCCCGTTGGGGTGGCTGCGCAGTACCCACCGTTGCGCACGCTCCGGCCGCCACGGAGGATGGCGCACATGCAGCGGAGGGCCGAGCTGGCGGTGATCGGCGCGGGCCCATACGGATTGTCGGTCGCGGCACACGCGTGCGACGGCGGCGTCGACACGTTGGCAACGGTCCGCAACACGTGCGCGGAGACCTTGCGTCGTCGTGGACGTTGACGACTCCGCCGCCGTACTGCTGTGCCGACAGCCGTTCGTAGCCACGCAGCAGCCGGCGTCGCCGGGCCCATTCCGGGTCGTGCTTGCGGCCCCGGCGGCCGCGTTGGGTGCGGACCCGCTGCCGGACGTCGGTGACCATCTCGTTCGCAAGCCGGACCAGGTGGAAGTGGTCGGCGACGATCGTCGCATTCGGCAGGGCGGCTTGCACCGCGGCGCGGTAGGCCGCGCTCGGGTCGATCGCGACGACCTGCACACCCGCCCGCCACAGCTCGCTGCGTGCCTTGATCCAGCCGGTGACGGCAGCGCTGGTGCGGGTCTCCTCGTCGGCCGTGCAGGATCAGCGTGGGCTGGGCCAGGGCCTTGTCAAAGTCCTGGGGTGAGGGCTTGAGCTGGCGGGTGCGAGGGCAGCGGCGTCCTGGTCGGCGGGGGATTTCGCCGCACTGGGCGGCTCCGGCGTGCACTGCTGCGGCCACGCCCTGGAGCACAGCGCTTGGGCCTCGACAGCTTCTCAATACCTGGCCGCGGGTTCGAGTCCGGCCGGGCGCAGGCGGCTCGTACCAGCAGGATTTCCCTCAAACGGGTTACCCGCATCAGCCCGCCCGTCGATAGATCATTCGGGGGGCCGCCAGCGATCTCTGGCGGGATGGGCGGCCCCCCTTCGTCATCTGCAGCGCGCCCCACGCCGCCGCATGCAAGTGCGGCCCAGCGCAAGCGTCCAACCGCTGCTCGGCGCCGGCTTGAGGCGTGCTCGGAACCTTTCCGGCCGCGGCTGCAAGCCGGCCCCAAGAGCGGCCCAAGCCCCTCGGGTCATGGTGGTGCCGTTCCTCCACCAGCCACCGAAGGAGAGCCAGACATGACCACCACCGTCGCCGAGCCCACCGCGTCCGACAGCGAGCTGACCGAGCTCGCCGGCCAGCTGACCGGCCGCTTGCTGCTACCCGGGGCCGACGGTTACGCCGCGCTGTCGACTCCCTGGAACGTCGCCGTGCGCTCCACCCCCGTTGCCGTCGTCCAGGCTGCTGACGCCTCCGACGTCGTCGCTGCCGTGCAATACGGCGGCCGGCACGACCTGGACGTCTCGGTGCAGTGCACCGGCCACGGCGCCTACGACTACCCCCGCCCGACGCTGCTCGTGCACACCGGGGGCAGCTCGATGAGCTGACGATCGACCCGACTGCCCGCATCGCCCGGGTCGGTGCCGGCGTCCGCTGGCAGCAGGTGCTCGACGCGGCTGCCCCGCACGGCCTCGGCGCCCTTGCCGGCTCCGCGCCGGGTGTGGGTGTCATCGGCTACCTCACCGGCGGTGGCCTGTCGCCGGTCGCGCGCACGTTCGGCTACGCCTCCGACCTCGTCACCGCCTTCGACGTCGTCACCGGCGACGGCGAGCTGCGCCGCGCAACCCCGACGCAGAACCCGGCACTGTTCTGGGCCCTGCGTGGCGGAAAGGGCGCCCTGGGCATCGTCACCGCCGTCGAGTTCGAGCTCCTGCCCGTGGCGGAGGTCTACGGCGGGTGCCTGTTCTTCGACGGCACCGACGCGGCCGCCGTGCTGTCGGCCTGGCGTGCGTGGTCCACCACGCTGCCGGATGCCGCGTCGACCTCGGTGGCCGTCATGCGCCTGCCAGCCCTGCCGACCGTCCCGCCGCCGCTAGCCGGCCGGTGCACCGTCGCGGTGCGCTTCGCCTGGGTCGGCGACCCGGCTGCGGGAGCGGACACCATCGAGACCATGCGCCAGGCCGCACCCGTCATCTTCGGCGGCACGGGTGTCATGCCCTTCGCGGCGCTCGGGTCGATTCACGCCGACCCGGTCGACCCGATGCCCGTGCACGAGAGCTCGCTGCTGCTGCGGAACCTGAACGGCGACGCCGTCGACACGCTCGCAGCACTCACCGGGCCGGACTCGGCCTGCCCGCAACTCCTCGTCGAGCTGCGGCGGCTGGGCGGAGCCATCGCCCGGGCTCCGCGGCACTCCAGCGCGGTATGTCACCGCGACGCGGCCTTCACCCTGGCCGCGATCGGCATCGCCGCACCCCCGGTCGGGGAGGCGACCCTCGCGCACGCCGACGAGCTCATGGCGGCCATGGCGCCATGGAGCGACGGCAGGTCGCAGGCCAACTTCGCCGCATCGGGCGACCCCGCCGCGGTCGCCCGCAAGTACGACGCGCCCACCCTGGCCCGGCTCGCGACCCTGGCCGACACCTACGACCCTCGCGGTGTGATCGCTGCGGCGAGGGGCGTGCGTGCGGCACAGGTCACAGCCAGCGCACCGGCTGCCTAGTTCCGTCCGCTTGGGTCGCCCGCTCGCGATAATGGGGCCCGTGGCGCGGTATCACCTGCTCGGTCCCGTCGAGGTCGTTCGTGACGGTCGTCCGGTCGACCTCGGCGGGCCGAAGCAGCGGGCCGTCCTCGCGGTCCTGCTGCTCGAGGCGGGTCGTCTCGACCGACCGGCTGATGGACGCGGTGTGGGGCGACGACCATCCGCCCAGCGCTGCGGCGAGCCTGCAGGCATACGTCTCCAACCTGCGGCGGGTCCTGCGCGACGACGAGCGGGCAACCTCGCCCATCGTCCGCAGGATGCCCGGCTACCTCATCGACGTTCCTTCCAGCGACATCGACGTTGCCGGCTTCGTCGCCGCCTGCGACGCGGCCCAGACGGCGGTGGATGCAGCCGACTGGGCCCGCGCGGTCGAGGCCGCGGGGCACGCGCTGGAGCTGTGGCGCGGGCCGTTGCTGGAGGAGCACGCCGACGACGACTGGGTCCGCCTTCCCGCCGTCGCACTCGCGGAGCGACGGGCCACGTGCGACCAGAACCTGGTCGTCGGCCTGCTGGGCTGCGGCCGGGTCTCCGCGGCGCTCGTCAGGTCGCGTCAGGTACTGGACGACGAGCCGCTGGCGGAGCGGGCGTGCTGGCTCCGGATGGTCGCGCTGCACCGGTCCAGCCGCTCGGCCGAGGCGCTCGACACCCTGCGCGCTCACACCCGTCGGATGAACGACGAGCTCGGCCTCGACATCGGACCCGCCCTGCGAGACCTGCAGGGGGCGATCCTGCGGCAGGACGCCGAGCTCGCTTCGTGGCCGGGCGGCAAGCAGGACACGTCGACGCCGCGGGTGGTCGAACCGGATCGTCCGGCGGTCGATCCGGTGGCGGAGCCGTCCCGCCACCCGCACAGCGGCAGCGACCTCGTCGGCCGCGACCGGGAGGTCGCCGTGATCGACGGCGTCCTGCGCGAGGCGCTGACGGACGGCACCCGGTGGCTGGTGCTGAACGGGGTCGCGGGGATCGGCAAGAGCCGCCTCGCGGAGGAAGCCGCGCGGCTGTGGCAGGAGCAGGGCGGTCGGGTCGTGCGGACCGGGTGCCCCGATGACGACGGTGTGCCACCGTGGTGGCCGGTCCGCCAGGTCCTGCGCGAGCTCGGGGCCGATCCCGACGCCGCCCTGACGCCGCCGAGCGGTACCGAAGCCGACGTCGCCCGGTACGCCGCGTACGAGCGCGTCCTCGGCGTGCTCTGCCAGGTCGCTGCCACCCAGCCGCTGCTGCTCGTCATCGAGGACCTGCACTGGGCCGACACCGCGTCGATGCGCTTCCTCATCCATCTGACCGGCGCGCTGCAGCCAGCCGGGCTGGTTGTCATCGCCACCGTCCGCAACGGCGCCGCGCCGCCCGAGCTGCGACGCCTGCTCGCAGCCGTGGCGCGCCGGCCCGGCTCACGCCAGCTGACCGTGCCACCGCTCACGAGCCTGGCCGTGTCGGCACTCGCTGCGCAGGTCAGCGGGCAGCCGCTTGCGCCCAGGCAGGCCGAGCAGCTCGCCGGTCGCACCGGCGGCATCCCCTTCTTCGTCTGCGAGTACGCCCGCCTCCCCGAGGACGAGCGGGCCAGCGGAATGCTTCCTGTAGCGGTGCGGTCCGTATTGGGCCGACGGCTGTCCGGCGTGGACCCTGCCGTCCTGGAGGTGCTTCGCGCCGCAGCGCTGATCGGCGACGCGCTCGATGTCGAGCTGCTCGCCCGGGTCACGCGGCTCGACCGCGACGAGCTCGCCGACCTGCTCGACGACGCTGCCGACGCGCACCTGATCGTGCCGGCACCCGGCATGGGCGACTACGCGTTCGCGCACGCCCTTATGCGCGACGAGGTGATCGCGGGCCTGTCAGGGTTGCGCCGCCAGCGACTGCACCTGCGCATCGCCGAGGCGGTCGGCCCGGACGCGGGCGGTGACCAGCTGGTCCGTCGGGCCGCGCACCTGCTGGCCGCGTTGCCGCTTGCGGACGCCGCCGACGCTGCACGCGCCTGCCAAGCCGCAGCCCTGGACGCCGAGCAGCGCTGGCAGTCCGACACCGCAGCCAAGTGGTGGGGGCACGCGCTGGAGGTGTTCGACCAGCACCCCGACCCCGATACCGACCGGGACGACCTGGTCGTCGCGCAAGTGGCGGCGCTCGCCCGCGCCGGGCGCGCGCAGACGGTGCTCGACGTCATCGACGCCGCCCTGCTGGACGCCGTCCGCCGGGGCCGCATGGACTCCGCGGGCCGGCTGGCCTCGACGCTGCTGCGAACGAGCGGCTCGTGGCCGTGGGCCGCCTACGGTGACGACCCCGCGCCGCTGCTGGCACGCCTCGCCGGCCTGGATCCGCTGGCGCAGGCGCATCCCAGCGCTCACGTCCGCATCCTGGCCGCGCTCGCCGTCGGCGGCTGCTACGACCCTGACGGGTCCGTTCCTGACGCGCTCAGCCGCCAGGCCCTGGAGCTGGCCGAGCAGCTCGATGACGACGAGGCGCTCGCCGACGCCCTGCTCGGCCGCGCCCTCACCTTCTCCGCCATTGCCGAACGGGCCGAGGAGTCATTGCAGCTGCTCGAGCGCCTCGCTGCCGTGCCCCACCGGACCGAGCGCATCGATGAGGTCATAGCCCACGGGCTGCTGCACTTGGCGAAGACCAACCTGGGCGACCCGGACGCTGCCGAGCACATCCGCCTCGGCGCGCTCGGCAGTGACGCCCTGCGGCTGCCGACGAGCCGGGTGCAGTTCCGCTGGGCGCAGGCGCAACTGACCCAGTGGCGCGGCGACGACATCGGCCAAGCCGGCGCGATGTTCGACCAGGCGATCACTGCGCATCGGGCGACGGAACTGTACGAGGGCGGCGTGCTTGATGTGGCCATGCTGACGCTGGGCTGGGAGCAGGGACGGCTGGACGGCCCTTCGCTGGACGCCGCCGACCCGCGAAGCGTTCCCTGGGCAGCCGCGCTGGCGGCTGCGGCGCGCGGGGACGCACTCGCCGACGAGCTGATCGCCGTCGAGATCGGGAGGGTCGAGCCCGTCATCTGGACGACGCATGGGCGGCTCACCATGCTGGCCCATGCGGTGGCCGACCGCGGCCTGGTGCAGCACGTGGCCGAGCTGCGGCGACGGTTGGAACCGGTGGCACACTGCGTGGCCATCATCGGCCAGGTCGGCGTCGCCGGTCCGGTCGGGCTGGCCTTGGCCCGCATCGCGCGCTGGCCGGCGACCTGGACGCGGCCCGGCAACATCTGGCGACGGCGACTCAGGTGTCGAGCCGGTCCAGAGGTGGGGGCGCCCTCCTGCGCTGCCAGCTGCTCACGGAACAGCTGACGGCGCAGGCGGGCCGCCCCGTGGACCCGAGTTGCCTGCGGGCGATCGCCGATCAAGCACGTCGCCGCGGCATGCACGGCGTCGAGCGGGAGGCGGCGAGCCTGCTCGCCGAGTAGGCCGCAGGGCACCTCAGGGCCGGCAAGCGGCTCGGCAAGCGGCTCGGCTCAGCGGCTCGGCTCAGCGGCCGGCGGTCGCGCCGATCTCCACCACCATGCCGGGGATGGCCAGGCGCGTCACGCCGACCAGCGTGGCGGGAGGCGTCGCTCCCACTGCGTCGAGCCTTTCGGTGACCGCGCCGTAGGCCGCAACGGCCGCGTCGACGTCGGTCACGTAGATCGTCAGGTGGAGCACGTCACTCAGGTCCATCCCGGCGGCGGACAGGAGTTCCTCGACGTTGGCCATCGCCAGCGGCAGCTGAGCGGCGACATCGCCCGGGTGCTGGAGCTGGCCGGTGGCGTCGATGGCTCCCTGACCCGCCAGGGTCAGCAGCTGGGCAGGCGCCGGGCGCAGCTGTGCCTGGTCGTAGCGGAAGTAGCCGCTCCAGGTGGACGGGTTGATGCGGGTGGTCCCGCTGGCGGGGGTCGCGCTTGCAGAGGTCTCGGTGCTGGGGGTCCTGGCCCCGGTCGTTGTCATATAGGCACCGTGCCGCGCTGCGCTTGCACCGCGCTTGGAACGCACTTGGACTGCGATCCGAGGCCTTTGCGGCTGGTAGCGGTAGCCCATCCCGGGCTCGGTGAGCAGGTGGCGGGGGCCGGCGGCCTGCCCGAGCAGCGGCGTCGGCCCGCAGCCGTGCCCGTGGCCGAGGTCGACGAAGTTGGTCTGAACCGGTCCAGCACCCGCCAGGTGCCGTCCTCGGCGCGTACCCAGCGGGGCCGCCCGCGGCGGGTCTCGTCGATCCCCAGCACCCTGGGCCCGACGTCGCCCTCGGCGTCGGCGGCGGCGAGCAGGCGGTCGGCGTGCCGGGCGTGCGCGGCCTGCGCCACGGGCCACGACCCCGCCGGCAGCGGTACTGCGTCTTGCGCCACCGCACGTCGTGGTGGTGGGGTCGGCGCTGGGAGATGTCCGCGGGCGACCCCCTTCACCTGAAGCTGATCGCACTTGGGCCCACGGCGCTGCTCTGCTGCTGAGGGACGACACCGTCCGGTTCGTAGCCGGCGAGCTCGACCGCGCCTTTGAAGACCCAGTCCTGCAGCCGCGGGTCCGACTCGATGCCCCACAGCAGCCACCCCAGGACATAGTCCTTTTCGATGACGGCATGAGATTTGCTGCCATTCGGCGACGCGGGCGACGACCTCCGCGTGGCTGATCACGCGGCAACCTGTACCGGGGTGTTGATCCGCAGCCCCCAGCGGCGGTCGATCTCGCCCTCGGCCGGGCGGCCAGGGTCGAGCAGCGTCACGCCGCTGCTGATGTTGTCCCGGTAGGTGTCGAGCAGCGAGGTTTGCTCCGGGGCGATGAGCTCGGTCAGGTACCCGAGCCGCTTGAAGACTGTCCGGTTGCCCACCAGGCTGGTGTAGTCCAGCAGGGCGCCCTCATCGAGCATCTGCTCGGCCAGGTACTCGTTGAGAACGGCGGCCGTGTGTGAGAGGCCGCCGCCCAGGGCGGGGTCGTCGAGGATGTCGACGAGCGTCCTCGACGGGTCGGAGACCTGGACGCGTACCTGACCGCGCCACACTGGCCTGGTCCCGAACAGCTGGTCAGGCTGAATGGAGCGGACCCGGTAGGAGAAGTCTTGGATGGTTGGGTTGCGGTCACGTACCCGGCGGCTGGACAGGACCACGACCTCGCGGAACAGCTGCTCGGTCAGGCCCCAGTGCTCACACGCGCTCCAGCCGCCGACGTAGCACGGGTCGAAGACTTTCGCGGCGATGACCCACGAGTCCTCGCGCCACTGCCCCTGCACGTGGGCTTCCAGCGGGACCGCGACGTCAAGGCCGCGACGTACCCGCTCGAGCCAGCCCCGCTGGGCGAGGTAGGCCAGCAGCTGGTGGATCGCTCCCCTCGCTGTCGTTGTCCTGCTGCCCTTCAGCATCTACCGGGCCACCAGCCAGCGGCGGTAACCGCCCGGGTCGACCAACAGCTCCAGTGCCGGACGGCGCATGGCGAGCGCTCGGTCGAGCCGGGCACCGGACGGTCCCCCGGCTGGCGCCGGGCGGTCGCTACCCGCCGAGGGCACCCTGGGCGGCGGTGTCCCGGTCCGGGCCCGGGTGGTCGGGCAGGTCCCGGTCGGCGTGGTCGGCGTGGAACAGCGCCTCGTCCAGCAGCCGGCGGACGTGGACGTCGGCAGCTGAGTAGAAGACGAAGGTGCCTTCGCGGCGGGTCTTGACCAGCCGGGCGAGCCGGAGCTTGGCCAGGTGCTGGCTGACGGCGGTGGGGGTGGCGCCGACCAGCTCGGCCAGGCACGTCACCGAGGACTCGCCCTGCAGCAACGCCCACAGCAGCTTCACGCGGGTGGCGTCTGCGAGCATCCGGAACGATTCGGCGGCCAGGTTGGCCTGCTCCTCGTTCGGCATCGAGAAGTCCGGGAGCTCGGTGTGCACGAACCACAGCCTACTAATGTTCATGTCTGCGAGGCTGCGCAGGTAGGTTTGGAAGGTGACCGCCGCAGCTGAGCGCCCGGCCAGCCGTTTGGCGTGGCTGCGGGTCGTCCCCGAGGTCGGCTGGGCCGCTGTCAGCACCGCCGCGTTCGCCGTCGCCCTGCTGGCCCGGCTCGGCGGCGGACCCCGCTGGGCGGTGGCCGGGCTGTACGCGGTGTGCTACGCCGCCGGGGGCTGGGAGCCGGGTCTGGCCCGGCTGCAGGCGCTTCGACGGCGCACCCTGGACGTCGACGTGCTGATGGTCGTCGCCGCCCTGGCGGCCGCAGCGATCGGGCAGGTCTTCGACGGCGCCCTGCTGATCGTCATCTTCGCCACCTCCGGTGCGCTGGAAGCGGTGATGACCCAGCGCACCGCCGCCAGCGTCAGGGCACTGCTGGACTTCGCCCCCCAGAGCGCCGTCCGGCTCGGCCCGGCCGGCGACAGCAGCAGATCCCCGCAGCGCAGCTCGTCGCCGGTGACCTCGTCCTGGTCCGCCCCGGCGAGCGGGTCCCCGGCGACGGCCGCGTCCAGGGCGGGGAGAGCGAGCTCGACCAGGCCGCGCTGACCGGCGAGCCGCTGCCGGTCCGGCGCGGACCGGGCGAACACGTCCTCGCCGGAACGCTCAACGGCACCGGTGTGCTGACGGTGCGGGTCGAGCGCGCCGCAGCCGACACCGTCCTTGCCCGGGTCGCCACCCAGGTCGAGGAAGCCTCCGAGGTCAAAGCTGCGACCCAGCTGTTCATCGACCGCATCGAGCAGCGCTACTCGGTGCTGGTCGTTGCTCTCACCCTCACCCTGACCGCCGTCCCCCTCGGGTTCGGGGCGCACTTCACGCCGACGCTGCTGCGGGCGATGACCTTCATGATCGTCGCATCGCCGTGCGCTGTGGTGCTCGCGACGATGCCGCCGCTGCTGTCGGTGATCGCCAACGCCGGCCGGCACGGCGTGCTGGTCAAGAACGCCGTCGTGCTCGAGCAGATGGCCGGCGTCGACACAGTCGCCTTGGACAAGACCGGCACCCTCACCCACGGCAGCCCGCGGGTCACCGACATCCTCGGCCTCGCCGGTCGGGACGAGGCGCAGCTGCTGACGCTGGCGGCCGGCGCCGAAGCGCCCAGCGAACACCCACTGGGCCGCGCCGTGGCCGCAGCCGCCCGCGCCCGCGGGCTGCCCGTACCGTCCGCCCAAGGATTTCGGGCTCGGCCCGGCCGCGGTGTCCAGGCCATTGTCGACGGCCGGGACGTGCTCGTCGGCCATCCGGTCCTGCTCCCCGACGGGGATCCCGGCGACCGGGCGCGAGCGGTCGTCAACGATCTGGAGAACACCGGCCGCACCGCCGTCGTTATCGTCATCGACGGCCACCCCGCCGGTGTGCTGGCCCTGTCCGACACAGTCCGCCGTGATGCCCCCGTCGCAGTGTCCGAGCTGGCCAGGCTGGTCCAGCGCAGCCCGGTGCTGCTCACCGGTGACAACGTGCACGCCGCCCGCCGCCTCGCGGTCGAGGTCGGCATCGACAACGTGCACGCCGGACTGCTGCCCCAGGACAAGACCGCAGCTGTCCGCACCCTGCAACACGCGGGCCGGCGAGTGCTGCTCGTCGGCGACGGGGTCAACGACGCCCCCGCCCTGGCCACCGCCGACGTCGGCATCGCCATGGGCCGCGCTGGTTCCGACCTCGCCCTGCAAGCCGCCGACGCCGTCGTCGTCCGCGACGACCTGCGCACCGTCCCCGCCGTCCTCACCATGTCCAGACGAGCACGGCGGGTGGTCATCGCCAACCTCACCCTCGCCGCCACCGTCATCACCGTGCTCGTCGGCTGGGACCTGCTCGCCCAGCTGCCCCTGCCCCTTGGTGTCGCCGGCCACGAGGGGTCGACCGTCATCGTCGGGCTCAACGGGCTGCGGCTGCTGTCCCGCCGCACCTGGCCCACCCTCGGCGGTGAACGCCGGGCGGCGCAGCCAGCCGCCGACGACGTTCCCGCAGCGAACAATCACCCTCAGCCGCAGGAGGCGCTCGCTGGCCCCGGCCCGAGTTGAGCGCCGACCGTGACGGGGCTCCGCCGGGCGCAGAGGCTCTACTCTGCGAGCTTGGCCACCGCCTGAGCCCAGAGGAAGAACTTGTTCGTGCCCAGGTCCTTCACCGTCGTGATGTTGAATGCCGCCTTGAAGTGGTCCGCGTCGCTGTCGCTGACACCCTGGAGGGCAGCGACCGGGGCGATGCCAGCTCCGCGAGCGGCACGCTCTCGTAGGCCTTGTCGAACTTGTCAGCAATACCAGCCATGGGTTCTCCTCATCGGTGACGGGACGGCTCCGCCTGCTCGGGCGGTGCTCGTACAGGCACCTACCCGGTGCTGGCGGTGACAGCCTGTGGGGCGGCGGGTTCTACCCCCCCCCCGCTAGCTGCGCGCTGCGATGTTGGAAGGCAAGGCCGGCTTGGGGCTATCGTCCGGTGACCGAGGACGGTCGGCTGGGCGCGTCAACTGGTGAGCCGGACCGCGCCGATGTAGCCGCCGAAGCCGGCGACGGACGCCACCCTCACGACGTCGCCGGTGTGTGGTGCGCTGATCATGTTGCCGCCGCCGATGTACATGCCGACGTGGTGGATCGTTGCCGGGTCGGCGGTGTCGGTGGCGAAAAAGACCAGGTCCCCCGGCACCAGGTCGGACTGGGCGATGTGGCTGCCGGTGGTCCACTGCGAGCCGGTGTAATGCCCGAGGGCGACACCGGCGTGCGCCCACGCGAACAGGGTCAGCCCGGAGCAGTCGAAGCCGACGGTGTCCGCGCCTTGGGCGAAGCCCCGGGTCGGTCCGGTGGCGTCGCCGCCGCCCCACGAGTACGGCACTCCGATCTCCCGGAACGCCCAGCCGACGGCGGTAGCGGCAGCGCCGCTGCCCGGCAGGCTGGGCACCGGCGCGCTGGGCCGTCCGGTGAACGGTGGCGCGGCCGCGGCTTCGGCGAGGTGGGCCGCCCGTGCTGCTGCAGCCGCCAAGGCGAGGTTGGTTGCCGTGCGGGCTGCCGCTGCGTCGCGGCGGGCCTGCTCAGCTTTGGCGGCTAGTTCGGCCGAGTTGAGGCTAGCCAGGCCCGGGGTCTGCTTGGCGGCGTCGACGATCCACTGGGCCTGCCCTTTGGCAGCCGCCGCCGACGCTGCCGCCCGCCGGGAGTCCTGCAGCGCCCCTTCCGCTAAGGCAGCAGCACTTCGGGCGGCGGCGGCGGACTGCGTCACCTGCTGGGCTGTGCTGGAGGCGTGCCGGGCCCGGTCGGTCGCTGTCTGCTCGGCCTGCGCCGCCCTTGTGCCCGCGTCGGTCGCGACGGCTTTGGCTCGGGCCAGCTGCCCGAGTGCGTCCTTGTGGTGTCGGTCGACCCGGCTGATCAGTTCCTGGCCGTCGGCGAAGGTGGCCGGGTCGGTGCCGAGCAGCAGGGAGTAGAGGCCTAGGTGGCCGCCGGACTTGTACGCCCCGGCCGCGAGCGCACCGAGCCGGCCCTGGGCGGCGGCGACGGCTTGCTCGGCGCGGACCTGCTCGGCGCGGGTGCTGACCCTCGCCCCGACCGCCCGGCGGACCTGGTCGACGGCGGCGTCTCTTGCGGCAACGGCCTGGGCTGCGCGGACGCTGGCAGCGCCGGCGGCGGCAGCGGCGGTGGCACTACGGGCCGCGGCCTGGCTCGCCTGCAGGCGGGCCCCGTTGTAGGCCTCGGCTACCTGTTCGGCCCGGACCTGGACCGCGTCCAGCTGCTGGCGTGCGCTTTGCACCTGCTGCTGGGCGGCGTGCAGCTGCTGGCCGGCGGACACCGGCGCTGCGGACGCGACCGGAGCTGTCAGAGCGCTGCCCGTGCCCAGGACCAACGCGGCACCCACGGCAATAGCCAGCAGCTGTCGTCGTGCCACGCTTAGGACCCCCTCGGCCTCCGGGCGTCTGCGCGCCCACAGATTGTTTGCTGGACGAGGGCGGTGCAGCCCCCCGAAGCCGCGCACCAGAACACGGCTTCCCCCGCATGTCGTCGGCCGGCCGACCTGCTCGCTGAACCGGGAGGGCGGCACCTGCTCAGGTGATGTCGGCGTGAGTTGGCCAGCTCGTCGGTGGACGATTCGTGGTCGCGGTTGGTGATCTCGACTCCGTCGATGGTGGCGGTGCCCCAGGCGGCTGTAGAACTCGCCGCACCAGTTCGGGATGCTCCCGGCGGGCTGCAGCGACGCGCACATCACAGCGGGAGGCGAGCGCGACGCTGGCCCATGAGCGGGCTTGCGGGCATCGCCCGGTGGAAGTAAGCCCGGCAGCCGCATGGAACGCGCTGGTGTGATCGCCAAGCTGCAAGACCGGTCAGCCGGCGGGATGCACCGCCAAGGGCCAGCGCACAGCCAGGAAGCAGGCTCGTCACCCGGTGATCCGCGCCACGCGCACGGAGATATCAAAGGTGAGGAACGTGCAGCTACGGGGTGGGAGGCAGCCGCTCTCGCTAGCCGCTGGCCGACAGGCGCCTTTACGCTGCCGCCACTGCGGGGCGGGGCAGCTTTAGGCGTTTGAGGGTCAGGGCGTTCGCCGCGACCAGGAAGCTGGACCCGGCCATGGTGATGGCGGCGATCTCGGGGCGCAGGACCAGTCCGAAGGCGGCCTCGAAGACGCCGGCTGCGATCGGCAGCGCGATCGAGTTGTAGCCGACCGCCCAGCCCAGGTTCTGCTTCATCTTGCGCACGGTGCCCCGTCCGATGCGCAGCGCTACGGCGACGTCGAGCGGGTCGGAACGCATCAGCACCACATCGGCGGTCTCCACCGCGACATCGGTGCCGGCACCGATCGCGATTCCGAGGTCGGCCTGGGCCAGCGCCGGGGCGTCGTTCACCCCGTCGCCGACCATCGCCACCCGGCGCCCCGCGTCGATGAGCTCTTTGACCTTCGCTGCCTTCTCCCCGGGCAGCACGTCGGCGATCACCGTGGTGACGCCGAGCTGCTCGGCGATCCGCTTCGCGGTTGCGGCGTTGTCGCCGGTGAGCATCACGACCTCGACGCCGAGCTCGCGCAGCTCGGCGACCGCGGCGGCGGAGCTGGGCCGCACCGCGTCGGCGATGCCGATGACTGCCACCGCCCGCCCGTCGATCGCGGCGAGCACCGCGGTCCGGCCGCCGTCTGCGAGCTGCTTCTGCCGGTCGCCGAGGCCGCCGACGTCGACCGACTCGGCGATCATCAACCGGGTGTTGCCGACCACGACCCGGTGGCCGTCCACCGTCGCGACCGCTCCCTGGCCGGCCACGTTTGCGAACTGCTCGGCGGCCAGCCGGCGGGCGCCTGCGGCGTCGGCGCGACGGACGACAGCCTGGGCCAGGGGATGCTCGGATTCGCGTTCGACCGCGGCGATCAGGGCCAGTGCGTCGTTCTCGGCCAGCCCGTCGACGATCAGGTCGGTCACCTGCGGCGCGCCCAGGGTGAGGGTGCCGGTCTTGTCCATCACCACCACGTCGATCTTCTTCGACGTTTCGATCGCGGTCGCGTTCTTGAACAGCACACCGCGGGCGGCACCCAGCCCGGTACCGACCATGATCGCTGTCGGGGTCGCCAGGCCCAGCGCGTCGGGGCAGGTCACGACAACCACCGTGATCGCGAACAGCAGCGCCTCGCTGACCGACCGCCCGGCCAGCAGCCACACCCCGAAGGTCCCCGCCCCGCCGGCCAGCGCGACCAGGACCAGCCAGAACGCGGCGCGGTCCGCGAGCCGTTGCCCGGGGGCCTTGGAGTTCTGCGCCTCCTGCACCAGCTTGACGATCTGAGCCAGGGCGGTGTCCGCGCCGACCTTGGTGGCACGCACCCGTAGCGTGCCGGTGGTGTTGATGGTGGCTCCCACAACGCTGTCGCCGGCCGCCTTGTGCACCGGCAGGCTCTCGCCGGTCACCGTGGACTCGTCGACGTCGCTCTCGCCGTCCTCGACCGTCCCGTCGGAGGCGATCTTCGACCCGGGGCGGACCAGCAGCAGGTCACCCACCACCACCTGGTCGGCGGGGATTTCCACCGGGTTCCCGTCGCGGACGACGACCGCGACCGGGGGCGCCAGCTTCAGCAGGGCGCTGACCGCCTCGTTCGCCCCGCCGCGGGCCCGCATCTCGAAGTAGTGCCCGAGCAGGACGAACGCGGTCAGGATGGTGGCTGCTTCGTAGAAGACATCGCCGCCGCCGGACAGGGTGATCGCGACCGAGTACACCCAGCCGGCGCCGACCGCCACCGCGACCAGCACCATCATGTCCAGCGTCCGGGCCCGCAGCGCCCGCACCGCCCCGGCGAAGAAGATCTGCGCCGAGTAGAAGATCACCGGCAGGCTCAGGACCAGCTGGAACACGTCGTCGCGCAGCCCGAACGGTGCCGCGACGGTGAAGCCAAGCACGTCCCGCCCGATCCGCGACCACAGCGTGATCACGACGCCGAAGACGACGGCGACCAGGAACCGGTCGCGCATGTCGCGGACCATGCCGGCCATCGACATCTCACCGTGCCCGCCGTGCCCCATCACCTCAGCGGGGCTGGCCGCCCGGTCCGGCACCGACCCGGCCGGGGCAGTCCGGCCGGGATCCGAATGGCCGGCGTGGCCGCGGGAGTGAGCAGCTGAGCCCTGTGCAGCAGCCGTGGTCGGCGCAGCGGGCGGGCACACGTGGTCCGGGACGGACTCGCCCCGGCAGTGGTAACCGCAGTCCCGGACCCAGCCGGCGAGGTCCTCGACGGTGGTGCGCGCCGGGTCGTAGGTGACGGTCGCCGTCTGGGCTACCGGGTTGGCCTGCACGCCGGTCACGCCACGGCGGCGGCCAAGGACCGCCTCCACCGCATTCTTCTCCGTTGCCCACTGCAACCCGTCGAGCTCCAGCACAACGCTCAACTTCGAGCCCTGCCCGGGTTCCTGGGTCTGAGATGCCACAACTAGCCCCTTCGTCAGGTCTGCGAACGATGCGTCTACCCGGTGGGGCACGGCCGGCGAAATGGTCAGGGGTGCACTGCCCTGAACGAACGCTCGGGTCCGTCCCGGGCGGCCGTGGTACGGGCGGGACGTGCCTGTCGGGCACGTCCCGCCCGTCCCGGGTGGTGTCAGACCTGGGTGAGCAGTGTCTTCATCTTGGCGATCTCTGCGGTCTGGCTGGTGATGATGTTCTGCGCGAGGGCCTTGGCCGGCGGGTACTGGCCTTGGGCCAGCTGGGTGCGGGCCATCTCGATCGCGCCGTTGTGGTGCGCGGTCATCATGGTCAGGAACTCGCGGTCGAACGCGGCGCCGGTCAGCTTGGACAGCTTGGTCATGTCGGCGTCACTCATCATCCCGCCCATCGAGCCCATATCGTGCCCGGCCATGCCGCTCATGCCGGGCTGCTCGGTGGGCTGCCCCCAGCTGGTCAGCCACCCGGTCATGGTCGTGATCTCCGGGTCCTGGGCGGACTGGATCTGGGCAGCCAGAGTCTTCACCGCCGGGCTCTTGGCCCGGCTGCTGGCCTGCTGGGCCATCATGACGGCCTGCCTGTGGTGCGGGATCATGCCTTGGGCGAAGGTGACGTCCGCGGCGTTGTGCGCCTGGCCGGTGGCGCCAGCGGCGGCGCTGCTGGAGGGCGCGGTAGCGGCCGGGGCCGCCGGGGTGGTGCTGGTGCCGCCGCAGGCAGCCAGCGTGATGCTGGCAAGTCCGGCGACGAGCAGCATGGATGTGCGCTTCATGGGATGTACCTCTGTCTGGGTGTGAAAGGGCGGATGGCAGGAGCGGAACCGGGGCGACACGGGCCGGTGAAGGCCAGGCGGGTCGCGGGTTGCTCTAGGTCCGCAGCAGACAGAGCTCGGCCGGTGTCAACGCTTGGCGCCACGGCACCCGGCGGGTAGCCGCCCGCGACAGCCAGCTTCTGCCGGTAAGTGCAGCGAGCCGCCGGCTGGTCCCCGCCGGGTCAGCGGCGGCGAGCAGCAGCCCGACCAGCAGGAGCCCGACGGCGGCACCGAGTACCGCCACGCACAGACCACCGGCGTGCATCCCGGGCATGGCAGGCATCGCGGGCATGCGCGGAAGTGCAGGCAGCCCGGCGGCCACTGCTCCCGACATCAGGGTGGCGGGCGCCGGCCGTGCGGACGGAGCCACCGGGGTGGGAGCGACCGCAGTGTGGCCAGTGGCCGAGGCTGCTGTCGGCATCCCCGCGAAATGGTGCGGGCCGGCCGCAGGTGTGCTCGCCGCCATCGACCCGGCCGGCGGAGCGTCGACCAGCTGGGTGTGCATGAGCAGTACGCCCAGGCCCAGCAGCGCGGCCAGCAGTGCCAGCAGCCCGCGGCGCCGGCGCGCACCTTGGTGCCGTCCGGCGCTCATGTGCGCAGTACTTCCGTCGCGGCGGCAGGCTGCCGGCTGGTCAGGTAGGGCTGCGGGTCGGCGGTGAACGCCTGGGCGCAGCCGGAACCGCAGAACACGTACCTGCGGCCGGCCGCGCTTGCCTCGCCGCCCGGGTGGGCGACGTCGACGCTCATGCCGCACACCGGGTCCCTGGCCGCGGTGAGGTGGGCCAGTGGGTCGCTGGTGAAGCTGTCCGCGCAGCCGGTCCCGCAGAAGCAGAAGTCCTGTCCGGCGTAGGACGCTGAGGCGGCGGCGGTCGGCGGGTCGACTGTCATGCCGCACACCGGGTCCCGGGCCTGGCCTGCGCCGTGCCCGTGCTGGTGCTCACCCGCCGCTGCGCCACT
>JAABUM010003509.1_pt1 | contig 19108 bp, 18 predicted proteins | sample 5559161 | NCBI WGS metagenome assembly JAABUM01 (sample SAMN10711868, study PRJNA513369) | rock metagenome | isolation source: Antarctica rocks | place: Antarctica: Victoria Land, Siegfried Peak nord | reverse complement strand
CGATCATCGACGTCGAGATCGTCCGCAAACCGCCCAATCAGATCGGCTTTGCCGTCCATCCGAGACGCTGGGTGGTCGAGCGCTTCTTCGCCTGGATCAACCGGAACAGGCGGCTCTGGAAGGACCCAGAGGCGACGATCGCATCCGCAAAAGCCTTCCTCTATGCCGCATCGGTCATGATCCTCTTGCGCCGATTGGCCCGAGCATGACTTCCCGGACGGACTCTGAGACATGGGAAAGCCTAAGTGAAGGAGAGCGGAGCTATTACGATGCTCTTATTGGCGAGTTGCTCATTGAAAAAATTGACCTGTGCATCGCTCTGGAAATATCCTAATAGAACCTCATAGATAGGCGTTCCCATTCCTGGAAGAAGGGAGCAGAACGCATACAACATAGGTTTGCCCTGGTATGTATCAAAAAGGAGTTCTATTTTCCAAACGGGTTGTTCCCCTTTGATTGGGGTATTCATGCCCACTTGCCCGAATATATATGATATGTTGTGATTTTTTGACATAAAGTGTTGAATGCAGATCGGTGTGAAAGAACCGTAACCAAGTTCGGCTACAGCATACGCATAGCTTATCTTCCCGATCGTCCGCGCAAATTCCACAGGAAAATGTGCCTAAGTAGCCTCTTTATTTCATTTATATTTTGCAGCAAACTCTTTTAGATCATCTGTTGAATATACGTTTGCTGTATGTTGTAAAACGTCAAGGTGTGGTGGCGCCCCAAGAACAAAACCAGAGCGGCCAAAATGAGGAAACATGGCGCCAACCGGATATTCAGTGACTGGAACCTTTGCTCGTCCAGGTCGTCCCTGCTCATCAATGGTCCCAATCTCTACATGCGTTTCGCGCTGCTTCTTGTGGCGAGTCGGAAAGCCATAACGCAAGCGGATGTTCCTTAGCGTCGTGCCTACGGTCTTCCCCTCAAAGGCGTGCGTTTCGCCTTCACATTCCTTGCAACTGGCTTTAGGTAATAAGAGATGCCCTCCAAGAGAGAACGGGATAACGTGCTCGTCACACAGCGGAGGTTCGGTGGCCCCGCAGTAGATGCAGCGGCCAACCTTCGGGTAGCGGTGCGTTGGGCGACGATTGAGGTCCGACATGGGCGAGGAACCGGGCAAGGCCTACAGTGCTGAGGAAACAGAGCGCCGCCGTGAGGCAGGCTTAAAGCGGCTCCTGGCGATGCCCCCTGAGCCGCGGGGCAAGCCCGCCAGCCCGGAAGGCGGCAAGAAACGGGGGCGTCCCGCTAAGCCGAGGGATCAGCCTTCGTCCTAGCGTTACGCCACCGCACGAAGCGGCGGGCCTTCTGCTTAAGCGTGCGTGGCTTCACGAGGTTGCCGGTAGGTGAGACGCTTGCCCTCGGCACCTTTGAGGATGCGGGCGGCCCGGTCGGCATCGTTCACGCCAAGCTTGATCCGGTTGTTGTGCCGGAAGTCGAACTCGGCAAGGTAGCGGTGCAGGTGGGCTTCGCTGACGTGCTGATAGATGCCGTTGATTCCGCGCTTCAGGACGGAGAAGAAGCCTTCGGCGGTGTTGGTGTGAACGTAGCCGCCAGTTTTTACATACTCGTTAGCCGAGTGGTTCACGGTGCGATGGGCGGCAAATTCGTCGCCAATTGCTGAGTAGACCGGGGCTTCGTCGGTCATGAGGGTGCTCTTGCGGCTGGCGTGCTTGACGATGATCGGCCGTAGCGTCTTGGCCGTGACGTTGGCGACGTGGAAGGAACGGACGTGGCCGTCCCGCTCAATGAGCGACATGACGGCCTTTTTCGGCGCGGGAGCCCTATAGGCGCGGTTCTTGGCCTTGCCGCCGATGAAGGTTTCGTCGACCTCGACAACCTCATTGGGACCGCCCATGCCGTTCGCATCGGTTGGGTTTTCATCGTTCATGGCCTCGCGGATGCGGTGCGCCATGAACCACGCGGTGCGATAGGAGCCGAGTTCGAGGTTGCGCATGAGCTGATGGGCCGAAACGCCTTTCTTGCTCGATGCCATAAGGTGCAAGGCCAGGAGCCACTTGCGAAGCGGGATGTGCGATCGTTCCATGACGGTGCCGGTACGGCAGGTGAACTTGTCCCGGCAGTCACGGCAGAGGAACATGCCGGCCTGGGTTTTCCCGGCCATCCGCATCGTGTCGAGCGATCCGCAATGAGGACAGGTCACGCCGTCCGGCCAACGCGAAGCCTCAATGTGCTCGCGGGCCTTGTCTTCGTCGTGGTAAATGGGATTGGAAAGGGACGTCATCGGCTTAGCTCCGTTGACGCATAAGAACATGGGGTTCTTGCTAAGTCAAGTGCATAATCGCCCGCGTTTTGCTAACTTCATCCGCAATTGCCGCCATTGCGTCGAACATGAGAAAGATACTCAGCGGATTGATGTGCTGGATTTCCAGCTCAGCCCAGGCGGCTCGATCGAGCTACCATCTATCGAGGTAGTTCATCCGCACACGCCTGAACCGCGCATCCAGCTTCACCAATCCATGTTTGATCTCGTAGAGAGCTTGCTGAGGATTTTTGAAGAGCTATCCAGCATTTTGGCGTTCTTCCTTCGGTCGAAAGAGTGGAAAGATCATGTTGGAGTGGCAGCATTCGCGCCCGAGCAACGGTTACACCCATTTGTGAAGTACTACTACGTTATGAGCATGAATGGTGATGTGCATCCAATCGGATGACTGATCAGGCTCGTCCATCCTCGCCGCCTTCCACCAAACATCGCCGTTCCCGAGGCCCGTGGCACCCACGATCGGCGCGATTGCCGATTCGCACACGTGGAGGTCGCGGGCGCGGTGCTCCCCGGCCCGGGTGGCATGGCGGGCCGGAGAGTACGCGACCGGGCAGAGCCACTCCGACGCCGACCGGCTCTCCGGTCTAGGCCGGGCGGAATGAACCGCCGCTGTGCGGCGCGTTCACCGAGCGTTCGACCTCGGTGGCGACCGTCCTCGAGCCGGCGGCAGGCCCGGCGAACCCTCAACGCACGGCGGCGGACGTGGCGTCCTCAGATCTCCGACATGCCTTTGAGCCCCTGCACCTCGGACTCGAGTTCGGTAAAGGCCGGCTTGCCGCGCGCCGCGTCGCCCCCGTCGGCCAGGACCTGTTGGGCCGCGAGCCACTCGGGCGAACCCGTCCTGGACGGATCGTCGGCGACCGCCCGGGCTGCGATCGCGGCATCGGCGACGACGTCGGGGGCGGCCGCCGACACCGGGATCGCGGTCGCGATGGCGGCTGTCGCGGAGGCGGGCTCCGCCGCGGCGGGCGCGGCGGCCGGTAATGACTGGCTCATCACCACGCCGGGCCGCGTGGCCAGGATTTCGTCGAGCCAGGTCGTGTGCATCTCGGGCACCGATGTGATCAGCTTCTCGGTGTAGGGGTGGAACGGCGGCGAGAAGATTTCGGCGGTCGGCCCCTGGGCGATGATCTCGCCTTTCAGCATCACGGCCGTCCGATGGGCGATGCGGCGCACCGTGCCGAGGTCGTGCGTGATGAACACATAGGCGAGGCCAAGGTCGTCCTGCAGGCCTTTGAGCAGCTGCAGCACCTCCTCGGCCACCAGCGGGTCGAGCGCCGAGGTGGGCTCGTCGCAGATGATGACCTCCGGCTCGGCCGCGAGCGCGCGGGCGATGCAGATGCGCTGCTTCTGCCCGCCCGAGAGCTGGCCGGGACGCCGGTCGGCGAACTCCTCCGGCAGGCCGACCAGGCGGAGGAGTTCGAGCACGCGGGTCCGCACCTCGCCGCGTGACTTCCTGAAGAAGAGCGCCACCGGCCGGCCGATGATCTGGGCCAGCGTCTGGCGCGGGTTCAGCGCCACGTCCGGCATCTGATGCACCATCTGCAGGCGGCGCATGATGTCGTCGGAGCGCTGGGCCAGGGCCGGCGGCAGGGTCTTGCCCCGGAGTTCGATGTCGCCGCTCCAGCGCGGGAGGAGCCCCACGATGATGCGCGCCACCGTGCTCTTGCCGGAACCCGACTCGCCCACCACCGCCAAGGTCTCGCCTTTAGCGAGGTCGAAGGAGATGCCCTTGACGATCGGCGCGGCGCCGTAGCCGGCCGTGACGTCGGCGATCCGCAGGATGGGCTGAGCGGCCTTGTTGGGCACCGACAAGATGAGCTGCTCGGCCTCGCGGCGTTCGTTGACGAGCGCGCGGCAATATTCGGTGCGGGGGCTCTCGAGGATCTGCTTGGCGTCGCCGACCTCGATCATCTTGCCGTGACGCAGTACCATGATGCGATGGGCGATCTGCGCCACCACGGCGAGGTCGTGTGTGATGTAGAGTCCGGCCGTGCCGAACTCCCGGATGAGATCGCGCAGCAGCGCCAGCACCTCGATCTGCGTGGTGACGTCGAGCGCGGTCGTGGGTTCGTCGAGCACGATGACGTCGGGCCGGCAGCTCATCGCCATTGCGGCCATCACGCGCTGCAACTGCCCGCCCGAGACCTGGTGGGGGTAGCGCGCCCCGATCGTGTCGGGGTTCGGCAGCTGAAGGATGCGGAACAGCTTGCGCGCATAGGCCTCGGCCTCGTCGCGCGCCATCACGCCATGGACGACGGGCGCCTCGCAGACCTGGTCCATGAGGGTCATGCTGGGGTTGAAGGAGGCCGCGGCGCTCTGCGCGATATAGGCGATGCTCTTGCCGCGCGAGTGGCGGCGATAAGCTGCCGTCGAGGCCCGGAGCTCGGTGCCGGCCAGCGTGATGGTGCCGCCGGTGATCCGCATGCCGGCCCTGGCATAGGCCATGGAGGCGAGGCCGATGGTGGACTTGCCGGCCCCGGATTCGCCGATCAGGCCGAGGATCTCGCCGCGCTTCAGCGCGACGTCCACGTCGTCGACCAGCACCCGCCCGGTGATGGTCTCGACCCGGAGCTTCTCGAGGCAGAGGATCTGATCGTCCGACATGATGCGACCCTTACATTTCCGCCTGCGCACCCGATGGGCGGGCATCGATCGACAGGAACCAGTCGACGACGAGGTTGATGCCGACCGTGAGCAGCGCGATGGCACCGGCCGGATAGAGGGCGGCCGGCAGGCCGAACGAGATCCCGCCGACGTTGTCCTTCACCATGCCGCCCCAGTCGGCGTAGGGCAGCGGCACGCCGAGGCCGAGGAAACTCAGGGCCGCGATGAACAGGAAGTTGAAGCAGAAGCGCAGGCCGAACTCGCTCATCAGCGGCGCCGCGGCATTGGGCAGGATCTCGCGGGTCACCACCCACCACAGGCCCTCGCCGCGCATGCGCGCGACCTCGACGAAGTCGAGCGACACGAGATTGATGCCGAGCGCCCGCGCCAGGCGGAACACGCGCGTCGAATCGAGGAAGCCGATCGTCAGCACCAGCGAGAACAGCGATTGCCCGAGGACGTTGAGGATCATCAGGGCCCAGATCAGCAGCGGGATCGACAGCACCACGTCGACGAGGCGCGAGATCATGGTGTCGGTCCACCTGCCCATCACGGCCGCCACGAGGCCGAGCGTGATGCCGATCGCGAAGGACAGGATCGTGGTCACGAAGGCGATGCCGATGGTCATGCGGGCGCCGTAGATGAGGCGCGTGAACATGTCCCGGCCGATCTGGTCGGTGCCGAACCAGGCGGCACCCGAGGAGGCATCCCAGCCGCCCCCCACCACCTGGGTCTCGCCGTAGCGCGCCAGGTAGGGTCCGGCGAGCGCCACCACGATGTTGAGGATGATGATCAGCAGGCCGATGATCGCGGTCGGCGGCGCCTTGTGGCCGAACAGGGTCATGTCGAGGTCCTTACGGTGCCCAATGATGCTCGCGCCTTGCAGGAGCCGTCTCGTGGTCGCCGCTTCCCCGAAGCGCTTTCCTTGTCGGGCGCCCTCACCGGGGATGACGCAGGCGGGGGTTGAGGATGATGGCGACGACGTCGGCGAAGGTGTTCAGCGTGATGAACACGCTGGCGAAGACGATGCCGCAAGCCTCGATGACCGGCACGTCGCGCTTGGTGACGGCATCGATCATGTACTGGCCGACGCCCGGATAGGTGAAGACGTTCTCGACCACCACGACGCCCACCACGAGGTAGGCGAGGTTCAACGCGATCACCGAGATGATCGGCGAGGCGGCGTTGGGCAGCGCGTGCCGCGTGACGACGCGGGCGCGGCTGAGACCCTTCAGGAACGCCATTTCGACATAGGCGGTCGACATCGTCGACAGCACGGAATTGCGCGTCATGCGCAGCATGTGGGCCGTGACCAGGAAGGTCAGCGTGACGGCCGGCAGCGTGACGGCCCAGATGCGATCGCCGAAGGACGTGTCCGAACCGACGGTCGCCAGCGACGGGAACCATTCGTGGTTCACGGTGAGGTTGAGGATCAGGAGATAGCCGACGAAGAACTCCGGCATGGAAATGGCTAGCAGGGCCAGGATATTGGCCAGCCTGTCGGTCAGTCGGCCTTCGCGGATGGCCGCGAGGATGCCGAAGCCGACCGCGAGCGGCAGCGCCATCAGGGCGGCGTAGCTGGCCAGGAACAGTGTGTTCTTGAAGCGCGGCCCCAGGACCTCGATGATGTCCTGCTTGTTGGTCAGCGCGATGCCGAAGTCGCCATGCAGGACGCCGGCGAACCAGGTGAAATAGCGCATGAACGCCGGCCGATCGAGGCCGAGTTCGTGGCGGTAGGCCGCGAGGTTCTCGGGCGTCGCGTTCTGGCCCAGCACCGAAGACGCCACGTCGCCCGGCAGGATCTGCGTGAGCACGAAGATCACGACCGAGACCACCAGGAGGGTCAGCAGCCCGAGACCGATGCGCGACAGGATCATACGAAGCACAGAGCCATCCTTTCAGGACGGAGCCAAGGGCACGAAACCGTCAGGGACGCCTCCCGGGCGGGCGCGATGGAAGCCACCCCACCCCCGGCCCGCCTGGATCGGCGCGAGCCAGCGTCGGACACTCGGCGAGGGATGTCCATCGAGCATGTCCGATGGAAGCGGATGTGCACGAAAAAAGACCCGGACGAGCTTCGCTGTCCGGGTCTCGATCGATTCAGGCGAACCAGGCTTTCTCGGCTACGCGCTGGTCGCACATGTCGTAGCGAGGATGCGGGGCCGTGCCCTTCACCTTCTTCGAGTAACCGTCGAGATAGTCGCCGACCGCGAAGCAGACCATGCCGCCGGTGTCCGAAATCATGTGCTGGGCGTCGGCGTACATCTGCTTGCGCTTGGCATCGTCGAGTTCGACCCGCGCCGCCACCATGAGCTTGTCGAAAGCCGGATCTCGCCAGTGCGTGTCGTTCCAGTTCGCCGTCGAGATGAAGGTCTGCGATAGCTGCAGGTCGACCGTCGGCCTGCCGCCCCAGTAGACGGCACAGAACGGCGCCTTGAGCCAGACGTTGTCCCAGTAGCCGTCGCCGGAGACGCGCTTGACGTCGAGGTCGACACCGGCCTTCTTCATGGCTTCCTGGTAGAGCACGCCGGCATCCGTGGCGCCCGAGAAGGCGCCTTCGGAAACCTGCAGAGCGAAGCTCGGGTTGCCGGCCTTCTTCCAGTGGAAGGCGGCCTTCTCCGGATCGTAGGCGTGAGGCGGCACGTCGGGAGCAAAATACTTGCTCGACGGCGCGATGGTGGTGTCGTTGCCGATGGCCGCATAGCCCTTGTAGACGGTGTCGACGATCTTCTGCCGGTCGATGCCGTATTTCAACGCCAGTCGGGCGTCGTTGCTCTTGAAGGCCGGATCGTCGCAAAGGGCCACGAAGGCGAAGCGGTTGCCGGTGCCTTTGGTCTGCATCACGTCGACTTTGGGCGACTTCATGACGAAGCCGACCGTCTTCGGATCGAGGCGGTTGATGGCATCCACCTGGCCGGAGATCAGCGCCTGTGTGCGGGCGGCGGCGTCGGGGATGTAGCGCAATTCGACGCTGTCGAACCAGCCGCGGTTCGGCTTCCAGTAATGGCCGGTGTTCTTGGTCAGGATGCGGACGCCGGGCTGGAAGCTTTCCAGGGCATAGGCGCCGGTACCGTCCGGCTTCGAGAAGTCGGTGAAACCGTTCGGCACCGCCAGGATGTGATAGTCGGAAAGGTTATAGGGAAGATCGGCATTGCCGGCCGACAGCGTGATGCCGACCTGGTTGGCGTTGATCTTCTTGATATCGGTGATGGCGCTGAGCAGGTCCTTGGCGGCCGACTTGGTCTCGCCGCGGTGCAGGTTCAGCGAATAGATGATGTCGTCGGCGTCGAGCGTCTTGCCCGAATGGAAGGTCACGCCCTTGCGGACGTTGAAGATCCACTCGGTCGCGCCGGGTTTGGTCTCCCAGGATTCGAGCAGCTCGCCGCTGGCATTGCCCTGCGGGTCGATCTCGACCATGCCATTCCAGATCTGGTAGCCGTAGGAGATCGGCACCGAGTCGGCGTAGGTGCGGGGATCCAGGCTGTCCGAGGCGCTGCCCCCCTCCATGCCGAGGCGCAGCGTGCCGCCCTTCTTGGGCGTGTCGGCCGCGAGGGCCGGTCCGCCCATCGCCCCGAAGGCGAGGCCGAGGGCGCTGGCACCGGCCAGCAACTCGCGCCGGTCGATGATGAGGCCCGATGGATCCGAGCCAGTCGATGTCTTGCGTGTCACTGGAAACTCCCCTTCCGCTGTCGATTCGAGCGGCTGTTCTTCTGCTTGCATCCGCCGTCGGTTCTGCAAATTATTGCAAGCCGCGTGCCGCACCCGATCCCGAGTCCGACCGACACTAGGCCAAAGACGACAGGATGTCGCTATTCGGTCTGCGGCATGGAACAGATCTTAGGAAGGCTCGCGAGGCGCACTCAGGGCGGCGCGGGCGGCAGCAGGAGCCCGGCCGGCCAGGGCTGGTTGGGGCCGGAGGGCAGCTTCAGCTCGGAACTCTCGCCGAGATCCTTGCGCCACAGGTCCGCATAGGTGCCGACGACGCGCGTGACGTCGCCGTACCAGCCCGGGCGAAAGCCCAGCGGCGTCGCGGCCTCGGCCAGGGGCGCCGCGGCCGCCCCGGTCCAGCCCGAGCTCGGGAGCACGCCCGCCACCAGCATCTGCAGCGTCACGAAGGTGATAGCGGACCAGCGCGCGTCGTCCACGCCGGTCGCGAGGTCGACGGGGTCGAGGGCCAGCGGCGCGTCCACGATGCGGCTCTTCAGGCCGTGAATACCCCCGTCCCGCCGCATCTCGCCCAGCACGGTGGCTTCGGCTACGACCGCTTGGCAGCGGCCGACATCATAGGCGTCGCGCATCTCGACGTTCTCCTCGAAGCCGAGCCGCATGATGTCGACGCCGTCGCGCTCGAAAGCCGCCTCCATGGCGCGCTGCGCGCCGGTGCCGATCATGAAGCAGACACTTCTGCCGGCGAGGTCGCGCGGCGCCCCCACGGGCGAGGCTTCGGGCACCATGAGGCTCTCGGTCTCGATGAAAGCCGGCGGCCCCACCAGCAAACGGCCGACCAGATGCTCCGCCGCCATGGTGCCGGCCGACAGGAAGACCACGTCCTGGCGGTCGTCGCGGACGGAGTCGAATCCCCCGGCTGAATCGAGCAAAGTGAAGGCGCTCCGGCCTTCCGGCCCGAGCACCGCGACGCTGATGGCGCGGCAGAGGTCCACCGCGAGCCCCGTGATGGGGCCGGTCTCGCGGCGCTCGGCGAAGCCCGGCCGTTGCTCGGCCGCGCAGGCGACGCTGCCCGAGGCCTTCACGCGGTCGAGCACCGGGCCGGCCACCGCGGGGCTTGCAATGGTCGTGACCATTAGACCCAGGAAAGCGACCCGTACCCCGCCGAGGGCGCCCACACGTCTCACCTATTATAGGCCGGGAAGGTGATGGGCAGCGTGTTGAAGTTCTCCGGCACCCGGGTCGTGATGGATTGGCGCCGATCCTCCGGCACGACCCCGATGGCCGCGCAGCCCTTGCCGTCGTAGTGGGGCAGGTGGTTCACCACCCCCTCCGGGATCAGGGCCAGTGAGGCCGGCAACGGCGGCAGCTCACCCGTCAGGCGCTTCGGTTCGAAGGCCGAGAGCAGGTCGTCGGTCTCGGGCGTGTTGATGTCGCGCGGCCCGAGGTGGTGCTGAACGAAGCCGTTGGGGCCGTTGAACCTGGCGTCCTCGCCGGCGATGAGGGCCTGCGCCTCGTCGGGCAAGGTCGCCAGCGGCGGCAGGTCGTAGATGGCGTTCAGCGTCTCGATCACGGCATTGTGGTCGCCTTCCGCGTGCGACACGGCATGGGTACGGGCATAGGGCGACATCACGATCATGGGGACCCGGAGGCCGCGGGCCAGCGGCAGACCGTCGGGGCCGTAGGAGAGGATGCGCGGGGCGACATGGTCGTAGAAGCCGTCCGACTCGTCGTAGGTGATGATGATGGCGCTCTGGGCCCACAGGGTGGGATCGCTCGCCACCGCGTTGACGACGCGCGCCGCCATGCCCTCGCTGAGCTGGCGGTCGCTGTAGCCCGGGTGGTCGTCGTCGCCGCCCTTGTTGGACGCGATCGTGAGGCGCTCCATGGCGCTGAGGCCGGCGGGGTTCGGGTAGTTGGGATTCTGGATCGGCGGCTTGTCGCCCGCCACCGCCGCGAAGCCGCCGCGGATGTAGAACACGCCGCCGTCGAGCGGCAGCTTGCCGTCCTTCATGTCCGAGAAGAAGTCGCCGAGCCCGCGCATGTTCTTGGCGAAATCCGGATTGTTGGCGATGTAGCCGAAATATTGCGGACCCTGGTGGTGGCTCACGTAGCTGTCGTGCGAGGCCTCGCCGGCCGCATCCATCGGCTCGTGGTCGTAGCCCTCCTGGTACCAGCGCCAGGACACGGGCGCGCCGCCGCGCGACGTAATGAAGGGGATGTCCTGCTTGATGTCGGCCAGGTCGAACTCGGCATTGTAGTCGTTGCTCGTGACCCGCGCGGCGTTGCGGCCCGCCATGGTGAGGGGCACGGTCGCGAAGGTCATGTTGGATGCGATGTTCGAGTTCTTGTAGCCGTCGCGCAGACCGGCCGGTTGGCGGTTGGCCGCTGTCGTGTCGAACTGCGAGCCGTAGAAGGGCTGTGGGTCGTTGACGAAGGGTGGCCCCTGCGTGGTGCCGTGGTTCTCGCCCGACGTGTAGCTCTTGCCCTCGGGGCCGTGCTTGACCCATTGCGTTTCGCCGGACTGGCCCGCGATCATGGCGATGGCATTGGGGGTCGAGGGCGTGTCTTCTGTCGCGAAGATGTGGTCGAACAGCGTGAAGTTCCTGGCATAGGCCCAGAAGAACGGGATCGTGTCGCAGTCGATGTAGCTCATCACGAGGTCGGCATAGTTCTTGGCCATGCTGGCGCTCTTGGCGCCGCCGCTGGCCACGAAGCGGCCGTATTCGGTGGCCGCGAAGGCGTCCATGCGCGGCACCCCGTCGGATCCGAGGTCGAGCTTCTTGGCGAGACCCTTGTGGCTATGGTCGACGCTGTCCAGGAAGGTCGCATTCTGCTCGGGACCGATCCGGAACGGCTGCGCGGTGCGGTCCTGGCCCTGCCAATCCTTGTAGCGCTGCACGAAGCCCGGCGTATGGGCGGCGTCACGCGGACCCATGCCATCCGAGAACAGGCCGTCGGCGCCCGGGAAGGAGCCGAACTCGTTGTCGAAGCTGTGGTTCTCGTTGAAGATCACGAAGACGTAGCGGACGCGCTTGCGAAGCGCCGCGATCAGGGCGTCGCGCGTCGTCGCGGGGCCAGCGGCCGGGTCCACGACATAGGGCTTGAGGTCGTCGCCCGGATCGGGCTGAAGATGGACGAGGCTCCCGGCCGGCCGCGCGGCCTCGTTGGTGCCGGGAGCAGCGGCCTGTGGAAAAGCCGGCCCGCTCGCCAAGGTCGAGAGCGCCAGAACCGTCGTGACGAGCAGGCGCATGGAAGTCTCCGATCGGCGTGAGTCGGGCCGCCGGCCCCCGCCGTCACAAGCTTAGGCTCGGGCTCATGACGAGTCCACGACGCTGCGGTGCCGCGACAGGTCGTTCAGCAGAGCTGCCTGGCCGGCTCGCGTTTGCGGCGTCTCGTTCAAGCCCGTCCCGCGATAGCCTGTTGGACCTGGTCGAACAGCCGCTCTGCGCCGGGCGCCGATGCGGACCGCGCCGGGAAGGGGCGGGCCGGGGACGCCCAGGCCGCCAGCCCCGCGAGCAGGCGCATGGATTTCGTCTGCGCCCGGATCTGCCACGGGGCCTGCTTCCGCGCTGCCGTGCCGGCGCGCGAAATGGTGGAGGTGGCGCGCGGCGCCTCGATCGGCAGCGGCAGCACCGCGCGGACGCGGATGCGGAGGTCCCAGGCGCGGTCGAAGGCATGGTCATAGGGAAACCGCATGGGCAGCAGCCGGTCCAGCAGCGCGGCCGCGCCAACCCGGTTCACCAGGTAGGCGGCCGAGCCCGCCGACCGCAGGGGCAGCGCGCAAAGGCGCGCACCCTCGGCGAGCCATCGGATCGGCAGGCCGACGGCGCCGTGATGGGCCTCGAGCTTGACGAGGTCCCAGTCGTCGGGCGCGCCTTCGGCCGTCAGCGTCCGGACGAGCCGGACGGCCTGCGGCGTGACCCGGGCGTCGTCCTCGAGCACCACGGCGTAGCGCGCCGGCAGTGCCAGAAACGCCGTCATGGCCCGCAGATGGCTCAGGAAACAGCCGACCTCGTCGGGCAGGAGCTCGCGCCCGTGGTGGGCGCGGTAGTACCCGGCGTCGATGCCGGGGAGCGGCAGGGCGAGCCTCCGGCCATCGATCGCCGGCACCCGCATCCAGTCGATCGCCAGCGCATCGAGCCGCCCCGCCAACTCGGCCAGCCGCTCGGGCGACCTGTCGAGATTGATGGCCAGCCACGCGACACCGGATGTCGGTGGCGTCGATGTCAAGCTCCGCCCTCGGCGTAACAGCGCTCGATCCGGGCCACCTCCTGCTGCGAACCGAACATCAGCGAGGCGCGCTGGTGCAGCGTCGTGGGTTCGATGTCGAGCACGGCGCCCTGTCCCGTGATGGCGTGCCCGCCGGCCTGTTCCACCACGAAGGCGATCGGCGCGGCCTCGTAGAGCACGCGGACGCGGCCGGCTCCGTAACCGGGACGCGCGTCGCCGGGGTAGAGGAACACGCCGCCGCGGATCAGGATGCGGTTGCAATCCGCCACCAGCGACGCCACCCAGCGCATGTTGGTGTTCTCGCCGCGCGGCCCTTCGGCGCCCGCGAGGCATTCGTCGATATAGCGCTGGACGGGCATCGGCCAGTGCCGCCTGTTCGACATGTTGATGGCGAACTCCCGCGTCTCGGACGGGATCCGAAGGCCGTCATGGGTCATGGCGAAGCCGTTGCGGCGACGGTCGAGGGTAAAGCAGACGGTGCCCTGGCCCACCGTCAGCACCAGCGTGGTCTGCGGGCCGTAGAGCACGTAGCCGGCCGCGAGCTGGTTGCGGCCGGGCTGCAGGAAGGCCGCGCTTGAGACCGGGTCGGTGCCGGGCTTGACGGGGAGGATCGAGAAGATGGTGCCGATCGACACGTTGATGTCGATGTTGGAGGATCCGTCGAGCGGGTCGAAGGCCACCAGCAGGCCGGCATCGGGCCTGCCCGGCACCGGATGCTCGTCCTCCTCCGAGGCCATGGCCGCCACGGGGGCGCGCCGGCAAGCCTCGATCAGCATGCGGTCGGTGAGGTCGTCGAGACGCTTCTGGGTCTCGCCCTGCACGTTCTCGGTCACGGCGGCACCGAGGTCCTGGTTGAGGTTGCCCTCGGCCACGAGGGTCGAGATGTCGCGGCAGGTGTCGGCGATGACCCCCACGGTCGCGGCCACCGCGGCCCGCTGCGCATCGCCGCCCGCCCAGGCGCCGAGGTAAGCGGCGAGGAGTTCACCAGCCATGTCGTTCCCCTGATTCGACGTGCCGTGCGGGAGGTAGCACAAACCGGCCCGCACGACAGGACCATATCGAGGCCTCGACTCGAAGCCATGTCGGCCTATGACGATTCGCCCATCGAACATCGCGGCCCGCGGTCCGTTGCCCCGGCATGAGCGACTTTCCCGAACTGCCCGCCAAGGCCTTCGCCAAACGCGACCCCTCGCCCGATTCGCTGTTCTACGCGGAGCCGCGGTTCGTCACCCACATCGACGATCGCGCGATCGCGGCCGTCACCGACGTCTATCGCCAAAGCTTCGCGCCGGGCGACGTCCTGCTCGACCTCATGTCGAGCTGGGTCAGCCACCTGCCCGATGACATCGTCTATGGTGGCGTCGTCGGCCTCGGCATGAACCGGGCGGAACTCGACGCCAACCCGCGCCTGACCCGCCGCATCGTGCAGGACCTGAACCATTCTCCCGTGCTGCCGCTCGACGATAGCAGCTTCGACGGCGCCGCCGTCTGCGTGTCGGTGCAATATCTCCAGCAACCGGTCGCGGTGGTGCGTGAGGTGCTGCGCGTGCTGAAACCAGGCGCGCCCTTCGTTGTGACCTTTTCGGACCGCTGTTTCCCCACCAAGGCGGTGGCGATCTGGCAGACCGAGGACATCGACAACGCCGCGCTCGTATCGCTCTACCTCGCACGCGCCGGCTTCGACCGTGTTGCCGCCCGGCAGATCCTGGCCCGCGACCGCGGCGGAGACCCGCTCTGGGCCGTCACGGGCCGCCGGCTGGAGGCTGCATGACGGACGAACAAATTTTCGGGCTCGCCAATGCGGTACCGCTGCTGGGCTGGCTGGCGCTCTGCCTCGCACCGCTCGCGCGGGCCGGGACCGTAGCGGCGGCCCGCATGGTGGCCGTGGTGCTGGCGGTCGGCTACACCGTCATGGTCGGATCCGCTCTGGCCACGGCGGGCCGCCCCTTGCCGGACCTCACGACCCTGCCGGGCCTCGCCCATGCCTTCGCGGATCCGCACGTCATGCTGATCGGCTGGGTGCATTACCTCGCCTTCGACCTGTGGACCGGCGCCTGGGAGGTCGAGGAGGCCGGCCGCCGCGCCATGAGCCATTGGGCCGTGCTGCCCTGCCTCATGCTGACGTTCCTGGCCGGGCCGGTCGGGCTCTTGGTGTTCCTGGCTCTGCGGACGGGGTGGAGGAAGGCGGCCGTCACCGGATGAGGGGCGCTCGCTCGGCCCGTAGCCGGTCCTCCTCCCAGACCAGCACGCGCTTGATGACGGTGCGCAGCGCCAGGATGGCGGTGAACATCAGGATCGCGCGCCAGGTCTGCAACTCGATCGTCTTCAGCAGTGTCGCGGCCGTCTTGTAGCCGAGCGACGCGATGACGCCCTCCGCCACGAGCAGCCGCGCCCGGACGATGCCGGCATGGGTGCGGTTCGCCGCCACCGTCGAGAGGCCGCGCAGGCAAGCCGAAACCACCACGATGCTGCCGCCGAACTCGATCAGCATGGCCGCAGCCGCGATGAGGCTGCCGAAGCTCATGCCCCGCCCTCCCGTGATCCTCACCGCCCCGGCACTGCGGACGAGGCCACGCTCGCGGGGATCGTGTTGCGGCTCTGGGCCTTGTCGATCTCCTGCTGGAGGAAGTAGTTCAGCGCGGTCCGCAGCACCGCGATGGCGGCCAACTGGCCGATCTCGTTCCAGGTTGGCGCCACGGCGGTGCGCAGGATGTCGGCCGCGAGTTCGAACTCCAGCGCCACGGCGAGCCAGCGGCCGAGCCGCAGCCGCACCTCCTCCTTGCGGTCGGCGGGCTCGCCGACTCCGCCGCCCCGCGATGCGCCCGGCAGGAACAGCGCCAGCGCCGCGACCGTCCCCTCGATCGCGGCCAGTCCGATGATGAGCGCCGCCGCGGCCTCGGTGCCGGTCGCGAGCCACAGCGTAATGGCCTTGAAGATGTCTTCCATCGCGTCCCAACCCGGTGACCCGACGATGGTTGCGGCATGCGATGCATCATGTCGGGCACCCTCCCTGTCGGCGGGCGCCGCGAACTGATAGAGCATCGGATGGAGGGCGCCATGGCGGACGAAGACAGGTCACCGGGTTCCGAGGAGCCGGAGAACGCCGGCGACGACGCCCGAGCGGGGTGGCGCGTGCTGGACGAGCAGCGGGCCAGAATCGACGCCTTGCGCCGGGCCCTGATCGCGAGCGACAAGGGCGACGCTTCTGCCCCTTTCGATTACGAATCCTTCTTCACCGGGAAGCCTGCGGACGACACGCCGTCCTCGTGAGAGGCCGCCCCTGCGAAGCGCTCCTGCTCGCCGTTGCCAAACCATCCCGCCTCGCCCACTCTCCCGGCGGAAAGCCGCGATCGACGGCGCCGGGGCAGGGGAGGCACCATGGAGAGCCGCTACCGCGAGGTCTACGATGGCTGGCGCCGCGACCCGGAGGCCTTCTGGCGCGAGGCCGCCCGCGCCATCGACTGGATCCGCCCGCCCGATCGCATCTTCGATCCCGACGCCGGTCCCTACGGCCGCTGGTTCCCGGACGCCAGCCTCAACATCTGCTTCAACGCGCTCGACCGCCATGCCGACGGCGGGCGCCGCGACCAGGTGGCGTTGATCTACGACAGCCCGCTCGCCGGCACGGTCGAGCGCTTCACCTATGGCGAGTTGCGCGATCAGGCGAGCACGCTTGCGGCCGTGCTTCGGCGGCAGGGCGTCGAGAAGGGCGACCGCGTCGTCATCTACATGCCCATGATCCCGCAGGCCGTGACGGCGATGCTGGCCTGCGCGCGGATCGGCGCCGTCCATTCCGTGGTGTTCGGCGGCTTCGCGGCGAACGAACTCGCCAAGCGCATCGACGACGCCCAGCCGAGGCTCGTCATGACGGCCTCGTGCGGGCTCGAGCCGAACCGCATCGTGCCCTACTGGCCGCTGCTCGACGAGGCGCTCCGGCATGCCGCGCACAGGCCCGAGCGCTGCCTCGTGTGGCAGCGCGGGCGTTCCCGCGCGGCGCTCGTCGACGGCCGGGACGTGGATTGGGCCGAGGCGGTGGGCATCGCCGAGGCGGAGCGCGACACGGCCGATTGCGTGGCCGTGCAGGCGACCGACCCGCTCTACATCCTCTACACGTCGGGCACCACGGGCCTCCCCAAGGGTGTGGTGCGGGACACCGGCGGCTATGCGGTGGCGCTCGCCTGGTCGATGCCGAACCTCTACGGCGTCGAGCCGGGCGAAGCCTTCTGGACCGCGTCCGACATCGGCTGGGTGGTGGGCCACAGCTACATCGTCTATGGGCCGCTGATCCACGGCGCCACGACGGTCCTCTACGAGGGCAAGCCGGTCGGCACGCCCGACGCCGGTGCCTTCTGGCGGGTCTGCGCCGACCATCGCGTGACGGCCTTCTTCACGGCCCCGACGGCCTTCCGGGCCATCCGCAAGGAGGACCCCGACGGGCGCCTGCGCGGCCAGCACGACCTCGCGAGCCTGCGCACCCTGTTTCTGGCCGGCGAGCGGGCCGACCCGACCACGGTACGCTGGGCCGAAGACCAATTCGGCCTGCCAGTGGTGGACCATTGGTGGCAGACGGAAACGGGCTGGTGCATCGCCGGCAACCCGGTGGGGCTCGGCCTGCTGCCCGTCAAGCACGGCTCGCCCACCGTGCCGATGCCGGGCTTCGCCTTGAAGGTGGTGGACGAGGCCGGCCATCCGGTGCCGCCCGGCCGCATGGGGTCGCTCGTGGCCGAACTGCCGCTGCCGCCCGGTGCCCTCGTGACGCTTTGGAACCAGGACGAGCGCATGCGCGCGAGCTATCTCGCGGCTTTCCCGGGCCATTACGAGTCGGGCGACGCCGGCATCATCGACGCTGACGGCTACGTCTTCGTCATGGGACGGACCGACGACATCATCAACGTGGCAGGGCACCGCTTGTCGACGGGCGGCATCGAGGAGGTACTGGCGACCCATCCCGCGGTCGCCGAATGCGCCGTGATCGGGATCGCCGACGCGCTCAAGGGCGAGGCGCCTCTGGGCTTCCTGGTGCTCAAGGCCGGGTGCGGCCGCACCGGCTCCGAGGTCGAGGCGGAAGCCGTGGCGCTGGTGCGCGACCGCATCGGCCCGGTGGCCGACTTCAAGCTCGCGGTCGCGGTCGACCGCCTGCCCAAGACGCGCTCCGGGAAGATCCTGCGCGGCACCATGAAGAAGATCGCCGACGGCACCGCCTGGACCCTGCCCGCCACCATCGAGGATGCGGCCGTGCTCGACGAGATCACGGCCGCCCTGAAGGCGCGCGGCCGGCCGGCACCAGGGCAGGGCCGCTAGTGCACCGACTCAGACGGAAGGTACACCTACCGTCTGAGATCAATCGGTGCTCCGCCTCTAAGCTGGTGGGCCGACTGACCCAGACGGATGAATCATCCGTCTGGGTCGGACCACTAGAAGCTGTTGCCGGTCAGGCTGGATCATAGGCATCGTAGCCTGCCGCGGCGAGGTAGTTGCGGCACTCGTCGGGTCTGAAGTATGCATCTGATAGTTCCTGCAGACCTCGACTCGCTCACGCCTTATGTTGTTCGTTTTCTAGAACTGATCGGCCAAGACCGCTGGTTCAAAAGGGCTGATCACCTCGATGCAGAACAACGAAAATCACCATTCCGCTGGAAGATCGTCGCCGATTACCATTGGCTAGAAATGGCGCTCAGCTTCCAAGCTCACGCCCTCGCCAAAGAGGGACGCCTGCTCCCGGAGCTGGCCGACGAACTCATTATCGCAGCCTTGAACTTCGCTGCCACCACCGTCGAGGTCCACGCCCGCCTCGCACCCAAAGGTAAGCAGGTCTTGGAAGGGCGTCTGCGGGCCGCGCTCAAGGCCGACACGGGCTTCGCGCCTGTCTACCTGGAAATCGACTTGGCCCAGAGACTCATGGATGGCGGTTACGATGTCGAATTCGTCGACCTAGAGGGCGCCGCCCAGTTCGATCTCCTCTTCAGTCGAGGAGCTTTCGCCGGCGAGGTTGAGTGCAAGAGCCTCTCGGCCGATGCGGGGCGGCAAATTCACCGCAAGGACTTCTATCGTTTCATGGAGTCGATCTCGCCGGCCCTGATCGCGCACATGGACTTGAAGCGCCGGGAAGTGCTGGTCCTCACGCTCGAAGGCCGCCTGTCACCCAACACGTCGGAGCAGGCGGCGTTGCTACAAGCCACGGTGTCCGCTCTTAGAGCCTGACCCAAAAGCATGCTTGTGCTCGCGGCGGTAGAGTGATTCAGGTCTCCTGAGGTGATGGAGGTTGGATCGGGATGTGGACTGAGGAGCAGCGCCGAAGGTACCGGCGGGAAGGCG
>JAABUM010003508.1_pt1 | contig 19109 bp, 17 predicted proteins | sample 5559161 | NCBI WGS metagenome assembly JAABUM01 (sample SAMN10711868, study PRJNA513369) | rock metagenome | isolation source: Antarctica rocks | place: Antarctica: Victoria Land, Siegfried Peak nord | reverse complement strand
CAGCGCCATGACCGTCCTCCGCGACCTGTTCAACGGTCATCCCTGGATCCCGGCAGTCGGCGCGAGTCCATAACCTGCGGGACCTGAACAGTTACCCAAGATCGGAAAAACAGGCAACATCAGTCCCCAACGGACGGCCTGGCTGGAATCGACAGGCGCGGCCGCGCCGACACCTGTGTCCCACGGTGCCGCGAGTATCAGCGTGGCTGCCGAGGCGCTCTGGAAGTTCTCGCAGCACTGGCTTCCGCAAGTGGGCCAGCAGGGCGATGCGCCCATCAAGCAAGATGAGCACGCCTTGGAATCGAGAGTCTTGCGGGGCTTCGCCCCAGTGGTTGTTCCCGGCGTCGGTCGTCTTAACTTGATCCGCGACGACGCCGCGGTCAACTGGGGCAGCCAGTTCCCTACGAAATGGGGTCAGGGCGGCTCAGCGCGCTACCTTGACGCGCTGCTACGAGACGGAGCGACGCCGTGGGCTGTTGAGATCAAGATTCAGGGCGGCACCGGGATCGGCGGCTACTACCGTCATGCCGTGGCGCAAGCGGTCCTATACAGACACTTCATCCGCGAGGCGACACCCCTCCAGCCTTGGTTCGAGGGGTTCGGCCTGCAACACCAACTATGTAGGGCCGCTGTCCTAGTTCCCACCATGACCGAGGCTCAGCTCACGTGGCGCGGGCGCCTGCGGGCGGTCGCCGAACTCTTCGACATCCCGGTGCTAGAGGTAGACCACAAGTACGCCGGTATCCACTAGCGCAGGCAGTCAATGCTGACCACTTTCGTTGAGGATCAGGCAATCCGCACCTCATGCCGCTTCGAGCCATCGGGCAACTCGATGTGTACGAGCTCTAGCGGACCCGACGACGCATTCTCGATATGGATCCCAGTGGGCAGCATGCGACCGGCGGCGTCAATGCATACTTGCCACAGTGGCGTGTCGTCATCATAGGTCACTTCCAGCAGTGTCTCGGTGACGATCCGGGCCTGGGCCGCGGGATCGTAGTGCTGCGCCGATTCCTCCAGCGCGTCGCGCCACTCGTCAAGCAAGGTGCCCTCGGTGAACCCATCGGTTTCGGTCATCGCTTTCTCCTGTCGCTCAGGAGGAGGGCCCTGGTCGTGGTCATGCTGGACGGTCCGCGAGCGCATTCTCCCAAAGTTTGGCGATGGAGGCGCCGAATGCAACTAGGCGCACGTCTTCGACGGCCGTGTCGGCATCCAGGACGGCTCGTACCGAGATGAGTGCGGCGTCCCGATCGGGGTATCCGTAGCTGCCCGTGGATATGGACGGGAAAGCGATAGACCGGGCTCCGACCTCGTCGGCGCAGGCAAGCGCGGATCGGTAGGCGGACCCTAGGGTGGCTGCGTCTTAGGGACCGCTGTATCTCGGCCCGACAGCGTGGATGACCCACTGCACAGGTGCCAGCTTGAAGGCCGGGGTCACGACGGCGGAGCCTGCCGGGCAGGGCGCCAGGGCCCGGCAGGCTAGGAGAAGCTCCGGACCGGCTGCGGCATGCACGGCCGCGTCTACCCCGCCACCTCCGCGAAGTGGGATGTTCGCGGCTGTCACTATCGCCTCGACATCTTCGCGGACGATGTCGCCGCGGACGACGCAGATCTTCATCCGTCCCCCGCTTGTAGATCGTCTGCCAGGATGTGCAGCTCGCTGATCTCGAACGGGTAGGCGAGCCCGGTCCCCACGCAACCGATGACCAAGTCGACTTGATCTTCATACAGTACGACCGAGCCCACGAAGTCCAGCGCCCCTTCCAGTTCCTGGAGGTCCGCCGGGATGTCCATCGCTGCGAACAGCTCTTCAGCATTGTGAACCACCTGGTCGGAGTAGCGGAATACGTACTCCCGGGACGTGATGGCGTCCTTGAGAAAGATCTTGCTGTCTAACGTCAAGAAGCGATCCTGGCGCCGGAGCAGTCGGTCCCACACGTCCGTCACCGTCTGCCCGAGCGCTAGATGCTCCGGTCGATGCAGCGAGTGCTGGTAGGCAGCGTTGCCGCTCGGGGACACGTGAACAAGACGAACGCGGGTGGCCCCTTCGGCACCGTCCTGTTCAAGAGCGTGAGCGAGAAGCTGTTGGCGGACGAGCTGATAGATCGGTTCGTCGAGCAGAAACTCGAATGGGAGGACGTCTGCCCGCACCGGACCATCGGTTGCCGCTAGCGCCTTGCTGTACCGGCCAGCGCGCAGCACGTCCTTCGCCCGGTCGGGCTTGCGCAGCCGGTACGACTCGGTGTATTTCCACTCGACTAGCACCAGCTCTACCGCGCCGTCGAGGGCGCGGTGCAGGAAGGCGGCGTCGAGGCTTGTGCAATGAGCCCCGCGGATACGCGGGCCGCCGGCTGCCTCGCCGAAGTAGTCGATCGGCCCGATGAACTCGAACGTCAGGTAGCGACCGGGCTCGATCTGCAGCACCTCGTCGATGCCCAGCAGTTCTCCGAACGCGAGTACGAGCCTCGCCGGGTCCGCGACCATCTGACCGAGCGCGTTGACGCACTGGACCTGCGAAGAGAGCAGGTGGTTGCTCGGACCGTCGTTGATTCCCGCGTGCCACGGGATCCCGAGCTCGGCGAACAGTTCCAGCGCAGGCTGGCGCACCTCCGGCAACAGCGAGTACGCCGCAAAGCCCGGCGGAACACAGAACCCATGCGGAGTGCCGGCAGCCATTCCGTCTTTGCCGACATATGGGGCTGGGCTGCGCGCCCCTGCCGGAAGAGTGCTCGTGCTTGCCTTCCACGCCATCGCGTGAGTCTTCTCTTGCTGCATGTAGGTCATCTGCCATCGAAGGTATACGGAAGGTCCGACAGTTCTTGAGCCTTATCCCTAGCCGGACGTTGGTTGCCGGGCGACATCGGAGCCGTCCCAGGGACCTCGCGATTACATACTGTGAAGCTTCAGGGCCTACACGCTCGGCCAGCTGGCGGTCACGCCGGGCGCTTGACCCACCGCCACCGCCGCCGCTCCCGCTACCGCCTACGCAGACGTGGACTGGGATGAACTAGTCACCGTCACCGCCGAAGATGCGGCGGAGAGCGGCTTGACCGATCTCCGAGGTGCAGAAGTGTTCAGCGTCCCAGCCAGCGTGCGGAAAGACCATCTCCGGCTGGTTTCGTGCTTCCTGGATGTTCTCGTGCCAGCGCATGAAACCGTCGACCTTGTGATAATCGGAGACCCACACGGCTATGGCGGCAAGCAGAAGGTCTCGCTGGTCCGGCGTCATGCCAAAAGCCTACGCAGGCCTCGCGTACGCGCCGCGTGCCCGCGGCTGACTCACCTTTCAAAGGCGCCGCGCGGACACCGTCGACGAACCCTCCTAACGCCTACGGTCTGGACACCAGGCGGCGAAGCGCGAGCCAGTCCGGTCGTGACCCAGCCAGGTCAGGCCTGCTGTTCAGGAAGGGGGTCATGGGACTCCTCCAGGTACTTCTCCGAGCCGATGACGTCCTCGACCTGTTCCTCGATCGCCACCCTGAGGTCCTGCAAGGAGACGGGGAAGGAAAGCTTTACGTGTAGACGCCGCCGTCCTCGCCACCTGAGATAATCCGCGCGACGTAGTGCTGGGCCCTGAACCCACGGCGCGCCCCTTGCACCGATTCGTCACGGGCAAATTGCGCTCCCCGACGGCCAGCACGCACTGCCGTTCGACCACGACGAGATCGGCGCCGCCGCGGCCCACTGGGCCCGGGCCCGGTACACAGACAGGCCACACCCCCAGCATCTCCTCGGTTCGTCCTTCACCCTGCTCGAACTCAGGAACGTGCACGCCGCGGTCCTCGGGTCTGACCGGACCCCGACGAAGGACACGTTCCGGCGCAGGATGACCCCCACCTCGTCGAGACGGGAGAGACCACCAGCGGGCATGTCGGGAAACCCGCCCGCGTCTACACCCGCGCATAACCGACGGTCCGGGAGCGGCTCAGGCCATGTTGATGTGGCCGAGGCGGTCCCAGTCGGCGCTGTACTCATCGTCCCGTTCCGGGCTCTTCCAGCCGCAGTCGCACGACGCGGACCAGACCACGCCACCGCTGTCGAGGTCCCGGGCGATCGTGTTCGCGATGTGCGACTGGGCTGCCCCACCGTCGGGGATGCCGTGGTCCCTCGCGTCGTCCTTCGGCACTATTCGACGAGGAGACGCTTGAGGGCGTCCTCCACCGACGACGAGTGGGCTGCACGCAGGGTCCCGTCTTCGCGGCGTGACCACAGCGTGGCGCCTTCCGTGTCGAGTTGTTGGACCTTGTCGTTGAACTTGCCTTTGCTCACGAAGTGGATCGCCAGGGTCGTCGGCACGCCCCCGGCGGGCCGTATCGACAGGAGCTTCCGTCCCGAGGCTTCGAGCAGGAGGTGCTCCCCCTTCGTGTCCACTGCCAGCACCTCGTCGCCCCGCCAGATGAGGAAGTCCGGATAGAAGTTGCTGGTGGCGCCGATGCTGATGAGGGGGATGCCGTACCCGCTGCGAGGGGGGTTCCGGCACCAGTCCAGCCCGGTGTCATCGACGGCCTTCGCGAAGGACCGTTCTAGGGGATTGAGCCGGTCGTAGCCCGCGTGGATGGCGTGGTCGAAGAGCTCGACCTCCTCCTTCAGCATGAGCAGGGGCCCGACCGTGTAGGGGTCGACCTTGACCTGTGCGAGCGACACGTTCTCCAGGTAGGCGTCGACGACACGGTCTGCGGTGCTGACGATGTGGTCGTACGCCGGGCTCCCAAGGCCGATACGGGCGTCGAACTTACGATCGGCGGTGCTCGCGACCTGGAGCGCCTTCGCGTAGCGACGCTTGACCTCCCGCACGAAGATCCACCTTGCGGACACCAGGTTGGCCTGTTTGAACTGCTCCCAGGTGCTCTCGGTTGCAGCGTCGCTGCCGATGGTCTGCGTCGCTGCGCGGCGGCTTCCTATGCCGATCGTGTTCACCTCGTCGCTGCTGTAGTCGGACAGGGAACTGATCAGGTCCTCGATCGGCTCCCTTGTCGCCTTCGCGAGGTAGGCAGTCGTGGGTAGCACCTTCACCTTCTTCGGCAGGTACTCGACCGGCGCGACCTTGTCGGGCAGCTTCTTGAGGATGCGGACCCCCGGAGCGTCCACCGCGAGGCGCGCACTGACTTCGTCGAGTACGTCGTTGAACGTCTCGTTCTTGTCCACTCGGACGTAGAAGTGCGCCGTGTTGAGTCGCTCTGGCGGGTAGTGGGTGGCCCCCGGCTGACGTAGGACACGTCCGATGACCTGTTCTACCTGCGCCTTCGACTCCATGCTCTTGTCGATGTAGGCGAAGTAGCACATCGGGTCGTCCCAGCCCTCCTGCAGGCTGAGGTTGAAGATGATGTGCCGGTACGACCCGGCCATGAATCGGTCGTAGTCCTTGTCGGCTCCCTTGAAGAGCACGAAGTCGCTCGGGGGCGGATAGTCCTTATCGAATGCCAGGTTCGCGTAGACGGCGATCCCCGCCGGGTCGATGCCCTTGGTCTCGGTCAGGTACCGCCAGATGAGGATGGGTGCGGCCTCCCGGTGGAGGAACGACTGCTTGGGCTCGTCCCGCCGAAAGCCGTCGCTGGAGACCATGTTCGTGTTGCAGACGTAGATCGCCTTAGGGAGACCGGGCAGTCCGTACCGCCTGGCGTCCGCCTCGGCCTGTGCCATGTCCGCCAGCATCACGTCGACGGTCTCCTCCATCGGGGCCTTGTAGCCACCGAGAACGAGCGTGCTCTTCACCAGGCCCGCGTCGGAGACCTCCTTGGGGTTGACCTGCGTGACGAGCCAGTCGTCACCGTGACCGTGCCGCTTCAACGCCTCGACCTCCTGCCCGAGCCCGGCGGGCAGCTTCATGGTCGCGCTCGCGAGCAGGAAGCCGTCGGGCTCGAGTTCCATCAACAGCGAGGTCTGCTGGTCGCTGAGGTTGTGTGCCTCGTCGTAGACGACGACAAGGGGTCGCTTCGCGCCGTGGTCGTCGAGTCGTGTCGTGAGGGATTCCCAGGTCGAGACGTTCGCGTCGTCGATCTCGGACTTGTAGATGAGCCTGCTGCCCTCGCTCTTGTCCTTGTCGTTGAACGTGCCGACAGTCGCGAAGTACATGAGGGGAACGGGGGACTCCGCGATGTCAACGGGATCGAGCTCCGCCAGGAGCTTCACGTCGAAGTCGCCCAAGAGGTGGCTGTACCTGCCGCCCGGCAGCAGGTTTGCGTAGGTCTGCTCGACCACGACCTTGCCCTTCGAGAGCCACAGCACGACCGGCGCGACGGGCATGGCCGCCGCGACGGCGGCGGTGGCATCCGCGAGGATCACGGTCTTGCCCGATGCGGTGAGGGACGAGAGGGCCTGGAAGAACGGCACGTACAGGGGCTTCTTCTCGCTGCCGGCGTTCACGCGGTCGTCCATGTAGGCGACGAACCGCTCCGCGATCTGCGACGACGCGGTCTGCTGGAACTGAAACAGTTCGATCATGTCGAGTCGTCCTCGGTGTAGGAGTCGTTGCGCAGATCGAGTCCGAAGTCGATCAAGATGCGGTCCGGGATCTGGTAGAAGCGCACGTTGTCCGTTTGGAAGAAGTTGTACCGGGCGTACACGTGATAGATCGGCTTTAGGCCAGCGAGGGATGCCTCCTCCGAGCATGCCTCGTAGACGTCCTCGTCGAAGTCGGTGTTGCCGTCTGCGCCGTCCCAGACGAGGAAGAAGCCCTCGCCGTCGCCGTTCCGGGCGACGAGGTACTTGTTCGCGTCGTCAGTCATCGAGACGAGGTTCCCTGCGCCGCGGCGCTTCGTGCTGTCGTAGTAGGACGCGATGACGGTGTCGACCATCTCCTCACGTTCCATCTGCAGCAGGGCCCTCGCGTCGACCTTCTTCTCCAGGGCCATGAACCGGTACCCGCCGGGGATGGCGACCCCTTTGCCGTTGGCCCAGTTGCCGGTGACGACCCTCCTGAGCCGGTCCGCCGTCAGCGTGCGCGCGTACGAGTCGCCTTTCTCGGGGCGACCCTGCTCGATGACGATAAATCGTCGGGTGGTGCCGGTGGACTTGTTGAGCCCCAGAACGGCGTGCCCCGTTGTCCCGGAGCCCACGAACGGGTCCAGGACGAGCCCGGTCGGCGGGCACCAGAGCTGGATGATCTTCTGGAACAGTTGGACCGGTTTTACGGTCTCGAACCCGTGGCCGGAGCCGACGAGCGCGTTCAGTTCCTTGATCCCGGTCTGGCTTGTCCCCGACTGTTCGTGGTCCCAACTCACGCAGCCGATGTCGAGCGGCTCGTCGTAGTCCTCGTCCGCCCAGTAAGTCATCGGCACGATGCCCTGCTTCACCTCATCCAGGTACTTCTTGACGCGGGGGCCGCCGGTGCCGTTCAGGCCAAACCAGATGAACGGCCAGCTCCCCGCCGCTTGCCGCTCACCGGCGGCAGCAGCCGTCGGCGGGGCCTGTCCCGGCTGGCCGCCGACCACGATGAGGGCGTTCGCGCGCCCGTCCCCGATGTCACGCTCCTCGTACGTGGCACCCCACTGCTCAAGCCACGACTTGATGTTCCGCTTCGGATGGGTCCACGACCGCACCCCCGGCGGGTAGTAGATCTGGCCCGTCAAGGGGGACTGGATCCCGTACTGACTCGGGCGGGACGGTGTCGCGGCGGTGAGGTCGTGCTCCCGCCACAGGCCCTTGGGGTCGTCGTCCACGTTCACGTAGCGGGCGTTGTGCGCCTCCGTGCGAGGCATCAGTCCGGTCTTGACCCGCTCGATGTCCTTCGCGTACACGAGCACGTATTCGGTGGACGTGCTGACATGCTTGTTGTCGTTGCGCGGCGCGTATGACTTCTGCCAGTTGATGATCGCGAGCCTGTGATCGTCGCCGAACAGCTCGTCGAGCATCTGGCCGAGGTGGAACAGCTCACGGTGGTCGATGCAGACCGCCAGGACGCCGGTCGGCGTGAGCATCGCCTTCATCATCTTCAGGCGCGGGTACATGAAGCGCATCCACTTCGTGTGCTTGGCGCCGTCGTCTTCCGAGACGAGGTCGCCCAGGCCGGGGTCGTTCGGATCAAAATCCCAACGGTCGTTGTAACGGAAGTCGTTGCCCGTGTTGTACGGAGGGTCCGTCAGTATGAGGTCGACCTGGCCGCGCTCCCGGTAGAGCGTCACCATCGACTGCAGGTTGTCGCCCTCGATGATCAGATTCCTGGCCTGGGCCTCCGCATCTCCCGCACTCAGGGCCTTCACCGTCTTCAGGACCCGGGGGCGGACAAGGCGCGCCAAGCGCCGAGCGTTGGCCTTCCCGCTGAAGTTCAGCCGGACCCCGGCCTCGGCCCGTTCCTGGATCAGTCCGATCAGTTCCTCACGGCTCAGGTCCAGGAGGTTGGGGATGTCGTCCATGCCTAGGCTGACCGCGCTTCCTGTGCTGTGCCGGTTGAGGACGATGTGGGGAGCCATGCCGTGCCCATCGGCTGATTAGGTCGGTCGATTGCAGCCGGCTTGACGATGAGGCTGGCGCCGCTCCAGGTTCGGCCCCCTTTATACAGCGCCAGATGCCGACCGGCGGCTCTGTCAGACTATGTCCGTGGATTGCACGACAGCCGCCACGCCGGCTCGGTCGGTGACCAGCGGTTCGGCGACCTCACGAAGGCGGCACACGGCGTTCACCTGCCGTAGCTGCTGTGTGCTGCGGGCGGGGGCGTCCGCGAGCGTCGGCGACATCACGACGACGGCGAGGGTCTTCGCTCTCGACACGGCGACGTTGAGCCTGTTCAGGTCGAACAGGAAGCCGACGCCGCGGGGCGCGTCCTGCACGGTCGAGCTCGTCATGCCGTAGATGACCACGGGGGCCTGCTGCCCCTGGAACTTGTCGACGGTCCCGACCCGGGCGTCCGGCAGCATCGCCTGGACGGCCTTGACCTGCGCGTTGAAGGGGACGACGACGACGACGTCCTTCGGTCGGAGCCGATGAACGTGCCCGCTGATGCAGATGTGCTCCCTGCCCTGGAGGTTGTGCCAGAGACGTGCGATCGCGGACGCTTCCTCCGGCGAACGGGCGGCCCGGCCCTTCGTCGGCACGTCAAGAACCCGCAGGCCACTCCCGACGAGAGGTCCGTCGCCTAGGAGCCGTTGCCGTTCACGCTTCCCGGCGGACTTCAGGCGTCCCTCGTAGAGCATGTTGCCGACGAACTCGCTCAGCTTCGGGTGCATCCGGTAGGTCACGTCGAGGAACAGGCCCTGCTCCGCGCCGAGGGTCTGCGCGCCATCCAGGACGTGGTCTAGGGCGGACCGTCCCGCTTCTCCCGGGTGGGAGGCCCTGGTGGGCTGCCGGAGCTGCTGCGGGTCCCCGAGCAGGACAAGTGCCGTCGCGGCCCGGGCGACGGCCAGCGCGTTCGCGAGTGACATCTGGCCGGCCTCGTCGACGAACAGGACGTCGACCTGTGCGGCGGCGACCTGCGGGTCGCACCACAGCCACGGGGTTCCGCCGATCAGGTTGTGTAGGCGTCCCGTGATGGCGTCTGCGACGTCCGGGTTTTTGCCCGTGAACACGACGTTGCCGGGAGGGTTGCTGCCGCGGTCCCCCTTGTGCAGGGCCGGTCGGTTCACTTCCTTCAACAGGTTGAGCACGACGGCGTGGGAGTTCGCTGTCACGCCGACGGTCTTTCCCTGGTCGAGCAGGTGTCGGATGAGGATGGCGGCGTCCCATGTCTTGCCGGTCCCTGGGGGTCCTTGGACGGCAAGGATCTTCGCGCGGCCAGGCGAAAGGAGGTCGTCCGCGAGCCGTGCCAGGTAAGCGGGGGTCACGTGCCCCCCTAGATTTGCAGGGAACTGACTGTCCGTCTCTACGGGTCCGGGTCTGGGGACGGGCAGGAACAGGCGGTCGAGAAGGGCCAGCGACAGGCAGTAGCGGCCCGCGAGCAGGTCCTGGGCCGTGGCCGCGAGCGACGCCCGAAGGGGTGCGTCCTGAATGTTCTCTGCGACGTACAACGCCCGGCACGCGACCGCATCCCCTTGTCGCTTGACGACCATCAGACCGGTCTCGCGGTCGATCTGGTGCACGGTCCCGGCGCCCTTGCCGGTGTCGACGTCGCATAGGCCGTCCCCGACGGACACCTCCAGCTCCTGCGACGGGAACGTGTAGGTGTACAGCCGGCTTCTAGCGTCGGTGCCGGTGTCCTGCGGAGCGGACAGGCCGGCGGTGACGTTCGCTGTGTCGAGCAGTTCCTGCTCATCGAGGTCTCGTAGGCGTAGCCCGTCCCACGCGGCTGCCCGCGCCTCCCGGCGGTGCCAGGGCAGCAGATCGGCCATCGCGTCGTGGCCCTCCTTCCTGAGCCGCGTGACCGTCAGGACCTCCTCGCGCTCCAGTGCCTGGTTGCGCTCGCGCTTGGTCCGCTGCGCGGTGGTCTCGCCTTCACGGACGGCTCCCGGAGCCAGCAGCCCTGGTTGGCGCGGCATCGGTCCGTCGCGATCTTCAAGTTCGCGGCGCCTGATCTCCAGCCAGGTATGCAGCTCGGCGGTCGACACGACGTCGTCCTCGTTGTACCGCCGGAGGCTGAGAAGAAGGGGGTCCTTGTGGTTGTCGACGGGCTGGAGCGGATCGCGCGTGTCCTGCCACTGTTCGTAGAGGATAACGCTGGACATCGCGTCGTTCACTTCGCCCTCCTCGGCGTTGGTGCCTCTGACCGAGTCCCGGTAGAACGCCTCCAGCTTCTTGATGCTGTAGGCCCCTTGCTGATCCGTAGGCCCTCCCGGACCACGGCGTACAGGTCGACGAAGCGTCCGTCCCGAAGGAGCGTGTCGAGGTCGGTCTCGCCTAGGCCGTGTCGCTGCGCCAGTCTCTTCAGGGCGGTCGTCTCATACGGGGCGTAGTGGTAGACGTGCATGCCCGGGAACTCGGCGGCCCGTTCCGTCAGCAGCCGGATCAGCCCTGCCGCGAGCACCGCCTCTTCGCCGGGGTTGTGCGCCCAAAGGGGAAGGAAGGCGGTGCCGTCTGCGTAGCCGATGCCAGCCAGGTACTCCCGGCCTGCGCCGTCCTCTGCGTACGGGTCACCCTCGAAGTCCAGGTAGACGTCTCCCTTGTCCGGCTCTGGGAGGCGCAACAGCCCCTTCGGGAGCAGGATCCCGTCCCTGTCGTGGTGCGGGTCCAGCAGGACGATTGCGGGAACGCCGGTGTCCCTCTCCTGAACCTGCAGAGCAGCCTGGGCGGCCAGCCGGCGGCGGGCGGCCTCCCCGACCGTGCTCGGGAGGTCCGTCACGGCGGTCCCGGCGAGGGACTGGACAGTCCGGATCTCAGCCTCGCGGAACTTCTCCCGCTGCCCGCGGGTCATGTTCGCTACCAGCGACAGGTCGTCCGCTTCCTGCCACTCCGTGTCGCAGCGGGTCGCCCACCGGCACTGCCCGCACTGCTCAACCGGGATGGCCTCCGTGTCTGGCCTGTCTGTCACGAACTCGACGAAACGGGTCCGGGCGGAGCGCGCGTACGACGCGACGTCGGCGTAACGCCAGGGGCGGGACTCACCGTCTCCCGTGACGACGTACAGCCATTCCGGGGGGGCGCCCTGCAAGTGACCGAGCGCCTCCGCATACACGGTCATCTGCAGCAGCGCGGCGACCTTGAGCCTTCGGGCCAGCTTCGTGTCAGCAACGTCGTAGGACCAGTCACCGAGGTCGGACTTGCGCTTCACCTTCAACAGGAAGTCGGCTTGGCCGCCGAAGTCCCCGTCATCGAGCACCGCTTGGTAGACGACGTCTGCACCGGATCGGATCGCGGCGACGGTCTGGGCCGCTGCCAGCCGCCGCTCCTCCACTCCGAAGGCCGTCTCGATCCTGACGACTGTCAGGCCGTTCGCCATCAACGACTCCAGGTAGGCGTCCTCATGCCGGTTCCCGAGCCGCGCGAGCAAGTCGAGGCCCGCGTCTTCCCCTTTAGGCACAGGAAGGTCACCCGCGAGGCGAAGCAGTTCCAGATGCGTCGAGTGCGTGCAGCCGAGGTGCTTGGTCAGGTCGGTTGCGCTGAACATGACCTTGCCACCGGTACGACGCACGGGACTCCCCTCGGCCCAGAACATCCGAGCCTGGTCATGCTTGCGCACCCGCACCCGCCCCGTGGGCGTTTCTCGGACCCAACGTGACCGCCGGCCCGCCGGGTTCGTCTGCCAGGGCAGGTTGGCTGCCCCATCAGCGCCTCGGGCATGGCGCTCATGCATGCTCACTTCGTGGCCGTCACCGACAGGACCGAACTCGTCACCGCCCTCGCGGAGCACCGCGCACAGCATCTGCTCGGGACCGCAGAGGCCGGATGGGTCGACTTCAAGCGTTCGCCGTACCTGCTCGACACCCCGCGCGGAAAATGGGAACTCGCGAAGGACGTAGCAGCGATGGCTAACGCAAGCGGCGGCTTGCTTGTCGTCGGAGTCGGGACGACCCGTCCCCCCGAGGAGCTCGAAGACGTGGCCTCGAAACTCACACCCTTCCCCAGGGCCCTCGCCAGACCCGACGCCATGAGAGGCGTCCTCGCCGACTGGCTCGTCCCCCCGCTGCACCCGGGACTGAAGTGGTTCTCGTCCGCCCCGGACTCCGACAAGTACTTCCTCGTCGTGACGGTCGAAGCCCTCCCCGAACGCGAGAGGTACGTCCTCGTCAACAGGACCGTCGACGACGACGGCAAGATCACCCAGTCCTTCGGTGTCCCCGTCCGGCGCGGGGACGCGACAGAGTGGCTCACCGCCGAGAGCCTCCGCCTGCTGATCAGGGACGGACTACGGCACCAGTCGATGCACGCCCCCGACCCTCCGCGCCACGCACACGGCCCGACCGATCCGGACGCGGCCAGGCGACGCGCCGACGCCGCCCTGGACCAGTTGGCGACCTGGCAGGGACTGGAGCCTGCGCTCCCGGTGCTCCGTCTGACCTCATGGGTAGATCCCCCTCCTCCGGCACTGCCCGGGCTCTACGCATCCGACGGCATCCGCGGGTACCTCGACGGCCCGAACGAGCTACGCCCACCCGGCTTCCACTTCCACACCCCCTACCGCCAGAGCGAGGCCCTGCCTGGCGCAATCGGCCTCAACAGCCGGCACGGCCTAGGTGTCCTCGTCGGGCAGGACGGGACCGTCACTGCTGGCATCGCCGCGAACCGAACCCTCCTTGCGCGATCCAACGAGGGCAGTCCCGAACTCCCTGTCAGTTCCATCGTGCTGACCGAGCTCCTGTACGAGTACTTCCGTCTCGTGGACGAGCAGGTCGCGCCCAGGGCCCCGGGCACGTGGACACACCGGCTGACGGCCAGGAACTTCGCAAGCAGCAACGTGACCCTCGCGCCGGGCACCCCTGACAAGCGATGGATGTCGGATGCGCATAGGGCGCTGCAGGACGACTACGAGTTCGACTTCCCAGCCAGCGGGAACCCCGCCCAAGACGCCGGGTCCGCCATCGGGCTGTTCTACAACCTGTTCGGCATGGACTCCTCGGACAGCCCGTTCACGTCAGAGGGCAAGACCGATATCGCGGGCTTCATGGCCGCGATAACGTCCTAGCCGCCCGCGCCGACAGCCAAGCGTGCGAGCCCGGTGCGCTACCCAAGGGTGTGGCGTGGTGCCCGGACGCGACGGAACGCCACAAGACGCCCCCGCTTGTGAGGGCGCGAAGGGTGAAGTTCCTCGAAGTCGACTCCAGGCCATCAGACTGGCCTAGTGCACAGCCCCCTCGTCCAGGTCTTTGCCCGCCTCGGGCCGGCACAAGGCGCAGAATCCCCCAGCGGTTACAGGCTGAGTGTAGGCAGCCCCTCACTCAGTTGCGGTTAGTCGTTGACGGCTTAAGCCGACGTGGCAAAGCTGCGGTCAGCTCGACCCGCTCGACGCGGGCAAGGACGCCAAACCAAGGTCCTTGCGATGCACTGCATGCCACAGTTGGGCCGTGACGCACCGCGACCCGCCGACCGCGGGCGGACACGGATGAGCCGTATCGTCCGTCAAGGTGACCGGGTCGGCCCATACTTGCTTGGCGCGCACCTCGGCAGCGGCGGTGTAAGTGACGTCTTCGACGCTCAAGCGGTCGACGGCCACGTGGCCTTAAAAGTCCTACGTATCAGCACCACCGACCGCGACGACCTCCGGAGTCTGTTCGAGCGGGAGCTCCGGGCAGGTCGGCGGGTGGACAGCAGCCGTGTCGCTCGACCCGTGCACTGGGACCTGCACGACGATCCTCCGTGGATCGCCTTCCAGCCCATTCAAGGGACCACCTTGGACCGCCGGCTGGCAAACATGCCCGGTCGTTCGCTCTCCTACGGTCAACTCCTGAGTGTTTTTCTGGACGTCACCAAGGGGCTGTGCGCCGTTCATGACGCTGGCATCACCGCACATCGCGACGTCAAGCCGTCCAACATCATGGTGACTCCCCAGCACGAGGCGTTCCTACTGGACCTCGGTGTGGCCGTCCTGGGTGAAGGAAGTGACATCACCCGGAACGGCTGGGGGACGAGCGGGTACCGCTCGCCAGAGCAGCAGTACTCCTCGGGTGTCAGCCCTAAGTCGGACGTCTGGTCGTTTGGCGTCTGCCTGCTAGAGGCTGCCACTGGCGTGACGCCGTTCGGCGTCCCAGGCGCCCGGGACTACCGGGACCAGCTCGAAGGCTTCCCGAACTGCCTTGGCACGCCGGATGGCCTGGCCCAACTCGCGGTCCGCTGCTTGAGCTTCGATCCGGCGCTTCGTCCGACTGCAAGGCAAGCGCTCGGGGTGCTCGAGAGGCTCCAGAAGGGTTACGCACGGATAGGTGGGAACGTCGCCGACCGGATGTCTCCTCCCGTCTTGACGCGGCTCACCGACGACCCCTTCCGCATCACCCTCGTCGAAGAACGCGGACAAGCGCATTTGGTGATCGCACTCCACCCAACGCCCGTTCCCGGGACAGACCGGGTGGTGACCACGGCTGAGGTCGGGCCTCTCGCCACCCTTGGGGTTCCTGGCTTCGGCTTGCCCACGCCGGGCAACTACGCCTGGCTCAACGCCAACCGGGACGGCGTCGACTCCCTTCACGAGAGCGACGACTTCGTGCCAGTGGTCAACATGGGGGACGGCCTGCCGCTGCCGTGCCCGGCGTGCGGTGACTCGCTTGTTCGTCCTGCCAGCGGCAGCGCGCGGGATCTGCTGTGTGAGAACTTCGGCTGTCCTGCACGCGTTGCCGGGCGACTCGCAACCATCCGGTCCGAACTGGCGAGCGCGCACCTCGTGGAGTACCAGGCGCAGGGCTTCAAGTCCGCGCTGCTGGAGTTGGCAAAACTCGGGGTGGTGACCGGCCTCTCCAGCTTTCTGAACGCGGACGTATCAGAGCACTCCTGGCTCACCGACACCCAGGCTGAGGACCTCCGCGCGTTCCAGGACGCGCTGGTACGAGCACCGGAGGCGGCGCTCTGCGAAGCGTTGCAGCGAGGGTTCCGTGACAACGACGCGGTCAAGTATCGAGCCAGCATGCGTGAGCTTGCCCACTTCGCTGACCGGCCACGAGAGGTGCCGCCGCGTCCCAGCGAGCGTTCGCCGGAGGACGTCATCTGGACGCGGCTTAAGCGACTGCAAGTCGACGGCCCGACCCTGCTTGAACTGGACGTTCTTCGGCAACAGGCCGCTAGAGGCTGATCGGCTGTACCTCAAGGTATCGAGCCGAAGCTCCACGCGGTGACCTCGAACCCAGGACTTCAGACCGGAGACTGCGTAGGCTTTGCCGGACACGCCACTGGCGAGACGAGGGGTGACGTGCCGGACGGCGAGTGGGCGGCGCGATTCCCGCCGCCCTGCCGGTCGGTCGATCGATCGACCACGGCCTTCGTACCGTCAGCCCGGCAGCGGTCCTGATCGCCGTCGCCGTGCCCGTGTGTTCCGCGACGTAGGAGGCGACGTACCTGGCCGCGTCGATGAACAGCGCCGGTCCGGGGGGCTGAACGGCGGTGAGGGGCAGGAGCCTGCCTACGAGGTCCTCCGCGCGGTCCCGCTGGTCAGGAGGCCCGTCCGCGACGGCGTCGCGAACGAGCTGCCGGTAGCCGTCGAGGTCGGGCGCACCGACGTCGACGAACGCGAACCGGCGCATGAGCGCGAACGACAGGTCGAACAGCAGCGCCCGGTCCAGGACGTTCGTCGTGGCGATGATCCGCCAGCCCGGCTGGACGACGTAGTCCCGGTAGGCCGGGTCCTCGGGCACGGAGGCTGGGCGGATCCGTACCGGGCGGCTGTCCTGCTCGGACGGCAGGACCACGGCCTGGCCGGACAGGACCGTGAACAGCGGCCCAAGGCCCTGTCGGTGTTCGCGCGGTTCATCTCGTCCAGGACGAGCCACCTGTCCGCGTTGATCGCCTCCAGCATGACCCCAGGCGCGAACTCCAGCGTTCCGTCCAGCAGCGGTCGCAGTCCGCCGACGGTCTCGTACGTCGACCAGTCGGCGGTCGCGGTCGCGAGGACGTGCCCGTTGCACCGCCCCGCGGCTGCGGCCAGACGCGCGACGATCTCCGCGAGGGTGGTCTTCGCCGTGCCGGGCGCCCCGGTGAGGATGACGTGCTTCCCGCTGTTGAGAGCGGCGAGCAAACCCGACAGGACCCGGGGGGCGAGCACCAGCCCCGCGGCTTCGACCGCGTCAGCAAGCGCAGCCAGCCCGAGCGTCCTGAGCGGGACCTTGGAGACGCTGTCCGCCAGGCCGTCGTCGGGGTCGTCCTCGTCCGGGTCCTTTTCGACTGCGGGCTGATCGTCCCCTGCAAGATCACGGCACTGCTGCTGGTTCCTGGGGGCCGAATTCGGCGGCTTGACGGCCGGGTACGGGTGGCACCCGCAGGTATTCGATCCTCATGGGGGCCCTGACGAACCCACGCTCCTAGGCAGCCGAGCCACCCGCGCCCGCCAGTCCAGTACGCCGATGAACCACTAGCCGGTGCTGGCGAGGGTGATGAGGTCGACCATCGTGAAGGTCCCGGGGGTCGCTCCCAGGTTGGGCTGCCAGAGTGGGTCCTGGTTGAGCCAGCTGTCGGGGTCGGCGAGCAGGATCCCGATGAGGACCTCGCTCACGATGGTTCCAGCGGCGGCCCCGAGGTGGTTGCCGCCGAGCATCTGGGCTTCGGCAAGGCAGTAGAACCACAGGGGCGCCGGGTCGGGAATGTTCAGGGTGACGCCGTTGGGGTCGGTGACGGTTCCGCTGTAGGGGGTGATCCCGAGCTGCTCGGCGACGGCCTGACCGGAGGGCAGGCCGAGCGCGATCCCGCGCATGAGGTTGCGCAAGGTCAGTGTGACGGGCCCGTTGTCGGCGACGACGGTGGGCGGCAGGACGCTGAGCGAGGAGGCGAGCCGGGTGTCGATGAGCCTGCTGGGCTGGGGGACGATGGTGGGGTCGATGGCGAAGAAGAGCTTCCAGTCCACAGTCCAGCCGCCGGGACGCTGCCGGAAGCCGTGCAGGTCGTTGCCGGTCGGGTCGAAGATCGGCAGGGGAGCAAGGTTCTGGTTGAGGCGGTAGCTGGGGCGGATCTGGCTGTGGCCGAACCGGAAGGCCGCGGCGCTGAACTCGAACGGGATCCAGGCCCGGTCGTCGGGCTGGAGCAGCGCGTAGTGGTCGAGCCGAGCGTGCGCGGGAGTGCCCTGCTGGCCGGCTGGGGCAGGGGACATGTCGGTGAGCACCCGGGCGCGCTGGTCCGGGCCGACGATGTGGTCGAGGTAGTCGTGGGTCACGAGCCACTGGTAGTGCCACAGTACCTCGCGCTGCGCGCTGGCGAAGGCGTCCCGGCCGGTGAGGCCAGCCGCGGTGTGCACTGCGACGCGGGCGTTGTGGAACCGCGCGAACAGCAGGTGCAGCTGGCTGATGATGACGTGGACGTCGTTGCGGGGGTCCCCGATCAGGGCCCGTGCCTGGCTGTTGCGAGGCAGGTCGAAGGAACCGGGCTCACCGGGGAACGGCTCGAGCAGGAGCTTGCCGGGGTTGTTCTGGTCGTAGAGGTACGGCTCGTCGTCCATGCCTCGGCCGTAGAGGCTGTCCAGGTCGAACCGGGCCGTGCGCAGGTCGGTCAGGCCGCCGGGCTCGGTGCCTGTCAGGGTGCTGACCGGGTCGAAGGTCAGGTCGTGGTCGATGAACTGCCCCAGGTAGGTGTAGCCGGCGGGGATCGATGGGTTGTCGCCGGTGCTGGTCGCGGGCCAGCCGCCCGTTGCGGGCCCACCGGCCTCGGTGTCGACCATTGAGGCAGCCAGCGCCTTGGTCGCCGCGTCGCCGGGGTCCGGCATCGGCGACAGGGCAGCGAACAGCTGTCCGTACTTGGTGAGCTCCCGGTAGGGCGCGGCATAGCCGAGCCCGCCGTGGGTGCTGGCCGTGAGTTGCGGCGTGGGGGTGGTCATAGGGCATCTCCAAGGCTTAGATTGTCAGAACGGCATGGATGCCGGTCCTGCAACGGTAGCTGGGGTGTTCGACATGTGCAAGCAGTTCGACTCGCGGAGGCATGGATGGGTGATCAACCTGCTGGGTTCGACGCGGTGGCTTTCTTCGCCGCTCTGGACGAGGTGCGTGGCAGCCGGGGGATGACGTGGCGGACCATCGCCTCCGAGTCGGGGGTGGGCCCGTCGACTTTGACGCGACTGTCACAGGGGAAGCGGCCTGACGTCGACAGTCTCGCGCGACTGGTGAACTGGGCGGGTCTGCGGGCGGATGACTTTCTGCAGCGCAGCACGACAGCTGGCGATGCCGCCCCCATGGCGATGATCTCCTCGCTGTTGCGAGGTGACAAGAACCTTTCGCCGGAGGCCGCAACCGCGATGGAGACCGTTCTGAAGGCCACCTATGAGGCGCTGCGCGCTAACCAGACGGTGCGGTGATCGCCAAAAAGGAGGCCGAGGACCTCGCCGAACTGAGCCGCGCGGAACTCGGTCTGACCCCTTTCGGCAGGCTTGAGCCAGCGAAGCTGCTCGAGAAGCTGGAGATTCCCGTCGTCGCGCTGTCCTCCCTGGCCGAAGGAGATCCGGACTCGGCGTTGGCCGCCGCCGTGCGCCTCCTGATGGAGCAGGAGACCTCTGCACTGTCGGCGGCGACCGTCTTTATTGGCCCGGAGGGTAACTGTTCAGGTCCCTCACGGCGTGGCTCGCTGATCTTGGTCTGAGTTGCGGGAAGCTTCTCCTGTCCGTACTGCGACTTCCCCCGCAGGTAGGT
>JAABUM010003507.1_pt1 | contig 19113 bp, 17 predicted proteins | sample 5559161 | NCBI WGS metagenome assembly JAABUM01 (sample SAMN10711868, study PRJNA513369) | rock metagenome | isolation source: Antarctica rocks | place: Antarctica: Victoria Land, Siegfried Peak nord | reverse complement strand
CGGGCGGCCTGCGCGCCCTCGCCGTGGTCTACGGGTTCCTGGAGTCCGAACGCACCGGCGGCGCGGTGGCCATCGACGCCTTCATGCGGGGCGACGCGTCGGCCTATCTCGACGAGCTCGATCCAGCGGCGCGGGTGGGATGAGGCCGAGCGAACCGAGCGGCAGCGAGTGTGCGCTGGGCATTGTCAGGTAAAGTTGGACCAAGCGACTCGCTGGCGCTTGGAGGCGTGGTGAGGCGGGCGGGCGTCGCTGCTCAGGCCAGCGCTGGGGTGCCGGTGACCTCGCGCCAGGTGGCGAAGGCGGCGTGGCGATGTTGGCGGTAGGCGGCGGCGGTCAGGCGGTGGCGGCGCGGGCGGCAGTGGCCGGCGAGCGGGCCAGACGCGGCGAGGAAGCGCTGGGCGTGGCCGTGACGCTTGCATCGCCGCATCCGCCGTTCCCGCTCCCTGGTCGGCTGGTGCGCATGCTCCGCCCGGTTGTTGCGCCGCTTATGCTGCCGATGCTCGACGCTGGGCAGGACCGCGCGCTTGGCCGCCCCGTAACTGGCGCGCTTGTCGGTGATGACCACGCGGGGCACGTACGCGCGATCCTCGAGCAGGCGACGGAAGAACTTCTTGGCGGCAACCCGATCCCGACGGCGCTGCACCAGGATAGCGAGGACGTTGCCGTCCTGAGCCACGGCGCGCCACCGGGAGTGCTGCACGCCGTGGCTGCCGATGAAGACCGCGTCGAGATGCCACGTATCGCCCGGGCGTGGGCGCTGGCGACGCAGCGTGTTGGCGTCGGTCTGGCCGCACTTGCGAGACCACCGCCGCACCGTCTCGTCGGTCACCTGCACGCCGCGCTCAGCCAGCAATTCCTCCACGTCGCGCTAGCGCAGGGCGAAGCGGAAGGAGCGCCAGACCGCGTGCGCGATGATCTCCGGCGGGAACCGATGCCGTTTGTCGTCGGGAGCGGAAGCCTGTTCTTTCATGCGCCGAGTATCGCACACCAAGCCAACCACGAGGCCGACCAGTTGTCTTGACAGTGCCCCCTCTACTCCTGTCGGCAGGAGTTCAAGCACATTGGCGCGTATTCGCAGGAGGGCCCGATGGCTGAGCAACCGCACGACGCCCCGCACACCTGTGCTGGCTACCCATCTCATCCGCGTAGCAAATAGGTGACATGATGGGATAGTCGCCGGGCCGACAGCGCGGTACAATCCGGGGCGGACGGCCCGCCGTGCGGCCCGCCGTGGCCTTGCTGCCACCTTGTTGCCCCGGAGGTACGCATGCTCACCCACGGTCTTGCTCGCCTGCACCGGTTCGCTCGGCGCTGCGCCGCCACGGTTTGTGCGCGGGTCAGCCAGTGGGCGACGCCGCGCCCGCGCTCGCTCGCCTGCGGCCTGGCGGCGGATCTCGTCCGTCCCCGACACGACCTCCTGCTGGAGAACGCCTTCCTGCGGCAGCAGGTTATCGTCCTCAGCCGAACGAGCAAGCGGCCGGCGTTCACCCCCTGGGACCGCGGGCTGCTGGTCCTGCTCGCCAGCCGCCTGCGCACCTGGGCGAGCGCGCTCCTGATCATCCAGCCCGCGACCGTGCTGCGCTGGCACCGGCAGGGCTTCCGGCTCTTCTGGCGGCGCAAGTCGGCACCGCGCGTCAATCCCTCGCCGCTGGCGGCCGCGACCATCGCTCTCATCAAGCATATGGCGCGCGACAATTCGCTGTGGGGTGCCGAGCGCATCCGCGGCGAGCTGCTCAAGCTCGGCATCCGTGTGAGTAAGCGGACCATCCAGAAGTACACGCGGCAGGTGCCACGGCTGCGCCCAGACGGGCAACGCTGGGCGACATTCCTGCGCAACCACGCCGGTGACGTCTGGGCCTGCGACTTCCTGCCCGTCACCGACCTCCTCTTCCGTCCGCTGTACGCCTTCTTCATCGTGGCGCTCGGCGCGCGCCGCGTGGTCCATGTCGGCGTGACGCGCCACCCGACCGACGCCTGGGTCGCCCAGCAACTGCGCGAGGCCACGCCCTTCGACCAGCGCCCGCGCTACCTGATCCGCGACAACGACGGCAAGTTCGGGGCCGCGTTCACCCGCGTCGCGGCGGCTAGCGGCATCACGGAGCTGCGGATGGCATACCGGGCACCGAGACAGAACGCCACGTGCGAGCGCTTCCTCGGCAGTGTCCGGCGGGAGTGCCTGGACCACCTCCTGATCCTGGGCGAGCGCCACCTGCGGCGCGTCCTCCACGAGTACGCCCGCTTCTTCAACGGCGACCGGCCGCATCAAGGCTTGGCGCAACGGGTCCCCGACGTGCCTGGAGCCGTGACCTCGCGCGTGGAGTTGCGCGGAGATGTGCGCGAGGTCCCGATCCTCGGTGGCCTCCATCACGCCTACGCGCGAGCCGCGTAACACCGCAGGGCGAGACTTCTCGGCCAGCACAGGCAGTTGGCGGTCGCACGCCCGGTCGGTCGCCTGAGCGGCAGCGAAGCTGGCGCGAAGCGCGCCGCCGCGACCTGGATGCTTGGCGCAGCGTCCTGATCTTGCACGACCAGAGGGGCGGCGGTCACGGGTGCGCTGGGGTGGGCCGTCCCGTGCCGCCGCGCGTCTCGGTTCGCGCGTCGCTGGTGTAGCGCGCCTTCCTGCACGACGCCCGGAGCACGACGAAACACGCGCAAACCACGCTCGACGCCGGGCGGATGAGCAAGGTAGCCAGAACACCGGTGCCGCCCTGCGCGACGCGGTGGCGCGCCTCGACACCGACCTCGCGCGCCTCGCGCGCGAGGAGGCCGCGCTCCACGCCACGGAATCCGGGGGGCCGTGATCGCGCGTATGGTCCCGCACCAGGACGTGGGCAGGGGTGGGGCACCTGCCCGACCGACCACGTCGCCGCCGACCGCACCGCCCGCCGGACACCGCGCTCGGCGGCGACGTGGCCCGCCGACGGCGGGCGTCGTCCGCTGCCACGCACGTCCGTGCCGCCCGCCGAGCGCGACGACAATGGGGAGGAGCCATGGAACAACTGCGGCTGGAGCCGGAGGATCGGCGGCGCCCGCCCGGCGTCGCGCGCGTCATCGCCGTCGCCTCCGGCAAGGGCGGCGTCGGCAAGTCGACCGTGACCGTCAACCTCGCGCTGGCCCTCGCCGCGCGCGGCCGCCGCGTCGGCATCCTCGACGCCGACGTCCACGGCCCGAACATCCCCTACCTCCTCGGCGTGCGCCGCCGCGCCGCCGCGCCACCGGCCGCGCTCCTCGCCCTGGCGGGGGCGCTCAGGGACGACGACCGGCCGCGGCCGCTGGACCGCTTCGGGTTACGCGTCCTCTCGTTGGCCCTCTTCGCGGGCGAGGAGCAGCACCTCCTGCCGGGCAATCTGCAGTTCGCGGGCGCGATCGTCCAGCGGCTGCTGCTCGAGAGCGCCTGGGGCGGCCTCGACGAGCTGCTGATCGACCTGCCGCCCGGGACCGGCGAGCCGCTCGCCACGCTCGCCTGGCGGGTGGCCCTGGACGGGGCGGTGCTGGTCGTGACGCCGCAGGATCTCGCCCTCCTCGATACGACCCGCTCGCTCGCGCTCTTCCGCGAGGCCGCCGTGCCGATCCTGGGGGTGATCGAGAACATGGCCTACTACGTCTGCCCGCACTGCGGCGAGCGCGTGGACGTCTTCGACCGCTCCGCCCGCGCCTGGGCGGTGCGCGATGCGGGCGGCCCGCCCCTCGGCGCGATCCCGCTCGACCCGGCCATCAGCCGCGCCGCCAACACCGGCCGCCCGGTCCTCCTGGAGCGCCCCGACTCCCCCCAGGCCCTCGCCTTCGCCGATATCGCCGTTGCCCTGCTCGAGCGCCTGGGCGGGCGCGGCTAACCAGCGCCACTGCGCGGTGGCGCGGCGGCATCCGCCGGTGCACGGGTTCTGCTCGGGCGTCGCGGGGGCGATCCGGGTCGCTCATCCCGCCGCCCCGGCAGGCCTGCGCCGTCGGCGGGAGACACGCCCCCGGGCTGCGGCGCAACGAGCCGGCGGCGCTACCCTTGTGCGCCGGGCGTACCTGGTGGTGCCACGTCGTGCTCGCCGCCGCGCCCGGTGAGCGCGCAGGGGGGCGAGGCAATCACGGTCGCGGTGCCAGGCACGGGGCAGTGCCGGTCGAATCGTTCGTAGGGCGCGGTTGCGCCCGGTCAGGCCGGGTTGAGCGGCTGCACGAACGCGGGGTCGCTGCTGCCGCTCCGATTGACCGCGGGGGAGACGGGCCAGCGGCGCAGGCGCGCGGCGTCGGGGTGCAGGAGGAGCGGCAGCACGACCTGCGGATCCGTCAGCCCGGGGTCGAGCCAGGCCGCCTCCGCCGTGCGCGGCAGGACGGCGGGCATCCGGTCGTGGAGGGCGCGCAGGTCGTCGGTCGCGGCGGCGGTCGTCACGATGGCGCAGGCGGCACGCGGGGTGCCGTCCCCATCGACCCAGCGGTCGAGCAGCCCGGCGAGGCCGAGCAGGTCATCGCCCTCCGGGTCGGTGATGTACCAGGGCTGCTTCGCCGTGCTACCCGCCAGCGCCGTCCACTCGTACCAGCCCGAGGCGGGGACGAGGCAGCGGGAGCGCGCGACGAGCGGGCGGAAGGTGGGGCGCTTGGTCAGGGACTCCGCCCGCGCGTTGAAGGCGAGGAAGGGGCGGACGCCCGGGCGGTGCGGGGCGATGCCCCAGGCGGCGATCGCGACCTGCCGCGCGCCGGACGCCGCCTCGACCACCACCGGGACCGGCTTGGTCGGCGCGATGTTGAAGCGGTCGGCGAGGGCCGCCCGCACCGCGTCATCCGCTGTCGCGTCGAAGCGCAGCGGGATCTGCTCGGCGTTCTTTAAGACGTAGCGCCCGTGTAATCTCCGATCGAGAAGTGGCTCTTCGGCAGGTTTGGTGAAGCAGGTCCGAGAATAGGGATGGTCGGCTCGAAAGGGGCGAAAAATGGCAGTGTCGGTGCCCGCTTTGGTCATCTTACGATCGTCCGTCCCCATTGAAAGGACCGAGTGGAGCCAAATCACCAAACCTGCCGATGAACCGCTTGCAAATCGCCGTCTACACCCGCCCGCAATAGATCCCCTTCATCATCGTCCGGCGCACGTCGCCCGGCTGGCGGCCCGCCGCGACGAGCAACGCGTCGAGGGCGGCGTTCCGGGTGCGCATCTCGTCCGGGTCCATGCCCCCGGCATTCCAGATGTCCGCATACTTCGCGACCAGGGGAAGTGTCCGCTTCGGGCCGCTCTCGCCGACCATCACGGGGGTGGGTCGCCCGGGTCGGGGTATGCCTTTCACCAGCCTATGCGACCGGGGCTCAATATTTGACCCTGCACATGCGACTGGGAGTCGCGGACCCCGCATGCCTGGCGCGACTGAGGCCCATCGCCCCGATCGTCGTGCGACTGGGGCTCACCACCGTCCGAAAGAGCCAAATCCTCGCGCGACTGAGGCTCAGGGAGCGTTTCAAGCCTTGGTGCGACTGGGGCTCAGGCCGCCGCGATGGCATCGCGCGACTGAGGCTCAATCTTCGTACGACTGAGGCTCACCTGACCCACAGTCTGGCGCGACTGAGGCTCAACAGTGTCACTCCCTCGTGCGACTGAGGCTCACGCTGCCCTACCACATCCGTGGGACTTAGGCCTCTGGACATGCTGTGCCTTTCACCAGGTTTTGCAACTGAGGCTCATCCCCCATATTGTCGTGCAACTCAGGCTCACGGGCCAGTATTCACCATCGCGCAACTCAGGCTCACGCCTGACCCGGCCGCATCGTGCAACTGAGGCTCAGCGGACGCGCAACTGGGGCTCACCACGCGGATTGTCGTGCAACTGGGGCTCAGGTGGTGCTGAGAAGTACAACCCCGATGTGACGCACCCCGAAAACGGCGGTGGGTCGCCAATCCGGTGCGAGTCCCAATCCTAAAACCGCGATGCGACTAGGGGAATGAACGGGTCGGAAATGGCTTCACTGCTGACGAAACGCCCGTCACATCGCGGTTTTGTTCCCCGCATCGGGGGTGTATTTCCCCGGACCACTATTCGTGGTACCGCCCTGGATCCCGATACTCTGCGGGTCGTCCTGCGCTCAGGGAGCAGAATGCCGGGCGAGCAGATCACCCAGGCTCTCGCCGAGGATACGGCGGCGGGAGGCGGCGTCGATGAAGGCAAAGTGGCTGCGAGCCATTTCGAGCGCCTGCTCATATGTGGCCGCGCGGCGCACCACCGGATAATCGGAGCCCCAATGCAGGCGCTCGGGGCCGAAGTGCTCGTAGAGCGCCCGGACGATCGCCGCGCAATCGTCGTAGGGATAGCCCCACGGCACGGCGGAGGCGTAATGGAAGCCCGAGAATTTGACGTGGATGTTGGGCTCTTGCGCCGAGGCGAGGATGTCCGCCAGCACTGCGGGCGGCGTACCGACGCGTGCGCCGGCCATGTGGTGGCAGAGGATGGGCACCGTCGGGAATCGGCGCGCGAGTTCGCGTAACGCCGGTTGCAGCCGCGCCGGGAGCGCCAGACTCGCGATCGCGCGCAGTTCGGCCGCTTGCCCGAAGAAGGCCAGCCCCTCCGCCGAACCGAACCAGGAGCCATCGTCGTCCTCGTGGACATAGTGCGTGAACCCCGCCGCCCCGCACACGCGGAGCGCGGCGGACAACCGCGTCGCACCGCCGGGCGTATGGTAGGTCGAGGACCAGAACGAGTCGACATCGACAAACTGGTGCAACCGGTCGGGATAGCGCCGCACGCACGCGGCACCATAGTCGTTGTTGTCCGGGTTATGCGCGATACGCGCGCTGACGATGATCGCGCGATCGACGCCGTGCGTATCCATCTCGAAGAGGAGCTGTTCGATCAGCGCGCGGCTGTCCGGGTCGGGCACCGGCGGCTCGTAGGGCCAGAGCCGCCAGGCGTGGCAATGGGCGTCGATGATCATCCGGTCCCCTCCTCTCACCTTCGCGATCGGGCCGACTGGTGCATGAGTGCGGACGAAGCGACCTACCCCGCCCCGCCCGCGACACGCCAGACCGCACCAACAGTGTAGGTATTCTCCTCCGAGCAGAGGTAGCTAACCACCACCCCGACCTCGTCCGCGGCCGCATAGCGGCCGATCGGCACGCCCGGCGGCTGGGCCAGGAATTCGGCGGAGAAGCGCGGTACGACCATGTCGGTGAGCGCCCGCCCAGGCTCGACACAGTTCGCCAGCACCCCTTGCGCGGCATACGCATTGGCGATCGAGCGCATCAGCGAGACGACCGCCCCCTTCGAGGTGGCATACGGTGCGAGCAGCGGTGCGCCACGCCGCGCGCCGCTGCTGATGGTGACGATCCGCCCCCACCCCTGCGCCAGCATGGTCGGGAGGACCGCGCGGCAGGCGTGGTAGACGCCGTGCAAGTTGATCGTGATGACGCGGTGCCACTCAGCGTCATCGAGTTCGAGGAACGGCTCCTCGCGCCCGAGGACGCCCGCACAATTGACTAGGATGTCCACCCGACCGAACGTCGCGAGCGTCTCCGCCACCAGGGCCTGTAGCGCCCCAGGATCGGCCACGTCGGTGCGGATGAATCTGGCCCTAACCCCGAGCGCGGCGATCTGTCCCGCCGCCTCTTCGCCGTGATCGCCGACATCGGCGATCACGATGTCGCGTCCATCCCGGGCGAGGCGCAGTGCCGAGGCGAGCCCGATGCCCCGCCCCCCGCCGGTGACGATCGCGACCTTTGCTGGTGTGGTCATCTGTCCCCTCTCGCGCTGATCAGTAGACGATGATGCCGCACTGCCGCGCGGTGTCGTGGAGGAACGCGCTGACGGCGGGGAGTTCGTCGAGTGCCGCCGCCTCGACGATGACCGGGAAGCCCGGGTCGAGATCCTCGATCAGGCGGAGGAAGGTCGGGTAATCGAGGATGCCCGTGCCGGCCGCCACGTTGTCGATATGGACCACCAGGCGATCCGCGATCGTGACATCCTTGGCGTGCGCGCTGACGATGTGCGGGCCGAGCGTCCTGACCATCTCCGTGACCGCCGCGCCGGTGGAGTAGACCGTCTGGAGGGTGAGCCAGTTGACCGGATCGAAGTCGCACTTGACCATCGGCGAGGCGACCGCATCGAGGACCTCGCGCATCGTCCGCGCCGAGTCGAGGACGACCAGCTGGTGCCCCTCCAGGCTGAGGATGACGCCGCACTCCTCGGCGACCGGGGCGCACTCCCGGAGCGAGGCGATGAGGCGGTGGCGAACCTCGGCGGTCCAGTTCCCGGGATAGGGGAACCAGGGACCGCGCGGGCTGAGACTCCCGGGGCCGGTGTCGATGCCCCTGGCACCGAGCCACGATGCGACGCGCAGCGCGGCCTGAAGCGTGCGAACCGCCGCGCGCCGCTGCGCCTCGTCGGGGTGGATGAGGCATTGCCAATAGCCGGTACACTGGTACATCGCCAGCCCGGCATCGTCCAGGATCGATCGCACCCGCCGACACTGCGCCTCGGTCGCGGTATGCGGATCGTTATCGCCGAAGCGGCTGAAGATGCCGGAGAAGCCCAACTCGCGGACCCGCGCCGCGATCGCGGGCGTGAAGTCGTCCATATTGCGCGGGATTAGTTCGCCCGAAACACCGAAACGCATCGCCCGCTCCTTCGCTCCTTCTTCCCACGGCGGCGTCCCCCCACCGTGTCGCCGGTGGGGCGCGGCTAATACGTCGCGCGCCCCCCGCTGATGTCGACGCACTGGCCCGTGGTGAAGCTCGCCTCGTCCGAGGAGAGCCAGCAGATCAGGGCCGCGACCTCCTCCGGTTGTCCGACCCGGCCCAGCGGGATCCGCTGCACCATGTAATCGACCTGCTCGGGCGTGAGCTGGTCGAGGATCGGGGTCTGGATCACGGCCGGCGAGACGGCATTGACGTAGATGCCCGCGCGCCCCACCTCCTTCGCCAGCGCCTTGGTGAAGCCGATCACGCCGGCCTTGGCCGCCGAGTACGGGATCATGCCCGGATTGCCCTCCTTGCCGGCGATCGAGGCCACATTGACGATCCGCCCGCCACCCCGCGCTTTCATCCCCGGCATGACAGCCTGGCAGCACAGCAGCATGCTCTTCAGATCGATCGCCATCATCGTGTCCCAGTCGTCGTCCGTGATCTCCTCCAGGGTCGCGGACCGCCCGGCGATCCCGGCGTTATTGACGAGGATGTCGATCCGGCCGTGGGCGGCCGCGATCGTCGCGAACGCCGCCGCGACGCTGGCGCGCGCCGCCACGTCGATGGCGATCGCCTGCGCGGCATGACCCGCCGACTGCAACGCCGCCGCGGCCTCTTGGGCCGCCGCCAGGTCGCGGTCGGCCAGGAACGTCTGCGCCCCTTCCCGCGCCAGGCGCGCGGCGGTGGCGTGCCCGATACCGCGTGCCGCACCCGTCACGACGGCCACCTGTCCCGTGAAACGCATCGCTGTCCCTCCATCCCTACGCGCGTGTGCCATGGATCCGCCCGCCTACGCGAAGAATGGCGTCAGCCACGCAGCCTCGAGTTCCAGGCCGAAGCCCGGCGCGTCGCTCGGGACGAGCCAGCCGTCCTGGGGACACGCCTGGCCGGGCAGCCCCCAGCCCTCCGCCAGCGGCACGCCGGGCGGTGTCCCGACGAAGCACTCCAGCCACGGCACCGCCGGGGTGGCGTAGGAGAAGTGCTGGCCGAACGGGGTGTTGCCGCCGGCGTGCAGCATCACGCTGATCCCCGCCGCGTCCGCCGCATCCGCGATCCGCTTGCAGACGCTCAGGCCGCCGCACCAGTTGATGTCCGGCTGGAGGATGTCCGCCGCACGGTGCGCGATCGCCCAGCCGAACGGGACGTGCGTGTACCAGTGCTCGCCGGTCGATAGGGTCTGCCACGGCAACCGCTCGCGCAGCGCGAGGTGCGCGTCGAAATCTTCCGGGATCAGGCATTCCTCGAGCCACTTCAGGCGGTAGGGGCGCAGCGCCTCGGCCAGCCGCACCGTGTATTCGACATCGAACGCCATCCAGCAATCGAGCATCAGCTCCGCGTCGTCGCCGATCCGCTCCCGCGCCGCCGCCACGAACGCGACGTTGCGCTTCAAGCCATCCAGGCCGTCGGCGGGGCCATACGGGCAGGCGAGCTTGAAGGCGCGAAAACCGAGTTCTTGATACCAGTCCACGTCGTTGCCGGTCGCGTAGCAGAAGAGCTTGTCGCGCGCGGGGCCGCCGAGGAGCTGGTAGACCGGCTGCTGCATCAGCTTCCCGCGCAGATCCCACAGCGCCAGATCGACCGCGCTGACCGCGTAGGAGGCGAGGCCGGTCGAGCCGTACGGCTTGGTCATGCGGAAGAGCATGTCCGCGATGCGCTCGGTCGCCAGGCAATCCTCGCCGATCAATTGCGGCCCCAGGTGATCCTCGATGATCGCCGCCGCGACGCGCCCGTTGCCGGTCATCCCCAGCCCGAAGGTGCCATCCTCCGCCGTGACCTTGCACCAGACGCTCTCCCACTGCGGGAGCCACTTGCTGCGGTGCGCCTTCACCTTCGGGTAGCGCGACATCGGGTTCGCCACCTCCGCCTCGACGTGCCAGCCCTGCCGACGCGGCGGCGTGATCGCCGCCCGTTGCGGCACCGTCAGCCGCAACGCCTCCACCGACCTGATCTTCATACTTTACCCCCGTACATGACGCGAACAGGATACACAGCGACGCGGCGACACCGCCGCTCGCGGAGCGGACGGTTACCGTGGCTCGTCGTAGAGTGCGGCGATCGCGACCGGCACACCCTCAGCCCCGGCGGACCGATAGGCCGCGTCGAGGATCTCCACCGCGCGCCAGCCCGCCTCGCCGGGCGAGCCATTCGGCGCGAGGCCGCAGATGATGTCGACCAGGTTGCGCGTCGTCGTGAAGCGTGCCTCGATCGCGCCCTCTTGCGGGCCGAGTCGTTCCTCCGGCCCCTCCTCGCGGCGGATAACGAGCGTCCCGCTCGTCACATCGAGTTCCAGGCCGCCCCGCTCGCAGTGGATCTGGAGGGCGACCTTGGCGAGGTAGCTGTTGCCGGTCCCCCCGATCGTGCCCAGCGCGCCGTCGGCGAATTCGACGATCATCGCGTCGATCAGGTCGAGCGGCAGGCCGTGATTGCGCATGCGCGCCGTCACGCGCTGGGCGCGTAGGCCGGTCACGAAGGTGAGCAAGCCGAGGGGGTGTGTGAGCTGGAGATGCCCCTGCCCGCCGCCGGACAACTCCGGGGAGCTGTAGACCGCCCCAGGACCGAGCACGGGTGGAGTCCCGATGGCGCGGGTCGGCGTGGGATCGGCACGCAGCAATTCGATGATCCGCGAACTCATCGTGCCGTTGACGTACTGCACCGCGCCGAGTTCCCCGCTCGCCAGGACGGCGCGCGCGCGCAGCGCCTGCGGCTGGAAGTTGTACGGGTAGCCCACCACCAACGCGCGCCCGCGCTCGTCGGCCAGGCGCACCAACTCTCGTGCCTCGACCGCGTGCAGCGTGAGCGGCTTCTCGACCAGGACATGGAGCCCATGCTCCAGGCATTCGCGCACGATCGCGTGGTGGGTCGCGTGCGGCGTGGCCACGATCACGCCGTCAAGTTGCTCCGCCGCGAGCATCGCGGGATAGTCCGTGTACGTCCGCGCGATGCCGTATGCGGCGGCGGCGACCGCCAGGCGTTCGGGGTCGCGATCGGCGAGCGCCACCAGTTCCGCGGCGGGATACGCGAGGAGACCGGGGATGTGGGTATAGGTCGCCCACCAGCCCGTCCCGATGACCCCGATACGCGCGCGTTCGGACATCCGCGACCTCCTTCACCCAGACGCCGGGGCGCCTCTGCCGGGGCCGGCATACCCCCAAGGGGACGCGGGGACCCGTGACCCGGGCCCCGGTCGCCTCGGGTTACAACTTGACGGCCCCCTCGGTGAGGCCCCGCATGAACCAGCGCTGCAACAGGCCGTAGAAGAGGATGACCGGCACGGTGGCGAAGATCAGCATCGCCGCGTTGGCGGCCTCCCCGGCGAACTGGCCCTGCAACGACGGGGCCAGCGCCGACTCGTAGGAGCGGGAGAGCACCTTCTGGATCCCCACGGAGATCGTCATCTGATCGTCCTGGTCGATCATCGTGTAGGTCACCAGGTAGTCGCTCCAGGCGCCGATGAAGGCGAGGGCCGCGACGATCACCGTCCCGCTGAGGGCGAGCGGCACCGCGATCCGCCAGAAGACGCCGAACCACGAGGCGCCGTCGATCAGGGCGGCCTCCTCGATCTCCAGCGGTATCGCGGCGAAGACCTGCCGCATGATGAAGATGGCGACCGGCACGTTGGCCGAGAAGAGCAGGATGAGCCCGAAGAGGCTGTTGCGCAGGTGCAGGAAGTTCATCAATTCGTAGAGGGCCATGAGCCCCCCGGACCGGGGGATGAACAGCGACAGCACCAGGCCCCCGAAGATCAGGTCGCGCCCCGGGAAGTGGAGCCGCGCGAACGCGTAGCCGGCCAGGGACGCGACGACGACCTGGATCAGCGCGGTCCCGATCGCCAGCAGGAAGCTGTTGCGCATGTAGATCGGGAGATTCTGGACGGAGGCGAACATGTACCGATAATTCACGAGGCTGAAATGGCGGGGGATGAGCCCGGCGGAGTTGGTCGCGAACTCCAGGCGATCCTTGAAGGAGGTCGAGACCATCCAGATCATCGGGAGGAAGATCGCGAACAGGCAGGCCCAGAGGACGAGATGGATGAAGAAGTTCGAGCGGCGGAAGCGTTGCCACCGCTCCGCGGCGCTCGCGACGTGGCGCGGCCCGGCCGGCGTAAAGGGTGTCGCGCGTTGCTGGCGAATCATCGGCCCCTCCTCAGGCGATTGTGCTCCGGCGTTCCGGCCGTTCCCGCAGGGCCCGGAAGAGGCCGAGCGCGATCGCGGCGCTCGCGAGCCCGACGACCAGGTTCATCGCGGCGGCATACCCCAGACGGAGGTCGCCCCGCTGGAAGGCCACCTGGTAGGCGTAGAGGCCGATGGTCAACGAGGCGTTCTGCGGCCCCCCGTTCGTCAGGATCAGCATCGGCTCGGTGACCACGGGCAGCGCCGTCAGGTTGAGCAACAGGACCAGCGCGAAGACCGGCTTCAGGAGTGGCAGGGTGATCAGGCGGAACTGCTGCCAGCCGCTCGCGCCGTCCAGCGCGGCGGCGTCGTAGATGTCCTGGCTGATGCCGTAGATGCCGATCAGGAAGAGGAGGGTCGGCAGCCCTGTGCTACGCCAGATGTCCGCCGCCGCGAGTGCCGGGAGGGTCCATTGCGTGCTGCCGAGCCAGTTCGGGGGATTCGTCACCCCGACGCCGCGCAGGATACTATTGAGGAGGCCGAAGCGATAGCTGTAGACCTCGCCGAACATGAGGAAGGTGACCGCGATCGGCAGGACGACCGGCAGGTAGACCAACCAGCGGTAGAAGCCCGCGCCGCGCGCGACCTTGCCGATCAGCACCGCCAGGGACAGGGACACGACGACCACCACCGGGAAGACCAGCAGGAGATAGCGGATCGTCACGCCCAGCGCGCCCCAGAAGTCCTTGTCGTGGAACAACTCGCCGAAGTTGGCGAGCCCGTTGAACGACCAGCGCGTCTCCTCGTACACGAAGCGATAGTCGGTGAAGGCCATCAGGAAACCGCGGATGAGCGGCCAGATGTTGAAGACGAGGTACAGGGCGAGCGCCGGCGCGATGAAGAAGTAGCCGGCGACGTTGGGGCGTCGCGCGCGCCGGCTGCGGATGGCGCGGGTGGTCACGGCCATGGGTCCTGCCTCCTGTCGCCCGCCGCGTCGCCGACGCGCACGGCGCCCCGTACCGCTACTTCTGCTTCGCGATCTCCGCCTTGATGTCCGCGAGCGCGCTGTTCATGGCCGCGACCGGATCCATCCGCTGCTGCGGGTCGAGGACCTTCTCGATCCACGGCTGCGCCTTGTCCCGCTCGATCTGGTTGGAGAGATTTGCCTGGAAGGGCGTTGCGTTGCGGACGACTTCGATGCCGCTCAGCTCCCACGCGTAGTCGGCGTTCCCCTTGACGAATTCGTCGTAGGTGTACTGGTAGCATGGCTTCGCGGCGACCTGCGTGATCTGCTTGCCGGTCTCCTTGTTGCTCGGGCCGAACCACCACAGGAAGAAATCGGTGACGCCCTGGGGGTTCTTGGCCTTGTTCAGCACGACGCACGAATTCACCCAGAAGGGGGTCCCGGCCATGAGTTGGCCCTTCGTCTTCATCATGTTGACCCCGGTGGCCGCTTTGTCGTTCCCGAAAGTCTTCTGCGCGATCGTCCCGGCGACATCGAACGACGTGATCATCGCCGTGCCGCCCTTCTGCCAGTTGCCGAAATTCTCGTTGGTCGCGGCCCCGACGGCGGAGCGCACCGGGGGCATCAGCCCCTCCCCAACCATCTTCTGTAGCCATTTCAGGGCCTCGATCGAGGCCTGACCGGTGATGTCGATCAACCCTTCGGAGGTGATCGGTGTGGCGCTCGCACTCCAGATCATCGCGTGCAGGTCGCACAGAGGGGTTCCGGCGGAGTCGAACGGGGTCAGATTCGGGGCGGCCGCCTTGACCTTCTTCGCCACATCGTAGACCTCGTCCCAGGTCTGCGGACCGGTGGTCACCCCGGCCGCCTTCAGCGGTTCGGTGAGCCACGCGAGGGCGATACTCCCGACATTTCCGGGGATCGCGTACTGTTTACCGTCCACCTTGGTCGATGCGAGGATGCTCGGGATGATCCCCGGCACGACCTTGGCCGCATCGGGCACCTTCGATGCCGCGATGAAGCCATCGAGCGGCTGGATCAGATTGCGCTTCACCCAGACCGCCGTCGCGGTCGGCACCTCCATCACCGCGAAACCGTCCCAGATGACGCTGCCGGACGCCTGCGCGGCCTGGATCTTCGTGGTCACGTCCCCGGCCGCGGGCTCGTCGAGGATGACCTTCGTACCGAACTCCTTGGTGTAGGCCGCCACGGCCGGATCGGCCGCATAGGCGGTCTTGATATCGTTGCGGATGAGGAGGTGGACGTCCGCCCCGGCCGCCGCCCCGCCGCCGCCGGGCGTGGTGGCCGCCCCCGCGGTGCTCCCGCCGGCGGACGCGCCGACCCCTGCGGTCGCCGAGGCGGTGCCACCGCAGGCACTCAGCAACGCGCCGGTGCCGATCAGCGCCAAGGCACCGCCGGCGACATGCAGGAACTGGCGACGGCTGCAGTGAAACGGTGGTACCATGATGCCCTCCTCGCCCATACAGGAACGCGAGCCACGGTGATCGCCCGCGCCAACAACGGCACGGCCATCGGTCGTGCCGGTAAGACCACAAGTCCGCCGTGCCATCGGTCGTGCGGTAAGGGTTTGCCGTGCCGCTACTCTAGCATCCGGGCGGGGAGAATTCAAGAGAGGAAACAAAGGTTCATATATGTGAATTCATTGGATGCCCGTGCGGTGTCCCGTGCGGCAGGGCGCGGGGCGGGGCACCGCAACGGGGGCGTCGAGGGGCACCCGGGCCTGGCGGGGAACGGTCGGGGGGACACGAACGTACCACGCCACGCGTGCAGGCAGCGCCGAAACGAGTATGCGCCATCCGCGATCGCCATCCCGCCCGCCCCCGGCAAGGCGTCCCGTCGCGGCCGCGCACCTCCTCGCGGCACGGTCGGTGACCGCCGAACCCCCCGTGTCGGCCCGACAATACGCCGTCTTGTCAGACAAAGCCAGGCGGGGTACAATCCGGCACCGACCCGGACAACGCCGCGCCGCGCGACGGCGAACCGTGACGAAGCGCTCCGCCGAACGCGCGAGAAGGGGGTGCGGCATGGACGGGACCACCCCCAAAGTGCCGAGCGACGGGATCAAATCGGCGCAACGCGCCCTGACTATCCTGGAGCTCCTCACGAGCCATGAAACCCCGTTGTCGTTCAGCGACATCGCCGCCACGTTACAGTACCCGCGCTCCAGCCTCCATGGCCTCCTCCGCACGCTGGTCGAGCGCGGCTGGGTCGAACTCGATCCCGCCACGCGCTGCTACCGCCTGGGGATCCGCACCTGGGAGGCCGGGAGTGCCTACATGCGCGCCCTCAGCCTCGCCGACCGCGCCCGCCCGTTCATGCAGTGGGTGTGCGATCGGGTCGACGAGACGATCCAGCTCGCCATCCTCGACGGTCGCCACAATATCTATATCGCGAAAGTCGAGGGGAAGCAGCGCCTGGTGCTCGACTCGGAGGTGGGGCGACGGCTGGAGGCCCATGCCACGGCCCTCGGGAAGATGCTCCTCGCCGGGCTCCCCGAGGCGGAGCTCGATCGTCGCCTCGGCGCGGCGCACCTGGAGCAATTCTCGGCGCATACCGTCACCGACTACCCGCGCCTGAAAGCGACGCTCGCGACGATCGCGCGCCAGGATTACGCCCTCGACGACGAGGAGTATACCCTCGGGGTCCATTGCGTGGCGGTACCGGTGCGCAATCACACCGGCCAGGTCATCGCCGCGATGAGCGTCGCCTTCACCTCGGCGCGTTTCACCGACGCGCGACGCCTGCAAGCGCTCGACTGGTTACGCGAGGCCACCGCCGGCCTGTCCACGGCCCTCGGCCACCAGGGCGCCACGACGTTGAGCCCCAGTCGCGCTGCGAAGTAAGTCCCGGTCGCGCAAACGCGGCCCGGTGAGTCCCAGTGTCGCACGACGACGCGTCCCAGCCGGGTGAAGCACTCCCCTGGAGAGGGCCCCTTTGCGGTGCCGCCCCGGGGCATTGAGCGATTGACATCGCCCGATAGAATTGCTATCGACAAGGGGAGTCCGCCTCCCGTCGAGCCGCACGAAGACGCCGCACGTCTCATGGGGTGGAGCACAACACAAGGAGGGCACCGATGACCGCGCTCGTCCCCGAGGAGCTCTTGCCGTTCTTGCGGCCGGCGCCGCCCCGGTGCCCGACCTGGCCGCCGTCGCGGCCGGCGCGCCGCTACGTGCCGCTATAGGAATCACTACTCATTGGGCCTCGGCGTCGCTTTTCAGCGTCTCGCGCACTACTTATTGGGCTTGGTGCCACTACTCATTGGGCCTGACATACATTCAGCGCAGCGTTATTGGGCCGAGCCTGCCGGATTCACAGCTGGTAGGGACCCAGGCCCAATAACTTCTGCCTTAAGCCCAATGAATAGTGACACCTACACCCAGCTAGGGGGCGAAAATGGCGCCAGTCCCATAAAGAGCCGAACGCCTCAGCTGGTTGAGCGATCCGAAACGGAGGAGAATGTTATCGGGCGTGGTGGTGCGATCGGTCACGCGGTCGGATGGTCGATGAGGCGACCCGGTGTCGCGCCCGGAGGGGCGGGCGGCGCGGCGAGGGGGATAAGGCGATGCGGGCGGGCGGGCGGTGGGCGGCGCTGGCGATCGCGGCGGCACTCGGGCTGGCGGGATGTGGCGCGGTGGCGACGACGGTGCCGAGTAGCGCAGGGATGGTGGGGACGACCGTCGGCGCAGGGGGGGCCCCGGCGATGCGGACGACTGTGGCCCCGATGGCGAGCGCGACGGTGGTCGCGCGGCCGACGTTCCCGCCAACGGCGCTCCCGAGCGGCACGATCGTCTATCCGGCGAGCGGGCCATGGCCGAACTCGGCCCCCGCGCCGGGCAGCCCGGCGATCCGGCCGAGCCGCGCCAGCACCGGGCCGGACGATCCGGCGTTCACGGAGCAGGACGCGCGCGACTATGCGCTGGACCACGGCGGCGCGTCCATCGTCGGCCCGTGGACGGTGACGAGCGTCCGCTTCTTCCGCGGGGTCGACCTCGGCTACGGGGACTACCCGCTCGTCTGCCTGGTCAACCTGGGCGGCGAGGCGTACCTGCCCCTCCCGCCGGGACGCGCCCTGACGCCGGTGCCGCGCACGCCCGTCGCCGGGTCGTTCCTCCTGTTCGACGCGCACACCGGCAATCTCGTCTCGGATGGGGTCCCGGCCTGGAGGACACCGACGCGCTGACAAACCGGCGCCGGGGCAGGGATCGGCCAGGCAACAATGCGCCGCAGTCGCGCGAGGACGTGCGCGCTCGTCGCGCGAACGTGGCCCGGTGAGCCTCAGTCGCACGAAGAAATACCCCGGACAGGGCCACGCAGCACCGCTCCGGGGTGTTTTTGAGCCACAGTCGCTGCGAGCCCGAGTCCCACCGATTCGCCAGCGGTGAGCCCGAGTCCCATCTATGGGGCGAAAATGGCGCCAGTCCTATAAAGAGCCGAACGCCTCACCCTGATCGGTCTGCGCCGTTCATGAGTCGTGCGGCACGGTGTCCGCCACGTCAGCGAGATCGCGGATGGTGCGGATGGGCGAGAACGCCAGCAGCAGCGTCGCGGCGACGAGGCCCAGCCCGCCGACGAAGAGCGTCTCGCGCACGCCGACGGCCGAGCCGAGCACGCCCGCGAGTGCCGCGCCCGCGATCTGCATCCCGAACATCGGCAGGCGGCGCGCGGCGGTCGCCCGCGCGAAGAGGCGCTGGGGCGTGAGCGCCTGGCGCAGGCTGATCTGCGCCACTCCCCAGAGCGCCCCGCCGAGGCCGGCGATGGCGACGCCCGCGCCGACGAGCGGGACCAGTGCTGGACCGGGCCGGGCCAGGGGCGCGACCAGCGCCCCGGCCGCCCAGATCAGCTGTCCGAGGACGATCGTCGGGCCGACGCCGAGGCGGCGGGTCGCCCGCCCCGCCCCGGCGGCCCCGAGGAGGCTCCCCGCCCCGCCGCAGGCGCCGAGCAGCCCGAGGAGCGCGGGGGTGAGGTGCAGGTCGTTGAGGAGGAAGAGGGCGCTGACGACGCCCTGCATCGCCGTGCCGCAGGTGCCGACGCTCACCGCCACCGTCAGCGCGCGCAGCGCCGGGGTACGCACCAACTCGCGCAGCCCCGCCCCCATCTCGCGCCAGACCGTCGCCCGGTTGCCGACCGGCGTAGCCCCTTCGACGGCCCGCAGGCGGCGCAGCGTGAGCGCGGACCCGAGGTACGAGAGCGCGTCGGCGAGGATCGCCCTTGGCGCGCCGACCAGCTGGATCAGCCCGCCCGCGACGGTCGGCGCGGCGAGCGCCAGGGCCGCGTCGGTGGTCGCGAGGCGACTGTTCGCCGCCACCAGCTGCTCGCGCGGCACGATCGCGGGCAGGATCGCGACCGCCGCGAGGCTGGAGCAGGCGCTCAGCGTGCCGA
>JAABUM010003504.1_pt1 | contig 19116 bp, 13 predicted proteins | sample 5559161 | NCBI WGS metagenome assembly JAABUM01 (sample SAMN10711868, study PRJNA513369) | rock metagenome | isolation source: Antarctica rocks | place: Antarctica: Victoria Land, Siegfried Peak nord | reverse complement strand
CCAATCGCAGGTTCGATTCGACCAGACGGTTTTTCGCTTCGTGTGCGGATTCGGGATCGCCCACGCGCGCTTCGAGCGCGAGTTCGCGTTCTTCTCCGGCGGTTAAGCGCGGGATTTGGCCCATGCGTGTGAGGTAGATTTTGAGCGCGTCGTCCACCGGTTTTTGCGCGTCGTCCAAGTCTTCGCCCGCATAAAAGTCGGCTTCGTCTTCGGGCATCGCGGCCTGTTCGGCTTCGGCCAGAAATTGCGCAACCGAATCCACATCGTCTTCCGTTCCTTTGATTTGTTCGAGGTCGGCCAAAATCGCGTCCAAATCGTCGTGCGCGCCGGATTTTTTGGAAGGCGCTTTCGGTTTGGGTTGGACGGGCGCGCAGGGCACGACTTTTTCGTCTACAACGGCGATGGCGCGCTTTTCGAGCGCCTCGTAAAGCGTTTCGACATCGTCTTCATCGAGTTCGAGATCGACGAGCAAATCGTTGATTTGCGCAAAAGAGACGCGCCCCTCGCGTGCGCCCTGAGCTATCAACTGGCGAACCGAAGGCTGCGCCAGAATAGTTGAATTGGAATCAGTTGTGGCCATAATCAAAGCCGTTCACAGACGAGCAATTGCCGCGCGCGCTTCCCATTCAATTAGCGGGGATAAACACAGAGAACACGGATGATTTTGAAGATGAAAAAAGGGATGCTGATCGCCCGTCATCCAAGGTCATCCGTGTTTTCCGCAGGGCAATCGCATTAGAAGCAAATGCTGATTGATTGTAAAGAGTGTGTCATTCCGAGGAGCTTGCGACGAGGAATCTGGTAGCTGAACCCGTCAATATCTGGCCTTCGTGACAGGTTCAGCTACCAGATTCCTCGTCGCAAGCTCCTCGGAATGACAATCCTGCTCTTAGATTAATCCTAATGCGATTGCCCTGTGTTTTCCGTGTTCATCTGGGGCAAGAACGAGGAAGCGTTTATACTGTGGCGTTTCGCCTCGAAGGGCGAACCAATCATGCCACAAGACAACCTGACCGAACTCAAGCGCCGCGTGCCCGGCGGCAAATATACCCTCGCCCGCGCCATCGCCGAACGCGCGCGCCAACTGCAATCGGGCGAAGCGATGCCCTTGGTCGAAGTCAAAACGCCCAACCCTTTGTCCGTGGCCATTGACGAAATCGTCAACGGCAAAATCTCCTTTCGCGTCGCCGACGATCCGGGTGAAGTGACGCGCCAAAGCCTCGCTGATCAAGACCTCGCCGCGGAAAACGCGCTCGATGAAGTGCTTGGACTGGGCGATGAAGTGACCGACGCCCAAGCCCAACCCGGTCGTTAATAACAAACAAACCAAAACCCGCCCGCAACTTCGAGTTGCGGGCGGGTTTTGGTTTGTTTGTTGTCGGTTTTTCCTCACGGCCTTCGGCCCTCACCCGGCCTTCGGCCACCCTCTCCCACTTCGTGGGAGAAGGCCGCACCGCAACATTTGGTCGGGACTTGCCACTTCGCGTTGCGCCACTTCGCGTTGCGCCACTTCGCGGTGCGCCACTTCGCCTTGCGCCACTTCGCGTTGCGCTACTTCGCGTTGCGCACTTCGCGGTGCGCCACTTCGCCTTCCTACTCACTTTTGTGTGTCGGCCTTCTCCCACGAAGTGGGAGAGGGTGGCCGAAGGCCGGGTGAGGGCCGAACACCGTGAGGAAAAACCGCCACCTATTCACATTTCCAACAAAAATTGCTTCGCCAAAGGTTCCAACGCCCACGCCGCTTCGTCCCAATCGCTCGAATGCGCAACGAAGCCTAACTCCCGCGTTCCCGCGAGTTCACACGCGACTCGTGGACTCGTCCGCGCCGCCAAATCATCGGGCACAACAGGCTCCGCGTCGCAAAACACAACACCCAGAAGCTCGGCGTTTTCTCGAACCGCGCGACACGTCGAAACCGTGTGATTGATGGTGCCCAAAGTTCGCCGCGCTACGACGATGACCGGCAAATCCCACTGCGCCACCAAATCGGCGCACGTGGCGATTGAACAGTCCTCGTTTCGCCAAAGCGGAACGAACCAGCCGCCGACGCCTTCGACCACGACGAACTCGTGTTGCGATTGGAGTTGCTCAAACGCTTCCCGCGCCAGATTCGGCCAATCGCGCGTTTCGATGTTCTGAAGTTGCGCGGCCACCAACGGCGCGGCAGGAAGTTCGAGACGAACCGGACACACGAGTTCATCTCGCAAATCGAAGCCGCCGACTTGGCGCAAAAAATCGGCGTCTTCGGAATGAAGAACGCCGCTTTGATTTGAGCAACCCGAAGCGAAGGGTTTCATCGCCACGCAATCAACGCCCAAGTTACGCAGGGCGCGCGTCAAAAGAGCGGTGACGACGGTTTTGCCAATGCCCGTGTCGGTTCCGGTGAGGAAAACGGCGGGCAATTAGTCCAAGTCCCAGTGAGTGATGAGGGTAGCCGTCAAGCGCCAGTCGCGTTGCGGGCGCTTTTGACCGAGCGAATCTTTTTCGCACAGTTGGCGCGTCAGGTCTTGCACCAAAAGCAAAACGCGCAAAACGCGGATCGGATCGTTTTCACCGCCTTCGGCTGTTTGAGCGGCGATGACGCGCATTTCAGCGTCGAAGGGTTCGATTTTGCCGCCGGCGGCTTTGACTTCATCCCACTCGGCCTCGCCGCAGAGGAACTCTTCATACACCTCGCGGCGCTTGACGGAAGCGCCGACGCCAGATCCGATGGCGTTCCATTTCTTGCACAACGCGAGCAAATGCTCGGAGTGCTCGACAGCAACATAGTGGATGCGACGCGATTTGCGTCGCTTAAAGGCGCGCATCAATGCTTCGCGCGCCGGAGATTCAGATTGTTTTTCTAATAGCGGCTTGAGAAAATCAAGGCGAAATTCGTCATCTTCATTGATCTTCAAACCGAAATCGAGAAATTCACGGGCTTCCATGCAACAAGCAGTTAAGCAAAGTCTGAGCAAAGGCGAACAAGAGGCGTTCAAGAAGTGGAGAAGAGGGGACGAGGAGCGGAGGAGAATCGAGCCAATCGAGTCGCAAAATTCCGCCAAGGTGGCGACCTATTCTCCTCCGCTCCTCTTCCCCTCTTCTTGAACGCTTCTTCTCGAAGCTACTCCTGCCCGACGTTGTGCTCCAGATACGAATAAATCAGCGGGTCGAAATCGCCGTCCATCACGCCGGAAATGTCGCTTGTTTCAAAGCCGCTTCTCGTGTCTTTGACCATTTGATACGGCTGAAAAACATACGAGCGGATCTGGTTGCCCCACTCGCCCGACGGCACTTCGCCGCGCAGTTGCGCGATGTGGTCGCGCCGTTTGCGCTCTTCGATTTCAAACAATTTCGCTTTGAGAACGCGCATCGCCACTTCGCGGTTTTGCAACTGCGAGCGTTCGTTTTGGCACTGCGTCACAATTCCCGTTGCCAAATGCGTGATGCGCACCGCCGTTTCGTTTTTCTGCACGTTTTGCCCGCCCGCGCCGCCCGACAAATAGTAATCGAGGCGAATATCTTTGGGATTGACTTCGATTTCGATGTTGTCGGGCAGTTCGGGCACAACGTCCACCGAGGCAAAACTGGTCATGCGTTTGCCTTGCGAGTTGAACGGACTGATGCGCACCAAACGATGAACGCCCGACTCGGACTTGCAAAATCCGAAAGCGTTCTCGCCCTTGATAATCGCCGAAAACCCTTTGAGTCCGGCTTCGTCGCCGGGGGTTTCTTCGATGATTTCAACTTGAAACTTGTGCCGCGCCGCCCAACGCAAATACGCGCGCACCAGCATTTGCGCCCAGTCCTGCGCTTCTGTTCCGCCCGCCCCGGCGTTGAGCGAAAAGATGGCGTTCGAGTTATCGTATTCGCCCGCGAACAAAAGCGTTCGTTCAAACGCCCGGTAATCGCGTTCAAGTCGAGGAAGTTCGGCTTCGATTTCCTTGGATAAATCGGCGTCGCCTTCCATTTGCGCGAGTTCAACGAGTTCGAGCAAGTCGCTCGCGCGTTTGTCCAGCGACTGAAACGGCTCGATGAAAGCGCGCACAGCCGACATCTTTTGCATCACTTCTTGCGCGTGCGACGCGTCGTCCCACAAATCGGGGCGCTCGGATTCGGTGATTAGTTCTTGGAGTTCCTGGAGTCGTTGAGGCAAGTCAAAGACTCTCACCCTTTGCCCGCAATCCTTCGCGGATGCGGCTGAGAACATCTTGTTGTGGTTCTAACATAGCTTCAAGGGTTTAACAAAGCGCCACTTGGGCGCGTGTTGTTTGTGCCGTTAAACCAGTTGGCTATCTCCGTGATGCGACTCGTCCGTTCGATTTTCACGTTGATGGGCGTGCTCGTCTTCCTTCCGTTGGGTTCGATAACTAGACCTCTTGGATAAGTCCGGCGAATGAATTCGCCGGACTTGTCAGAGCGACTTATGAAAGAGGTCTACTGTTGTTTTGCCTCGCACTTGAACGACACCCCGGCTGGATGCGATCAAACCGCCGTTGTCGCCTTGAACGATGTGGTAGCCCGACAACGTGCCGCTCAGGGCGAGAAACGTTTTCGGCGCGACGGGTTCAACCGGGGCTTCGACCGGTTGGGGACTTGGCGCGGGACGAGGCGTTGTCAGCCCATATGGGCCGTCGAATTGGCTGTCCACGGTTTCTCCGGTGTTCCGGTTGTTGTAACCGATGAAGCCGCGAAACGGCTCAGCCGCCTTTTTTGGAACGTTGATGCCGCTTGGCTTTTTCATAGAGATACATTTGCGCCGCGTCGCGCGTGAGAAGAACGGTTGTTTTCGTCGGGCCACTCAGTTGAGTGGGCGCCAGCCCAATTTTGGCGCTGTCATTCCAAGTCGCCTCTCGCCCGTCGAATGAGCGCAACGTGCGCTTGACTTCGACAGGCAGGGCGTAAAGCGTGCGGGACAACACCATCGGGAAGACATAAAATTGCCCGGCGCGAAGCGGTGCGCGCGGCAAGAAAAGGCTTTGCCATTCCGTCACAAAAACGCGCAACTCCTCATCCGTGAAAACCTGATTTTCAAGCGCGCCCGCTTCGACTGGGGTTTTCGCAAGCGCGCGGATCGCCTTTTTCTGGCGGGCCGCCAATCCAACGGCGCCCTGCACATCGAATACCCGCCCATCAATGGCCTGTCTCCAGGTGAATGAGCCGCCCGCCAATGATGGGCGCAACTGTTTTGTCGCTTCATCCCGCACATCAAAGTCTCTGGGTTTGGTTTCTTCGTCCCAGCGCGTGAACGTCGAGCGAATCAGGAAAACAGTGGAGGCAGCCGAGATCACCTCGTTTTTGAGGGTGACGGTTTGAGTCTTTTCCACCGAGAACTGGTCTTGAGACGTTGTGGTGCGCGTTTCGATGGTTTGCGTCCACGTTTGGCCTTTGGCAAGGCGCAACTTCCAATCGAATTGGGGTGCAGGCGCTATTGGCGCCTGAAGCGGAACAGCGAGCGCGACGCCAAGACCAAACAAAAGAAAGCTCATGGAGTGGTGGTTGTGATGGTAGTTTGCGCCGTCATGTTGAGGGGAACGACCGCAACGGGCGCGCCACCCGTTTGGATGACCGTCGTTTTTCCGGTGATTTTGGTGATGGTCGTGCTCTTGCGGGGCAACCCGGTTTGAGCGTCCACAAAGCTTTGGCCCGAAGTTGTGCCCTTGAGCGCGATGTAGGCTCTTCCTGTCCCCGTTACAATGGGTTTGGCCGGCTTGATGTTGAAGGTGCCGTTTTCATCGAGCGTGGCGCTTTGCGTGTCGAACCCGCGCAACGTTCTTTGGCCGGTGATCGTGACCCCGCCGAAGAAGGAGGCCGGAAGCGAACTGTTGTAGGAAAACGATTGGCCAATAGCCAACGGAGTTTTCGGCAAAGAGGCGCTTTGACTTGTGGTGATGGCTTGTTTGAGAGCCTGAGCCGACGGCAAGAACTGCTCGAATGCGGCGCGTTCTCCGGGCGTTTTGGTGAGCGAGTCCAAGCCCCGCTTTTGGCGCGCGACCAAATCTTCCAAACCCATCACATCGAGAATGCGACCGTCCGAGGCTTGTTTGATCGTGAACGAAGCGCCCACGAGTGCCCGCGACACATCGGGAGTTTTTGGCACCGGCTGGGTTTGGCCGTTCATTTTGATCTCGAATTTTTGATCGAAGCCGGAATAAGTCGAACGAATCAGGTAGAACGCGGGCGTAACGTCCAACACCACGTTTTTAACAGCTACCGTTTGCGTGATGTTCGACTCCATGCGCGTCGGCTTGCGCGTGCGCGAGTCGGCGGCATTGCTGCTGGTTTGGATGTTGGACGTGAAGGTTTGCGTCCACGTCTGCCCTTTGGTGAGGCGCAACTTCCAGTCGAAAGTCGCCTGAGAGGGAACAGTTGTAGGCGGCGAGGTCTGCGCCACAACGGGCGAAACGAGCGCAAGGGAACAAAGCAAAATCGAAGTTTTCATGATGTAATTTCCAAAGCCGGGCAAAACAGTTCGTTTTGCCGCACAAACGCGTTCAAGTAGCGCGGCGTCGAAGCCATTTGCGTCGCGTGTTGGCTCAGGGCACGTCGCTTGAGTTCCCGTTCAGCATCCGATAATTCGAGCGCGTGCCACGCGTGTTTGCGCCATAAACGAGCGGGCGGCGCGAGGCGCAGTTCGGGATGCAAACCGTTGGGCACGGGCCACACGCCGCAGTGAATCAAAAACGTCCAGAAATCGGGGTGCCCTTGAGTTCCTTGCAACGCGCGTTCGAGAAAATGAAACGCCGCGCTGTGGTCGCGGTGCGTGTCGAAGGCGGGCGTTGTGAGAACCAGAGTGGGACGAAATTCTTTCAGTGACGCCTTCAAATCTGCCAGCACGCTTTGCCGGCAAAACGGCGCGCGCGGCGACCGCGCGTTTTCATACGGCACGCGCATCTTCGCCGTGAACGGCGAAACATACGGCGCGCGAGTTGAAAAGCCGCGTCGCCAGATTTCTTCCATTCCGCCATCGGGATAACCGAGAAATTCAATCGTGTTGTCGCCCAGTCCAAGAGCTTTCGCTGCGTTGTGCGCCTCGGTTTGCCGTTCGCGCGCAATGGAAAGCAAGTCATACGGCCCGCCGAAACGGGGGCTTAACTTGAGAGCGAGTTGCGTTGTGCGCGTGCCGTCGCCGCCGGTCAAAAAGACGATTTTGACCGCAACGTTTTGCGCCGCACACTTCGCCAAAAGGCCGCCGCAACCGAGCGATTCATCGTCGGGATGAGGCGCCAGAATCCACACGCGCTCATTTGGGCGCGGCCAATTGAGGTCAGGCAACGGCGTTTCTAAAACTTCAAGGTCAGCGAGATGACGCGAAATCGTCGGGCCGACGATGGGCAAAAAAGCGCGGGCAGAGGCGCCCAGCCAGCGGGAAGAAATCACGGAAAGCGCAGTTTGCGTTTTTCACTCCAAAGCGCGAAGCGAGAACTTCTTTGTTCTGTGCGTCGGCTGGAATGCGAGGTGGATTCAGTTGTGTTCGGTGCCCTACAAAACACTTGATTGCCCAAAGGGTGTCCCGAACTCCATCGAGAACGCGAAGCCCCGACGAAGTGCATTATCCAGAGCGCGTAGCGCATCCTGACGTGAATAAGGTGCGCCTTCGGCGGATAGATATTGCACTTCGTCGGGGCTTCGCGTTCTCGATGGAGTTCGGGACACCCTATGATTTGTCAACATCAGATGCGCCGGGAACCGATAGTCACAACGACAATCCTCAGCCACCGCGCCTTCAGCAACCTTGACCCTCTTTTTCGCTTCGCGCCGCGTCAAAGCCGCGCCGAGCGTGTCCAAAGTTCAGACTGTTGAAAGTTCTCCCAACAAACAGACGCCGTTTTCGATGCCCGCTTCCCGCCAATCCACGCCAAAATCGCGCTCGCCTTTATCCAAACGCGCGCCCCGGCTGGCACGGTTGCGAGGGCGTTTTCCTTTCAAAAACCATTCGCCTCTTCGTGCTTTAGTTGTAGCACGCGCGGGAGGTCGAACTTCGGGCGGCGCGCTTCCGGGCGGTCGCTTGACGCGGCCTCTGGGGGCCATCGTCACGCTGCTTTTACTCGGCATCAGCGTGCGCACGCTGCTCAACCAACGACTTCCCTTGGCGGCTCAAATCGAACGCGCGGCGCGTTTGCAATACATTCCGCAACTCGAAAAAAAGCTCGGCCAGAAAATCGAAGTCGGGCGCTTTTCGACCGATTGGCTGGGCCGCGTTCACGTCGAATCCATCGTCGTCGGGCGCAACCCGCGCTTGCCAACGGGCGCGCTGATGCGCGCCAAAAGCGTCACGCTTTCGCTCGATGTGATCGGTCTGGCGCTGGGGCGCACCAAATTCCCCGACGCCGTGACAGGCGTTGATCTGGACGCGCCGCAACTCTTTTTAAAGCGCGACGCGAAGGGCAAAATCAATCTTGCGTCCTTGCTGAGTTCATCGGGCGCTGGAACGGGCAAGCGGTGGAGCGGGCATCTCGGCCTTCATGACGGGCGCTTTTTTTACGTTGATGAAGGCGTGCGTTCGCGTTCCAACGAGGTGCTTCGCCTCGACACGCGAAGTGTCAACGCGCAGGTCGAGATTCTGGCGCCGCGAAATGACACGAGCGCCGCTGAGTTCAACGGGCGCATCGGGCAAACGCTGCTCGTTGGTGCGAACGCACAAAACGATCTGGGCGCGTTTCCGCTTCGTGGGCGCGTGGTTTCGCAAAGCCAAAAACCGGCGCGCGGCTGGATCGAAACGCAAACGCCCGTGCTTTCCGCGTCACTTTTGGCGCCGTGGGTTCGTTCGTCGCCCGTCGATGTGCGAAGCGGAACTCTCGGCGGCAAAATTCAAGTCGCGTTCGTGGGCGGGGAACTCGCGCCGCGCGGCGAATTGACGTTGAACCAAGTCTCGCTTTTGGTGCCGCGCCCTAAAGCTGCGCCGGTGGAAGTGCGCCAGTTGTCCGGGCCGCTTCAGTTCGCCGGAACCGCGTTTCAAACGGCTGGCCTTCGCGCGCAAGTCGCGGGCGCGCATTGGAACGCCAAAGGCCGCGCCGCGCTGGGCGAAAAAGGCGAGCCGCCGCTTTTTGATGGCGACGTTTCGACGCGCGACTTTTCCCTCGCCAACGCGCGCCCGTTGCTTCCGCCAAACACCTTGCCGACGCAACTGAGCGCCGGACTCCTCGGCCTCGACGCGCACTTGAGCGGCACGCCAACGAATCTGCGGGCCAACGGCGAAGTGAACGCCCGAAACGCGAGTTGGAACGATGCTCAGGATCGCCGCGCCGCGTTTCCCTCGGTTCGCGCGACGGGCGTTTTAGCGCTCAACGGAAAACTGGTTCAGTTGGCGACGCGCTTTGAAACGAGTGGCGGCGAAATCGGCGCGCGCCTGCCACAAGTCGAACAAGTGCGCTTGAACGCGAAGCGTTGGAGCGGCACGATTCGCGGCGGCGGAAAAACGTGGGACGTGAACGCGCTCGCCGAAGGTTGGACGGCTAACGCGGCGCGCGGCGGGCAAAGTTCGGGACAAAGCGCGCATCTGGTCGCGTCTTCGGACGCAACGGGCAAACTCCGCGGCGCCTTGGAAATCGGGCGCGCCACGACTTCAGGCCTTCGTTTGGCGGCGCTTTTCCCTTCGGCTTCAGCCATTGCGAGCAGCGGCGAACTGAACGCGCGCGCCCGGTTCGCGCTTTCGAGCACGGGCTGGAAACGGGCGCGCATCGCCGGAACGGTTTCGTTGTCGCGTTTGGCGTTGGCGGAAAGCGCGATTCCCGCGTCCAATCGCGTTCAAATCGCGCGCTCTCTGGGCAACTCGAACGTGCTCGCGCCGTATCTTCAGGCCCGTGATGTGGAAGCCGACTTGTCCCTCGACAACGGAATGCTCCGCGTGTCACGCGCGCAAGCGCAAACGCTCGCCGGGCCGATTCGCGGCGCTTTGCAAACGCCTCTTGCGCGCCTCGCGCCGCAGTTTTGGGTCTCGGCTCCGCAGCTTCGCTTGCCGCCGGAAACTTTGGCTCGTCTGGCGGCTGCGCGCGGCGTTCGATTGCTCGGCAGTTGGAACGGGAACGGCGCGCTTCGCGCATCCAGTGCGAACGGACGGATCGCACTGGATGCGGTCTTGCGTTTGAGCGCGCCGACCTTTGAAGCGCGCGACGCGCGCGGCGGCGCGCGCATCAACGGAACAAACGCCCAACTCAACCTTTCGGCGGGATTGAACGCGGCGCGTCCGCGCTTCACAGCGCAACTTTCCTGCGATGCGCTGTCGGCGACAAGCGGCGTCTTGGGTTCAACGGGCGTGGTCGTGCCGCCGACTTTAAGTGGCGTGCGCGCGGCGGGCGTGCAATTGGTGGCGACTTCGGTGGCAGGGAATCCGTTGCCTTCGGCAACAACACGAAGCGCAACAGCCCAAACCGTGCCGCTTCGAGTGGCGGAGTTGGCACCAACCGAAGTCGCGTTTTCTCGTTCGGATCTACAGAGCGCGATTGAACCGCAACAACTCGCGGACGCCAGCGACATTTTCAACTCCCTCGAAGGGCGCGAGGTTTTTGGTTCAAGCGTGTGTGCGCCCAGGCGAGTCGTCGCGCTTCCCGCGCGTTCGACCCGCGACGCGAATCCGTGGACGATGAGCGTTTCGGCGAGGCGTGTCGCGGTTGCGGTTGCGGCGCTCAAAGGGCGAATCGTCACCCTGCGTGATGTGTCGGCGCTGGGCAATTCCATCGCTGGCGGCGTCGCGCTTCCGCGCGTTGCATTCAGTTGGGGCGCATCGGGCCGCGTGGATGGCTCGCTTCGGCTGGGCAAAAGCGGGCTGAGCGGGCTTGTGCTCGCGCGTTCGATTGAAGCGGCGACTCTTCAAAATCTGCTTGGACGCGCCGACGCGAAAACGCCGCAACTGCGCGGATTGCTCAACGCGCGCGCGACGCTTTTGCCGAACGCGCCGACGCGCGTTGAAGCGCAAATGGCGACGGGTTCAGTTGTGCTTCCTTTTGGCACTTCGCGGCGCGCGTTGCGAGTGCGCGCGCTCAGCTTTGCGGCACAGGCGAATCGAAAAGAAGTGCGTTTGACAAGTGCGAGCGGTTTTCTCGGCGAAGCGCGCGTCGGGGGCGAAGCAGTCGCACAGTTGGCGTCGGGACAAATCGGGGCGCGGCTTCGCGTCGCGGGTTTGTCGCTCGCGCCATATGCGGCGATGCTGGGTGCCCCGCCCGTTGCTGGATTGGTGCGCGCGGATGTGCGCGTGCGCTTCAACTCGCGCACTTCGCAACTCGAATTGGCCGGCCAAACCCATCTCGATGGCGGCGCGTTTCGCGGCGCCTCGCTGGAGCTAAGCGACGCCCAAATCGGCGCGACGTGGAACACGCAGAGCCGCAACGCCACGCTTCGCTTAGCGAACTGGCGCGGGCGTTTGGAAGGCGCGCCGTTTAGCGGTTCTTTGGCGCTCGACACCTCTCGCAACGCGTGGAGCACCGATCTCACAGCGACAGGCGTTTCTCTCCTGCGTTTGGCGCGCTTGAACGCGCGACTCAAAGACGCCTCAGCCACGACCGACGAACTGAGCCGCCTGACGCCGCCCGTCGAAGGCGTGGCGGGCGGGCAACTGGGCGTGCGCGGAACTTTGTTCGCGGCGAACGGACGCACTTTTTCGCCTCGGCCACAAAGCGGGTTCGCGCGGCTGAGCGTGCCGCGATTGGGCTGGCAGGCCAAAACCATCGGCGCGCTCGATGGCACGTTCAACCTCGCCAAGGGGCGCATCGAGTTCGCGCCGCTTTTGCTTCATCCCGTCGAAGGCGAAGCCGGGGCGAACACGCCGTCGCTCTCGCTCGTGGGCAGTCTTCCGATTGCGCGCAATGGCGGGCCGCTCGACGCGCGGCTCAGCGTGGGCGAAGCGCCGCTTCAGTTCTTCGCTTCGTCGTTGCTTCAAGGCCGCGACGCGCTCGCAACGGCGGGCTTCGATTCGCCGTTTTTGGATTCCTCTGCGACTTACGTTTCCAATTTGCCGCGCGGCTTGCAAGGACGCGTCGCGCTTGAAGCGGCTTTTGGCGGCACCTGGAGCGCGCCGGTTCTGCACGTTTCGCGGTTGACGCTTCGCAACGGGCGCACACCGCTTCCTACGGGCGGTCTGTCTTTGCCCGCGACGCTCGATGCGGCGTTCACCCTCCAAAAAGGCGAACTGCTCTTCGAGCGCGGCCAGTTTCGTCTGGCCAAAGCCGAAGTCAATCCCACCAAAACGCCCCTCGCGGGCGCCGCGCCGCCGGATGAGGCAAGCGATGGCGACGAAGACGACGACACGCTCGTGCAAGTGCAAAGCGGCGCGCGTTTGTCGCTCACGGGGCAGTCCAATCTGGTGGCCGATGTGCTCAACGCCAACTTGTCGCAACTGGCGCCGTGGGTTCCGGCGCTGCGCGGGGCAAATGGCGAAGCGCTGCTCAAAGGTCAACTCGAAGGATTTTCGGTTCGCATTCAAGGCCCGGCGACCGATCCCATTGTGACGGGTTCGGTCGAAGCGCAAAACATCGCGTTTCGCGGGCGCAGCATCGAAAGGCTGCGCGTGGCGCGTTTCGACATCGGCGGCGGGTTGGCCAAAATCGAACCGGGCAACTTCACCGTCAAAGAAGGCCGCTTCGAGTCGAGTGCCGCGTCGGGCAGCGTCGCGTGGGATTGGAAGCGCTTCGGCCCGGTTCCCAATGGCGAACTGAAGTTGCAATTCCCGCTCGCCACGCGCGACTTCGGCGCGCTCGCGGCTCTGTTCGTGCCGCAATTCGAAGGCGCACGGGCTGACGAGTTTTCCGGCATGATCGAAATCGGCGGAACCGTTCAGGCGCCGCAGTTTCGCGGTAACATCGAACTCAAAAACGCCGGTTTTCGCTTGGCTTCGAGTCTGAACACGCCTGTTGCTCTGGGCGTGGGCAAGCTGAGCGGCGCACTGCGTTTTCAAGACGGCAACCGGTTGGTCATCGACGCCGATAACCCGCTTCGCGGCGAACTCGTTTCGGCTGAAAATTTCCCTCCCGGAGAGGGCCGGGGCGGGGGTTCCTCATCTGCGGCGCCCAAATCCAAGTCCAAATCTTCTGCGAAGAACGCCAAAACTAAAACCGTAATTGCGCCTGCGTCGCCTTTTCGCGCGCGCGGCGAGTTCGGGATGCGCGGCGCCGTCACGCTCGCCGGGGCCGATTTCACGCAGGCTTTGTCCGATTTGCCAACGGCTCTGGCAGAAAACGTTTACGATTTGCGCTTCGATTTGACCAAAGGCGCGCTCGAAGCGCCGCCGACCAGCGGCGTGCGCGATGTTGTGTTGACCGCCAACCTGCGCACCGAAAATGCGCAGGATGCTTCTCATTCGCAAACCATTCGCTGGATGGCGGCGGCGCGCGGCCAAAGTCTGGGGCGCAAAATCGGCGCGGGCGAGTTGCTGTCGCGCGGCGCGATGCGCTTGCGAAGCGATTTCGCGTCGGGCTTTTCATCCCTCTCGCGTTCGACTCCGCTCGCGTGGACGGCGCCAGCTTCCTCGCCTTCCATCGGCGATTTGAGCGATTCCGATGCGGCGAAACGGTTGAAAGATTCCGATTTCGTTTCGACTCGCCCGCAACTCGTTTTGCGCGCCTTTGCCGCCAAAGCGACGGGATATGGAAGCGCCGTTGTGGATGGCCGTTTGTTCCTCGACAAAGGTGCCTCACGCTCACCGCGAATCGAACCCAACGGCCCGCGCATTCAAACGGCGTCCACGCAATCGAAGGGCGAACGTTTGTTCGGCTCGTGGCGCGAGGGCGATGTCGCGCCGATTCGTCCGCTCGATTCGGCGCGCCGCGAATCGGAGCCACTTTTCGTCGCCGATGAAAATCAAAGTGATTTGCCGCTTCGACTGGCCGGCGACCTCACGGTTTCCAACGCGCAAATCGTGGGCGGCGGAAGCGGGGGCGATGGTCAAGTCACGCGGTTGTCTCTCTTGCCCGACGCGCCGCGATTGGATTTGCGCGTCTCGCTTGGCAAAAGCGTGCAACTGGTCAACTCAACGCTGCGCGCGCGCTTGGTGGGCGACGTGAGCGTGTCGGGCACGCCGAGCGATCCACTTTTGCTGGGCACGGTTTCGCTTTTGGACGGCCAAGTGCGCTTTCCCAACGCGCGGGCGCGGGTTGAAGAAGGAACCGTTAATATCAACGTGGCGCGCGATCCCGAAACCGATTTGCCGCGCATTCGACTCGATGTGGACGCTCTGGCGCGCGGTCAATCGGGGCGCTACACCGTCACGCTCAAGTTACACGGGCCGCTTCAATTTGATTCGGGCAACTCGCAAAACAAATCGAACTTGCAAATTGACGTTTCGTCCAATCCGCCACTTTCGCAGGATGAAGCGTTCGCGCAGTTGCTGGGCATCGCGCCACGCGACTTCCAGCGTCCGGGCGGTGGCACCAACGTCGGGGCGGCCAATCAAGCGTATGCTCAGGCCGTGCTCCAGTTGGTCTCGGCGCCGTTCTTTTCCGGTGTCGAGAGAAGCGTGGCTCAGGCCCTTGGACTTTCGAGCGTGTCGTTTGAATATCGTTTCAACGAACCGCTCGCCTTTGAACTGAGCAAAGCCTTGAATGACCGCGTTGTGGTTTCTTACCGTCGAACCTTTGGGGCGACCCAACTGAGCGCGGGCAGAAACCCCTACGAATTGCGCATTGATTACCGCATCCGCGGCGACTACTTTTTGGGTCTCAAAACCGACGAGCGCAACGTGCGCACGTTCACGCTGCAAAAGAGTTTTCGATTTTAGGGAAACTACCGGCGTAAAATCGGTTAGAGATCGAGCCAATTGGGGAATAGTTAAAGAGCGACTTTCGGTTCATGCCATTTCGGGCGTGGCCGCGAGGATATTCAAACGATGTTTTTTTCTCGCCCGGCGTCGCCAAACGCCTCCTCCGACACGGAACCCGAAGTGGATCTTTCTTCGCTGCCCAAAGCGGGTCTGGCCGAATTTGAAGCCGTCGTCGAGCGCTACCACACCAAAGTCTTTCAACTCGTCTACCGCTACACCGGCGACTACGACGAGGCGTGCGACCTGACGCAGGACACCTTCGTGCGCGCCTTCAACGCGTGGGACGAGTTCAGAGGCGACTCGCAGGTTTACACCTGGCTGTATCGCATCGCGCTCAACCTGTGCCACAACCAGCAAAAGCGCCTTCAGCGCCGCTATCGCACCGAACGCTGGTCGCTCGACCAAGCCCCCGACGACGATTTCGATTCGCGCGGCCCCATCGAAGTCGCCGACGAACGCCCGCTCCCTTTGCAAAAATTAGAAGGCGACGAAGTGCGCCAACGCCTGCGCGAAGCCCTGATGGACTTGCCCGACAACTACCGCATCGTCATCGTTCTGCGCGACATCGAAGGCTTAACCTATGAAGAAATCGCCCGCGTCACCGATTCGACGCTCGAGGCGATCAAGTCCCGCTTGTTCCGCGCCCGCCAGACGCTTCGCAAATCGCTCGAACCTTACATGAACGGCGGCTTCGAGCCGGTCGGCGACAACGTGATCGCCGCGAAAGGCAAGTTGCCATCGGGCGCGAAGGACGCGCTGCGGATTCGGCGTTGAGTTCAGTTCAAGAAAACGCCCGTCTCGAAAGAGGCGGGCGTTTTTGTTTGTTCCACTGCGCCTCGAAACAGAGGAGGCCGCGCTGTGGTTTTCTGGTTGGCGTGCGTAGCTCAGACGCTCACATACGATTTGAGCAGGATGTCGAGTGATTTTTGGGCATCGTCGTTGGGCGCCATGCCGCCGATGCCCCGAAAAACGATGGTATCTCGCAGAAGACCTCCTGTGGTGCTGATGTCGATGGACACGGGAAACAACATGATGAGTGACAAGCGGCTCAAGACGCGCCCCAGAAAGCCGATTTGGTCGGGGCCTTGAAGATGGACTTCCAGGCTCTGGTCACTGCGCCGCGCGATTTTATATTCCGTCAGCGTGGGAGCCATAGTTCCGGTCGGCGTTGATCTTTGAAGTGCCAGCGCCACATAATCCAGCGATTCCGGCGCGGCGTCGCTGCGTGAGAAATCCAGAATCCACTGCGCGTTCCAGCCGGCTTCGTCCTGAGCCGCATGGCCTGACATGACCGAAACCTTGGCCGCCGAAAGCCCCGAAAATAAAAAAGCCATCCAGTGCGGGTGCGTAAAGCGTCCTTGAATCTTGAGCGCGTAAGTGTTGTTGGGAAGGTGCGATAGAGTGGCTTGAGGTGTCATAAAGAGCAGCGGAAGAGAAGACTTGGCCTTATTTTACTCCCCCTTTCTTACAGAATTGTTTCGACGAAGAGACAATTCTGTTTAACAGCTCAAGCCATTCGGGTGAAGCCGATCAAAATCGCGTTCTCCAGCCCACAGGATTCACACAACTTCCACTGTCAAAGCGAGACCATTCCGCGCCCGCCAGACGCTTCGCAGACCGCTCGACCCGGGTAGGAACGGCGGCTTCGAGCCGGTCGGTGACCACGTAATTGCCGCGGAAGAAAAGTTGCCGATGGGCGCGAAAGACGCGCTGCGGATTCGACGCTGAACCATGCGAACCAAGAGCGTGAGCGACGGGCCTATGTGTTGTTACCTCGGCCCGTCGCTCACGCTCTTGGTTCGTTATCTATGACGCCCGTCTCGAAAGAGGTGGGCGTTTCGGTTTGGCGACCGAGTTGCTCTCGGCTCAGGCAAGATGAAGAAGACCTGCCTTTTCCTGTTGACGCCGATGCTCTTGTTGCTTTCGTCGTTCGCCAAAGCGCAACCGATCCAAGTCAAGGCGCTGCGTTTCGAGAGACAAGACTCTTCAACGATGGCGGCCAAAGTGGTTTTGTCGGGTTCGACTGTGCGCCAGATGACGGGCTACGGCAACTGGAAAATCAGCGAGGCGCGCGATAACAAAAACACAGACTTACACCCGATTAACGCGGATGACGTGCGGGAAAACGCGGCGATCAGACCGGTTCAAGTCGTTTATCAAAACGCTTCCATCGGGGAGTTGGCAACACTTTTTCTGGCAGCACCTTCTTCGCAAGCCACACGAGTAACCTGGCTTCGCGGCACGGTTTCCATTTTCACAGGCGGCACACCGGTCAACATCTCGTTTCCCCACATCAAGAAGCGTTCCGGGCAGAAGTTGCTCTCGTCTGCTCTTGAGGCTGCTGGCGTGCAAATCACAGTCGCCCCAACTGCCAGTCAATCTGACACGTTTTTCCTCCAGGTTCGCGGGAATGTGGCGGCGCTGCAAGAAGGAGAAGGCGACCATCTTCTCAGTGGCATCGGCGTGACGGACAGCAAAGGCCATGACCTGATGCATTCTGTCAGTGGTATGCCCGTCGGTCAAGGTCGAGAAGTGGGAGCGTTGATCTACATTAAAAGGCCGCTCGACGACTCCATGACGCTTCATCTGCGCTTACTCGTTCAGATGCAAACACACGTCGTGCCGTTTGAACTGCGAAACGTGCCGTTGCTTTCGGCTCACCAACTCGCGTTGAACGATGCGTTCGTGGAGGCGGCTCAAGAAGCGCCGAGACATAGCGCAAAGGCCTCACTTCAAGCCCGCGCGATGCGAACACTTCTCGCGCAAGGCGCCGACCTAAATGCTCGTGACACCTTTAGAGCGCCTAAATAAAAGCGGTGGATGTTTTTGCGTGGGAAGGCGAAGCTCGTTGTTTGGCTTGATAAAGCGCATCCACTTTCCAATCCAAACCTTCACGCACCACAGCCGCTTTTATTTAGGCGCTCTTAGCAGAACCGCTCTTTTTTCTACGGCCGAAGCGGGCGATGTGGAACTCACGCGGTTTTTGCTCCAGGAAGGCGCTAATCCTAATCTCGGCGATTATACGTCCGGCTCTTCACCACTCATTTTTATTTTGTTCGCCGAGAGATACGGGAAGCGTCGGGCTTATCATCAAGTCGCTCTGTTGCTACTGGCACACGACACCGATGTAAAGGTCGTTCAGGGAGACGGCAGCACGCCGTTGGATGGGGCTGCTTTTGCCAAAGATTTACCCGTTCTTCGCACGTTGCTCTTTGAAGGCGCGAACATCAACGCGCAGAACAACGAGGGCTGGACTGCATTGATGTGGGCAACCTATTCCAACTCGGATGAAGGAGTAAAGGTGCTGCTGAGCGCGGGCGCCAACCCGAATCTGCGAGTTGACGACAGCTACAACGGCAATGATTTCGAGATGACGATGGCGACGCCGCTGATGTGGGAAACGCAGCGGGGCAACGCGAAGATGGCCGCACTGCTTCTCGCGCATGGAGCCGACCCGAACATCGTCAACCGAGACGGCGCAACAACATTGGTTCTACTTGCCCAAAGTCACCCCTCAGCATTCAACGCTGATCGTGCTGGAATAGCACGAATGCTCCTCGCGCACGGCGCCAACGTCAACGCGCGCACCAAGAACGGCAACACGGCGCTCAAGTGGGCCAGAGCTAAAGGCAACGCTGCGATGATTCAGCTTTTGCAAAACGCGGGCGCCAAAAGCTGAAGCAGACAACGCGCCACGTTGACACTTAGCCTCACGCCTCAGGATATGAACCCAAAATTTTAAACGAAACCGTGTGTGCTCTTAACTCTTTCCACACGTCCTGCAACTTCTCATCGTGTTGATGTCCCGCGACATCCGCGAAAAAGCGATATTCCCACACGGCTTGCCTTGATGGGCGACTTTGAATCATCGAAACGTTGACACCTGCGCGCGCAAAAACAGCCAAGACTTCGGCTAAGGCGCCGGGTTTGTGAGGCGTTAAAAAGGTGAGCGAGGTTTTGTCGCGTCCCGTGGGCGCGGGCGCTTTATCGGGCGTGGCAACGACGTAAAAACGGGTTTTGTTGCCCGCGATGTCTTCGATGTTGCGCGCGGCGATTTGCAAACCGTAAATGTCCGCCGCCAGCGCCGAGGAAATCGCGCCCGCGCCGTCTTCTTTCGAGGCCATTTCCGCGCCGCGCGCTGTTGAAGTGACGGGAACCACAGCCGCTCCGGGAAGATGAGCCGCAATCCAGCCGCGAACTTGAGCCAGCGCGTGATCGTGTGAATAAATCGTCGTGATGGCGCCAAGGTCGGTATTCGACAGCAAGCAGTGATGGATGGGCAGTTCGATTTCGGCGATGATGTGGAGGTTCGTGGCGGCCAGCAAATCGAGGTTGGCGGGCACCAAACCCTGAATCGAATTTTCGATGGCAATCACAGCGTAGTCGGC
>JAABUM010003502.1_pt1 | contig 19125 bp, 19 predicted proteins | sample 5559161 | NCBI WGS metagenome assembly JAABUM01 (sample SAMN10711868, study PRJNA513369) | rock metagenome | isolation source: Antarctica rocks | place: Antarctica: Victoria Land, Siegfried Peak nord | reverse complement strand
AAGAGCTCGTCAACGGCGTAGCGCTCGAGGGATGCTCGACGCCTCGCAGCAGCTTGCTCTGCCGACTGCCGACTCACGACTCTCCTACCATTCCGCCACCGTCCCATCGGCGTTGCGCCAGACCGGGTTCTTCCAGTCGTGGCCGATGGCGGCGAGCTCGCGGACGCGCTCCTCGTTGACGGTGATGCCGAGGCCAGGTCCTGTCAGGAGGGCGATCTCGCCGCGCTCCTGCGCGAAGACGCTCGGATCGGTCAGGTAGTCGAGGAGATCGTTGCTGACGTTGTAGTGGATGCCAAGGCTCTGCTCCTGGATAAAGGCGTTGGGGGTGCAGGCGTCCAGTTGCAGCGACGCGGCGAGCGCGATCGGGCCGAGCGGGCAGTGCGGGGCCACGGCCACGTCGTACGCCTCGGCCATCGCGGCGATCTTGCGGACCTCCAGGATGCCGCCCGCGTGCGAGAGGTCGGGCTGGATGATATCCACGTAGCCGTCGGCGAGCGCCTGCTTAAAGCCCCAGCGAGTGTACATCCGCTCGCCGATCGCGATCGGCACGGTGGTGTGGCGGGCGATCTCGCGCAGCGCCTCGTTGTTCTCCGGCAGCACCGGCTCCTCGATGAACATCGGGCGGTACGGCTCCAACTCCTTGGCGATGATCTTGGCCATGCTCTTGTGGACGCGCCCATGAAAATCGATGCCGATACCGAAGTCCGCACCGCCCGCCTCGCGCGCGGCGGCGATCCGCGACACCGCCGCCTCGACTTTGCCGAAGGAGTCGATGAAGTGCAACTCCTCGGTGGCGTTCATCTTCACGGCGGTCATCCCGAGGGCCTGCTGCGCGGTCACCTGGGCGGCGATGTCGTCCGGGCGGTCGCCGCCGACCCACGAGTAGATGCGGATGGTGTCGCGCGCGGCCCCGCCCAGGAGTTCGTAGACCGGCACGCCGAGCGCCTTGCCCTTGATGTCCCAGAGCGCCTGCTCGACGCCGGAGATGGCGCTGGTGAGGATCGGGCCGCCGCGATAGAAGCCGCTGCGGTACATGACCTGGAAGTGATCCTCGATGCGGAAGGGATCCTTGCCGATCAGGTAGCCGGAGAGCTCGTCCACCGCCGCGCGCACCGTCTCCGCGCGCCCCTCCACCACCGGCTCGCCCCAGCCGCTGACCCCCTCGTCGGTGGTGATCTTGAGGAAGAGCCAGCGCGGCGGCACCTTGAACAGCTCGAACCCGGTGATCTTCATCCGGTGAACCTCCTTTCCTCTCATCCAGCAGATGCACGATCCGACCACGCGCCGCATCCTAGCACAGCGGGCGGACGATCACCGCAGAGACGCGGAGATGCAGAGAAGGAACGGGGAGAGGGACGGAACAGGAGACACAGAGGCACAGAGAAGGAACGGGAAGAGGGAACGGTTTGAAGGAGGGGTGCTATTGCACGCGTAGCGCCCACTGGCAAGACAAACGTTGCCGCTTTTGCGGCGGCGATGTCCCCTCTCCTGAATTGGGAGAGGGGTGGCGCGTGAGCGCCGGGGTGAGGGCCGCACCGGCGCAGGACAATCGTCTCGTAGGTGGGTGGTGCCATCGGTCTGACGTACCCCGGGGGGCACAGTGTACCCATGAAGGGCAGCCGCTACCCATGAAGGGCACAATGTACCCATGAAGGGCACAATGTACCCGTGAAGGGCACAATGTACCCGTGAAGGGCATAACGTCTGCCTCCGCAGACCGGACCAAATCGATCCCAGCCCTTTCTTCCGTACCCCTCTGTGTCTCTGTGCCTCCTGTTGCCGGTCTCCTCTGGTACGCGACTTGCCATGCCCGCCCCGTCGCCGCCGCGTGGCGTGCCGATGGCGTGTGCCTGGGTGGGGAGGGCTGGGGATGTTCGAGGGGCTCGCGTCGCTGGTATTGCTCGGTATCTTCGTGGTCGCCGCTGTTGTGGTCTGGCTGGCGGGGGTGCAGCTGTCGAATACGACCGACGTGCTGAGTGATCACTTCGGCCTGGGACAGGCGCTCGGCGGGGTGATCGTGCTGGCGATCGCCACGAACCTGCCGGAGATCGCGATCACCGTCAGCGCGGCACTCGGCGGCAACGTGGACGTGGCGATCGGGAACATTTTGGGCGGGATCGCCCTGCAAACGGTCGTGCTGGTGGCGCTCGACTTCGCCGGACGGCACCGGGCGCTCCCGCTGACGGCCAGGGTCGGCTCCCTGGACGGGGTGCTGAGCGGCCTGCTGGTCATCGCCGTCCTGACGCTGGCGATCCTCGGCCATCAGTTCCCCGCCGACTTCACGTTCGCGCGCCTCACGCCTGATGTCGTGCTGATCACGGTCGCCTGGCTGGCGGGGGTCTGGCTCCTCAGCAAGGGACGGACCGGCCTCCCCTGGCAGCCGAAGGCGACCGCACACGGTGGGCGGCAGGGCCAGGGCGACGATGGAGCACAGGAAGGTGCGGAGAAGGAGGACGATCGGGGGCAAGACGGCAAGGGCACGGATACGGGCGGCAAGGATCAACAGCGGCGGGGCGATCAGGACCAGCAAGGCCAGAGCCAGCAGGGTAAGCAGCAGGGTATCGCGCGCGTCGGGCTCATCTTCGGGGTGGCGGCGCTCGCCACGCTGGTCGCGGGGGTCGTCCTGGAGCGGAGCGGCGGCGTGCTGGCCGACCGCTTCGGCCTGAGCGGCGTCCTCTTCGGCGCGACGGTCCTCGCCGCCGCCACCGCGATCCCGGAGCTGGCGACCGGGCTGACCGCCGTGCGCCTCGGCGACGACGAGCTGGCGATCGGCGACATCTTCGGCGGCAACGCCTTCCTGCCGGTCCTTTTCCTGGTGGCGGGGCTGATCACCGGGCAGGCGATCCTGCCGCACGCGCAGAAAAGCGACATCTATCTCGCGGCGGTCGGCAGCCTCCTCACGGTCATCTACCTGTACGGGCTGCTTTTTCGCCCGCAGCGGCGGGTCCTGGGGATGGGGATCGACTCGCTGCTCGTCTTCCTCTGCTATCTGCTCGGCATCGCGGGGCTCTTCGCCGTATCGCGGGGGGGCTGAGGAGAACGGCGACGCCGGGTGATCCCTGGCGAGGGGTCGTTCAGTCCTGTCGATCGCCGCGCCTCTTGGCCTTTTGATGGCGCGTTACTTGCGCCGCAAGGGGGTGACCGCGCGGGCGGCGAGGGGTGGCATCGGGGGCCACCAGCTCGGAGATCGGTCACTATCGGGGTAGGGCGTATGGCCGCGACGATTCTGATCGTCGATGATGAGGAATTCATCGTCGATCTACTCGCGACCTTGTTGGAAGATGAGGGCTATCGTGTCCTGCGCGCTTTCAATGGCGAAGAGGCGCTGCGGTATCTCGAGCGGGAGCGTCCGGCGCTGCTGCTGACCGACAATATGATGCCCCGGATGAGCGGTATGGAGTTGGTGCAGTATTTGCAGGCCAATCCACACCTCGCGGTGCCGGTGATCATGATGAGCGCGGTGATGCTGACACCGCCACCGCCGCTGTCGGTTATTTTCGTCCGTAAGCCGTTCGATCTCGACCGTTTGCTGGCGATGATCGAGACGCAGATCGCCACCGCCTGACCGCACTGCGGGGTGCGCGCGACACGATGCGAGAGGCCGGGGCCAGTTGGCCCCGGCCTCTCTCGTCGCGCCAGGTTAACCTCGACTCTGGTAGTTGGCCCACCAGTCGGCGTTGGCCTCCTTGAAATCGTCGCCCACCCAGTCGTCCGGCGGGCGATCGCCCGGATCGGGCTGCCCGATGTCCGTGATATGCTTGCGGAAGGCGTCCCAGTCCACCGGGTCCTCGCCCTTCTCCTGCCGCGCGCCGCGCCACCAATCGTACTGATTGCGAATGTCGGGATTGACTTGTTCCATGTCCGCGAAAGAGGCCATGATCCCTCCACAGGTATCCCACGCCGACCAGCTAGAGTCGGCCCCCCCGATGATGCACGGGAGATGCCACCGCCGCTGTACGCCGCTACGGGCGGTGATCCGGCGGCGACACCCGCCCTGCGGTGTTGCTGCGGGCGAGCGCGATGACGATCCCCGCGACGTGATCGACGAAGAGATGCTCGGCGCTGCCGGTGATGATCGCGGCGGCGGGGTAGCCGCTCAGCCAGGGGTAGCGCTCCGCCGCGAAGAGATCCGCCTCGGGAAGGGCCAGGAGGGCGGCCTCGAGTCGGTCGAACGTGGCGCGCGAGTCGTGGAGCACCTCGGCCAGCGACTGATCGCGGGCGGCCTCGTAGAAGAGTTGGTTGATCCGATCGATGTCCGCCTCGTCCTCCTCGCGCAGATCGCCGCCCCACGGCGGGGTCGGCTCCGCGTCGCGCACGGCCCCTTCCATGCGGGCCACCGACCACCAGCGCCAGGCGGTGAGGTGGGCGACGGCGTCCCGGATTGTCCAGTCGCCCATCGCGCCGGGGAGGTCCATCCGGTCCGGCCCCGCCTCGGCGATGAGCCGCTCCGTCTCGGCACGCATCCGCCAGAGGAGCGCCTGGAGCTGGATCGCGGACGTGGGGCCATCATACGTCGGCGCGGCGTGGGATTGTGATGTCATCGGTTCCTCCTTGACTATCAAAGGATCGAGATACAGGATACGGAACAGGAGGCACAGAGACACAGAGGGGGACGGGAGAAGAGACGGGAGAAATGATTATGGGGTAACTGTAAGGGCATCAGACCAGAGCATAGCGCAGCGCACGCACCAGCCCAAGCTGCTCAAATCATGTCCCTCCATCGATGGTTCCTGTGACTTTGTCCCGTCCCCCCTCTGTGTCTCTGTGACTCCTGTTCCGCATCCTCTTGCCCCTTACAGGTCGGGCGCGGTGAGGCCGTGATTGCCGAGGGTCAGGGAGAGTTCACCGCCGTGATGGAGGTCGTGCTCGATGACGTGCCAGATGATCCACTGGCGGGTGCGGGTGGCGGTGCCGTCCCGGCGCGCGTAGCTGAACGGCGTGTCGAGGTCGGCGGGGGTCCAGCGGTCGAGGCAGGCGGCGATCATCGCCCAGGTCCGCTCCAGGCCGTCGATCAGTTCCGCGGCGGCCCGGGGTTGCGCGTCGTCGGCGTCCCAGCGGTCGAGCGGCAGCAGATCGGCGGGCACCTCGCCCATCCGATCGAACCAACCGATCCGCGTGCCGACGATGTGCGCCGCGAGCAGCCAGAGCGGGCGCTGGCCGGGCATGGCGTGCAGGGCCAGTTGCTCCGGGGTCAGCGGCGCGAGCGCGGCGATCAGCAGGCGCTGATAGTCTTCCCAGCCGTGATAGAAGGGCGCGAGGGAGAGGGCGGGTTGTTGCTGAGTCATCGACGGTTCCTCCTGGGGGAGTAGTGACGAATAGCGGGCCAGTGGGGCAGAACGAAGGGTGAACGATAAAGGGCGAAGTAAGACGGGGTTTGGCCTGCGTCTTTATTCGCCCACTGGCCCACTCCGCCCGCTCCGTATGCCGCTATGATCAGTGTAGCGCGAATAGCGGTCAAGGTTGGCCCTGATCGCGGGGGCGTCGAGTGGGCGGAGTACGCACGATCAAGCACGGGCAGAGGAGACGCGCGCGAGGATACCCTCTGTCGACCGCCGACTATCGTCCCCTTTGCGGACTACGGACCACGGACTTGTCACCCCAACCCGACGCCGAGGAGGAGGCCGCCGCCGAGGGCCACGGCGACGGTGGCGGCTGCCGCGACCCCCGCGAGGCGCAGGCGCAGGGAGGGGCTGAAGCGCCAGGCGGTGGCCGCGAGGACGATGCCGACCGCGCCGCCGTAGAGGATCGCGGCCCAGGGCGCGCGGCTATCGGTGCCGGTGCCGAGCCCGTGCAGGGTGCTGGCGATGAAGATCGGGTAGGACAGGCCGTGCAGGATGTGCCAGACGCGGTAGCCGATTCGGTCGCGGATCAGGACGCTGGCCCCTATCGCCAGCGCCAACTCCGCCCCGATGATCCCCAGGCTGAGCCAGACGGTGCGGTAGGTGCTGGCGAACGGCACCAGCACGTCGGTCAGGCTGAAGCCGATGTAGGGGTCGAGGATCATCATCAGCGTGTGGATGCCGAGGAAAAGGTAGAGGGTCAGGTTGAGCCAGCGGTGCGCCTCGTGGACGACGAGGCGCGGCCAGCGCGGCGCGGTCCAGCGCTTGCTGAGGGCGATGCCCAGGACGATCCCGGCGGTCAGCAGCAGGTAGGCGACGATGCCGCTGCCCCGCCCGAGGTACCAGAAGAGTTGCGCACGTACCGTGTCGATCATGCCGCTCCCCGTGTCGTCGTCGCATCCGCCGGATCGTTCGCCACCGCGCCCGGCCAGTGGCCCGCGCGGACGACCTGTCCCTCGACCCCGACGAGTCGCGCGGCGAGGCCGATGCTCGCCAGCCAGGCCGGGCCGTCGTCGCCGCGCAGCCAGGCGACCTTCGCCGCCACCTCCGCCGCCACGCAGTCGCGCGCGGCGACGGTGACCGTACGCCACGGGCTCTCCCCCGGCTGCCCGGTGTGCGGGTCGATCAGGTGGTGGTAGCGCCGCCCGTCGCGCGTCCACCGCCGCCGCCCGAGGCCGGAGGTGGCGAGCGCGCCCGCCGTCAGCGCCACGGTCGTCTCGGGCGGCGCGTCGGGGGTGGCGGCGATGTCGCAGAGCCAGCCGCCGCGCGGCGCGGGACCGCGCACGGCTAGGTCGCCCCCGGCGCTGAGCAGCACGCCGCCGATCCCGGCGGGGAGCCCGCGCAGCGCGTAGTCCACCGCGAAGCCCTTGCCGATGCCGCCGAAATCGAGGCCGATCCCGCGCGGCAGCGTGATCCAGCCGAGCCGCCGATTGAAGGCGACATGCGCCCACCCCGCGACGGGGGCGGTGGCGCGCGCCGGGCCGGGGCCGTCGGCCTCGATCCGCTCGATGCTGCGGTCGTAGCCCGCCCCTTCGAGGGCGTCGCGGATGGTCGGGTCGAACCACCCCTCGGTGGAGCGGTGGGCGCGCGCGGCGAGCTCGGTCAGTTCGAGGAAGAGGGGTGAGGCCGGTTGCCGCAGCCCCGGCAACCGTTCCAGCCGGGCCAATTCGCTATCGGGCCGGAAGCGGCTGAACGTGGCGTCGATCCGGTCGAACGCGGCGCGCACCCCCGCCAGGACGGTCGGCAGGTCCGCCGGGTCGAGGACGAGGATCTCGATACGCGCGCCGAGCGCGGTGAACGTGGCGGTGTCCGCCGTCGGGGTGAGGGCATCAGGGCTGCGGGCGTGCATGGTCACGGTTCCTCTCCGAGGATGACGGTGGCGCTACGATGAGGAGGACTTGCCGCGCTTGGTCGGTGCCTGATACGCGGGCAGGGGCTTCGGCACCGTGGTCGCGGTAGGCACAGGCACCGTAGTGGCGGTCGGTGCGGTGCTGGTGGCGGCGGTATTCCCGGTGGTCGCCGCGTTCGTCGCCGGGGTGCTAATCGCGCCGATCACGGCGGTCGTCGGCGTCGCGGTCGCGGCGGCACCGGCGGCGGTATTCCCGGTGGTCGCCGTGGGCGTCGTCACCGCCGCCCCACCCTGCGCGGCGAAGAACGGCGCCGTGGCGGTCGCCGAGGCGACATCGCCCGTGATCGCGGTGTCGGCGGCGGTGGCGGCATCGGCCACGGCTGGCTGGCTGAGGGTCTGATACCCGGCCAGGATGGTGAAGGCGGCGGTGCCGAGCAGGCTGCCGCCGATGATGCGGCGGCGGACGGTGCGGATGCGGGCGTTGAGCGCGCCGCGCTGGGCGGGGCCGGACGGCGTGTGCGGGCGGCGCGGGCGGGTGTCATCGCTCATGGGCAATCCCTTCCTGACGTTCGAGTGACGGGTGTTCGTAGTAATGGGTAATGAGGTCGACCTCAGTGGCCGTGGCGCACGTTGCCGATCTCCTCGACCAGGATGGCGCGGCGCGGGCAGAGGCGGGCCGTCTCGCGGATGAGTTCGGCGTCCGTGACGGTCGCGCCGTCCCGCAGCCAGGCGTAGCCCCACTCGTCCAAATCGAACATCTCGGGGCAGAACTCGGCGCAGAAGCCGAACGCGGTGCAGCGGATCGGGTCCACGCGGACGCGGAGCCGGGGCTGCTCGGTGGGCGTGGACATGACTGGCCTCCGTGCTCGTGGTGGGCGCTGTCGCCGCGCCAGGGTGTCGCATTCAGGCGGCGGGCTGTCCTGCGAGTCCGGGGAGGATGCAGCCTTCCGGGCGTCCGCAGCCGCCGTGTTGCAGATGGGTCGCGATCTCGGCGGCGAAGACCGCGAGGGCACTCCGTGCCGAATGTGCCGCGCCGTCCAGGTGGCCGCACGCGCCCCGGTGCGGGAGCATCCGCTCGGCGTAGCGGCGCAGGCGCGGCAGGTCGTCCGGTTCCGCCGTGCCGCGCGCGAGCCGCGCCAATGTCTCGGCCATCGCGGGGATGCCGAAGGTGCAGGGGCCGCACTGGCGGGCCGACTCGGCGGCGAAGAAGCGCAGCAGATGGATCGCCTGCCAGAGGCCGCAGACCCCGTGCGGCACGACCACGATCGCCGCCGAGCCGAGTTCGGCCCCGGCGGCGCGCAGGCTGGCGGGGGTGAGCGCCGTGCCGTCGCGCAGGGCGGCGGGGCCGAGCCAGCCGCCGAAGAAGCCGCCCGGCAGGATCGCCTGGACGCCCCACGGCGTGCCGCCGCCATAGTCGCCGAGGACCGTGGCGAGCGCCACCCCGCTCGGCACCTCGTAGACGCCGGGCCGCGCGACCGCGCCGCCGAGGGTGAGGAGGATCGTGCCGGGATAGTCCGCGCTGCCGATCGCGCGGAAGACGCGTGCGCCGTCGCGGGCGATACCGGGGACGTTGGCGAGGGTCTCGACGTTCTGCACCAGCGTGGGTCGCCCGCCGACGCCGCGCTCCGTGGCGTGCGGCGGCTTGAGGGTCGGCTTGGCCCCTTTGCCGTTGATGTAATTGACCGCCGCGCTCGACTCCCCCGTGACGTAGCCGGGCGGGGCGATGACGGTCCGCCAGCGCGGCAGCCGCAGCCCCGCCCCGGCGACTTCCTCCCGCGCCCGCTCCGCCACCTCGGCGACGGCGCTGTCGTGCGTGTAAACGATGACCTCGCTCGCACCGACCGCGCGCGCGGTGAGCAAGGCCCCCTCGATGACGAGGTGCGGGCGAGTGAGGAAGAGGGTACGGTCCTTGTGGCTGGCCGGTTCCGACTCCGCCGCGTTGATCACCACGGTCTTGCGCCCGCGCCCCTCGGCGACCGCGCGCCACTTCAGGGCCGCCGGGAAGCCCGCCCCGCCCCGCCCCCGCAGTTCGCTGGCGGCGATCTCCGCGAGCAATGCGGCGGGACCGTGCGCCCAGGCGGCGGCGCTGTAGCCCCCCACCCGCTGGTAGTCGACCAGGGACTCGCACAGTGCCCCCGGGACCGGTAGGAGGCGGCCCGGCACGACGGTGATGCTGGTCATGGTCGGTGGTGTCGCGGCGAGTGTGCTCATGGTATCTCCCTGCCATGAATCTGCGTCGTGTCGCGGAGCGCTCCGTGTGGCCCACTTCTGCCATGAGTGTAGCGACCATCTGTAAAGAGTCTATGAGGCGCGTGTAAAAGGACGCGTGGGGCGAGATGAAGAATCGGTGAAGGGAGCTTACGGTGGGAGCGGGGGCGGGTGGCCCTGCGGGCGTGCTGAAAAGCCCGCCACAATGGGCGGGCGATGGCACTGATCGGGTATCGACGTGGAGAGATGGTGATCGGCCATCAGCGGGAGTGCCGGGCGATGGCGGCGGGCGGCTACTGGCTCGCGTTTCGCACCGCCGCCATCGCGATCAGCAGCGCGCAGAGGACGAGCAGCGAGGCCACGGCGAGGACGATGGAGGCGATGATGAACGGCTTGAGGTTGGTCTGCGGGCGCTGCGGGTCGTGCTGCATCGGGGCTCCTGTGGGCGAGGGGATAGTCCGTAGTCCGTAGTCCGCAGAGAGGTAGTCGGCCACGCGCGGAAGGGTGTTCCAGGTGCCGTGCAAGGAAGGATACCCGGAATGGGGGCGGGCGGAGCGAATCGGGCGAGCCATGCTGGTGTCACAGCGATGCGCGGACGGCGACCCTGCCGACGCCGCGCGGTCGCTACAGGGGGAGGAAGCGCGCGATCATGGCGAGCAGGTCATCGAGGTCGAACGGTTTGGCGAGATAGCCCGCCGCGTCGATCTGCTCGGACCAGAGGCGCGCATCCTGGGCGGCGGTCATCACCACGATCGGGGTCGCGATGCCGCGCTCGCGCAAGGCCCGGGCGACCTCCCAGCCGTTGAGGACGGGCATCCGCATGTCGAGCAGCACCAGGGACGGTTGCGCCGCCGCGACCTGGCGCAACGCCTCGGCCCCATCCGTTGCGGTGACGAAGGCATAGCCTTCCAGTTCCAGGATTTCCGCGATCGTCGTCAGGATCGCCCGGTCGTCATCGACGATCAGGATCGGCCCGGTCGTCGCGCCGCTCGTGGCCTCCTGGCTCCTGGCCCGCTCGCCCGCGAACAGGATCGAATCCCCCTCCGGGTGGCCGGGCGTAGAAGTGCTCGTAGGTCGCCGTATCGGCATACTCAATGCCGCCGCGCTGTGCCCACCTGTGCACGCGCCCCCTCCTCGTTCGCTCTCGTCGTATCCATCGTGTCGCCCTGCCGACGCGGCAGGGTCACCCGAAACGTGCTGCCCGCCCCGAAAACGCTGCTGACGTGGAGTTCACCGCCGTGTTCCTGGACGATGCCCCGGCAGATGTAGAGCCCGAGGCCCATCCCGGCGAACCGTCGATCATCAACATTCGTGCCACGATGGAAACGCGCGAAGAGGTGGGGCAGATCGGCCCCCGGGATGCCGATCCCCCGGTCGCTCACCGCCACCTCGGCGGTGTCGCCGCCGGACCGTACGGCGATAGATACTTCGCCACCGGCGGGGCTGTACTTGATCGCATTCTCCACCAGATTCTCGAACAACTGCGCGATCCGCGCCCGATCGTAGGTGCCGACGATCGGCCCCGCCGCCTCGACGACGACCGGGTGCTGCGCCGAGTGGTGGCGCGCCCCGATCTCCCCCACGAGCGCCGTCAGATCGACCGGTTCGCGGTGGCCCAGGAGGTTCCCCTGCTCGGTGCGGGCGGCGTCGAGCAGGTCGATCACGAGCGTGCGCAGGCGGACCCCCTCGGTGACGATGCGCGCGAGCGCCTGCGGATCGATGGGGCGGTCCGGCTGGCGGGTCGCGCGGCGCTCCAGCAATTGCGCCGTGGCGATGATCGAGGTGAGGGGCGTCTTCAGGTCGTGCGCCGCCGCAGAGAGGAAGTCGTCCTTGAGGCGGGTGGCCTCCTCCCGCGCGCGCACCCGCCCCGCCGCGTCGATCAGCGCGCGGCTCTCGAGGATGACGGCACCCTGATCGGCCAGGAGTTGCAGGAGGCGCAGATCCTCATCAACGAAGAGGGGCGCGCGCGACGAGAAGACGGAGAGGACCCCCAGGCGCTGCTCCCCGGCGGTGATTGGCGCGGCGAGGACGGTGGTGGCGTTGGAGGCGCGGTAGAGGTCGGCATGGCGCGGGTCGTCGCGGGGGGCGTTGGATGAGAAGATCGCGCGCTGCGCGGTGAAGGCTCGCCCGCCGATCAATTCATCGGACCGGTACACGCGCGGCCCGCCCCCGCTGTAGCGCAACGTGTCGTCGGCCTCATTCCACAGGCCGATCGAGGCGGCGGGCGCGCCCAGGGCGGCTTCCGCCCCGCGCTCCAATTCCCGCACGATCGCCGCCGTATCGGGCAGGCGCGGCAGGCTGGCGGCGCGGCCCAGGAACGCGCGGAGTTCCGGCTCTTGCCAGGCGCGGCGGAGCAACGGCGGCGGGGCGAAGCCGACGAAGTACGCGAGCCCGGCGGCCAGGAGGGCGAGCTGCTCGATCAGGCGCGCGGTATCCCGCGCATCCACCGGCAGGAGCGGGATCATGCCGAGGATCAGGATCGCCAGGCCCAGGAGCACCGAGCCGACCGCCACCGCTTCCATCCGCCGCCGGGTCACGCCGCGCGCCGTGCGCCCCGCGCGGATGAAGGCGGCGGCGACGTAGAGCATGCTGACGCAGAAGTAGGCGAGGAGGAAGAGCAGCAGCGCGCCCGGTATCGGGGCCGGGCCGCTGACGAGCCCGACGATGGCGACGAGCAAGCCCGATTCGGCGGCGCGCACGATCAGCGCCGGGACGGTCGTGAAGTCGTTGAGCAAGCGGATCAGGAGATATGGGAGCGCCATGAAGAGCGCGCTATTGGCGACAGTCAGCCAGGCGGGCGGGATAACGGTGAAGACCGTCGTCAGCACCTGGTCGATGATGATGAGCGTCGTGACGCCGAAGAAGGCCGCGATGTCGATCCGCGTTCGGGTCGGGCGCTGCACAACCGCGCGCGTGACGACGAGCGAGATGAGCACGAAGAGGATCTGCGTCAGCACTTGCAGGAATTGAATCGCGCTCACCGCAATCGCCCCTTGTCGATCGTGGCGCGGTTCAAGCGCACCACATCAGCACCACTCGGCGTACCAAGCGCGCTATCCGAGCATTCTAGCACTATCGCGGTGAAAACAACGGGGCGTGCTGCCCGATGCTATGCCCCGCCGTCTCCCTCGCGGGGGCTGCCCGCGGTGCTCCGCACGGGTGCGACGGTGCCTGCCAGTCAGGGGCACGTCTCCCGATTCTCCGGCTGCCCCCTTTCGCCCCTGTGTGGCTGGCCCCTCCTGGCGTCGTTCTGGGTCGCTGCGGCGCTCGGCCACTCTATCCGGTGGGAGCGAGACGCGCGGCGCGGGCGAGGCCGGTGTTGACCACGAAGGCGAGCGCCAGCAGGATCAGGCCGAGGGCGATGGCGCGCGCGAACTCCCCCTTGCCCGTCTCCAGCGCGATCGCGGTGGTGAGGATGCGCGTCTGGCCGATGATGTTGCCGCCGACGATCTGCGACGCCCCGACCTCGGAGATCGCGCGCCCGAACGCGGCGGCGATCGCGACCAGCAGTTGCGCGCGTGCCGACCGCGCGATCTCCCAGCCGACCCGCCACTCGCGCGCGCCATCGGCCCGCAACGCGCCCAGGAGGTCGGGGTCGGTCCCTGCGATCGCGCCGCGCGTCAGCCCCGCCGCGAGCGGCAGCGCGACGATGACCTGCGCGACGATCATGGCGGTGGGGGTGTAGAGGAGGCCGAACGCGCCGAACGGGCCGCTCCGCCAGAGGCAGATCGCCACGCCCAGGCCGACGACGACCGGCGGGAGCCCCATGCCGGTATTGACGAGGCCGGTGAGGAGGCATCGCCCCGGAAAGCGCCGCAGGACCAGCAGGGTCCCCAGCGGTACCCCGACGAGGGCCGCGATCAGGGTCGCCGCGCCGGAGATCGCCAGCGACAGCGCTGCGATCCGCAACGTCGCCGGGTCGCGCGCGGCCAGCAGGCGCAGGGCATCGAGGAAGCCTTGCCAGATCAGGTCCACGGGGCAGTCGGCAGTCGGCAGTCGGCAGTCGGCAGATGACGCATGCTCGTAGTCCGATAACTCGTGGTGGTGTGGCAATGGACACAAAGCTGGCGGGGCGTGATGTGCACCAACGCCGCGCTCGTGCCAATGCCACTCTGCCGACTGCCGACTGCCGACTGCCGACTCATCTCAGTCCTTCGGATCCTTCAGCCCGCAACCGTTCTGGACGCAGGGGGTGAAGAGGGGCTGGCCGTACTTGTCGATGCCGAACTGGCCGATGAACCCTTGGGTGTCGGGCGCGAGGATGAAGTCCGCGAACGCCCGCGCCCCGGCGACGTTGACGGCGGGGAAGCGTGCGAGGTTGACCAGGATGACGTGGTAGACGTTGAGGAGGCGCTCGTCCCGCTCGACCAGGATCGGGAGTTGGATGCGACCCTGGAAGGCGAGGTAGGTGGCGCGGTCGGCGATGGTGTAGGCGCGGCGACCGTCGGCGATCTGGAGGGTCTGCCCCATCCCCGCGCCCGACTCGGTGTACCACCCCTGCCCCTGCGGCGCGATCCCGGCAAGCTTCCAGAGGCCCAGTTCGAGCTGCTGCGTGCCGGAATTGTCGCCGCGACCGATGAACGGGCTGCCGCTGGCGGCGATCTTCTTCAGCGCAGCCAGGGCGTCCGCGGTGCCGCCGAGACCCGCCGGGTCGGCGGCGGGGCCGACGATGATGAAGTCGTTGTACATCACGAGCTGGCGGTCGATGCCGACGCCGGAGGCGACGAACTGGCGCTCGCTGTCCGGGGCGTGGGCCAGGACCACGTCGGCCTCGCCGCGCTGGCCGAGCGCGATCGCCGCGCCGCTGCCGACCGAGACGACCTTGACCCGATAGCCGGTCTGCGCCTCGAAGCGGGGGATCAGCACATCGAGCAGGCCGCTATCCTGCGTGCTGGTCGTGGTGGAGAGGATGATGTCCTGCGGGCCGCCGGTACGCGGGATGGCGGTCGGCTGCGCGGCGGCGGGCGTTGCGGCGGCGCGGGTTGCCGTGGCGACGGCGAACGTTGCGCCTGCGGAGACGGTGGCGCTGGTGGGCAGGCCGACGACAGTGGGAGCGCCGCTGCCGGATGGAGCGACGGTCGCGGTCGCCGCGCCGCCGCAGGCGCTCAGGAGCGTGCCGAGGACGAGCAGGAGCGTTGCGAGGGCGAGTCCGCTGGTTCGTCGCCGTTGTCGGGTTATCATCCGTACCCCTCAGCGCGGTCGCCGTTGCCGGATGGGCGCGTTGGCACCCGTGATGGGCGTATGGTAACAGATTGTCATACGTCGGGGTGTGGAAGGGGCGACGACGGGGGTGCCGAGAAGAGTTTGGGGGCTCAAGCACTCCGCAGGGGAGTACAAGCCCCCCGCTGGGGATAGCCATAGGCGGCGTCGGCGAAGTCCCGCGAGGGGAACTTCGCCATCCCAATCCCAATCTTCTCTCCCGTATTCCCTCTGGGTCTCTGTGTCTCCGCGTCTCTGAGGCCCACGCCCCTCCCTACCCGCCGATGGCGACGCCGAAGAAGCCGAGGATCGTCAGGATCAGGTAGACCGTGGAGAGGAGGACGACGAAGGCGACGGTCGCCCAGGCGAGGACGTTGTAGGCGCGGCTGTTGGTGTGCTCGCCCATCACCTCCGGGTCGTTGATGATCCGCAGGATCGAGATCAGGACGACCGGGAGCAGCAGGCCGTTGAGGATCTGCGTCACCAACAGGAGTCGGATCACGTCGATGCCGGGGAGGAGCGCGACAAGGGCGCCGAAGATGATCAGCCCGGTGAAGAGGCCGAGGAAGGCCGGGGCCTCGCGAAAGGTGCGCGACACCCCCTTCTCCAGCCCGAACGCCTCGGTGACGGTATAGGCCGTCGCCAGCGGCAAGACAGCACCGGCGAGCATCGAGGCCCCGAAGAGGCCGATCCCGAAGAGAATGCCCGCGCGCGGCCCGGCCAGCGGTTCGAGCGCGCGGGCGGCGTCGGCGGCGGTCGCGATCTGTTGCCCGGCGACGAAGAGGGTCGCGCCGGTGGCGACGATGATGAAGCCGGCGATCAGGTCCGAGAAGAGCGCGCCGCTGTAGGCGTCGATGCGGACGTTGCGGAGCTTTGTCGTCCGCCCGCGCTCGGCGGTGGCCGATTGGAAGTAGAGCTGCATGTAGGGCGTGACGGTGGTGCCGACGAGGGCGATGAAGAGGGTGAAATATTCGGCGCTGAATCCGAGGGAGGGGCGGATCAGCTGGCGGCCCACGTCGCCCCAATCGGGGCGGGCGAGGATCGCGGCGACCGGGTAGGCGAAGAAGACGAGGGTCATCACCAGGAAGACCCGCTCCACCCGCCCGTAGGAGCCGCGCGTGATCAACCACCAGAGCAACACGGCCATCGGCGGCACGACGACGTAGCGCGAGAAGCCGAACAACTCCGCCGCCGCGCCGATACCGACGAACTCGGAGACGATCAACCCGCCGTTGGCGATGACGAGGGTGAGGACGACGAAGGCGGTGGCGCGAATCCCCAGGTTCTCGCGTACCAGCTCCGCGAAGCCCTTGCCGGTTACCGCGCCCATCCGCCCGGCCATCTCCTGCGCCAGCGCGAGGCTGATGGTGATCAGGACGAGCGCGAAGAGGAGCGAATAGCCGAACGTGGCCCCGACGGAGGAGTAGGTGGCGATGCCGCCCGCGTCGTTCCCGGCGTTGGCGGCGATCAGGCCGGGGCCGAGGATCGCCAGGAAGGCGAGCGGCCCGCGCCGCCCCCGCCGCCCGCGCGGGCGGTGCGCATCGGCCTCGTCGCCCCGCGCCTCGATCGGCTCGATCGGCGGCGTGCGGTCGCCCATCAGCGGAAGCCTTGGGCGAGGCGCCGATGCCAGAGTTCGGGGTAGAAGGTGTCGATCGCGTCGTCGATCAGGACCACGCCGCAGAGGTCGCCCGCCGCGTCGAGCACCGGCAACTCCGGCAGGTTGTACTCCGCCATCATCCGCGCGACCTCCTTCGGCGCGGTGTCGAGCGCGGCGGTGCGGAACTCGTGCGCGAGCAAGTCGGCGACCGGCACCTCGGGCGCGGCGAAGACGAGATCGCGCAGCGAGACGACCCCCACCAGTTGCCAGCTCCCGAGCTGCGGCACGATGTAGACCTGGTAGAGGGGATCGGGCGGCTCCGGCAGGGCACGGAGGGCGGTGAGCGCCGCCCCGGCATTCAGCCCGGCGGGCAGGACCGCGAGGTCGGTCGTCATCATCCCCGCCGCCGTATCCTCGTCGTAGGCCAGCAATTCGCGGACATCCGCCGACTCGTCCGGCTCCATGCGGGTCAGCAAGTCCTCGGCGTGCTCTTCCGGCAGTTCGCCGAGGAGGTCGGCGGCGTCGTCGGGGTCCATCTCATCGAGGATGTCGGCGGCGCGCTCGCGGTCGAGCGCCCGCAAGTGTTCGGCGGCGGCGTCGGGGTCGAGTTCCGGCACCGTTTCGGCGGCGGTCTCGTCGTCGAGCGCGGCCAACACCTCCTGCCCTTGCCCGAAGGTGAGCGCGCCCATGATCCGCGCGATCTCGACCGGGTGCAGCTTGGCAACGCCGTCGTGCGGGACGCGCAGGCGGACCATCGGCACGTCGGTGGCGAACGATTCCACATCGGTCCAGTTGATGAGTTCGCGCCCCGCGATCCGCCCGGTGAGGCGCGCGGGGCCGATCCGGCGGATGAGGCCGCGCACGCTCACGTCCACCCCCACGAGTCGGTAATCGGCCTCGACCGGGGAGAGCTGGAGATCGCTCGCGCGGACGACGCGCCGCCCGTCCACGTCGATCAGCTGCTTATCGAGGATGTCGCGGCGCAGCAACGCTTCGCCGTCGCGCCGCACGAACGGTTGCAGATCGAGGGTGAAGGTGTCGAGGCGCGCGCCCGCGATCGAGAGGGCGGCGACGCGCGCCCATTCCACGAAGAAGCGCCGCCGCCCCTCGCGCGCGACGAGGCCGCTGACCGCCGGGTGCGGCCCGATGCCGAAGCGTACGACGAGATCCTGGATGTGCGCGATCCGCTCGCCCTGGGCATCCAGGATCGGCTTGTCGAGAACCTGGGAGAGGTAGAGTCCCGTGGTGGTCGGTGTGACGTGCATATGGCCCCCGGTCGGCGTTGTCGGTGCCCGCGTCGGCGGTGCGCTCGGGCCATTGTAGCCGCGCGGGGGCGGAAAGGGCGAGAAGATGGCCCCCTTCGGCCCGCGCCGGCAGCCTCGTCGCCCATCGACCGTCGGACCCTGCGCCGGTATGGCACCCGTGTCCGCTTTGGCGCGACGGTTATTCCGGGGCGGGCGACGGGCGCAGGCCGACGAGTTTGTCGGGGTTCGCAAGGAGGTAGATCGTCCGTATCGCGCCATCCGCCACGTCGAGTGCGATCACCGTCACCGTCGTCGCGCCGATGCTCGCCACGATGCCGGGGCTGCCGTTCACCGACGCGAGGGCCACGCGCAGGTCGGATAGTGCGGGGGGTGCGGCGACGCCGAGCGATGCCAGGAAGCGCGCCGTGCGCGCCGGGGTCGCGATCGTGGCGAGGAAGCGGGCCACCCGATCCGCCCCCCGGATCGGGCGCGTCGGCGCGAGCGCCTTGCCCCCGCCGTCGGCGACCAGCGCCACATCGGGCGCGAGGACCGCGAGCAGCGCGGACACCTCGCCGCTGACACAGGCCGCGAGGAAGCGTTCGGTGAGGCGGCGATGCGCCGCTCGATCGGTGTCGAAGCGCGGGCGGCGCTCATCCACATGCACGCGCGCGCGCCGCGCCAGTTGGCGAACCGCCGCCTCGTCCCGCCCGAGGATCGCGGCGATCTCGGCGTGCGGGAAGCCGAACGCCTCGCGCAAGACGAAGACCGCTCGCTCCAGGGGCGAGAGGGTCTCCAGCACCACCAGCAGCGCCAGCGCGATCGACTCGGCACGCTCGACATCCTCCGCCGCATCGGGCGCGGTGAGGAGCGGCTCCGGGAGCCAGTTGCCGACATACGTCTCGCGGCGTGCGCGCAGCCGACGGAGGCGGTCGAGCGCGAGCCGGGTGGTGATGGTGACGAGGTAGGCGCGCGGGTCGGCGACCTCCGCAGTGCGCACGCCGCTCCAGCGTAGCCAGGCCTCCTGCACCACATCCTCGGCGTCGGTCAGCTGGCCGAGGATGCGATAGGCGATGGCGATCAGGAACTGCCGGTGCGCGGCGAAGGCGCGCGCCGGGGCATTCGCTTCATCGGTCGCGGCGTGCTCGTCCATGCGGCCCTCCCGGTTGTCGGTCGCGGTGCCCCCTGCCATGAGACGCCGCAACGGCGGATCGTGTGACATCGGGCAATGACGCCGCAACGAATAGCGCATCACCGGCTCGGGAGGGTTCCCCGACGCCGGGCGATGTCACACGAAGCGTACCCCGGTGCGTCCTGGGAGCGTAGGGGTCGTTGACCCCGCCGATGAAAGGAGCGCCGGTGATGGTTCAACCCGAACGCGGTGACACAATGACGACGGTGGCGGTGGTTGGCGGCGGCCTGGCCGGGCTGACCGCCGCCTGTTATCTCGCGCGCGGCGGCGCGACGGTGACCCTCCTCGAGCGCGCGGCCACGCTCGGCGGGCGCGCGGCGACCGAGGACCACGAGGGTTTCCGCTTCGATCGCGGTATCCACGCCCTCTACACCGGCGGCGCGGCCACGGCTGTCCTGCACGATCTGGGCGTGTCCTACGGTCATGGCAGCCCGCCAGGACTCTTCGCGCTCCGGCGCGGCGCACTGACGCCATTCCCGACCGGCGTGCGGACCCTGCTC
>JAABUM010003500.1_pt1 | contig 19130 bp, 21 predicted proteins | sample 5559161 | NCBI WGS metagenome assembly JAABUM01 (sample SAMN10711868, study PRJNA513369) | rock metagenome | isolation source: Antarctica rocks | place: Antarctica: Victoria Land, Siegfried Peak nord | reverse complement strand
CAATCTGGCGCCGATTGCGTTTTTCGATGCTGAGCGGCTCGATGCGCTTTCGTCCCTTGAAAGTGGCGAGAATTTGCTGGGCGCCACGATGCGGCGACTTTTGGGTTTAGACGTGGTGGAACGCTTGCGCGAAGACCTCGACATCTACACCTTCCGCGAAGGCGGGCGCGAGTTGGAGCCACTTCGTCAGGTCGTCTTCGAGCGCCAACAAGAACTGGCCCGCGCCAAAGCCGATTTGGAAGGCGCGCAAAGAGAAGTCACCCTTCGGGGCGAGCGGTTGCGAGACATCGCCGCCCGCCTGAGCGATTACGAAGCGCAGTTGAGTTCTTCGGGCGGCACCTACGCGCAGAGGCGGCCTCATCTCATCGAGCGCCGCGAAACCATCAGCCAACGAATCGCGGGCCTCGAACGCGAGTTGCACGAGATGTGCGAAGAGCTTTTGCCTTTCGCTCTGGCCCCGGCGCTGTGTCGTCAGTTGGAGACGCGACTCTCTTTTGAAGCGCAAAACGCCCAAAACCGCTTGCTTCATGGGTTCTGGCAAACGCAGATGACGAGCATCGAAGTCCTTTTGCGCGACGAGCCGGAATCTTCTTTGGGCGACAAACTCCGAGCGACGCTGCAAGCCAGCGAACCAAAAGCCAGCGCCGCGCCGCCCGTTCATCCGATTTCAGATTTAGAGCGCGACAAGCTGCGCGGATGGCTGTCGCAAGTCGCGGAGGATGTGCCTCGCAGCGCCAGATCGCTTACTCAAGAACTCCGCACGCTGCGTTTGGAACAGAAGGAAGTCGAAAACGATTTGCAGCGCGCGCCTGAAGACGACGCCCTGGCTCCCATTCACGCGGCCATCGCTGCCTTAGAAGAAGAGCGGCTCGGCGTGGCGCAGTCTCACGACGCCCTGACTGCGATGCTGGGCACGCTTGGCTTCGCGTGCGCCGAACGTCAACGGGTTTACGACCGGGCGGTCGAAGAGTTTTTGGCGGCGCAGAAAACGCGGCAAAAATTGGCCCTCGCCGAACGCTCCAAAACCGTGCTGCGCGTTTACAAAGACGCCCTCACGCGCAACCAATTGGCGCGCTTGGAAACCCTCGTCACCGAAAACTTCAACCGCCTGTGCCAGAAAGAACGGCTGTTGCAAAGCGTTTCCATTGATCCCGAATCTTTCGCGCTACGCGCCCAAGACGCGGCTGGACGAACTTTGGGCTTGTCGGATTTTTCGGCGGGCGAACGCCAACTGTATTCGCTCGCGTTGTTGTGGGCGCTACGCCAAATCAGCGGGCGCGAGTTGCCGCTTCTCATCGACACACCGCTGGGTCGTCTCGATGAAGGCCACCGCGACCGCTTGCTCGACGTGTTCTTTCCCGATGTTGCACGCCAGGTGCTGCTCTTCACCACGACCGCCGAAGTAGATGCGAACATCTTGCGCCACCTCGAACCGCGCCTGGCGCGCCACTACGCTTTGCAATTCAACTCCGCTCTCGAAGAAACCGAACCTGTCTCGGTGCCAGTTCCCCCAACTCAGCGCCCCGTTGTGCTGAACGGACGGGCGCTGTCGGGAATTATCGAACTTCAAGCCGGAGGAACAAGATGAGTCTGAACCGCATCATCGTTTCAAGCGAAGTCGATCAGCGCCTACGCACCCTCAAATCAAACACGGGTTTAACACCCAATTTGTCGTGCCGCTTAGGATTTGTGCTGTCTTTGGCCGAGCCGGGCATTCCCGATCCCTCGCTTTATGGCGAAGGCACAGGCCGAGAATTCAATCGTTACACCTTGACTGGCCCGTGGGATGACCTCTTCTTCGCCCTGCTCCGCGAACGGATGGTGGCCGATGGCTTCGACCTCGACAAAAATCTCGAAGCGCAGTTCAAAGCCCACCTCGCGCGCGGCGTGGTGCTGCTCTATCAGCGACTTAAAAGCGTGGATAATCTGGAGACTCTATTGGAAGAAGCGCAAAAGAAAGCCGTTCTGAGAACAAGCATCAAGTATTGAATTGATTGTCTTCACTACAACCTCAGAAAACAGAACAAGTGTAATTCAACAAAAAGTCCTCTGTCATGTGTATATAACAGAGGACTTTTTGTTGGCTGTTTAATTACATTCTTGTGTTTTCTACAGTTCGTCCACCTTGCGGCAATTGATGTTCAGACGCATTCCTGGCATCTCGACTACCTCTCCCATTAGGACGAACTGCGACCCGGTGGCGCGACCGGACACGCGCAAATTGAACGAGTTCACCGGCCCGAAAACCGAACTGGGGGTGCCGCTGTGGTTAGCGACCGAGATTTGACCGCTCACTTCGTCCCCACTTTGTTGAAGCACGCCTTTGTAAAAGTAGTCGGCGTCGCCGCCATACACCTTGCCGTCGGGCGTGAACACGACAACACCGCGTCCAAAATTCCCCATGTTAGCGGTGAACTGCACCGCGAAAAGTCCTTCAATCATAAGTTCTCCTTCGTCCGCAAAATGTCGAAAGCAGGATGAAAAGCCGAAGTCTGGCTTTTCATCCTGCCTCAACGCTTTAACGAAACCGTCGTTTAAGATCATCGAGCGCGCGATCTACTTTGTCGAGTCCACGCTTGAGGTCGTCGGCCTTGACCTGGGTTTGCGTTCCACAATGAGAACAGGTCAAAAGCGGATTGCGTTTAAGAATCGCAATCGTTTGAGGCATTTTGTGACCGCATTTTTGGCACGGCACATCCATTTTCTGATCGTCAAAAGTTCCCATTTGAAGCTCCTCGATTCGTGGGAGAAATCGCGCTTGGACGTGATTTCCCCCACGAATCCTGCTTTTGCTCAGGGGCACAAGGGCAACGACAACAAGTTGTCCGGCGATTCGCCGTCGTTGGCCGTCTTGAGGTATTTGCGACCGTTGCGGCTGGCCACTATCACGTTCGCTTCGTAGCCACCTCGCAACACGAAAAAAGTCCGGTTGCCCGTTTCGATGTCGCTGATTGCCGTTTCTTGAGTGAGTGCCCAACGGCTGTTGTCGGCGTTTTTGCCCCCGACATGGGTGATCCGCTCGTGGGGATTAGTTTTGTCTTGCTTGGTGATGCAAAGGATTTGAAGGCGCTGGGCCATAAAGTAACTCCCTTTCTTTGGATTAACTTCAGCACGGTTTCACTGAAACTTTCTGAAGCCGTTCTAATTATACGCCGTGTCCGCCGCTTTGCGAACACTTTTTGCAAAAATTTCCTTAGAAATTTTTCTGCCCCGATTTTTAGAAAAGCGAGAGTTGGTCGGCGTGCTTAGTCGCTTCGAGATCGTCGCATCGAATACGCGCTGCCTCTCTTGAAACCAGAAACTTTTTCGCCAACTGCTCAACGACCCGTTCGATGCGCGCCTCTTGGGACAATTGCGGCGCGTTTTGACGAAGATCGTTGAATAATTCGCTCGCAGCACACAGCGTGCGGTTCGCAGGCATAAGCAAAGCCGCGCCGCCTCGGTTGGCCTGAAACTCCATGCGCTGGCGAGCCTGTGGTTCGTTGATCAGACACCCGCTGTTCCATCCATAGCGCGCCTCGAAATCTCGCATTTCCGCGGCGAAATCGTCGGTCACAAATCGTTTGTCCTGTTTCTTATAACAGCGGTGGATTTGAGATAGTGGCTCTCCCCAAAAACCATCTTGAGCGCCTTGCGCGAGATAAAGAGGCCCATGCAGAATCACATGGGCGCATTCATGAGCAACCGTCATACGCCATCTTCCGATTTGCCAAGCCGCTTGTGCGTTCTCCATCTCGCGGGTGAGGCCAGCGTTGATGCTAACGCAGGTTTTCTTGCCTCGTCGAAAAGCGACTTCACCCATCACATCGTCGGGTAAATTCGCATCTTTATCCAACCCGGATTTCAAGTGCTTTTCCAAAAATCTTTCGATGTCGAAAATCTCGTTCTGTGACGAGGGCCAGAAACCGGACTTCTCAATTTCATCTTCCATTAGGAGATCTATTTTCGAGAAGGGAATGAATGTCACATCAGGCATGAAAGGTCTATGGCTCCAAGCAGGCCATAAGACTACCAGAAAAAGGCATCAAAAACCTCACTCCTCCTTGTCTTTTTGTTTAGTTGGAACACCTTCGCTCAACACCCTCAATTCGGCAGCACTCAAATTGGCCGCTGAGACACGCCGCATCAGCTTGACGGCTTCGGGTTGGCGGCGCACGTAACGCTCGGTTTGTTCACCAAAACGCCCGGCTAATGCCATCGCATCCTCGAAATCGAGTTCGAGTGCCTTAGTAAGTTTTTGGAGCACATCCTCAGCAGGGATGCGCCTATCATTTTCAATGTCGCTCAAGTAGGACGGCGTGATATCGAGTTGAGTAGCTAACGAGCGCAAAGAGATATCTTTCTCCATGCGCGCGTCGCGTAGCCATTCTCCCAATGATGTTTCGTTCATAATGTGCTTTGACCTTAGTGTGTTCGCCTTGTTCGCCTTGGAGCTAACGTTTTTGCTTTTCGCTTCTCGCCGCCTGATGAGGGATTATCAGTAAGAACGCAGACTTACGACACAAATTTTTATGCACGACATCTATAGCCACAAAGACACGAACCCAATGGGAGAATGCGTCGTGTTGCTGTCTCGCCAAACAGCCAAAACAGTTGGCGGCGCCTTTCTCGATTGGGTCGAGAAAGAATAGGCGCAACGCCGTGCCCAAGGAGACGTTGCCGGCCAAGCTCGGCTGGAACCACTTTACGTCGCCGCCTTTACGCAACCCAACATCCGTTTGGAAGAATTGCAAGGTGAAGACGAGCAGATCTACAACGAATGGCTGGCGCTTCCCAAGCGAGAGGATTTTGGCCGCTCCTTCGAGGTGATCGTTGTAGAAATCGTGTCGCCCGAAGAACTCGCTCTTCGCCGCGTCACTGGAAAACCCTCTCCCATTCGTGAAGGTGAAGTGTTCGGATTCGGCGAAGAGGCGGTTCAACGCGCGCGGGCACTTTGCAAAGAGAGTGGGAAGTTCATGTGGCGCGACGGGCGCAAACCACCTCATTCAAGCTCATAAGGTATCAGGCCTTTTATGCCAGCGCGCCCCGGCGCCACGACCAATCGCTTCGGCCCGCCCTTCAGTTTTCAAGCGGTTCAGCACCACGCGGATCATGTCGCGCGTCACAGTCGGACAAGCACGCTCCAACTCCACCAGGCGAAACACCGGCGGCAAGCGCTCGAAAGCTTCCAAGACCATCTCGGTTTTTGCGCCGCGCGCTGACGATAACGTGCCCACGCGCGCCTCGAACTCGCGGTAAGCTGCGAGCAAAGTGCCCAGCAAATACTCCATCCACGGCTCCAGATCGTGCTGCCCTTCGTGCCATTTTTCCGATGAGCGGCCCAGCGCCTCGTAGTAGGACTCTTTGGTTTGTTCGACGATCTTTTCGAGGCTGATGTAGCGCCCGACCTCAAATCCCGCTTTGTAAAGCAGAAGCGTTGTCAGCAAACGCGCCATGCGCCCGTTGCCATCGAGAAACGGATGGATGCACAGAAAATCCAGCACATAAGCCGACAGCAAAACCAGCGGTTCACTTTGCTCACTGTTCCAAGCGGCGTTGAAGTCGCGGTGCAACTCATCCATCGCCGTTGGTGTGGCCCAGGGAGCCACGGGGCGAAATCGAACGATGCGGCTGCCATCGGGCCGTTGCTCGACAATCTCGTTGTCGGCACCCTTCCACTTGCCGCCGGACGTCGGGCTATAACGATACAGGTCGCCGTGCAGTTGAAGCACAACGCCCGGCGAAAACGGGATGTGTTCGTGGCTCGAATGAATGGTTTGCAGCACGTCGCGGTAGCCCGCGATTTCCTGTTCGGAGCGATTCTGCGGCGTTGTCTTTTGCGCGACCAGTTCTTGAATACGCGCGAAAGAAGCGACCACGCCTTCGATGCGGTTGCTGGATTCTGTGCTTTGAACCACCGCCGCCTGACGAAGCGCTTCCAACACTTGAGGCGTTTGACCCGCATAAAGCGCCTGCCGCCCTTTGAACTCGCCCAACAACCGCACGCTGCGAAGCGTTGTCTGAGAAACCGGCCTGGCCACCTGCCCGCCTTCAAATGAGTTCATCGCCCGCTTCCTCGCGTTGTTACTACCATCATTACCACAATGAGGGAAGTATTACCATCATTCTCTGCGATGCGTTGTTCTGCACTCTTTTAAATTCATGCTCACGCCTTGCTCTTCCTCTTCCATCCCTCACGCGCTACGACTTTGGTCATCGAGGTGCCGCCTCGTTTTCACAGGCTCTATCTCGGTTGAATCCGCAACGAGTAGAGGAGTTCGCCACGCTGTTGAACGATGGGTATCAACTCGATTCGTTTGAGCGTGGCGATTGGCGCGAGTTCTATCACCACACGCCCTTCGACATCGAGCCATTTGCAACGGCCAGGAACTTCGTAGATTTACCATATCCGAGCAAAAGCGATAGTTGAAGCCTCAATCTTCCCCCAGTATTTTTTGCAAACCAACCGGAGAACTCGCATAATTCTTCCTGTGTCCCGCATCAGTTCAGAGGAAGAAGAGCAAAGGATAGTGACTACGCCGAACCCGAAAGCGACCCCGACCACACTTTGGGTGCAGGGCGCCAAAGGCGAGGTCACTCTTTGTCAGTGCTTGCGGTGCGGCAACATCTGGAAGCCGCATCACAACGCGGATGGCACGCCCAAAACGCCGAAAAAGTGCCCAGCGTGTGACTCGCCGTTGTGGAACAAGCCGCGCGCTTATCGTCGCAAGGGCGAGGAAGCGCCGACAGAGACACCCAAGCCGCGCGGCAAGCCGTTCAAAGCGGGCTTCGACGAACGGCGGGTTCGCTCTTCCGAAGAAGGCGACGGCGCGAAGAACGATCCAAAGGAGCAACCCTCTTCCCCATGATTCTGGCTTTGATCAACCAAAAAGGAGGCGTCGGCAAAACAACCGTGACGCTCAACCTCGGCGCGGCGCTCGCCGAAGCAGGCAAGCGTGTCGTGTTGCTCGACCTCGATCCGCAGCGTGATTTATCGGCTTACGCCAAAGGCGTTTCGGGCGTTGTGTTTGAAGAAGCGACGCCCGAAAATCTGCCTGAACTGTTGAAGCGCGAAGCCGATTTTTTCTTGCTCGACTGCCCGCCTGCGCTGGGCGCTCAAAGCGCGGCGGCGCTCAAAGTCGCAGATGTGGCGCTTGTGCCGCTGCAAACCGAGTTTCTGGCGCTACGCGGCCTCAAGCGGATGCAGGACACCATCGAAGCGGCGCGCAGCCCACGACTGGGCAACAATCGGAAGTTGAAGTTGAAGATATTGCTGACGCTCACCGACACGCGCGACCCGGCTTCGGCGGCGATCATTGAAGACGTGCGCGGGCGTTTCCCTGGGGAGACGCTGCAAACCCTCGTGAAACGTTCGCCACTCTTTTCAGGGGCCTCGCTTGCGCGCACTTCGATCTTGTCGCACTCACCGCGCTCGCATGGCGCTGCCGCGTTTCGCGCGCTGGCTCAGGAAATCGTTGACTTGGCTTAAAGCGTTTCCCTGGGGAAACGCTTTAAGCGTTTGCAGACTCGCCCAGCATCGCCCAATCTTCTGCCTGAATTGACCGTTTCCCCGGGGAAACGCTTCGCGTATTCTCTTCTCATGCCCAAACCACTCCCAAATGTGTCGGTCGCGTTGGACGAATTGTTCGCCGCGCCCGATGGCCCTCGCGCTGATGAAGATGCGGTATTGATCGAACTCGACCGCATTGATCCCAACCCTTTTCAGCCGCGCCTTCATTTCGATGAAGCCGAACTGCGCGAACTGGCCGACTCGCTGGAGCAACACGGCCAGTTGCAGGCGTGCCTCGTCCGACCGCACCCCGACGAGGAAGGCCGCTTTCAACTTGTGGCGGGTGAGCGCCGTTTGCGCGCGGCGAAGCTCGCGGGCCTGGAGCGGTTGCGCTGCGTGGTGCGCGACGTGGATGACGAGGGCGCGCTTGTTCTTGCGCTCGAAGAAAATCTGCGTCGCCGCGACAACTCGGTGATGGAGCGGGCGCGTTCGCTCGACCGGTTGCGGGCGTTGCTGAGCGGCGGTGAACAAAGCGTTTCCCCGGGGAAACGGGCAGACGCCGAAGCGTCGTTGAGCGTCATCGGCGAGCGCGTGCGGTTATCGAAGGCGAGCGTTCACCGCTTGTTGGCGCTGTTGGAACTGCCGGAAGATGTGCAAAATCGCTTCGAGAAGCTGGGCTTGAACGAAAAGCACGGGCGGGCGCTGGTGTTGTTGCAAGGCCGCGACGAACAAGGCGCTTTGCTGTCGCGCATCGAAGACGAGGAGCTTTCGGGCAACCACGCGCTCTCTTTGGCCGAGGGCATAGTCAATCCCAAATCTTCGACACTGGAGGAAGGCGCCAAAGACGGTTTCTCGTCCGGCAGCGACGGGACTTCCAACGGTGCCGGAGCGGGGCACAAGGACGCAGGAAGCGACTCGACGCCCAGCGTGGAAAAGCTATTGGCATCTCCTCTTCGGGCGACACAAAAAGCGGTTGAAACGCTGCGCCGCGTGGTTCTGGGTGCGGGCGAGCGGGCGTTGTTGCAGGGCCAGATTCAAGCCTTAAAGGAACTGGTGGAGCAACTGGAAGAAGTCGCCGGGTGAAGCATATTGAGAACAACACCATAGGAAAAGCGGGCGCGTTGGAGATCTCCGGCGCGCCCGCTTTTCGTCTTTGAAGAGCTGGATTTCGAGGTTCTGAAACCATGTATTGACGGAAATTTTAGTCGCCTGAAGCCGATTAATGACGGAATTTTTCGTTGAGCGAAAGCGTGCCGGAGAGTTACCGATTGTTGACGGAAATTTTGGGCAGTTACCGATTATCTACGGAAATTTTCTTGAAGCAAAACTACCGGGATAGAAGAGATTTTTGCTACATAAAGCCGATTATTGACGGAAATTTTGGAGTTGACGATTAACTACGGAAATTTTGGCCGGAGTTACCGATTATTGACGGAAATAATTACCGATTATTGACGGAAATTTTTGGGGAGTTACCGATTATTGACGGAAATGAAACCGATTATTGACGGAAATTTTGTTCTTCAGTGAAGTCGCTGTGTGGCTTTATAAAGCCACAAAACGATATTTCACGCGGTTCGATGAAACCGGGTAACAGTAGGTAACATTGTTATTTAACAACAACAACAACATTGTTAACAACCCGCGCGTGCGCGCGAAGGTGACTTTGCGGGCTACGCCCGTGTTGTTGTTGTCTTTAAATTTTGAGAAAATGCAAGCCGCTTTCGCGGCAAAAATGCAGAATCTCGAACGGTTCGGTTCAAGCCTTCAAATCGTCTTTGGCGAATCGCTCAAACTCGCAGCCAGTTCACACGCCATGACCAAAGCTCTTCAAAACGTCGATCCCGGCGACATCAACGGCTCTTCGCTTCAAGTCGAAAGGCGCGGCCCGAAAAAAGGCGCGCGGCGCCGCGAAATGATCCGGCTGGGCAAAGACGAGATGAATCTGGTCGAGCATCCCTTTGGCGTGTTGTGGCCCAAGGAAACCGAGAACTCGGTGATGTTCTACCACTGGGACGCGACGCACCCGATCACGGGCAAGGTGTTGCCAGCGTCGTGGATGGTGTCGGGCCACGCCGATCACGGTTTGCCCAACGCTTCGGACGAGCGGATTTATCTGGTGCTGATGGAGCTAACGCGCGAAGCGGGATTCACGTCGCCGACGGTGCATTTTTCGCGGCACGACTTGATCAAGCGGCTCGGCTGGCCGGACACGTCGCAGTCCTACGACATGATCGAGCGCGGGTTCGAGCGGTTGCAGGGCGTGACCATCAACGCCAAGAACGCCTTTTGGAACCACCGCGAGAAGACCTATGTGAACGCGGGCTTCAACGTGCTGGATCATTTCGTCATCAACGCCGAACGGCCCGGCCCGAAGTCGGTCGGACGAAGTGGGAAACCGGTGTCGTTCTTTTGCTGGAGCGACTTCTTGTTCCACTCCTTCGAGAACGGCTACATCCGCTCGCTCGACCTGGATTTCGCTCTGTCGTTGCAAAGCGACATCGCGTTGCGCTTGTATCGCTACCTCGACAAAAAAGCCTATGACGGGCGCCCATCGTTCGAGGTGGACATCTTCAACCTGTGCATCGGACACCTGGGCATGAAGCCTAACCTGTTTCCCTCGAAACTCAAAGAACGGCTCAAACCGGCGCACGATGAATTAATCGCGCGCGGCTTTTTGCACGAGGTTGAATACGAGAAGACGCGCACGCCCGAACGCAAATCGCTCAAGGTGCGCTACCACTTCAGTGCCCGCATCCTGGCGCCCGTCGAAGAAGCGGCACTGATGCCGGTTCAAGGTGAGTTGGAACTGTTTGGCCCAGTGACCGATTCAACAAGCGCAGGAGAAACAACTTCTTCCTCAGAAACATCTTCTTCCTCTGCGTCCGAAGAATGGAGCGACGAGCAACGCGAACTGCTGGCGCGCATGGAAGGAGTCAAGGTTTCGTCTCCCATCGCGCACGAGCTACTGCGAAACAACGCGCCAAGTGCGTTGCGCCATCAACTCGACTGTTTGGCCGACCGCAAACCGCGTTCAAAAGCCGCGACGTTCGTCAAATCGGTGCGCGAGTTGTGGGCGTTGCCCGATGAATACGTCAAGCGATTGGAAGCCCAAGAAGCCGAGCTAAATCGCCGGGTGGAGTTCGACCTGCAAGAAGCCGAGAAAGCGCGCCAGAAGGCCGCAGAACGCGCTCAGGAGGCACAGTCTGAGGAAGAGGCCGTTCGATTGGACGCGATGTGGGACAAGTTGGATGAAATCACGCGCGCGCGCATTGACGCGCAGGTGATGGGAAAGCTGGGCATCCTGGGCCGAACCGGGCGCGGAGACGCGGCCAAGATCGCCTTTCGCCGGGCGGCTTTGCGCGAATTGCTGCAAGCGGCAACGGCCACTTCGGACGCTTCTTGAAATGGTTGAGTAGACGCTAAAAAAGCGTCCTTACTCAAATATGGATAACTCAAAAAGGGAGTGTAGGCTCCTCCCCGCATGACCTGAAGGTGATGCAAGGAGGAGCCATCAGTAATCTCCAGAATTCAGAACGACACGTTGTATTTCAACGGTTTTTGCGCCAAATCCGTATCAACGCAGGTCTAACTCAAGGTATTTTGGCGATACGTCTGGGACAAGCACAACTCGTTATTTCGCGCTCTGAACTGGGACTACGCAAGGTGGACATCATCGAATTGCGTGATTACCTGCGGGCGATGAACGTGCCGTTCCTCGAATGGATGGCTGAACTGGACGCGAAGTTAATGCCCCTGGAAACCGATGACATCGCCGCCGATGCTGTGCGCTTACCTCCTCTCGGCCCGCCTCAGCCCGACCGGGAACGCGGCAGGCGTTTCCCGAAGAAGTAACTGATTCCTCTCCTGCTTTGTTATTTACATCTCAAACCCTGATGTCGCACATCAAAGAGCCACCCCATCTGTGTAGCTTCCTCAGCTTCTTTATCTGCTTCAACTTCTGCGAGTCTTTTTTGGCTTCTTCCGGTCGCTTGGAAGCGCCGCGCGTTGAGATTTGCGGCGCCTGTTGGAGAGGCTTGTGAGCCACGATCCACACCTCAGCCAGATCCTCCTGTCTCTTCGGTTTCTGCTTTCAAGCCTCGATCAACTTTCGCATCATGTGCGACATCTTGAGCAGACGTTGCTCCTAAACGGAGTGGCTTTGACGACGGCGAAAGAAGAACAACCCGAAACTGGAGTGGACTCACCTCTTCCTGAAAATGCCGAAACGCCTGATGATCCAGGCGTAGAGCTACCCTGCCGCGCGTGCGGCGTTTCAATCAGGCGAACGGCTTCTGGTCAGTTGCTCGACTTCGATGGCGGCGACCACGCGCAAACGTGTTCGCTAAGTCGCGTTTGCGGCAGCCACTTGGACGAGCCAAAAGCCACGCGAACCCGACGCATCGCCGAAGATCAACCAAGGGAAGCAGGCGCTGAACCTTTGGCGGCTCGCAAGAACTCTTCGACTTCTGCCGCGCGAAAGCGCATGGAGCGCCCGATGGAGTAGAAGGGCAACTGCCCGCGCTTGGCCATGCGATAGATGGTCATTTCGGTCACGCGCAGCATCTGGGCGAGTTCTTGCGCGGTGTAGAACTCGCGCGGTGGGGATTGCAAAAGAGAAGTCATAGCGTGTTCCTGTGAGTCAAGTAAAAGCCGTTCATCCTTCTTCAACGCCCTTACGAGCCATTCTCGATGGGGCCAAAGTAACCCAAAATCCGGTTGGGATTGCGAACGCAGATCTGAACGTGATCGGCTTCGCGCATTCCGGCGCCGGGATAAAGTTCGTCGCCTTCCCAGAAGAGGCCGCGCACGCTGTCATAGGCGGGCAAACCTTCGGCTTCGCGTAACTCATGCAGGAGGTTGAACACCAGGCAATCCAACCGGCGAGCGCGCAGTCCGCTTCCGTTGGAAGGCAAGGTCTGTCCGTTGAGTTCGGAGGTGCGGCGTAAGACGTTGTAAGCGCGTTTGACTTGCAAGAGCGCCCCAGCATCGGCCAAGTTGAGCGTGCGACTGGGGTTGATAACAGCGCCCACAACGAACGGGTTTTGGATCGTGCCGCGCGAGTTTTTGCCGCCCTGCGCCCGTTCTTCGGCGAACTGAAGCGCACGGAGCGGGTTCAACTCCCAGAAGTAGATGCCCGTGCCGAGCCAGTCGTAGTCATTGACGCTGGGCAGGAGATGCTTCTGCTCTTGGTTCTGGTTAATCAGAGCCTCGCCCACTGACCGGTCGCACCCGTGAAAACAGATCGCAGATCCCGGCAACACCTCATAGTTCGTCCAGTTGGGCAGGCCTTCCAGAAAAGAAGCTATCACGAAGCGCCGCCGTCTCCGTTGGGGCCGACGCCATTAGGCGCCACGCCATTGCGAACGCCTTCTTCCTCTTTTTCTTGATCTTCCATCATCTCGAAGTAGCCGATGCGCTCCAACAGGCGCCGCCCGACTTCGGGATCGCGCTCGACCTCTTCCATGAGCTTGTCGGTGTAAGAAAAAAGCCGTTCCAACTCTTCCCGCTCTCCCGGTCTCAAATAAACGTTGTTCAAGTCGCGTGTCATCGTTTGCTCCTTTTTCGTTGCTTCAAGTTTACCCTCGCAAATCACGTTCTCTTCTCATAACCCCAGGATAGCTTCATCTATCTCTTCTTCTCGAAAAGAAAGATAGCTCACCGTTGAGTTGATGTTCTTGTGCCCCAGCGCTCTTTGCGTTTTGATCAGGTCGTGTCCCAAACGGTCGTAAATCTTGTCGGCGAAGGTCTTTCGCATCGAATGTGTGCCGAGCTTCCCCGACAACCCCGCGTTGTCGCACGCGCGTGACAAGAGACGATACGCCTGCACGCGCGAGATCGCGGCATTTGGCCCAGTGCGCGACTGGAAGACGAAGCACTCCGGCGTCATGTAGCCGAGCTCGTAAAGCTGCACCATCCACATCGCCAACGCCTCGCGCGCTTCGGGATGAATGAGAACCGTGCGGCCTTCCACCTTCTTCTTCATGTTCTTGCGGGCGACGGACACGCGCTCGGCGATGCCTGATCGCGTCACGAGGTCGCAGCGCCGCAGCGAGAGCAGTTCCGAGATGCGAAAGCCAGACCGCACGCCCAGAAGGAAGAGCGCGCGGTCGCGCAGAGCGTAGGGGCCGACAAGATGTTCAAGAACAAGAGCGACCTCGGCATCGGAAAAAGGGCGGCAGCCTTTCATGGTGAGAAACCCAAGATCAGGAAGATTTTTTTGCTCTTCTGCCTGACTTGGATTTTGCAAAACGTTACCTTGAGTGTGCTTCGGTCGCCTCCGGTTCGCTTGAGTTCTCTTTCAGGTTACAGGGGTTAACTTTTGTCACATCTGAGCGTGTGAGTAACAATTGCTCTAAAGGTTACCTTCGTTTCGAAGTGTGACATCCCTGAGAAGCGCCGCTGCGTTACAAGTTGGGATGTTCCAGTGACTTTTCATAATCCGCGATTTGCTGTTGAAGGTCCCCGATCAAAAACGCGATGCCGTTCAGGTGGCCGCGCTTGACGACTTCGGGCAGATCAATGAGCGGCCAGATAACGATGCGTGTCCTTGACTTGCGATTTCGCCTTGTTGATGACTTTGGAGCGAAACCACTTTTCTTCCGCTTCGGCTGTGGTCGTTTCCACCGTGCGCTGCTTCAACTGGAAAGACAACAACAGGCTGTCCAGCCATACGAGGTGGTCGGTCAACTCTAATTCGCTTCCTGTGGCGGGCTTGAACTTAGTCTGCGAAAACGAGAACTCCCAGAAAAAGAGGTTCTGGTTGAAAAGGGCAACACGCGGTTCGAGGTCTTCTTGGCTCATCTTCAGTTCACTTTTGCTTCACGGAGAAGTTTACACTGAGTTATCACTCTTTTTTGTGAAGCAAGAAGAAACTCCTCATGTCCAACGAACAACACCCCCTTATGCAAGGCGAAGCCAAGCGACTTGTCGCTGCTTTGGGCACAGACAAGTGGTTGACCTTTCCAGAGTCGAACTACTCGGAAGAAGGCTCGAAGACGCTTTTTTGTGCGCTCATTCCCCTCAAAGACATCGAGGCGGCTCGTCAACGGGTTACTTGGGAATTCTCCATTGGCCATGGGATGCCGGGATGTAGCACCTCCTATAATCAGAGCCAAGAGCGCACCGTTTACCTTCGCTTTGGAGATGACGATGGCATTGAGCCGCTGTTAATCCGCCGCGATTTTCACGGCATGAAGCCGAACACCACCGAAATCAGCGAAGAGTTTCGCCTGTTTCACAACCTTTACTTCGACCGTAAGAACAACAAATATATCAAGTTCGATGACCGGGGCGGTGAAGAGGATTCGATTGTTTTTGAAGGCGAAACTATCAAGATTCGCCTCAAGCACATCCGCCAGTTCCTCGCCATCAAGGAGATGTTTCTGGCTGTTTACTTCGACATCACCTACTGGGCAAAGGAATCTTTGGGTGCTTTAGGTTTGAGTGAAGGGGAAGAGCAATTGCGTGAAGGGGATTTGGTCTACGATTTTGTCGTCCGCGACATGGCAGGTTACGGCGGTCGTCCAGCGCTGTCGCGTTTGTTGGGCAAGAAGATCATTTATGGCGTCGAAAAATCTAAGAGCGGGTTCTGGCCTTACAACGACAACGCCAAGGAAGAATACGAGAAGTTCATCATCGGCGTGAACGAAGACGAAGAGCCGATTCTTCACGAGTGCAACCCGGATAACCTGGCTAACTTTTTCGGCGCCAACCCGGACGCACCTCCTTACTTGACGCCCGTCTTTTTCCGGCGCGATGTGTTGGGGAAATATTACGCCGATCCGAGCAAATACCAAGTTCAAGACAACATTTTGTTCTGCGCTTCGCTGTGGAGTTTGCGAATGGACAACAATCATCCGAAGCACATCATCGTTTACCTGGGTGACTTGGGCCGCGATCTTTCGCACCAAGAGCAGATTTACTGGAAGAGCTTCAACATCCCGCCCGATGGTGGAATCAGCGAGGTCGAATTTAAGCGGTCTTTTCTGGCCGAGTTCGCCGACCCGCAGCAGGCGGATTTACGCTTCAAAGCGGCTTACCGCCACTTTTGCGAACGCTGGCAGGAAGAACAGGGATGGCCGCTTTTCAAACCGTTGAACGAAGACGATGGACACGCTTTGGCCGCTCTGCGCGTGCCGCTCACCAAGGATTTTTCCGAATTCGACGCGCAACTGCTCTACCTGACGAAGTTGCTGGTGGATTCCCTCAACGATGCAGAAATCCAGAAGCGGGTGACAGATTTGGAGCCGGGAGCGCGCAGCATCGCCAAATTCGAGGCGTTCTTGAAGCAATCGAATGTGTCCGGCTACGAGTCGCACATCAAGTTCTTGAAGAACTTGTATCAACTCCGATCAATTGGAGCGGGACACCGGAAAGGCAGCGACTACAGGAAAAAGGCTGCTGCTTTTGGAATCGAAGAAAAAGAACTACCGGAGGTGTTCAGCGACTTTCTTAATAACGCGACGATGATGCTTGGTTTTTTGGAGGAGAATCTGTTGATGCCTGAGCCAAGGGAGTAAGGCTAATTACTTCTGGGAGTTGCGAGTGACATAACGCCCAACGATGTTGGCACAATAGAAAGAGTTGAATCCGACCGAGCTTCGTAGACGACGATCATGGAGAAAAAAGGCCCTTTTCCTCTCGACCACAATCCGGCGGCGCCTGCGTCTGCTGAACCCCTTTTACCGCCTCCGCTCCCGGAACGTCCCGTGCGCCTTCGCGCCGGGCGTCCGCACTTTTACACGGCGCACGAACTCGCGCTCATCTTGCGGGTAACGGAGAACACGATCTACCGCCTGGCGCGGCGCGGCGAGTTGCCGTCGTTTTCCATTGGTCGCTCGATTCGCTTTCGCACGCAGGATGTCGAGGCGTTCTTGAAGCGGGCGCGCAACTTCGGCGAGTAGGCCTCAGGCCAAAGTCAACGGTTTGGCTTTGCGCAGAGGACGCGCGCGACGTTTTGGCGGCTGGCGCTTTGGCGGCGTTTCTTCGGTCAGTTCGACGCGGATCTCGACTTTACCGCCCAGGGCTTCCAAGACGCGCTGTGCCTTTTCGGGCGACACGTTCCAGTATTCGTTGTGTTCGTCGCGCGAGACCTGCGCTTCGCTCACGCCCAAACGCAGCGCCAACTCCTTCTGACTCAGGCCGCGCGCCAGGCGCAGTGCCACGAGTTGCTGGCCCAGCGACACGAACGCAAGCGCCGGTCGGATCTCGCCGCGCAGTGTCGCTTCGTAAGAAGCGATCTGCTCTTCAAGGTCATCGACAAATGAGCGCATCGGGTCGAGGGCGCGTTCGGCCTGATCGGGCGTGGCGCCCATTTCTAAAAAGGCGTCTCGCTGCGCCGCGAGGGTGTTGCGCCCACGTTCCAGCAGGTCGCGCGTGTGGTGAAGGTCTTCTTTCGAGCGCAAAATCATCAGGGTCTCCTTTATTCTTAACCAGGCAACAGTTGAATGATGCCTTTGGGCCGAAAGCCGCGCGACAGGCGAAACGCCGCCGGGAACTCCAGCGCCCGCCCATAGTGGTCGCTCAGGCCGGGGTAGTGCGGATAAAGCTCAACGCGAAAGCGATGCCACAAAGGAAGTTTTCGCACAGGACTGTCTTCGCTGGGTTGCTTCGCCGCGATGCTCCACGTCCACATCTTGTCGGCGTCCTCGAACTTGCTGGCCGCAATCAAATCGCGTTCGAGTTCGCCCAGCCAGACTTTGGCTGGATGGCACTCGAAGTAGCCGTCGATGTCACCGGGATGCGCCTTGTTTTCAACGAACGAGCCGTCGATCCACAACACCTCCACGCCGATTTTCCACAACGGCGCAGCCAGGGTTTCGAGGTTGTCCACTAACTGCGCCCGCCACGCGCCGTCCCAATTCGCCACACACGCCTCGCCACCGGGCGCACTACTTCCGCGCACCAGAAACGAGTCGCGCAGTTGCGGCAACGTGAGCAGATAATCGCCCTGGGGCAACAGGCCGCGCTCATCGAACGAAAGCAACATCAAACGACATTAAGGTTAACACAAGAGTTAAGAACGAAACAGGGAGGATGGCCAGCTTACCGCTTCTGGCTTAACCGGGGTCGAAGCGTTTCGCGTTGGGGTGGCTGTTTTTGCGACTCACAACACCGTTTTCGTGGCGCAGTTCGTGGTTTTGCGCCACAAAAACCGCTGTTCGTGGCGCATTTCCGGTTTGCGCGCCGCCAAATGGCGCGTTTTCTCTGGCAGATCATCTTCCTCCTGTTCTTCTTTAGCAATTCAATGGGGGTTCTTGGTCGCGCTTTGCCTCCTGTTTTTGATGTGAATCGAAGGTTGGCACAACCGGTAGGCGCATCGCGCTTTCGCCTCATTGGTGACTTGCGCGACATCAGGGACACCCTTCATCTGGGAGACAACCTTGTCGGGGCGCGGGCGACATAATCTTTTGCGCCAGGAGAATCGCGTTGTTGCTTTCCCGGCGCGCGGGCAACATCTTCCACTTCAACAGCCTGCGTTAAGAGGAACCCCCTTATGATGGCTTTGACTCACGTCGCTGTCGGCACTCTGGGTTATGCCGGGCTTGCGACGTTGTTTGGCGGTGACGTTTCGGGGGCGGCTCTGGGCGCTGCGGCTTTGGGTTCGCTTTTACCGGACGTGGACACGCCATCGAGCCGCGCGGGATTTTGTGTTTATCCGCTCGCGTTGTGGTTAGAGCGGAAGTTCGGGCATCGCACCGTCACGCATTCGATCACAGGCATCGGTGTCTGTGCCCTGATCTTCTCGCCGATCCTGTTCTTTGTCCATCTCCATGTGTTGTTCATCGCCCTGGTGTGCGGCTTTTGCTTTCATCTGGCGGGCGACGCTTGCACCAAAGCGGGCATTCCGCTGATGTGGCCTCGCCGCGAGCGGTGGGTCTTTCCGGGCGATGCGAAGTTCCGCCTCAAGACGGGAAGCCTGGCCGAGTGGGTTGTGCTGGGTGTGGTGCTGGCCATTTCTGCCCTGACGCTGCCCGTCGCGCGGATGGGGCCGCGCCGGTGGCTTCACGTCGTGCGCGGCGACCTTGGCTCAGCCGTGCGCGATCAACAGGACTTCGCCGGGCGCTTTGCGACTGAGGCCGATGTCGAAGGCTATGATGTGCTGACTCACAAGCTCGTGAGGGGGCGCTTTCCCGTCGCGGGATTGCAGGGTGACGATGGTTTGCTGGTCGAGCGCGAGGGCGTGTTGTGGATGGTGTCGAAAAGCGCGACTTCCGCCGATCCGTTTCGCATCGAGCCGCGCAAGGTGCGCGTTTACGCCGTGCGGCCCTTGCACACCAAGCAGGTGACTGTTCAAGCGTCGAACATCACCCTCGAATGCGTCGCCATGCGTTCGCTCGACGGCACAAGTGAACTTCCGCCCCTATCGAGGACGGCCTTGGCCGATCAATTCTCGGTCGAGGACATTCGCTTTTCGGGCGTGGCCCACTGCTTCCCCTTTGGCAAAGGGCAGAACGCGCCCCACGATCTGCCCCAAGGCCCCGGCATCAAGAACATCGAGTTCGCGGGCAGCGACACCCTCACGCTTCGCAATGCCACGCTTTCTCAGATGCAGCATTGCGGCCCGGTCGCTGTGCGCTCCGCGTCGTTTGCCCTCACGCTGCCGCGCACCCTGCGCCCGCCGCGTTTGATTTGTCCG
>JAABUM010003499.1_pt1 | contig 19132 bp, 20 predicted proteins | sample 5559161 | NCBI WGS metagenome assembly JAABUM01 (sample SAMN10711868, study PRJNA513369) | rock metagenome | isolation source: Antarctica rocks | place: Antarctica: Victoria Land, Siegfried Peak nord | reverse complement strand
ATCCGCTCTGGGCGCTGGAAGTGCTGCGCTACTGGCAGCACCGCAACCTGGTGGCCTACCACGCCCATCGCAAGCGCCGCCTCGCGCGACGCCACGGGTACCATGAACTCTCGCTGTAGTACTAAGTGCTCCAGTTCATGAATTCCTGTGGGGTGAGGTGGCGCATAGCGGGGCAGCGGCGGTGTGTGGCAGGGGCGACGGAGCGGCGGGGCGGGGTGGCGGGGGTTCCGGCAGCGCGGCGAGGCGGTCCGCGAGGTGCTGGCGGGTGCAGCGCCAGTGGAAGGGCACGGCGGTAGCGTTGTAGCGCGCCGCGAAGGCCAGGAGGCGCTGCACGACGGCGGCGAGGTCCGGGAAGTCGTTGGGCGTGAGCAGCGTGCGCTGGACAATCGAGCAGGAGATCGCGCCTTGGTTGAGCCAGGAGGCGTGGATCGGCAGCTGGACGAGGATGAGGGTGGGATACCGCGCCTGCAGGCGCTGGCAGGCGGCGTCGCCGCGATGGCTGCTGCCGTTATCGACCACCCAGGAGACGCGCGGGGCCGAGCGATAGGGTTCTTGGGCCAGCACCTGGGCGACCAGTTGCCCGAACGGGGCGCTGCCCGTGGGCGCCTCGCAGCGGCCGATCACGCCGCCGCAGCGCACCTCCCAGGCGGCCAGAGAGGCCAGCGCCCCGCCGCGCGCGTACTCGTGCTCCACGCGCCTGGCCCGGTCAGGCCGCGGGGGCGTGGTGGGGTGGCGGCGCACGCGCGCCTGGATACTCGTCTGCTCATCGGCGCTGATAACGCAGCCCTCAGGCGACAAAGGCTGCCCCGGCCACACGCCTTGGTACAGGTCCGGCACACACCCGGCCTGCGCCGCGAACTGCGGGTCGCGCGGGAAGAGCCAACCCTGGTGCTGCCAGGGCTTGAGCGCGTCGGTATCCAGGAGGCGCCAGATGGTGCTGCGGCGCAGCGGCGGCGCGTCGGGGTGCGCCGCGATCAGCCGCGTCAGGTCGGTCGTGCTGTACCGGCGCAGCGGTTCGGCGCGCCGCGTCGGCAGTGCACAGGCCAGCGCCTTGACGGTCGCGACCTGCCGCGGGGGAAAAGGCGGGCTTGCGCCCCCGCCCCGGCTGGTCCGTCAGGGCAAAGCCGCCGGTTGCCCAGCGTTTCCGCCAGACATACACCCAGTTCGGATGCCGCCCCAGGTGGTGGGCGGCGGTCACGCTGTCGAGGCACGGCTGCGCGTGCAGCAGCAACACCAGCTTGGCGCGGACCACCTGGACGTGGGGCGCGTTCTGCTGGCGGACGAGCCGCTGGCAAGCCAAGACCTCCTCCGGCGTGAAGGTTGGGCGATAGGTGGGCGCCGGGCCAGACATGGGGAACCTCCGGTCAGCGCGCCACCACGCGGCGCAACAGAAGCGCCTACTCTACCAGATCCCCGCCCAACCCCACAGGCTATTGCGAAACGGAGCACTAAGGCGTCGCGAGCATCCTCCTTGCCCCCACCGAAACCGTGGTAGTAGAGGATCGTGCCCGCGGTGCCGGCCCGCGCCGGGGAGTCGCGATACGCCGCCAGGGCCGGGGCGCCCGCAACGCGCATCACGCTCGTGGCCACCGCCATGTCCGACGCTCCTTTCGGCACCCGTCGCCCTCCCGCGTTGACAAGACTCGCCGCCTGTTGGATACGACACCCATACCTACCCGGCACCAGGTGCGTCGAGGAGCAGCGGGAGTTGCACCGGCCCACGCGCGATCCCCCCGTGCCGCGGGGCGTACTCCGGCAGCCGCAGGGAGAGCAGCCACTCGTCCGGGCCGAGCGCGAAGAGTGCCAGCTGTGGGGACCGGAACCGGGTCTCCGCCAGCCGTGGCGACTTCACCTCCCGGATGCGCCTGCCGTCGCGGTGCAGCGCGACGGCATATGCCGCGAGTTGCACGGTCTGGTACGCCAGTCGGAGCGCGCCGTCGTACACCCAGACCGAGATCGGGGCACCGGCCAAGCCCCGCTCGCCGTACACGCGCCAGCGGCGGAAACGGACATAGCCCTGGCGATCGACCTGGCGGGTGAACTGCACGGCGTAGAGCACGCGATGCAGCACATCCTCCGGGTACGCCAGCCCTCGGACCCACCCCAGCACTTCGGCGGGGCTATGGCGCCCATCCTGTCGATCGCGGTGCGCCCAGTGGACCTGCGCGTTGTAATCGCGCACGAATCCCTCGTGCACCGCCAGCATCGTCGTCCAGGTCTGTGCCTGTGCGAAGCCGTGGTCTGCGAGACGACGCATGATCCCGCAGTGGCTTTCGATATAGTTGGTCCACGGTTGGCCTTGGGGGATCTGCTCACGACGGATCCCCAGCGCCTCATACGCGTGCAGGAGTTGCTTCGCCCGGAATACGGCTGTCGGGTGTGGAAACGCCGCCCGGCATCGCCGCGCCCGGCCCTGGCCCGCCCTTCGGTCGGCTATGCTCGCCCCTGGCGTGCGGCGTCCCGTCGTGGGACGCAGGGCCGTGCGGCGGGGCGGGCGGTCTGGTGCGTGCTCGGGCAGCTCATGGCGTTCCTCGTCGACCTCGTCGTCGGCACGCGGCCGGGCGACCGCGACAAGGACTCCAGATCCTCGTGCCCATCAGCACCATGTCGGTTACGCCGCCGCCCGCACTCCCGCTAGGCTGTGCGCGGCATAGTGCATCCGGAGAGCGCATGAGGTGGCACGGATGACCACGGGAGATACGGTATTGCTTGTCAAGCCCCGGGCAGTCAAGCGTGCCCGGCCCCGGTCAGGCGGCGAGCTCGGGCAAGGTGTCGTGTTGTTGTTTGTGCTCCGGGTCGAAGCGCTGCAACTTGCTGCCGAGCGCCCACGCCTGGTGCAGCAGCTTCCTGGCGGCGGCGCAACGCGCGACCTTCATGGGCTTGCCCGCCGCGCGCAGGCGCTGGTAGAACGCCTTGATCGCGGGGTTGCAGCGGGCGGCGCTGAGGGTCGCCATGTACAAGGCCGTGCGCAGCCGCCCATGGCCGTCGTGGCCGATGCTGGGGCGACCGCGGACGCTGCGCCCCGACTCGCGCGGCATCGGGGCCAGCCCGGCGTAGGCGGTGAGAGATTCCGGGCCGGGGCACAGGGCGAAATTCAGCGTGCCGACCAGCAGCCACGACGCGGTGACGAGGCCGATCCCCGGCGCGCTCGTCAGGCAGACGAGCGACTCGGCCCAGGCGCTCTCCGCGAGCACGGCCGCGATCGCGGCCTCCAACGCGGCGACCCGCCGGTCGAGGTCGGCGATCACCTCGTCGAGGTGCTGGCGCACGGCGGCGACGACCACCGGCCACTGGAGCAGGGCGTGGCGCTGGTTGCGCGCCTGGGTGCGCATCGTGAGGAGACCGTCGCGAGCGACGAGGCGCTGTCGCACCTCGTGGTAGACCGCCGGCGGCGGGGTCCAGGGGGCCGGGCGCAACGCGGCAGCCAGCTGCGCGAGGTCGCGCGCGTCGAGCGCGTCGGTCTTGGCCCGGCGTAGTTGCGCCTTGGCGAAGTGGTGCGCCCGGCGCGGGTTGACCTACCGCCACCCGGTAGCCCGCCTTGTGGAGGGCCACCGCGAGGGCCACCCAGTAGGTGCCGGTGGCCTCGAGCACCACCAGCGCCGCAGCCGGCGGGGCCGCCGTCGCCTGGAGGCGCCGCTGCAGGGCGGCGAGGCCCGCCGGGGACTGCTCCCCGGTGAATGGTGTGGCCGGCTTCCCGCCCGGGGCGAGCCATGCCGCTACGAAGGTCTCGGCCGCGACGTCGATGCCGACGTACAGCTGATACGCCGCGCTCTCCGCTTCCATCCGCCCCTCCCTAACCGGTCACTCTGTTCCCTCGGGACGACCCTGGCCTGCGCTCGCGATGCGTGGTCATGGCCACTCGATACGGTCCAGGCTCTGATCGTCCCACGACGGCGGGGGGCCATCTACCATCCGCGGTCGAGGCCGCTGCCAGCACAGCGCCCTCACCGCCATCGCGGAACACCGCTAATATACGAGCCAGCACAGGCGTTCCAGCGTCTTGTCGATGCCGAAGACGAGGGGGCGGTCGGGCGCGAAGGCGGCGACGAGCAGCCCCAGGAGGGCACGCCCGACCGCCAGCCCCGACCAGCGCGCGTGGCGCAGCACGCGGTGGTAGCGGTGGAATTGCGGCGCATCAGCGCGGCCGGTGGCGCGCAAGGCCGCCGCGACGGTGCGTCGGGCGGGTGCCAGGAGCGCCCCGGCCAGCAATACTTGGACGTGCGCCCACACCCGCCGCGAGAAGAGCGGCGCGAACGGGGTAAGCATGGCGGCGAGCAACGGCGGCAATTGGTACATCGGCACCTCTCCTCACGAAGTGGTGCCGAGCATAGCCGATCGCCTTGCGGCGTCAAAGCGCTAAAGTCGAGGTAAGCCCGCCCTCCCGACGCTGGTATATCCACTCAACCACCAGTCCCCGCTAGAGGGTGTTAGGCACCTGTTGGTGATGACTGTGCATCCAATATACAGGAGGGAGGTGATGGCGAGCGCATCGCGCCTGCTAGCGGGCCGGTACGGCCCGCTGGTGCTCGTCTGGGGTGGCAGGTCCACGTAGCATCGCCTCCACGACGAAATAACGGCACCACAATCGACAAGCGGCAACCAGGGGTGCCTAACACCCTCTAGCGCGGGACAGAGGGCAACGTGGGCGACGGGCGTAGAGGCACCACCGTACCAGCCGGGGCGCGGAACGCCTCGTAGACCTGCATCATACTCCACGTGTCCCGCAGGCCCGCCTTGGCGGGGGGGCTGCTCGCCTGCACGCTGTCACAGAAGGTGCGGATCTCGGGCACGTAGCCGAGTAGGAAGGCATTGTCGTTGTAGAGCACGCCGAGCGAGAACTCCGGCTCCCAATGCAGCGGAGCCTCGTCATCGGGGGTGATGAAGCTCGCCGCCCGGCCGTAGGAGAGCCCGCGCGCCGGGCGATAATACGTGAGCCGTATCCCGTTCTCGACGACGAGATGCGCCCCCTGCCCCACGACCTCGATATGTTCCCGTGGGGCATTGGGTGATTGCCCGCCACTGCTGTGCAGGCTGGCGATGCCGCCCCCGGCGAGCGTGAACGAGGCGATCATCCCGCCGCCCCGCGGCTCCCAGAGGTAGCACATCGACGTGGCGTCGCCGCCGATGAGCTGCACGATCGCCATCGGGTGGAACAGGTGATCGAGGAAGCTCACGGCGAGCGGCTCGCCCGCGAGGTCATAGCGCGACTCCGGGGGCGGGAGCGACTGCGGATAGCGCACGGTGAGCTGATTCACGCCGCCGAATTCCAGTCGGCCACTGATCTCGCGCGCCTTCTCGTAGGCGGGCACGAACATTTTCTTATAGCCGACCTGCACGAATTTCCCGGTCTCGTGCTCAACCGCCATCATCTCCTCGACTTGCGCGAGGCTCATCGCGGGGGGCTTCTCGATCCAGGCGTGACACCCGGCGCGCATCGCATCCATCGCGATGCCGGGATAGCGCGGGTGGCCCTGCGCGTCATAGTTCGTGACTACGAAGACGCAGTCGAGTTCCTCGCGCGCTAGCATCTCGCGATAGTCGGTGTACGACCGTTGCGCCCCGAACTCCCGCGCGAAGGCGGCGGCGCGGTCCTCCTGCAAGTCCGTCACCGCCACAAGTTCCACCGGCGCGTACCGGAACGCGGGGTACACATTGCGATACGCATGGACCCCGCATCCGATGAAGCCGGCGCGCACCCGGACCGGTGTCTCGTAGGCATATGCCACTGTCCCCGGCTCGGCCCGCCAATCCTGGGCCGCTGAGGGACGCTGCTGCCGCTCCTGAGTCATCCGCCCTACCCTCCCACGCGATACCCCATGCTCAGCGGCGTGAGGTGTCGCGCATCCATCCGCTCGTCCTCGCCACCGCAATACCGCCAACGCCGCTTGACATTATATATTGTAGATTGTATATTAGCTGTCAAGCGTCGGCAAGAGCCAAATGGTAGGTAGAAGCTGTGAAAACAATGAATTACCTCGGACACTGCCCGCTCGTCGGGCGGGTCTGCCAGGAACTACGACGGCGTATTATCACGGGTGCGCTCGCCCCGAGCGAGCGCCTGGACGAGAAGTTGTTGGCCCTCGAACTCGGGGTGAGCCGCACGCCGCTCCGCGAGGCGATCAGCCGCCTCGTCACCGAAGGGTTGGTACTGTACCGACCCTATCAGGGGAATTTCGTACGCTCGTTCACGACCAAAGAGGTGGGCGACCTGTACACCGTGCGCCGCGCGCTGGAGGAGACGGCGATCCGGCTGGCCACGCCCCGGCTTACCCAAGAGCAGATCGACACCCTGCGCGGTATCCTCGACCGTATCGACCGAGCGCTGCTCGACGGCGATCTCGACGAGTATGGCGAGGCCGACCGCCTCTTCCACGAGACCATCGCGCGCTACAGCGACAACGCCATCCTGATCGAGAGCCTCGGGCGGCTGGACGTACAAGTCCGCATCATACGCACTCTCGCCAACCGCAACCCGAAGGTGGTGGCGCAAACCGCGCTCCAGCGCCCGCAGGTGCTCGCCGCCCTGGAGGCGCGCGATGCCGAACGAGCCGCCGCGCTGATGGCGGAACATATCGAGAGCGTCCGCCGCGCCGTCGTGGCGGATGTGGCGGCGGAACACCCCGCGCCTACCGGCACGCGGAATTAAGGAGGGACTGGGGATGGAGGAGCTGCGCATCGGCATCATCGGAGCCGGTCGCCTGGCGTCGTCGCGCCTGTACCCGTGCCTGCACACGCTGCCGATCACCCTCGCAGCGGTGTGCGACCTCGACCGGGGCAAGGCGGAGCACAACGCCCGGCGCTTCGGCGGCGGGGCGGCCTACACCGATTACGAGCAGATGTTGGCGCGCGAGCCGCTGGATGCAGTGCTGGTCTGCGTCGGCCCGGAGGGGCACGCGCGGCTCGCCATGGCCGTGATGGAGGCGGGATTGCCGGTCTACACCGAGAAACCGCCCGCTCTGGATGCCGCCGCGGCGCGCAAGATGTGGCGCGTCAGTCGCCGCACCGGCAAGCTGTGCATGACCGGGTTCAAGAAACGCTTCGCCCCCGCCTATCGCAAAGCGAAGGTCGCGGCGGAGGGCGCCACTTTCGGGCCACCATCGCTCCTGAGCATCGATTACAGTTGCGGGCCGAGCTATACGAACGACCCCGCCGACCCACGCAGCCAGTTCCTGCTGGATTTCTGCGTCCACATCATCGATCTGTCACGCTACCTCGCGGGGGAGGTGGCGGAGGTGTATGCGCGCACGAGCGACGGGCTGACGTACACGGTGAATCTCAGCTTCCGCAACGGTGCCCTCGGCGTGCTGGCGCTCAGCGCGACGCGGGACTGGGCCGTGCCGACGGAGAAGGTGGAACTTACCGGGCAACCGGGGGAATTCCTCCAGGTGGACAATTCGGTGTCGTACCTGCGCTACAGTGGCGACACCGTTGCGGAGTGGCATCGCCCCTCGTTCTCCACGGCGCGGGGGGACTCGCTGGTGGAGACGGGGTTCCAGCCCGAACTCGCCGCCTTCGTCTCCGCCGTGCAGTCGGGGGGTGAGCCGGAGTCCGCCATCAGTTCCTCGTATCGCACGATGCTGCTCTTCGAGGCGATCCGCGATGCCGCCGCTTCGGGGCGCGTGGTGCCCGTGCGGGATGGCGCGGGGGATGACCGATGATGCGCCTCGCCTTCTCCACGATCGCCTGCCCGGAGTACAGCCCCGAAGAGGCCGCAGACGCCGCGCGACGCCACGGCTACGATGCGGTGGAATTGTACGCGCTGCAGGGGGAACGCCTGACCCCGGATGTCCTCGCCGCCGACCTTGTGCGCTACCGTCGGGCCTTCACGGGGGTGCCGCTCGCCTGCCTGAACAGTTGGGGGCGGTTAAGCATGGCGGAAGTGACCGGGCGCCGGGCGCAGGAGGCGCAGATCGCCCGCGCCCTGGAACTGGCGCACGATCTCGCCTGCCCGCTCGTGAAGACGTTCGGTGGAGAGTTGCCCTCCGGCGCGGAGCCCGACGCGGTATTCGACTACATGGCGGAAGGCCTGGCGCGGCTGGCGGCGCGGGCGCGGGCGCTCGGCACGACCCTCGTGCTGGAAACGCACGACGGCTTCTCCCCGGGCGCGCATGTCGCCGCCCTGCTGGAACGTGTGCCGGATGCCGGGTTCGCCGCGCTCTGGGATGTGCATCACCCCGCCCGCATGGGGGAGGCGGTGGTGGAGACCGATCGCGCCATCGGGGCGCGGGTGCGGCACGTGCATGTGAAGGATGCCAGACGGACGGGCGATGGATGGGAACTCGTGCCCCTCGGGGAGGGTGAGCTGCCCGTGCGCGAGATGCTCGCTTGCCTCGCGGTGCGGGGCTACGCGGGCGTTGTCGCGCTCGACTGGGAGCGGATGTGGCATCCGGAACTAGCGGCGCCCGACACGGCCTTGCCGCACCATGCGGCGATCCTGCGGGACTATCTGGCGGAGATCGAGCGCCATTATGAGGAGGAAACATGAGCCAGGTACAACCCAACAGTGGCGGCGTTGAGATGGACGGGATGAGGGAGATGACGCGCGTCTGGCGCGTGGTCGCGGTGGACGAGGATAATGCGCATGTCTTCCCCTGGGGCAGCATCCAGTGGCTCTGCGATGGGCAGATGTTCGCGGATGCGCAGCAGACTTTCGGCTATGTGCGCATTGAGCCGGGGGTGAAGAATCCACGCCATCTACACCCGAATAGCGACGAAGTCCTGCTGCTCCTGGAGGGCGAGCTACAGCACAGCCTCGGCGAAGAAAGCCACCAGCTCCTCCCTGGCATGGCAATTCACATCCCGCAGGGGGTGGAGCACGACGCCCGCAACACCGGGGCTGTCACCGCCCGCATGGTGGTCGCATATCCAACCAGCGATCGGCGCGTGGTGATGCGCGAAGAAGGGCAGGAGTGAGCGGCGACCGCCGCTGGACCGGCACCGGACGTCGTGCGTGAAAGGAGACCGGCCGTGGCGAAGACCGTGGCGATCATCGCGGCGCTGGACACGAAAGCTGAGGAGGCGCGCTACCTCCGCGATGCAATCGAACGTCGCGGGCACACGACCGTCGTTATTGACGTTGGGGTGCTGGGTACGCCCGGTATCCCTGCCGAGGTCAACGGCGATCGGGTGGCGCGCGCGGGCGGCGCTGAGCTCGCGGATCTCCGCCGCACGGAGGACAAGGCCCGCGCGATGGCGGCGATGACGCGGGGGGCCGCGATCGTCGCCGCAGAGCTGCATACCGCCGGGCGCATAGACGGGATTATCGGTCTGGGCGGCACTGCAGGGACAACAATCGCCGCGAGCGCGATGCGCGCCCTGCCCATCGGCTTGCCGAAGCTGATTATCTCCACTGTGGCGGCGGGGGATACCCGACCCTATGTCGGCACGAAAGACATCACGATGATGTACTCCGTGGTTGATGTGGCGGGTTTGAACGGTATCTCCACCCAGATCTTCACGAATGCCGCCGGGGCCATCGTCGGCATGGTGGAGTCCGAGCCCCCCGCCCGCCCGCCCCGCCCGCTCATCGCCGCCAGCATGTTCGGGAACACCACGGCGCTCGTCGATGCGGGGCGGGAGATCATGGAAGGGGCGGGGTACGAAGTCCTCGTCTTTCACGCCACGGGGGCGGGGGGACAGACGCTGGAGTCGCTCGTCGCGGATGGCTTCATCTCCGGCGTGTACGACGTGACCACCACCGAATGGGCGGACGAGCTGGTGGGTGGTGTCTTCGCGGCAGGGCCGACGCGATTGGAGGCGGCGGCACGGGCAGGCGTGCCGCAGGTTGTCGCCCCCGGTTGTCTCGATATGGTGAATTTTGGCGGCCCGGAGACCGTGCCACCGCGGTATGCGGGGCGACGGTTCTACCACTGGAACCCGACCGTGACGCTGATGCGGACAACCCCGGGAGAGAACGCCGAGATCGGTCGTATCCTCGCCGCTAAGGTGAATATGAGCACCGGACCGGTCACCGTCTTCCTCCCGCTGCGGGGCGTCTCGCAACTCGACAGCCCCGGCGGCGAATTCTGGTGGCCCGAGGCTGACGCCGCCCTCTTCGGGGCGATCAAGGCCAATCTCCGTCCGGATATTCCCCTGGTAGAACTGGACCTCACCATCAATGATCCCGCCTTTGCCGAGGCGACGGCGCAGCAACTGCTCGGTTATCTCGGCGCGGCGGTGCGCTAGCGACGCGCGCATGGCGACCGGCACCTGGGGAGGCGCAGGATCGGCGGGGCATGCTCCCCCCTCCGCCGCCCCGGCCCCCCGACTCCCTGTGCGATGGCCCAGAACTTACGGCGGAGGGGCGATGCGGTACACGCGGGCGCAGGTGATCGAGCGATTGCGGGCGCAGGTGGCGGCGGGCAAGCCGGTCGTCGGGGCTGGGGCGGGGACCGGCATCTCCGCGAAGTTCGCCGAGGCAGGCGGGGCCGACCTGATCATCATCTACAACAGTGGCCGATTCCGCATGGCGGGGCACGGCAGCCTGGCTGGGGTGCTGGCCTTCGGCGACGCGAACGCCATCGTCAAGGAGATGGGCGAGCGCGAGGTACTCCCCGTCGTGCGCGAGGTGCCGGTCATCGCCGGGGTGATGGGCACCGACCCGTTGCGGCAGATGGACTATCTGCTCCGCGAACTCGATGCGCTCGGCTTCTCCGGGATCAACAACTTCCCCACCGTGGGCCTCATCGACGGTCGCTTCCGCCTGGAACTCGAACGCACGAATATGGGCTTCGGCAAGGAGGTGGACATGATCCGCCTCGCGCGCGCGCGGGGCTTCTTCACCGCCGTGTACGTCTTCAACCCCGGCGAGGCGACGGCGATGGCGGCGGCGGGGGCGGACGCAATCATCGCCCATCTGGGGCTGACGATCGGCGGCAGCATCGGGCTCGAGGCGGGCGACGCGATGCGGCTGGAGGAGGCCCCGACGGCGGTGCAAGCGATCGGCGAGGCGGCGTGGGGGGTCAATCAAGGCGCGATGTTGCTCTGCCACGGGGGCCCGATCGCCACGCCGGATGATGCGGCATTCGTGCTGGCACGGTGTGGTGCCGTGGGGTTTGTCGGGGCGAGCAGCATGGAGCGACTCCCGGTGGAAACCGCCCTGACCGAGACGACCCGCGCGTTTAAGGCGGTGGCACTCCGCTCGAGCCGGTGACGGCGCGCAGGAGGCGGTCGCGAGGGGCGAGCGGCGGGCTGGTGCGAGACGACAAATGGTGGGTGTTGCTTTCGTGTGGTGGTATGGGGAAGGGAGCGGTCGATGGACAAGCGACAGATCACTCGGCGGACGTTCTTGAGGACCGGCGTGGCGGGACTGACCTCGGTGGTCGCGCTGAATCTCCTCGCGGCTTGCGGCGGGTCGGAGTCGGTCGCGACACCGACCGGCAGCGCGATGGAACCGACCGCGGCGGGACCGACCCCGGCCGCGACCGTCGGCCGCGGCGCGAGTACCGCAACCACTCCGGCGGGCCCCGGCAGGACGGAAAGCGGCGGCGATAAGATCGGTAAAACGCTGATCGGCAAGTTGGAGGGGCCGACCATCATTACCGACGCCGCACAATTCCCCAAGACGTTCAGCGAGGCACCGCAACTGGCGGAGCAGGTGAAGGCGGGCAAGCTTCCGCCCGTGGTGGAGCGAATCGGCCAGGACCCGCTTGTGATCAAGCCGCTGCGCGAGACCGGCAAGTACGGCGGCACCTGGCGGCGCGGCTTCACCGGCCCTGGCGATAAATTCAATGGTTGGCGCATCGCCTCTGGCACCGACGCCCCGCTCTACTGGGACTACACCGGCGAGAAGATCGTGCCAAACATCGCGCGCTCCTACGAGGTGGGCGACGGCGGGCGCACGCTCACGTTGCAGCTACGCCGAGGGATGAAGTGGAGCGACGGCCAGCCCTTCACGGCGGACGATTTCCTGTTCTGGTACGAGGACATGTTCTCCAATGCCGAGCTGGTGCCGAGCAAACCCTTCCTGATGACGATCAACGGCAAGGCCGGGAAGCTGGAGAAGCTCGACGCCACGACCGTGCGCTTCGTCTTCCCGGAACCGTATTATCTGCTGCCAGACGTCCTTGCCAGCACCACCGCCTTGGGCGGGCAGGCGGCCGAAGGGCTGAACGGCAATGGTGGCTACGCTCCCGCGCACTACCTGAAGCAGTTCCATCCCAAGTACGTCGCGAAGGAGGATCTCGACCGGAAAGTGGCGGAGGTGAAGGTCGACAACTGGGTCACGCTCTTCAAGTTGAAGAACGACTGGTCTTTGAATCCCGACCTGCCCGTGGTTTCCCCGTGGAAGGTCGTGTCGCCGATTAACACGCCGAATTTTACCCTCGAGCGCAACCCATACAGCATCTGGGTGGACGATCAGGGGAACCAACTCCCGTACATCGACCGGGTCCAGATGGGCCTCGCGGAGAACTTGGAGGTCGTGAACCTGCGGGCCATCGCGGGCGAGTATGACCTGCAGGCGCGGCACCTCGACATCGGCAAACTGCCCGTCTTCGTCGAGAACCAGCAGCAGGGCAATTACAAGCTGCACCTCGACACGGGGGAGTATGGCAGCGACGTCTGCATCTACTTCAACCTCAATTATGACAAAGATCCCGAGATCGGCAAATGGTTCGGGAATACCGATTTCCGGCGCGCCCTCTCGCTAGGGATCGATCGCGACCAGTTGAATGAGAGTTTCTGGCTTGGCACCGGCACTCCCGGCTCGATGATCCCGAGCGAGACGAATAAGTACAGCCCGGGCGGAGACTACCGCACGCGCTGGCATACCCATGATATCGCCCGGGCCAATGCCCTCCTCGACAAGGCGGGCTTGACGCAGAAAGACGGAGAGGGTTTCCGCCAGCGATCCGACGGCAAGGGGCGTCTGCGCCTCACGAGCACCACCTACGGGGCGCAGTTCCTGCCCTACACGCAAATCATGGAGGTGATCGGACAGCAGTGGAAGCAGATCGGCATCGACCATACGGTCAAGGAGGTCGAGCGCAGCCTCGGCGATAGGCAGCACGCCGCCAACGAGACGATGATGTTCGTCTGGACCGGCGACGGCACGGACAACTTGTTCCTCTACGCCGGCAATCTCTTCCCCACCGATGGCGGGAACGCGGGCGGGCCACTCTACGGCCAATGGTTCCAGTCATTCGGTGCGCAGGGCCAGGAGCCGCCACCTCCCCTGAAGGAGATGATGGCGAAATTCCGCAAAGCGTTCGGCGTGCCCGAGGCGGAGCGGATCCAACTCGCCAAGGAGATCTGGCAGATTAACACCGATGAGGTCTATCGGATCGGCGTGGTCGGGCTGGCGGCGGGGTCGATGGGCGTGCGCGTGGTGAAGAACACCATGGGCAACGTGCCAGAGCGACAGTTCAACAGCCCCGTGGTGAAGAATCCCAGCATCTCGCGCCCCATGACCTTCTACTTCAAGTCGTGACCCGTCGCCGTGCGGCGACAGGTCGAGCGGATCACTTGTCGACGAAGTTAGGAGGTAAACCGTGTTGCACTTCTTGCTGCGCCGCACCCTGATGGCCCTGCTCACGCTCGCCGCCACCTCGGTCCTGTCGTTCGCCATCATGACACTGCCCCCGGGCGACTACATCAGCACCTACGTGGCGCAGCAGCAGGCATCGGGGGCGGTGGTCACGCAACAGGAGGCCCAGAACCTGCGCGCGCAATACGGCCTCGACCAGCCGCTCGTCGTGCGCTATGCCAAGTGGATGGGCCTGGTGCTCCGCGGGAATTTCGGCACCTCACTGGAATGGCAACGCCCCGTGTCGAGCCTTATCGGCGATCGGCTGCTGCTCACCGTGGCCCTGTCACTGATGGCGGTCCTATTTACCTGGCTGATCGCCCTGCCAATCGGGATCTACTCCGCAGTGCGGCAGTATTCGGCATTGGACTACCTTTTCACGCTGCTCGGCTTCTTCGGACTGGCGGTGCCAAACTTCCTGCTCGCGCTCGTGCTGATGTACCTCGGCTTCGCCTTCTTCAATACGAATATCGGCGGGTTGTTCTCGCCGCAATTCGTGGAGGCCCCGTGGGACGCGGCGCGGGTATGGGACCTGCTGAAACATTTGCCGCTGCCCGCGTTTATCCTCGCCGTGGGAGGAACGGCACAGGTAATCCGTGTGATGCGGGCGAATCTGCTCGACGAACTCCGCAAGCCATATGTGACCAGCGCACGGGCGAAGGGGCTCAGTGAGTGGCAGGTAATCGTGCGCCACCCGGTGCGCGTTGCCCTGAATCCGTTCGTCAGCACCATCGGGTACCTGCTCCCCTATGTGGTCTCCGGTAGCATCATCGTCTCGCTGGTCCTCAGCCTGCCCACCGTGGGGCCGCTGCTGCTCCGCGCCCTGCTGGCACAGGACATGTTCCTCGCGGGGACGATCGTGCTCCTGCTCGGCGCGATGACGGTGCTGGGCACCTTCCTCTCGGATCTCCTCCTGCTGTGGGTCGACCCGCGCGTGCGCTCGGAAGGATGAGGGAAGATGGTCAGGATGCTGCCCGCCGCGCAGTCGACGGTCAACACCGCGTCGCTGCCGCGAAATACAACGATGGAGAGTCAATCGCGGTTGATGTGGCGGAAATTCCGGAGGCATCGGGTCGCGCTCGTCGCACTCGTGCTCATCGCGCTGTTCTATCTCGTGGTGCTCTTCGCCGACTTCTTCGCCTATGCCGATCCGCTGGCGTCCGAGGCGGAGCGGTCGCTGCTGCCGCCGCAAGCCGTGCACCTCTTCGACGGCGGCCGATTCGCCCCGCACGTCTATGCCCTGAAAGGGGTGCGGGACTCGAAGACCTTCAAGCGTGTCTACGTGTCGGATCCCGCGCGGAAAGTGCCCGTGCTCCTTTTCGCGCGCGGCTACAATTACAAGATATTCGGGCTGATCCCCAGCGATCGGCACCTGCTCGGCGTGGCCGGGGCTCCGGCGGAGCAGGCGCTCTTCCTGCTCGGGACCGACGTCCAGGGGCGCGATCTTTGGTCACGGATCATGGGGGCGACCCGGGTCTCACTGACGGTGGGGCTGCTCGGCGTGACGCTCAGCCTGATCCTCGGCATCGTGCTGGGGGGCATCTCCGGCTACTTCGGCGGCGCTGCCGACACGATCATCCAGCGAATTATCGAGATCCTGCGCTCGATCCCGACCATCCCGCTCTGGATGGGGCTCGCCGCCGCCCTCCCGCGCGACTGGGGGGTGATCCAGATTTATTTTGCCATCACCATCATCATCTCGCTGATCGCGTGGACGGAGCTCGCGCGGGTGGTGCGCGGGCGCTTCCTCTCGCTGCGCCGGGAGGAGTTCGTGCTGGCGGCGCAGGTCATCGGCTGCGGGCCGCTGCGCATCATCTTCCGCCACATGCTGCCGAGCTTCCTCAGCCACATCATCGCCGTGACCACGCTCGCCCTCCCGGCGATGATTATCAGCGAGACCTCGCTCAGCTTCCTCGGCCTGGGGCTGCGACCGCCCGCGCTCAGCTGGGGCGTGCTGCTCCAACAGGCGCAGAATATCCAGGCGATCGCCATCACCCCGTGGCTGCTAGTGCCAGCGGTGCCGGTCATCATCGTGGTGCTAGCCTTCAACTTCCTCGGCGACGGACTGCGCGACGCTGCCGACCCGTATTCGAATCTCGGGCGCTGAAGGCACGCCCGCACGCCTCCTCACGACCTCCTGGGTCTTGCCGACATTCGATGATCGCCTTCCGCCCGTTTTACGCACTTGCGTGGGCAGATCATCCTGGCCTGTTGCCCGTTGCAGCAAGTTCGTCGTCGACGGCCAACAATGCGCGTTGCCGCGCAGGAAATGCCGAATTTTGATCATCGAATGTCGGCAAGAGCCGACCTCCTGTACACATGCTTCGCCGATAGCTGGCAGAGAATAGCGCGCCCGATGACACGCTTTTCCGGCAGTGGCCACGAAATCCGATGATAGCTCGACGAATAACTCTGCCACTGGCAGGATCAGTATGTGTAAGCTCGATGTCTGTTCCGACAGCAGCGCGCATGAAAATGGGGCAGTAATGGCATGGTGGTCGGCGCGCGAAGGTCGTTCCTAGTTGGTGCCTGGAGCCCGTTGTGTAAGCTGACCGGGGTGCGTCCAGGAGCAGTGACTGTCGCCGCCCCCGCGGGGGCGAGCACGCGTAGGAAAGTTGTCGTACCCGCACCCTGCACCGACCACAACCGTGCGCGAGGAGGGGTGGGATGCAGGTCTTGCACGAGCGGTGTTGCGGATTGGACGTGCATAAGAAGACCGTCGTGGCGTGTGCGCTGCTGACGCAGGCCGACGGGAGCGTGCTGCGGCGGATGCGTCAGAAGTGAGACGATGCACGTTGCCGTGGGGCATCGAGGACGGCGTGAAACCAGCCCCGCCGACGGTCAGGCGGCGACCATCTCGGCCATGACGGCCGCCCAGCGCTCCTGGAACCGGCGACGGCGCTCCGCTAGCGAGACGCGCTCGGACGAGCGGGCCTGGGCGCGGAAGTACTGGCGCTGCTCCTCGAGGCCGGCGCAGAAGCGTGCCGCCGACGTGAAGCTGCCAAACCGGCTACGCCAGGCTTGAATTAGCGTGGGCCGCCGACGCGCTGTGGCGGCCGACAGGGTCTTGGGCGAATATCGCGCGCCGCACGGTCAAGCGGCGAGGTCGGGCACGGTATCGTGGTGGTGCTGGTGGTGATCCGGGTCGAACCGTTGCAACGTACTGCCGAGCGCCCAGACCTGGTGCAGCAGCTTCCGGGCGGCGGCGCAGCGCGCCACCTGCTGCGGCTTGCCGGCGGCGCGCAGGCGCTGGTAGCAGGCCCGGATGGCGGGGTTGTAGCAGGCGGCGCTGAGCGTGGCCATGTACAGCGCGGTGCGCAGCCGGCTGTTGCCGTCGTGGCCGAGCGCCGGCCGACCGCGGATGCTGCGTCCCGACTCCCGGGGCACCGGGGCCAGCCCGGCGTAGGCCGTCAGGGCTTCCGGGCCGGCGCACAGGGCGAAGTGCAGCGTGCCGACGAGCAGCCACGACGCGGTCACCAGGCCAATCCCGGGCGCGCTCGTTCGGCACGCCAGCGACTCGGCCCACACGCTCTCCTTGAGCACGGCGGCGATTTCGGCCTCCAGCGCGGCGACCCGCCGGTCGAGGTCGGCGATCGGCTCGTCGAGGTGCTCGCGCACGGCCGCGACGACCACCGGCCACTGGAGCAGGGCGTGGCGCTGGTGGCGCGCCTGGGTGCGCATCGTCAGCAGCCCGTCGCGCGCCACCAGCCGCTGCCGCACCTCATGGTAGACTGCGGGCGGCGGGGTCCAGGGCGCGGGGCGGAGCGCGGCGGCGAGCGGCGCCAGGTCCCGGGCGTCGAGGGCGTCGGTCTTGGCCCGGCGCAGCTGTGCCTTGGTGCAGTGGTGTGCCTGGCGCGGGTTGACCACCGCCACCCGGTAGCCCGCCTCATGGAGGGCCACCGCGAGGGCGACCCAGTAGCTGCCGGTGGCCTCCAGGGCCACCAGCTGTGGCGGCTGGCGCGGCCCCCGTGCCCTGGAGGCGGCGCTGCAGGGCGGCGAAGCCCGTCGGGGTCTGCTCGCCGGTGCACGGCGTGGCCGGCTTCCCGCCCGGGCTGATCCATGCGACCACGAACGGCTCGGCCGCGACATCGATCCCGACGTACAGCTGATACATCGCCCGCCCGTCTTCCATCCGTCCCTCCTTCCCTCCGCGCACGCTCTGGCTGCTCCTCAGGACGACCCTGGCCTGTGCTCGTGCTACGTGGTCGCCGCCACTCCATATGGTCCAGGCTCCGATCGTCCCGCGATGGCGGGGGCCACCCTCCACGTATCGCGGTCAGCGCCGCTGCCAGGATAACGGCCTCACCGCCACCTCGGAACACCCCTAATATACGAGCCAGGACAGGGCGGGAGGCACACGGCACAGGAGGGACCACTCCCGGCGCAGCCGATGGCGAACTGCCCCACGAGTGGAATGACTGAGAGCATGAAGGGGAGGACAGATGAACACATTGGCGCAACTCAGCTTGTCTATCGGCCGTCGCTGGCTGCCGCGCTGGCTGCTGCTGGCGACACTCGCCCTCGGCCTGCTCGGTTGGCAGCAGCACGCCGCTCCCGGCGCGGCGGCCGCCGGCTGGGGTGTCAACTCGGGCACCCAGTGCGGTTCGGGCGGCATCACCGGTTTCTCGACGCTGAATTGGGATGGGTATGCCCTCACCTCATCCGGGGAGAGCTGGAGCACCCTCTGGGAGTGGGACAACGGCAATTGGCTGGTCAGATCCCAGGCTAACAACTCCGCTGGGGGATATAGCGGTAGCGCCAGCGCCCAGGAGTACACCGGCTACGCCCCTGGGAGCTATTACACAAGCGGCTCGCACGCCGCCACCTTCTTCAGTGGTTATGCGTACAGCAACAGCGCCGTCTATAGCTGCTGAAACCTGAGCTATCAACAAAGGGGAATACGATGTCCGAGAAATTTCGACTCCGCAGCTTGATCGCCGTGTTAGGCACCCTGCTCATACTCATGACTGCGGCGGCAGCCACCGGCGCGTCGGGGACACTCAACGTGCGCGACCCTGAGCGACCACGGCTCGCGGGCGAAGCGCCCCCGTTGGCGGCACCGATGCTGCGACCGCCCCCCGGCGTGACGTACACGCCGCAGGCACTGAATTCGCCTGCCATATATCCAGACAGTCGTCCGGTAGCCCAACTTGCCGCGGCCCCGGTCGACATGCAGGATACGGCGATCTTCCTGCCCACCACCCTGCGCATCCCGGGCACGGGTGAGGTCTCCTTTGCCATCCTGTCGTCGATCCGCTACAGCGGTAACAGCCATCACCTCTACGTCTCCACCGTCCGGCCCTCGGCGAGCGCGGCCCAGGGCGCGCTGGGGTTGGGGAACGAGACGGTGCGCCTCGCGGACGGGGCAACGGCTTGGGCGACGACCGGTCTGGCCGGCGATGCCCCCAATCGGGTCGCGATGGTGCGGGAAGGGGTGATCGTGGCGATCGAGGGCGATCTGCCCGTAGACACCCTCAAGGCCCAATACCGTTTAGATAAGGGTCTGCGCTACTCCTTCGGCGATACTGGATGTGCTGGCAGCCAGTTCGCCGAAGGAGTAGCGCATGGCCCTGATGATACGGCAGATCGCCGCCTGTGACACGTTGG
>JAABUM010003498.1_pt1 | contig 19137 bp, 20 predicted proteins | sample 5559161 | NCBI WGS metagenome assembly JAABUM01 (sample SAMN10711868, study PRJNA513369) | rock metagenome | isolation source: Antarctica rocks | place: Antarctica: Victoria Land, Siegfried Peak nord | reverse complement strand
GGTCCGCTACACCGCCCTTTCGGTCGGCTACAACATCCCGGTCGCGATCTTCGGCGGCTTTGCGCCGTTCATTGCGACTTGGCTGATCCAGTCGACCGGCAATCCCTTGTCGCCGGCCTTCTATGTCATCGCCGCTTCGCTGGTGACGCTGACCACTATGATCTGGGTGAAGGAAACCGCTTTCGAACCGCTGGCATGACGGACCAGATTTCCTGCTGTCGCCTTTAGCTGCGTAGGCTAACCCCGTTGAGATAGCTGTCGCGATATGCCGCAACTGCCGCCTCCATCGTGACGAACCGAACGCCTTCGCGGCCCAGCAACTCGACAAACGTATTTGCTTGTATGGGGTTTTTGGTGTCAAGCAAGCGTGGTGCACGGATGGTAGTGGGTCAGTTTGCGTGAGATCAGGCGATTGGCCGCGTGGCACGGCCTCCCGATAACAGGCTTGGTCATTGCGAGGAGCGCTTGCGACGCGGCAATCCAGAGTCGCAGGCACAGGCCTCGGTCCATGTGGTTCTGGATTGCCGCGCCGAAGCCGGCTCGCAATGACAGCTGGTTACGATCTGGTCAAACTGACCCACTACCGCACGGATCGGGTGGGAGCGCTGAGGCGCTGGGTGGGGTAGGGGAGCGCCTCCCAAATCCCGGATGCCCATCGTGCCGTTCAAGCTGAACCAGAACCGCCGTCACCACATCCCGAAGATGTCGTTCAAGGTGCAGAACTGGCCGGCGTATGAGGCAGGCCTGCGCCGGCGTGGCAGCTTGACGGTGTGGATCGAGGACAGCGCGCTGGAACACTGGCAAAGCTGTGGACCGGGTGGGCAAGCTCGCTATACGGATGCGGCCATCCAGACGAGCCTGCTGCTGCGCACGGCGTTCAAGCTGCCGTTGCGGCAGACCGAAGGTTTGATGGCATCGGTGCTCACGCTGATGGACCTGACGATCTCGGCGCCTGACCGCACCACGGTCAGCCGTCGGGCGGTGACGTTGCCGGTCATCCAACCGACCTCGGTGCCACACGGTCCGTTGCAGGTGTTGATCGACAGCACCGGTTTGCAGGTCTACGGGGCGGGCCAATGGCTGGAAGCGAAACATGGCGTGAAGTCGCGCCGGACCTCCAGTCCGCTTCGCGGCCTGCCCCGCCGGGGGATCGCCTGCGGCGATGGCGCAAACTGCATCTGGCGGTCGATGCCGTCAGCGGCATGATCGTGGCACAAACCCTGACGGATCAGGACAGCGACGACCCATCCCAGGTGGCGCCGCTGCTCGATCAAGTTGACGACCCGATTGGCCGGGTGACGGCCGATGGTGCCTATGATGGCGCCCCTACTTACCGGGTCGATCGCGGGGTATGGTGACGGCATCGAGGTGGTGATCCCGCCGCGTTCAACGGCTGTCCCGAGCGGCGATCTGGGTCTGCCGACACAGCGTGATCATCATCTGGCGATGATCACGGAACAGGGCCGCCTGAGCTGGCAGGTCGCAACCGACTATGGTCAGCGTTCGTTGGTCGAACCGACCATGGGTCGCTACAAGGCGCTGATCGGACCCCGGTTGCGAGCCCGCGGCTTCGCTGCCCAGCAGACCGAGGCGGCCATCGGCACGGCGGTCCTGAACCGGATGCTGGCGGCTGGACGCCCAAAATCTGTCCGCGTTCAGCGGGTCATCGCATGGCAGTTCAGGGGTGGGGCCATCTTGACCTCCATCCGACAAATGCACCAACGCCCCGCCACTGTGGCTACAAGCGTCCCAGCTAACCTACGGTTTGCTCTAGCCCCGGACCGTACGATCACGCAGGCCACTGCAGCACAACCAAAGCACGTTTTGTCGACGCCGCAAACGAAGTTTCACAGCCGGACACGCCTCGCATCGCGGAACCCGGCCGCGAGATGCCCTGCGCAACGCAGTGCCAGTGCTGTCACGGTGCTGGTTGGATTCACAACGCCACCGGTCGCGAAGCTGCTGCCATCGACGATATAAAGGTTCGGCACCTCCCAGCTTTGGTGCCATTGGTTCACGACCGAGTTGCCGGGCTCGGTCCCCATGCGGCAGGTGCCTAGCATGTGCCAGGCCGGGGTGCGATAGACGCCGTTCTCGTAATAGTCGGTAACCGCCGTATCGAAAGCGTTCACGCTGCGCGCCAGATCGCGCAGACGCTCGATGCCGTAGCGCATCATGCGCGTGTCGTTTTCGTGCGGCACGTAGTGCAGCTTGGCCGCTGGCAACCCGTCGCTGTCCACCTCCGTCCGCGACAACGTGATGCGATTCGAGGCCTGCGGCAGATCATCGCCGATGACATAGGCCCCGAAGCTGTGCCCGAAATGGCGCGCGAACCAGGCATGGTGCGCCGCTCCCCAAGGCGCCGGGTGATGGCCGAACGCGCCGATTGCGGCCGTGCCGGCGGGACCCGTCCGCGCAACGTTGAAGTTGAAGCCGTTGACGAAGCCGCGGGACACGTCGGTCTCGGCGAACTCGCTGCTGATGATCGCGCCCGAGTTGCCGATGTGCGAGTCAATCGGCTGGTCGACCCAGATCTCCGCCGCGACCAGCGTATGATGCAGCAGGTAGCGTCCGACCACGTCGTTGGCGTTGGCGAGGCCTCGCGGATGCCGGGCGCTTTCGGACAAGAGCAGCAGCCGCGGGCTGCCAACGCCGTTGGCGGCGAGGATGACCACATGGGCGTCCTGCTGCATCCGCGTCCCCGTCGCGCGGTCGATATAGACGGCCCCGGTAGCGCGCCCGTCCGGCCCGGTCTCGATCCGCTCCACCCGTGCGCCGGGCCGCAGCTCCGCCCCGGCCGCCAGCGCCTTGGGCCAGAGCGTGATGGACATCTTCGCCATCGAGCCGCGCGGGCAGCCGGAGCTGCAATTGCCACAGCCATTGCAGGCGGCCCGCCCGTCATAGCTTTCGGAGATGATCCCCGCCGGCATCGGCCACCAATGCCAATCGAGCCGCTCGAAGCCCTGCGCGATGGCCCGGCCGCTGTTGCGCATCGGCAGGGGGCCGAGCGGATACGGCGCGCGCGGCGGCATCCCGGCGTCGCCGGTCAAGCCGCTCACGCCCACCAGCCGGTCGGCCTCGTCGTAGAACGGCGCCAGGTCCTCGTAGGTGATCGGCCAATCCGGGGCGAGGCCGTGCTCCCGACCCTTGCGGAAGTCGGATGGGCGGAAGCGCGGCCACAGCGCCGCATAAACGTTGGTGGAGCCGCCGATGCCGTTCCACATCAGCGCATGCGACTGCTTGCCCTCGACCGGGTAGTCGTCAGGTCCGCGGCGTATGCTCGGCTCCGGACTCCAGCGGTTCTGGCGTTGGTACTGGAAATCGTCGCTGTAGTGCGGATGCTGCGCCGGCTCGGTCCAGCCGCCCTGGTCGAGGCAGACGACCCGCAGCCCCGCCTGCGCAAGCACCAGACTGTTGATCGCGCCGCTCGCCCCGGCGCCGATCACCAGGACATCCACCGGGTCGGGCTTGCTCATCGGGTTGCCTCCAGGCCAAGCCGGCTCGCATCGACGGACTGCACCTGGTCAGTCGCGATCCAGCGGCCCCGCGCGTGGCGCGGCGCGTCCGTGGTGGCGTCGAACGGCTCGGCCGGGTAGCCCTCGGGTAGCGGCGCGTCGTTGTAGCGCAGGCCGAGCGCGCGGATCGCCGCGATGACGCCGGGCTGCTCATAGTAGGTGAGATAAGCGTATTTGCGCACCTCGTCGAACAGCTTCGGCTCGCTTGCCTCCAGCCGGGCCACCGCATCGTGCCAGCCCTCCACGCCGTCTGGCAGCGCGCCCTGCGGGCGCAGGCCCGCGGCGAGACGGCCGAGCAGGGCCGGGTCGGCGACATGCAGGCGCGCGGCGAGCAGCCCGGCCATCCCGGTGTTGCTTGCCGCCGGAAAACCGTGGCCGCCTGGAAGCAGCGTGTCGATCAGTCCGTGAAGCATCCGGTCATCATCAGGGGTCAATCCATCCTCCCACCCATGCGGCCTGGCGCTATGCATGGCGCGCAACCGCCTCCGCAACATCGTCCCGGACCCGCTCCCCGCCCGGCGGCGCCAGCGCGCCGGTCCGCCTACCGCTCGCCGCGTCGAACACCGACACGCTCCCGCGCGGCACGGCCAGCGTGAGCCGCTCGCCGGGGCGATGGGTGCGTGGGTCGGGACAGGTCGCCTTGATCATGCTGCCGTCGGCCAGCGCCACGTCGAGGAACGTCACCGGCCCGGCCGGCTCGATCAGCGTCAGCGTGCCCTCAACCTCCAGCTCGTCCGGACGGGGACGGCGCATGGGCGACAGGTCATGCGGGCGCACGCCGAGCAGGCTGCTCGCCGCCATGCCGCCGCCGGCCATCAGGCCGGGCAGGAAATTCATCTGCGGGCTGCCGATGAAGCTGGCCACGAACTGGTTGGCGGGTTCGCGGTACACCGTCATCGGCTCGGCGAATTGCTGCAGCACGCCCGCGTTCAGCACGGCGATGCGGTCGGACAGCACCATTGCCTCCTCCTGGTCGTGGGTGACGAACACGACGGTTATGTTCAGTTCCCGCTGCAGGCGCTTGATCTCGGTGCGCATCCGCACGCGGAGGCTGGCATCCAGGTTGGACAGCGGCTCGTCCATCAGCAGGGCCGCCGGGTTGCGCACAATGGCGCGGCCCACCGCGACCCGCTGCCGCTGCCCGCCCGACAGCTCGGCGGGCGAGCGGTCAAGCAGGGATTCCAGCCCGAGCAGCTCCGCCGCCCACGCCACCTGAGTCCGGATGGTCCCGGCTGGCAGCTTCTGCTGCTGCAGCGGGAAGGCAATGTTTTCCCGCACGCGCATGTGCGGGTACAATGCGTAATCCTGGAACACGAGGGCGATGTTGCGGTCGCGCGGCGGGATGCGCCCCATGTCCTGCCCGTCTAGGCGGATCACGCCGGCGCTAGTCTCCTCCAGCCCGGCGATGCAGAACAGCAGCGTGCTCTTGCCGCAGCCGGACGGGCCGAGGAAAGAAACGAATTCGCCGTCCCGGATGTCGATGTCCAAGCCCTGCAGCACCGGCAGGGCGCCGTAGCTCTTGGATACGTCGCTGATCGATATGGATGCCATGCAGTTGCCCCGGGTTCAGCCTTTGACCGAGCCGGACAGCGCTCCCTGCACCAGGTAGCGCTGGAACAGGAAGGCGACGGCGACGGGCGGCGCGATGGAAAGCACGGTCGCCGCGAACAGCGGGCCGTAGGTGTAGAATTGCGCTTGGCTCAGGAACCCCGCCAGGATCACCGGGATGGTCTGTGCCCGCGGCGTCGAGGTCAGAATCAGCGCGAACAGGAACTCGTTCCAGCTCGCCAGGAAGCAGAAGATGGCGGTGGCGACGATGCCGGGCCGCACCACCGGGAGCAGAATCTTCCACAGTGCCTTGAGCCGCGAGCAGCCGTCGATCAGCGCGGCGCGGTCCAGGCTGCGCGGCACGCCCTCGAAATAGGAGCGCATCATCCAGGTGCTGAGCGGCAGCAAAAAGGAGCAGTACGACACCATCAGCGCCGTGCGCGTGTCGATCAGCCCGGCGGCGCGGAAGCCGATGAAGAACGGCAGCACCAAAGTCAGCCCCGGCGTCATGCGGGTCAGCAGCAAGGCCCAGAGCGAAAGCTTGAACGCCGGCGCCTTCTCGTGCCGGGCGAATGCGTAGCCGGCCAGCGTGCCCAGCACGACGCTGACCGCGGCGGCGACGGCGCCGACGGCGAAGCTGTTGAGCAGGGACAACGGCACGCGCTGCGCCTGCACGCTGCTGGCCTGGCCGGCGACGCGGCCGGGCAGCAGGACGGAAACGAAGTTGTCCAGCGTGATGGCGCTCGGCACCATGCTGGCGGGCGTGCGGATCAGGTCGGCGGCGGGGGTGAGGCTCATCAGCAGCAGCGCCGCAACGGGCAACGCCGACCACAGGAACACCAGCGCCGCTACGGTCCAGAAGCCGCCCTGTGCCAGCACGCGCGCCGCCGGGCGCGGCAGCAGCCGGGCGCGCGGGCGGAACGGCGGCAGGGTCGCCATGCCGTTCCGCCCCTGCCCGCCCGGCAGCGCCGCCAACCCGACCGCGCCCACAGGTGCTGCGCGGCGCGGGCCGAGCACGGCGAAATACAAGATCGCCAGCACGAAGCTCAGCAGGGTCAGGACATAAAGGATCGCGGCGCCTTCGCCGAACTTGAAGAACTGGAACGCCGTGAGATAGCCGAGCCACGCCAGCACCGTGGTGGCGCTGCCCGGCCCGCCACGCGTCATGATCCACAGCAGATCGAAGGCCATCAGCGCGTTGATCGTGGCGATGATGCTGAGAAACAGCAGGTTCGGCTTGAGCCATGGGAGCGTGATGCTGAAGAACCGGCGCACCGGCCCGGCGCCGTCCAGCATCGCCGCCTTGTGCAGTGAGGCCGGCATGGATTGCAGCCCGGCCAGCAGCATCAGGGCGCTCAGCGGCGCTTGGTTCCACACATGCACCAGGGCCACGAGGTTGAGCGCCCGGAACCCGTCGCCCAGCCACGGCGTCGCCAGCGACGGGAGGCCGAGATCGTTCAGCACCCCGTTCACGCCCCCGAAGTCGCCGGCGAACAGGAACGACCACAGCACCCCCACCGAGACCGACGCCATCGCCCACGGCATCAGCACGACGCTGCGCAGGAAACCGCGGCCGAAGAACTGCGCGTTCAGCAGAAGCGCGAACACGCCGCCCAGCACCGTGGTGCCAATCACCGAAAGCGCCGCGAAGTAGGCGGTGCGCCCCAGCGCAGCCCAGAGCGCCGGGTTGCCCGGCAGGGCCGCGTAGTTGTCGAAGCCGACGAACAGCCAGCGATGGGTGATCGGGTTGATGCGGTTGAGGCTGAGGAACAAGGAGTAGCCCAGCGGCACGCCGACCACGAGCAGCACAACCAGCAGCGTGGGCGCGACCGCGGCGTAGGCGAATCCCGGCACGCGCTCCGTAGTCCGCCCGTGGACCAGGACACGCGAAGCGGGGGACTGCGTAGTGCTCGACATCGGCCGCGTGCTCCCGGCTTACCGGCTTACTGATACTGCTTTTTCAATTCCGCCACCTTGCTTACCAGGGCGTCGCAAAGCTCGTCGAGCGAGCCGTTGCCGCGGATGTAATCCTGGGTGCGCTGCATCATGAACAGATCCCATTCCGGGAACCACGTCGTTTTGGCGATGTCGCGCGAGGTCGCGATCTCCACCTGCTTGGTGCTGGTGTCCAGGTCGCGCCATTGGGAGAAGCTCGCCACCACCTCCGGGTCGCTCATCACCTCCTTGTAGGCGGAGCCAAGCCCGAATTCGAGCGCCCAACGCTTGATGACGTGGTACTGCCCGTCCTTGGCCTTGCCGCCGAAGAACCGCAGCAGGTTCCAGGTGCGGTTCACGTCGGTGGGCTGCGCGCCCATGAGGTACACGGCGGTCCAGGCAAAGGTCGAATGCGTTTTGCCCGGCATCAGGGCGTTGCGCACCTTGCCGGCGATCTTGGACGCCTTTGGGTCGTTAACGACCTTCTGGTCGTAGTCGTGCAGCACCATGAAGGTGTGGCGGCCCGTGCAATAGCTCGGCACGCCCTCGGCCGGCAGCGTCATGATGTCGGCTGCGACGAGTTGCTCCTTGTACAGCGCGCGATGGCCTTCCAGCACGCGGCGGAACGCGGCATCGACGACGAGATCGGAGTTCTTGTCGAACACCGGCGCCCCCTCCGCATACCAGAGCGAGAACAGGCTCCATGACAGCTCCGGCCACTTCTGGCCCCAGGCGCTGTTGTACGGCGCATCGGACACGCCGTCCCGCTTCAGCTTCCGGCAAGTGTCCAACAGGCTGTCCCAGCCGTCCGGCACCGCGACCTTCGCCCGGCTCAGATGCTCCTCGTTGTAGATGAAGGCATTGTGGCCCGCGTAGTACGGCAGGCCGGCGAGCTTACCGTCCGGGAGCGACATCGACCGAAGGCTGACAGGGAACATGCCGGCCTTAATCGTGTCCACGTCTGGCAAGCCCTCCAGGTCGCGTACCCAGCCGGCGGCGTTCCAGCGTGCGATGTGGTCCTCCTCGGAATACATCATGTCGATGGCCTGGCCGCCCAGCAGCTTGGTTTCCACGACCGGGTGATAGTCGCCGGGCACCAGCTCGTAGGTGACGTTCTCGTCGTAGAGCTGCTTGAACGTGTTAACGTTGGCCTCGGCGATCTGCGGCTGGTACTGCCAGCCGATGAAGCTGAGCGGCTTGGACGGGGCGGCGAGCGCCGGGCGCGCCAGCGCCATGCCGGCCGGCAACGCCACCATGCCCTGCAACGCGCGGCGGCGCGACAACAAATAGGTCTGCAGCAAGCGGTCCATCGGCGACTCCCTGGCTGTGTTGCCGCGGCCTGTCCCGGGCTTTTCAGCGTTGTCGTAGAATTGTGCATGCAACCAGGGTACCACGCAAACCGGTTCGACAGTGGACGCGGCTCGGTGCACATTGGGTGCCCATGACCGAGGAGGCGCCAGCCGTGGACCACGACCTGATCTTGCGTAACGGGCGGGTGCTGGACCCAGGCACCGGGCACGACGCGGTGACCGACATCGCTTTCGCGGCCGGCAAGGTCGCCGCGATCGGTCCCGGCCTGCGCGGACGCGCTGTGCGGGACGTGTCAGGCTGTATCGTCATGCCGGGCCACATCGATTTTCATACCCACGTGTATTGGGGCGGCACCTCGATCAGCATCGACGCCGACCAACTCGCGCGCCGGGCGGGCACGACCACCTGGGTCGATGTGGGGTCGGCCGGGCCGGGCAACTTCGCGGGCTTTCGCAAGCACGTCATCGAGCCGAGCCAGACGCGCATCCTGGCCTATTTGCACGTGAGCCACGCCGGCATCTTCGCCTTCTCGCCCTCGGTGATGATAGGGGAAAGCCAGGACATGCGCCTGATGGACACGGAAACCTGTGCCGCGGTGGCGCGCGCCAACCCGGACCTGATCCGCGGCGTCAAGGTGCGGGTGGGCGCCAACACCAGCGGGGCGAACGGCATCGCGCCGCTGTATCACGCGCTGGAAGCGGCGGAACGGGCCGGCCTGCCGGTGATGTGCCACATCGACCGGCCGCCGCCGCGCTATGCGGACGTGCTGGCGGAGCTGCGGCCCGGTGACACCCTGACCCACTGCTTCAAGCCGTTCCCCAACGCGCCCTGCCACGCGGACGGCCGGATCCGGGACGCCTGCTGGCAGGCGCGGGAGCGCGGGGTGATCTTCGACATCGGCCACGGCAAGGGGTCGTTCGACTTCGCGGTGGCGGAGGCGATGCTGGCCGGCAGCTTCTTGCCCGACATCATCAGCTCGGACGTGCACGTGTTGTGCATCGACGGGCCCGCCTACGACAACATGGAGACGATGAGCAAGTTCCTTTGTCTCGGCATGCCGCTCGCCGACATCGTGCGCGCGGTGACGGCGGCCCCCGCTTCCGTGCTGCGGCGGCCGGACCTTGCGGACCTGTCGGTCGGCAGCACGGGCGACGCCACGGTGATGCGCCTGGAGGAAGGGCGGTTCACCTTTGCCGACGTGTCAGGCCAGACCCGCACGGGATCGCAGCGGTTGGCGCTCGACAGCGTGGTCGTGGCCGGGGCGCTGTGGCACACGGCGGATGCGGCGGTCATGGCGGCGGATTGAGGCTCGCCACATCCGGCATATCTGCTGACCCTCGTCGTGCGACTGTGGACATGCAAGGCCAGCGTCAAGTTGTGCCGGGCAGGCTTACCCCACGCGGCCGCGCGCAGCGACGGGCACTGTCTCGACAACCGTGCCGCCTGACACCAGCGTCACCGTGTCGAACAGGTTCGAGACGACGCAGGCGTGGTTCGGGATGACACGCACCCGCTCGCCGATGGCCGGCTTCGCGGTGCAGGCGGACAGGTCGACCACGCCATGCTCCTCACTCAGCCCGGTCACCGCCGCATCCGGATACTCGACCAAGCGGCCGAACCCCTCCATCCCGAGCAGGTCGCTCGTCAACGCCTTCGACCCGGCGTCGATCACCGCTCGATCCGGGGTCGGTCGGCTGACCACGGTTGCGAGCACCGTCAGCGCACACTCGTCGAACCCGCCGACACCGCGTGCGACCTGGGAGCGGTCGAGGTAGATGTAGGTGCCCGGCCGGTACTCCGTCACGACGGCATCGCCGGAGCGCCACATGTCGGGCGTCCCGCCGCTGGACACGGTTGCGGGCGGCAGGCCGGCTTGAGTGAGCCGCGCGACCGCCTCGGCAAGCCAGGCCTGTGCCGCGTCCGCCCGGCCCGGAGCGGGATAGGTCATCAGCCCGGCGAACCGCAGGCCCGGCGCCGCGTCGATCGCGCGGGCCAGCGCAACCGCCTCCACCGGCGTCTGGACGCCGCAGCGGCGCCGGCGCGTCCGCAAAGGCGGCGGCGTAGCCTGCGACCGTGAACTCGCTGTCGGCAGTGACCGAAAGCGTCACCCGGCTGGCCAGCGCGCGAAGGCGGCGCAGCTTCGCCTCGCCCAGGATGTTGTAGGGCAGGAAAATGTCGCCGAGGCCCGCGTCGGCCATCACCTCCGCCTCGCCCAGCTTCTGGCAGGTGATCCCCACCGCCCCGCGCGCGACCTGGCGGGCGGCGAGCATCGGCAGCTTGTGCGTCTTGATGTGCGGACGAAGCGTGATGCCATGCCGGTCGGCATGGGCCTGCGCGCGGTCGATGTTGGCATCGACCCGGTCGATGTCGATCAGGACGGCGGGCGTGTCGATGGCCGATAGCGTCATAGGTGCAGTCCTGTTGCCGGGTCGAAGACGTGGACGTGGCGGCGGTCAACCGTAAGGTGCAGGGTGCTGCCGGGCAGGATGTCGATGCGCTCGCGGAACACGCACCGCACCTCGACGCCGGCAATCGTGCCGAACAGGTGCGTCTCGGCCCCGGTCGGCTCCACCACTGCGGCGATGAAGGGGAACCCGTCGGGGTCGCCCGCGGCGGCCTGCCGATAGTGCTCCGGTCGGACGCCGATCTCGACCGCCTGGCCAGGCTGGGCACCGGTCGCGCCGACCGGCAGGCTGGTGCCGTCCGGCGTGCGGACCCGGGCCTGGCCGCCATGGCCCTCGATGGCCCCCGCGATGAAGCTCATCGACGGCGAGCCGAGGAAGCTCGCGACGAACCGGTTCGCCGGCCGGTCATACAGCTCCAGCGGCGAGCCGGCCTGCTCGATGTGCCCGGCGTTCATCACGACGATCCGGTCAGCCATCGTCATGGCCTCGATCTGGTCGTGCGTGACGTAGATGATCGTTGTCCCGAGCTGCTGGTGAAGCGCCTTGATCTCGGTCCGCATCTGCACCCGCAGCTTCGCGTCGAGGTTGGACAGCGGCTCGTCGAACAGGAACAGGTCCGGCTGGCGCACGATGGTGCGGCCCATCGCGACCCGCTGCCGCTGCCCGCCCGAGAGCTGGCGGGGGTAGCGGTCCAGGTAGCCGTGCAGGTTGAGGATGGCAGCGGCAGCCTTGACCTTCGTGTCGATGGCGCTTGAAGCGTCGCGCCGCATCCGCGGCCCGAAGCCGATGTTGGCGCGCGTGGTCATGTGCGGGAACAGCGCGTAGCTCTGGAACACCATCGAGATGTTGCGCTGCTGCGGCGCCAGCCGGTTGGCGAGCCTGGCGCCGATCCACAGCTTGCCGTCTGAAATGTCCTCCAGCCCGGCGATCATCCGCAGCAGCGTCGATTTGCCGCAGCCGGACGGGCCGACGAGCACCACGAACTCGCCGTCCTCCACGTCGAGGTCGATGCCATGCAGGACGTGCACAGGCCCGTAGCACTTGCTCAGCGCCCTCACACGCAGGCTGGCCACCTCAATACTCCCCGATCACGTCCCGCACGAAGCGCAGGTTGCCCGCCATCAACCCGGCATCCACCGGCAGCACCACCCCCGTGACGCCCGACGCCGCGGGCGATGCCAGGAACAGGGCGGCGCGGGCAACCTCGCGCGCTTCCACCATGCGCCCCAAGGGGTAGTGCGGGGCGATGCGGTCCAGCAAGGCCGGGTTCCGCTCGAACCGATGGTCCCAGGCGGGCGAGCGCACCGAGCCTGGGCATACGACATTGGCCCTGACGCCCTGCGCGCCGCACTCGACCGCGAGCGCCCGGGCGTAGGCGATGATGCCGGCCTTGGCCGCGGAGTAGGCCGGGTTGCCGTGATGGGCGAGGGCGTTGACGGACGAGATGAACACGACCGCCCCGCTGCCCCGTGCGGCCATCGCGGCGGCCACAGGCGCCGTGACATGGAACGGGCCGTCAAGGTTGATGGCGATCTCGCTGTCCCACACGGCGCCGTCCACCTGGGCGAGCGTCTCGCCACGGGTATGGCCGGCGTTGTTGACCAGCACGTCCGGCACGCCGGCCTGGGCGATCAGCCCACCAACTGCCCGTTCGGCCGCGGCCGCATCGGCGATGTCGAAGGCCAGGCGGTGCGCGAGGCCAAGCCCGTCCATCATCGCGTGCTCGCGATCAGCGCCAGCCACCACGGCGCCCGCGGCTTGGAACGCCGCGACCAGCGCCCGGCCGATGCCGCCGCCTGCGCCGGTGATCAACACGCTCTGTCCGTCGAGGCGGAAGGGATCGCCAGCTTGCATGTGGCGACGTTACATAGATAATCTCGCAGCTCAATCCCCTGCGTGTGCACCGGAAGGCAAGCTCCATGAAACCATCAGGATACAAGGCCTTGATGCTCGCGTGCGCCGGGCTGTTCGCATTGTCGGGCGCGGCCATGGCCGGCACGGTCCGCGTCACCATCGCCGAATATTCAAAGGGCACCGGTCCCTATTTCAACGAGGCCGCGCACGCATTCGAGGCGGTAAACCCGGGCACCAAGATCCAGATCGAGGTCGTGCCGTGGGACAACCTGCAGCAGAAGCTGACGACCGACATCTCCGCCGGCGCGAACGCTGACCTTTCGATTATCGGCACGCGCTGGCTGCTCGACTACGTGTCGCAGGGCATCATCACGCCGCTCGACTCTCACGTGACGCCCGACTTCAAGGCGCGCTTCATCGACACGTTCCTGACGCCTTCGGTCATGGACGGCAAGGTCTATGGCCTGCCGATCGCGGCTTCGGCGCGGGCGCTGTATTACAACAAGGACGTGTTCGCAAAGGCCGGGCTGAGCGGCCCGCCCGGAACGTGGGCGGAGCTCGCGGCCGATGCCGAGAAGATCAAGGCGTCGGCGCCAGGCGTGTTCGCGTTCGGGCTGCAGGGCAAGGAGATCGAGACCGACGTTTATTTCTACTATGCCCTGTGGTCGCAGGGCGGCGAGATCGTGCAGGGCGGCAAGTCCGGGCTTGGCAGCGCGGCAGCGGTCAACGCGGCGAAGATCTACCGCAGCCTCATCAGCAACAGCCTGACGCAGCCGGGCGTCACGTCGTACTCGCGGGAGGATGTGCAGAACCTGTTCAAGCAGGGCAAGGTCGCCGCCGTCATCACCGCGCCCTTCCTGTCCAGCCAGATCAAGAAGGAGGCGCCGAACCTGCAATACGGCGTGGCGGCGATCCCGGCCGGGCCAGGCGGCGTGCGGGGCACCTATGGCGTGACCGACTCCATCGTGCTGTTCGAGAACTCGAAGGTGAAGGAGGAGGCGTGGAAGTTCCTCGATTTCCTGTTCACGACGGACCAACGGACGAAGTTCGACAAGATCGAGGGCTTCCTTCCGGTCAACGCCAAGGAAGCGCTCGATCCCTATTTTGCCGATAATGCCGACCTCAAGGTGTTCACCTCGCTGCTGCCCGGCGCCCGCTTCGCGCCCGTGATCGCCGGCTGGGAGGAGGTGGCGACCGTCACCTCCAACGCGCTGCAGACGATCTACCTGGGCCGCGTCGAGATCGAGCCGACGCTGCGCGACGCAGCCGCGAAGGCCGACGAGATACTGGCCAAGAAATGACGGCGTCCAAAACGTCATGCGACGCGGGGCGACCGCGTTTCACCTGATTCTGCCAAGCTTTCTGCTAGCAGCTTTCATCATCCTTTGGCCACTGAAAGAGATCGTTACCCTCGCATTGCATGACGTGAATCGGTTCGGCCTCCTGCGGGCGTTCTCGGGCCTAGCCAATTTCCGCGCCCTGTTCGCCGACCCGGATTTCGTGGCGGCGCTCTGGCGCACGCTGGTATGGACGGTTGCCGTCGTCGGCGGCACGCTTGTCATCTCCGTGCCGGTGGCCCTGATGCTGAACGACGATTTCTACGGCCGCAGCATCGCCCGCATCATCGTCATGCTGCCCTGGGCGGTGTCGTTGACCATGACGGCCATCGTTTGGCGCTGGGCGCTTAGCGGCGAGAGCGGGATGCTCAACTCCGGCCTCAAGAGCCTCGGCCTCATCGACGCCAACATCCAGTGGCTCGCCGAGGCATCGACCGCGTTCCCGGTCCAGATCCTGATCGGCATCCAGGCAAGCATCCCGTTCACAACGACGATATTTCTCGGCGGCCTTTCCTCGGTGCCGGACGAGCTGTATGACGCGGCCGCGACCGAGGGCGCGGGGCGTTGGGACCAGTTCCGTTACATCACCCTGCCGCTGCTGCGCCCGTTCATCAACATCGCCATCGTGCTCAACACCATCTACGTCTTCAACTCCTTCCCGATCATCTGGGCAACGACGCAGGGCGGGCCTGCGAACTCCACCGACATCCTCGTCACCTATCTCTACAAGGCCGGGTTCCGGCTTGGGAAACTGGGCGAGGCGGCGGCGGTATCGCTGATCATGTTCGGGGTGCTGTTCGTCTGCACGCTCATCTACGTGCGGCTTGCGATGCGCGAGGAGGCGGCATGAGCAAGCTCACCCGCTCCATCGTCTACTGGCTTCTTCTGTCGCCCTTGGTGGCCCTGGTGCTGTTCCCGTTCGCGGTCATGTTCATCACCGCGATCAAGCCCGAGACCGAGGTGCTCGATCCCGCTTGGTGGCCCACCGCTGCGCGCTGGGCCAATTTCGCGGAGATGTGGCAGGCCACGGGCTTTGGCACCGCGCTGCTGAACTCCGTCTATGTGTCGGGCATGGCGACGGTCATCACCATCGCCGTCTCGATCCCGGCCGCCTACGCATTGAGCCGCTACCGCTTCGCCGGGCGCAGCGCCTATCGGCAGTTCCTGCTTGTCTCGCAGATGCTGTCGCCCATCGTGCTCGTCATCGGCCTGTTCCGCTTGATGGTTGCGGCAGGCATGATCGACAGCCTGAATGCGGTGACGCTGGTCTATGTCGCCTTCAACATCGCCTTCTCGGTCTGGATGCTGCAAAGCTACTTCGCCACCATCCCGAAGGACCTGGAGGAGGCTGCCTGGATCGAGCGTGCCAGCCCGTTGCAGACGCTGGTCCGCGTGTTCCTGCCGCTTGCGGCGCCGGCGATCATTGTCACCGCGATCTTCACCTTCATCAACGCCTGGAACGAGTTCGTCATCGCGCTCACCCTGCTGCGCCAGCAATCGGCCTACACGCTGCCCATCCAAATCTTCTCCTTGGTGGCCGGGCGCTACACGGTCGAATGGCATTACGTGATGGCGGCGGCGTTCGTGGCGACCATCCCGGTCGCGATCCTGTTCGCCTGGCTGCAACGCTATCTGGTGCGCGGCCTGGCGCTCGGCGCGGTAAAATGAATGGGGGATCGATGACCAGGCAGCATTTCGGCCAGGCGAACGTGCCGCTGTCGCCCGCCGTCCGGGCCGGCGACTTCATCTTCGTCTCCGGCCAGGTGCCGGCGGTGGATGGCGCCGTAGTGCCGGGCGGAATCGAGGCGCAGACCCGGCAGGTGCTCGACAACGTCGCCGCCGTCCTGGCGCTCGCCGGGGCCGCGCTTTCTGACATCGTCAAGACCACGGTCATCCTTGCCGACGCGCGTGACTTCGCGGCCTTCAATACCGTTTACGCCAGCTATTTCCCTACCGATCCACCGGCCCGCACGACGGCCGAGGCGAAGCTGATGATCGACATCATGGTCGAGATCGAGGCAGTGGCGTACCGGCCGCTGTAAGCCCATGCGCATCTCCATAGACCCGCACTTGACCGAGTAGCGCAACCCCGGTCGCGACACCTGGCCACGCATCGAGGATCCGTGCGGGCTTGCACCGCGTGCGGATCATGAAGGAGGCGAACACCATGACCCAACGCCCTGTCGCCGCTGCGGGCACGGCCGCGTTGGTTTCCGCGTCCGGCCAGACCCCGACTGCCAACCCCGTCATGGACCGGTTCGCCTACATCTGTTCCTACACCGCTGGCGCCAACTCGGGCGGCAACGGCACCGGTATCACCCAGGCGCGCCTCCACCCGCAGCAGGGACTCGTGCCGGTCGCCGTATCCGCTGGCCCAAGCCCATCCTGGATCTGCTTCAGCGCCAACGGTCGGCACGCCTATGCGGTTAACGAGATCAGCGAATATTCGGGCAAGCCCCAGGGTTCCGTCACGTCCTATGCCGTCGATCCCTCGACTGGCGCGCTGGCGCTGCTGAACACGGCCGGGGCTGGAGGGGCGGGACCGGCTCACTGCGAGGTGCATCCCTCCGGTCGCCACCTGCTGGTCGCCAACTACGGCGACGGCCGCATTGCCGTGCTGCCGATCCAACAGGATGGGTCGCTGCGGGATCCCGTAGATGTGGTCACGCCGGTGGGCACGCTCGGCCCTGATACGGCGGCCGGTGCGCCGCCGGGCAGCTTCGCGCAGAGCGGTCACGACGGCAGCCATGCCCATATGATCGCCAGCGACCCCAGCGGGCGCTACGTGCTGAGCACGGATTTAGGCTTCGATGAAGTATTCGTCTGGACCCTTGATCTCGAGCGCGGCACCTTGCGCCCGGCGCAGACCCCAAGCTTCCCGGCGTCGTCGGCGGGCGGCGGCCCGCGCCACTTTGTGTTCCACCCGAACGGCGACATGCTCTACGTCGTGCACGAGGAAGCTTCGCAGATCGGCGTCTACCGGTTCGACCCGGCGACTGCGGCGGTCACGCTGTTGCAGATCGTCAGCACGCTGCCTGATGGCTTTGCCGGGTCGAGCTTCGCCTCCTCCATTGTCATCAGCCGTGACGGCCGGTACGTGTACTCGGGTAACCGTCTGCACAACAGCATCGCCGTTCTCGCAGTCGATGCGAGCGGCATGCTGCAGCTTGTCGCCACGGAATGGACCCGAGGCGACTACCCGAACCAGGTGACCCTATCGCCGTCCGGCGCCTTCCTGTTCGCCTGCAACCGGCGCAGCGACCAGGTGACGACGTTTCACGTTGACTTATTCAGCGGCATGCTGAGCTTTACTGGTCAATACCTGGCGGTGGGCAGCCCCAATATGATTGGCTTCGCTTAGGTCGTGCGGCGTTCCGTCCAGAATGCCGCCGCAGCGCTGGGCCAGCCGGCGATTGACGGCGGCCTACCAAGGTCCGCCACCACGTGACGTTTTGATGTCTCAAACGGACATCTAGCCGAGGAGACTGGACCATGCCTGCAAACGGGTCGATCGAGGAACAGGTCCGCCAGCGCTACCGCCAGCCCAAGGGCGTCGAGCAGTTCGGCATCGAGCCGATCCCGGACCGGCTGAAGACCGTGCGATGGTTCGACCTGTTCCTCATCGTCGTCAACTTCCTTATCAACCCCGGCACCATCCTGGTCAGCGGCCTGGCGGTCGCCTCCCAGGTCTGCGGCGTCATCGTCGCCTTCGGCGCCTACGTCGCCATGGCGACGATCGGCGTCGATTACGGCGTGCCCGGCCAGGTCGCGACGCGCATGGCCTAGGGGCTGCGCGGCGCGAAGTGGGTCCCCTCGCTGCTGCGCACGGCGGCGTCGATCTACTGGTTCGCGTTCCAGACCGTGGCGGGCTCCATGGCCGTGGTCGCCGTGCTGGACAAGTGGCTGGGCGGGCAGCATTCGCTGTTCTGGGTCAGCATCGTCTTCGCAGCCCTCCAGGTCGCCGTGGCGCTGGTGGGCTACGAGTCCCTCAAGGTGCTGTCGCGCTTCGCCTTTCCGTTGAAGCTGGCGGTGTTTGCCTACCTGTTCGTCCTGCTCGCGTGGCAGGGCGGGCCGGACTTCGCGCCGGCCCGCGTCGCCGCCTACTCGGGCATGCCGGGGCCGCATTGGCTGCTGTTCGCCACCTGGCTCAACGGCGCCGCCGCGGCCTGGCTGACCATGATCACCGACGCGGCGGACTTCTGCCGCTACTCGCGCACCCGCGTGGACATGTGGCTCGGCACCCTCGGCGCCGCCGCGGTCGGGACCTTTCTGGGCGCGCTCCTCGGCGCCTATGCGGCCGCGGGCACCCTGGGCCGGACGGCCAACCCGTTCGAGGTCGTGGCGCAACTCAGCACCAGCGGGATCACGCTGCTTCTCGTGTTCGTCGTCATCGCCTTCGACAACTGGACCATCAACGTCCTGAACCTGTATACAGGCGGGCTGTCGCTTTCCAACATCGCCGAGCGCCTGGGCCGGTTCTGGACCACGCTCGCGGTCAGCGTGCTCGGCGTGGCGCTTTCGGCGGTGCCGGACGTGGTACACGGCTACACCGGATACATGAACGTGCTCGGCAACATCTTCGCGCCGATGGCCGGCGTGCTGATCGCCGACTACGTGTTCCTGAAGCGCACCCGCGTCGATGTCGTCGCGTTGTTCGAGCCGGGCGGGCCGTATTGGTATTGGCGCGGCTTCGGCGTGGCCGCCATCGGCTGGACCGTCCTGGGCTTTGTCATCTACCTGGCCGTGCCGTTGGCCTGGGTGCCGACGGCGGTGACGCCGGTTGCCACCGGCATCGGATACTATGCGACCGTGCGTCTGCTCAGCGCCCGCTTCCCTACGCTCGCGCGTGCGGGGCGGCCGGGCGAGCAGCGGGAAAGCGTGGACGAACTCGACCAGGAACTGGTTCTGCGACGGTCCTCCGGCCCGGTCCGGGAGGCATACTGATGACCGATCCCCGCCCGCGCGACTTGATTGGGTATGGGCGAACGCGGCCCCACGCCGCCTGGCCCGGCAACGCCCGGGTCGCCGTCAGCTTCGTGCTGAACTACGAGGAAGGGGGCGAGCGCAGCGTGGCGGACGGCGACCCGCACGCCGAAACCTATCTAACCCCCTCACCACCTATCAGTTTCAGCCACGCATGGTTGACGGCCAGACCCGTGGTGTGATGAAGGCCCGTTTTCGGACAGATCGGGTGGTTGGATGGGTGGGATTGAGCACGTAGCCCGGAGCATC
>JAABUM010003496.1_pt1 | contig 19146 bp, 15 predicted proteins | sample 5559161 | NCBI WGS metagenome assembly JAABUM01 (sample SAMN10711868, study PRJNA513369) | rock metagenome | isolation source: Antarctica rocks | place: Antarctica: Victoria Land, Siegfried Peak nord | reverse complement strand
TGCGCCTCCCACTCGCGCTACTTCTGGGGGTTGCGCCTGCACCTGGTGTGCACGCTGCAGGGGTTGCCGATCGCCTACGCCCTGACCGGCTCCAAAGCCGACGAGCGGACCGTGCTGGCCGATCTGATCAGGTGCACCCCAGCGTTGGCTGGTGGTGGCCGGACCATCATCGCCGACAAGAACTACTACGGTCGGGAGTTCGAAACAACCCTGGCCGCAACCGGGTTCACCCTCCTGCGCAAGGCCCGCGCCGGGGAGAAACCCCGCCCCGGCGCCCACCTGCTCAAACCCTTACGGCAAACCGTGGAATCGGTGTTCGACACCCTCAAAGGCCAACTCAGCCTCGAACGACACGGCGGCCGCACCCCGACCGGTGTCATCGTCCGAGTCCTTCAACGCCTCCTCGCCATGACCGCCGCCATCTGGCACAACGACCACACCGGCCAAACCATTCTCCGGTCCCTGACCGCCTACGACCACTGACCCCTTGGAATCAGTCATCTAGCGGGACACGCCTCGATCTGTCGAGACAAGCAAGACCCGCCACAACCTTCTGCAGCGGGCCGACTTCTTCGACGAGCGAGGAATTGCAACTGCAACCTAGCACGCAGTTTCGGCTCGTGGAGGGGTGCGAACCGTGAGTTTTCAGGGGCGTTCGCAGCTCGGACCCGTTGCCGCGTCAACGCGCTCGCGACACCCCTCTCTCGGCCCGCCGGGGCGCCCGGTCGCCGCGGATCGTCGCGACCATGTCGACGAGACGGCGGGTGGCGCGCACGTCGTGGGTGCGGAACACGGTGGCTCCCAGCCACGCCGCCACCGCGGTCGCTCCCAAGCTGCCCTCGAGGCGGTCCCCCGGGGCCAGGTCGAGGCTCTCACCTACGAAGTCCTTACGCGAGATCGCCTGTAGCACAGGTAAACCCAAGGAAACCAGATCTCCCGTGTGCCGCAGCACCTCGAGGGAGTGGGCGGTCGACTTGCCGAAGTCGAGGGTGGGGTCCACGAGGATGCGCGACGCGGGCACGCCTCGGCCAGGGCTTTCTCGGACCCGGCCGCCAGGGTGCGCAGGACGTCGCGCACGACGTCGAGCGGGTCCGGCCCGCAGAGACCGCCGAGGTCTCCTGACCCGCACGCACCCCGCCCACGTCGACGATGTCGGCGCCCTGCTCCATCGCCTCGTCGAGCGCACCGAATGCGGCTCTTCCCCGCTGCGTGTGGGGTCATGGGAGTAGCCCTCCTCCGATGAGCAGCATTCTGAGGCGGCAATTCTCGCGGTTGCGGAAGCCGCGGGCGATGCGGCGGTGGAGCTCGATGAGGCCGTTGATGGCCTCGGTGCCGCCGTTGTTCGCGCCGCTGGTGTCGAAGTAGCCGAGGAATTCAGTGCGCCACTGCTTGAGGGTCCGACCGAGGCGGGCGACCTCAGGGATCGGGCACGAAACGTACGAGGCCAACACCCGTTCGGTGACCGCGCGGCCGGCGGCGTGGCTGTCCTGGTGATAGCAGGAGCGGACCTGCTGCGCGCACCGTCACGCGACTTCAACCTCGAGATGGTCCTGGCGGGCGGTGAACGCCGCGTCGAGTAGGGCCCGTTGCCGGTCGGTCAGGTGCTCCTGACCGGCCCGCAGGATGTTGCGGATCCGGTACAGCGGGTCGCCGCGACGGCCGCGGTGGCCGGTGGTGTCCTGCTGCACCCGCCGCCTCACCTCGTCGACGACCTGGGTCGGGAGCTTGACGACATGAACGGCGTCAAGAACGGCGCGGGCGTCCTGCAGCTGGTCATGCTGATGACGGATCGCATTCTTGTACCCGTGGGACGGGTCCAACGTCGCGATCTCGACGCCGGCGCGGAACGTCTCCCCACGCTCGACGAGCCAGGTCTGGTAGGCCTCGCCGGACCGGCCAGGGACGAGGTCCAGCAGGCGTGCTCGCACGACGAGGTTGCCGTTCTTGTCCTCATGGCGGGTCAGGTCCACCATCCCGGTCAACTCCTTCGGGCCCCGGCCTCCGTCCTCGATCGGCTTGGTGGAGACGTGATGCCACACGTGCTCATCCACGCCTAAGGTCGTCACGCCCTCGAAGCGGGACTCCTGGTCGGCGGCCTGTTGCAGCAACGGCTTGGCCGCCTCCCACACCGTGCGCCAGCTCGTGCCGAGCTGCCGGCGCAGCCCGTTGACCGAGGCGTGCTCACGGCGGATCTGCTCGACCACCCACCAGCACGCCCGCGTCGTCAACCTCGCCCGCGGCGCGGCGACCTGCTCGTCCTGCTCCATGAACGACCCGACCGGGCAGGTCGGCTCGGGACAGACCCAGCGGCGCTTGCGCCACACGATCCGCACCGGGCGACCCATCGCTGGTGCGTCGAGCAGATGGACCTCGACCCGGCCCGTGGGCGTGCGCGACAACCCCGCACCGCGGGCACCCCATCGGTCCCGGCGCCGACTCCACCGTGACCGCCAACCCGGCCCGGCCACTGCCGTCGTCCCGCTCCACCGCAATGACGTGCAGGCCCTCGAGGCCTACCAGCAGGTCGCATCGGTCGCAGTAGCCGCCAGGGGCACGGCAGCACAACGTAGGCTCGCTCATCGTCGAGGTCCTCGGGTCCAGAGGGGGTAGAAGTCCTCTGATCTTCGGGGACCTCGACCCCATCCCCGCTCAGCAAGCCGATCGGCGCGTCGTGCTCACCCCACACTCAACGGCGAAGAGCCCCGAATGCGGGGCCGGTCGGCATACCGGTTGCCCGCGAAGAACGAGTCACTGGTGCGGTTGACGATCGCCATGACCGCCGGGCGTGCGGCGTCGAACCGCCGGCCGCGCAGGAGAAGTTCGGCGGGGCGGGGAGGTCGAGAGGGGTGACGGGGGTGGTCACCCGGCCATCTGTCGTCGTCCCGCGCCGTCTCGAGGATCGTCGGAAGCCAGAAGACCAAGCCGTAGACCCCGACGCTCCGGAAGGTAATACAGGGACAGGCGACGTTGCGGGAAGCCCAGCGCCGCGCGATAGCCGCCGTTGACCGGTTCGAGGTCCTCCTGCTCGGCTACGAGACATCTTTCGATCTCCGGGCGCTCATCCTCTCGGGGCCAGCGAGCTTCGCCAGGTCGGTCATCGACCAACGTTCGGAACACGAACGCGCACACTATGGCCGGACCGGCCGAAGAGGTCCTCGGGCGCCCCCTACGCGGGCGCTCCACGCAGGTGGGCTACCGCCTGCGCGATCGGCCCGTCCAGCCGGACCTGGCCAGCCTCCAGCACGATCCCACGCTCGACGACCTTGGCCACCTGATCGAGGTCGTGGGACACGATGACCAGCGTCTGTCCCATGGCGCGCAGCTCGCCGATCCGTGCCAGGCACTTGCGCTGGAAAGGTTCATCGCCGACGGCGAGGATCTCGTCGATGAGGAAGATGTCCGGCTCGCTGTGGGCGGCGACAGAGAACGCGAGTCGCAGAAACATGCCGGAGGAATAGAACTTCACCTCGGTGTCGATGAACTGCTCGATCTCGCTGAACGCAACAATCTCGTCGAACCTGGCGGCGATATCCCGCTCGGTCATCCCGAGGATAGCGCCATTTAGGTAGACGTTCTCACGCCCGGTGAGATCCGGGTGGAAGCCCGCACCCACCTCGATCAGGCCCGCCACGCGGCCACGGACCCCGATGCTTCCGGCATCCGGCAGCATGACGCCGGAGATGAGTTTCAGCGTCGTGGACTTGCCGGAACCGTTGAAGCCCAGGAGTGCCACCGCCTCCCCCTGCTCGATCGTGAAGTCAACGCCGTCGAGAGCCCGGAAGGAGTTGCGCAGCTCCTGGCCCCTGCCTCGAACGGTCCAGACGATCAGCTCCTTAAGCGAACGGGTGTGGCGCAGGGAGAAATCCTTGGTGACATCGTGAAGCTCGATCGCCGTCGCCATCGGTCAGATCTCCTGAGCGAACCGACCCTCGAGCCGCCGGAAGACCAGCTGTCCGGCGGTGAGGAGCACGAGGCTGACGGCGAGGGCCAGCAGCGCCCAACGGGCGAAGTGCTCCGGCATGGCACCACCGACAGGAAAGGCTTCGGCGACGCCACGGGTCGGCACCCAGAAGCCGTAGTGGGCCAGCTCTACGGCCGCGCTAAGAGGGTTTGCCTGGTAGACGGTGAGGACCCAGCTCGGCAACGCGTCCCGCGTGACCGCATCTTGGACCTGACGGAAGGTGTAGAGCACGGGAGCGAGCCACGTCACCATGATGAGGATGAGGTCCACGAAGTTCTCGGCGTCTCGGTAGTAGACGTTGAAGGCACCAAAGGCCAAACCGAGCCCCAGGGCCACGAACATCGTGATCAGCAGGGCCCCGATTGCGCCGACGATGTTGAGCCAGCCGGGCCGCCAGCCGGCCACCAGCGCGGCGACGACGAGAACCAGCACCTGGGGTAGCAGGTGAACGACGGCGACCCAGACGCTGGAGACGGGGAACAGCTCACGAGGCAGGTAGATCTTCTTGACGAGATCGGCATTGAGGACGATGGAGCGGGTGCAGTTTCCGAATACCTCACCGAAAAAGTTCGCTATGACGATGCCGGAGAACAAGTAGATGACGAAGTTTGGTAGCGAATGCTCGAGCCCAAGAAACTTTCCCATGGCGATGTAGAAGACCACCAGCTGGATCCCGGGCTTGACGTAGCTCCACAGCAAGCCGAGCACCGAGCCGCGGTAGCGCACTCGGAGTTCCTTGCGGACGAGCAGGGTCAGCAGAAAGCGCCGGCGGAAGACGTCAATTAAGCCGGAGCTCCGGCCCGGCGCCGTCAGTGGCACACCGGCTACTGTGGTCACTGAGCTCGCTCGGGTCGGTCCCGCTCGTCCGGCCGAAGGCCGAAGGTCTGCTCCCAGGCGTCGAATGAGCAGATGTCGTCACGAGCCGCCCGATAGCGCTTGCGAAGCGATGCCCAGTCAGCGAGAACCTGGCCGTGCAGCGCCGAGCTGCGTCTTGCCAGACCGGTCAGGGTACGGCGGTCCCGGATGTACCAGGAGGCGCCGGCGCCGTCGGCGGTGGACACCAGCGCACTGTCGTTCTTAGCGATCCGGTACCAGCGGTTGTCCTTATGCGCGACCTGCACCTGAGGATGCTGCAACGCGCCTGGGTCGACGGGCGCGAGCACCTGTCGCGCGATAGTGGACAGCCCTAGGCTGACCAGTTTGGTCAGCCGGGTCGGCCGGTCGAACGTCTTCTGCTTCACCGGCTTCTGGCGTCGCACGGAGGGGAAGGCGTCAATATTCGCCTTAATCTGCGCGTCGCTGAAGCCTTTTGCCAGGGCGCGGATCTCGGGAAGGCGCTTGGGGAGGATGTCATGCAGATGCTCGGGCCCGCGTAAGACGTCCTCGAGGGCCATGATGCGTCCGGTGCCGGTGAAGTACTGCATGGAGACGAGGTGCTTGAGGTCGAGCGCATAAGCCGTCAGCAGCATGTTCTTGCCGCGGCTGAATGGCGAGTACAGCAGCGCGGTGATGAGCCGGTTGCGGGCGTGGAAGTACGCCTGCCAGCCGACCAGGTCGTCCTTGTCGATCCACGACATGTGCCAAACGGCCGAACCAGGCAGGCTGACGGTCGGTATGCCGGCCTCCTTGGCACGCAGGCCATACTCGGAGTCGTCCCACTTGATGAAGATGGGCAGTGACAGACCGAGCTGGCGGATGACATCAACGGGGATGAGACACATCCACCACCCGTTGTAGTCCACGTCGACGCGTTGGTGCATCCACGCGGCGTCGCGCAGACCCCCGCGAGAGAAGTCGTGGCCGAGATACTGGCCAGGGCCCGTGACGGTCGGCTGCCAGTAGAACGGGTTGACGACCTCCCCGAAGGTATGCAGAATCGCGCGGTTGTTGATGTCGAACATGTGTCCACCGACGATAGTCGGGGTCCGGCACAGGTCGGCGAACGTGACCAGCCGGCTGATGCTCTCCGGCTCAAGAATGATGTCGTCGTCAAGGAGCAGCACGTAGTCGCTACGGCCGCGCTTGACCGTCTCGTACATGGCTCGGGAGAAGCCGCCCGAGCCGCCCAGGTTCTCCTGGTCCAGCATGCTCAGCTGACTGCCGAGGGCGACGGCGGCCGCCGGAAAGGCCTCGTCGTCCCGGACCTTCTGGGTGCCTTGGTCGATGATGATCATCTCGTCCAGGACGCTCCGCAGGCCGTCGTCCGCGGCCACCATCCCGATGGTACGCACGCAGTAGTCGGGGCGGTTGAACGTCGTCACGCCAAGACTGACCCGGCCATGCGGACGACCATCGTCCGGGACCGTCCAGTCGGCGCCGACCATCGCGATGTTCTCGCGGCCGGCGACGATGTCGAACCAGTACCACCCGCCGTCCCCGAACGTCGTCAGGGAGAGGTTGAAGGTCGACGTGGCCTCACCCGAAACCTCGACGTGGTGCACGCGCTGCTGGTTGCCGCGAGCGTTGCTGCGGTAGACGAGCACCGTCCCTGGCCCGGCTGTACGGACCGTGAGGCGAACGGTCTCGACGACCGTCCAGCGACGCCAGTACCCCGCCGCGAAGGCGTTGAAGTAGGACCCAAACGAGAGCCGCTGTCCGCCCCGCACGAGGACGCTGGTGCGGTCGAGAATGTCGTCAGGGTGCAGCGGCGTCTGGCTCCTGGCGTCGTCGCGGTCGAGGTAGAGCGGCAGAGCGTCGATGTCGCCGTCCGGCGGGAAGATCACCCGCTGCGCGACACGGAATGCGTTGGGCTGCTCCTGCTCGGTGCTTGTCGGTGCCAGGACCGTCATCCGTCTACTCCTCCGCTGTCGAGCCGCGCTCCATGAGCAAAGTGTGGCTCGAGCTTGTTGTCGACCATGCTCAACGCTGCTCCGATGGCCATGTGCATGTCTAGGTACTGGTATGTACCCAAGCGACCGCCGAACAGTACCCGGCGCTCGGCCTGTGCGCGGTCTCGGTAGCGAAGCAGCCGCTGACGATCCTCGAGCGTGTTGACCGGGTAGTAGGGCTCATCGTCGCCCTGGGCGAACCGGGAGTATTCGCGCATGATGACGGTGCGGTCGTGGGGATAGTCGCGCTCGGGGTGGAAGTGGCGGAACTCGTGGATCCGGGTGAAGGGCACGTCCTCGTCCGGGTAATTCATCACCGGCGTCCCTTGGAAGTCCTCGATTCCGAGGACCTCCTGCTCGAAGTCGAGCGTGCGCCACGAGAGCCGGCCTTCGGCATACTCGAAATAGCGGTCGACCGGTCCGGTGTAGACGACCGGGATGTTGCCCACCACGGCGGACTTGTTGACGGGCTGGCTGTCGTCGAAGAAGTCGGTATCGAGGCTCACCTCGATCAGATCGTGGTCGACCATCTGCTCGAGCCAGGCCGTATATCCGTGGGTCGGCAGGCCTTCGTAGGTGTCGTTGAAGTACCGGTTGTCGTAGGTGTAGCGCACGGGGAGCCGGCTGATGATGTCGGCTGACAGCTTTTCTGGCGAGGTCTGCCACTGCTTGGCCGTGTAGTGGGCGATGAAGGCCTCGTAGAGCGGGCGGCCGATAAGCGAGACGCCCTTCTCGACGAAGTTCTCTGGGCTCTTGCCGTCCAGCTCCTTTGCCTGCTCCGCGATGAGTGCGCGCGCCTCGGCCGGGCTGTGGGCGCTGCGGAAGAACTGGTTGATGGTGCCGAGGTTGATCGGCATCGGGTAGACCTCGCCCTGGTGGCTCGTGTAGACACGGTGGACGTAGTCGGTGAACGACGTGAACCGGTTGGCATAGTCCCACACCCGCCGGTTGGACGTGTGGAAGAGGTGGGCGCCGTAGCGGTGAACCTCGATCCCGGTCTGCGGCTCAGGCTCGCTGTAGGCGTTGCCGCCGATGTGCGACCGGCGGTCCACGACCACCACGCGGCACCCGAAGCGCTCCGCGCACTGCTGGGCCACCGTCAAACCGAAGAAACCCGCTCCGACGACGACGAGATCCGCCTGCACTCACCCTCCCCGCATCGTGAAAGCACCTCGCGTCAGGTTACCGGACCCGCCTCCCCCCGCCGGTCGAGGGCTTCTCGGACGTGACCACCCGCTTGCGGTACCCTCGTCGACAGAGCCCGAAGGAGATACGTGACATCAAGTTTCAGGGTTTCGGCCCTGCCCGACGTCGAGGCACGGTTCATGGTGGTCCTGCAGCGGCGGGCCAACTATCCCCCGCTCATCGGAGCGGCTCGCGCGCTTGGCGCCGCCGGTGAGCATGCCGTCGTCTGGCAGGTGATCGTGGTCGCCGGCGGGATTATCGACCGAAAGCGCCGACGAGAGTGGCTCATGTCGCTGGTCGCGATCGTCGGCGCCCACGCGGCGGCCGTGGTCACCAAGCGGGTGGTGCGCCGACCTCGCCCCCGTGTAGCGGGCCTGCAGCTGTTGGTCCCCACGATGAGTGGTCTCAGCTTTCCCAGCTCGCACAGCGCCTCCACGACGGCTGCCGCCATGTCCTTGAGCCGCCTTCTCGGCCTTTCGTTGGCTCCGCTGCTGCCGACGGCCATGGGCACCGCCAGAGTGGTCGTCGGCGCGCACTATCCGAGCGACGTGCTCGGAGGAGTGCTCATGGGCTGGTCGGTGGACCGCCTCGTGTCGTCGCTGAACAGCCGGCAGTGGACGTGACAAACGTGAACAGGAGATGGGCGTGACGCTGACATGACCGGCACCAGCATGCGCCGCGGTTCGACGTCAGAAGGCCTGCACCGCCGTCCCTCTTCGGGGCGGGTGGTCCTGGGCCTGGTCAAGGGGGTGCGGCCCCGGCAATGGGTGAAGAACGGTCTCGTAGCCGCCGCGCCATTCGCGGCCGGAGTCCTGCTGCAGCCGCGGGTCCTGGGGCTGGTGTTCTTGGCGTTCGTGACGTTCTGCCTCGCGGCGTCGGCCATCTATCTCATCAACGACGTCCTCGACGCCGAGGCCGACCGTGCCCACCCGACCAAGCGACACCGTCCTATCGCGTCGGGACTCGTACCGCCGCAGGTTGCGGTCATCGTGGCGGTCGTCCTGCTCCTCGGCGCGCTGCTCGTCGCCTGGATGGTGACTTCGGCGCTGTTCGCCGTACTCGCCGTCTACGAGGTCATGCAGCTGGCCTACTGCATCCGCCTGAAGCACGAAGCCGTTCTGGACCTCGTGATCGTCGCGTTGGGGTTCCTCCTACGCGCGATAGCGGGAGGAGCCGCGATCAGCCTCGTGCTGTCCCAGTGGTTCCTCCTGGCGGCCGCCTTCGGCTCGCTCTTCATCGTTGCCGGTAAGCGGTACTCCGAGCACCGCTTGGCCGAAGAGTCCGGAAAGGCCATCCGCCGCTCGCTACAGCGGTACTCGGACTCTTACCTTCGCTTCGTATGGAGCCTCTCCGCTGCCGTACTCATCATGACGTACGGTCTGTGGGCCTTCGAGCTCCGGACCAAGACCGGCTCCATGTGGCCAGCGATCTCCATGGCCCCCTTCGTGCTCATCATCTTGCGTTATGCCGTGGACATCGACGGTGCCCGAGCGGGGGCTCCCGAGGAAATCGCAATGCGGGACCGCATCCTCCAGGTCGTGGGTGTGGTGTGGATCGCCACCGTGGCGACCGCGCTGTACCTCTGAGGGTCGGCCGGCGGGGCCTAAACGCGGCGCAGCAGCGCCTCGTAACCGTCTAGGACGGCGTCGAGCGAGAACTGCTCTCGCGCGCTCACGGCGCCTGCGCTCGCGTCGGGCGGGTTCTCGCGCACGGTGGACAGCGCCTGCGTGATACCGCGGGCATCGCGAGGCGCGACCAGTGCGCCGAAGCCAGTGCGTAGGACGGGCTGGCGCACTCCTGGAAGGTCGCTGGCCAGCACCGGCACACCCACCATCATCGCCTCCACCTGGGCGATGCCGAAGGCCTCCAACGCGTTGACCGACGGCAGTGCGAAGAGGTCGAGCGATGCATAGAAGTCGGTGAGGTCGTCGTCCGGGACAAAGCCGAGAAGCGTGATCCGGTCGTCGGAGCCGATCTCCCTCCGGACTCGGTCCACCACGCTGCCGCCAGCTACGTCCTCGAAGCCGCCACCGATGAGGAGGCGGGCTGCCGGGTCATCCAGAGCGGTGAAGCCTCTCACTAGGTACTCCAGCCCCTTCTCCTCGACGATCCGGCCGAGAAAACCGACGTGGAAGCCGTCGCCGCGCCGAAACGTCGGCGACCCTCCGACGCGAACGTGACAGGGCGGAGAGATGACGACCTGACGTCCGCGGATGCTGTGCCAGACTCTGCTGTGGCGGGCGTAGTCCTCACTCCCGACGACGACGGAGCGCGAGCGCGCCATGGCGGCGCGCGCAGACGTGTCGACCGCGCGGACCTGCGCCCGGTTAATCCATCCCGGGGACAGATTGACGTCGCAGTGGTAGGTCGACACGACGGGACCGTCCACGACGGCCGCGACGACACCGGCTTCCAGCATCGGCAGGTGCAGGTTGACGAGGCGGCTGGCGCGCGCGGTGCGGCGAGCCAGCCCGACGAAACCCGGGCTGACCGCGCCCTTGCCGAGGCGCGCCGCGACTGGTGCCCTTCGGACATAGACCCCGTGCAGGACTTCCTCGGTGGGAAGCGCCCGGTCATGCTGCGTCGCGACGACGGCGACGGCATAACCTCGTGCCGCCAGCCCCTCCGCCACGTCACGGGCATAGTTCGTCAGGCCGCTGACGTACGGCGAGTAGTACGTGAGCAAGATCGTCAGGTCGTTTTGCACAGGTCGTGGCACCCGGTGATTGTGCCTCATGCCGAGGCGGGCGAGTGCCGGGCTGGGCGACCGGCGCTGCGCCACATGGCGAGCGTAGCGGTGGCTCCGCCGACCAATGAGCCGACGAGAAACGCCAGCTCCGCACGAAGCAGCAGAGGCTGGACGCCGACAAACACCATCACGGCAGCCGCCAGCGCGGCTGTCCAGGCTGTGCCGGCCTGACCGTGCAGGTCGAGCGCGACCAGCGCCTGGGTCACCACCAGGAGCCCGACGTGCACACATACACCTGCGATCATGAGCGCCATGTCGCCCGCCGGCACGACGAGCTCGGGGCCGAACAGGAGTGCGACGATCGGGCGCCCTACGAGCAGGCCGGCGACGGCACCGAGGAGGGCGACGCCGATCGTCCCGCCCGCCAGCTTCGACACCAAGGAGACCACCCGATGGGACTGCCCCTCGCGGACAAGCTTGGCCAGCGGAGGTACGAGCGCGCTCTGGATCGGGACCGCCATGAAGAGCGGGATGCGCGCCACGGTGAAGGCCGCGAGAAACGGCCCTGCGGCGTTGACGTCGGCCCCGGTCGCGACCAGGGCCACGGCGAACGGTGCGCCGTTCTGAATGACCTGGGCAGCTAGACTGGCGGGCAGAAGTCGTAGCCAGCCGCGCAGCGCCTTCCCGTCGCCGACCGGGTCGTCCCTGCCCTCCACGCCCGGGCCGGTCACGGGTGGCTCAGCCACGGTCCTCGTCTGGTGCAGGACGAAGGCCAGCGGCAGTAGATGCGCTAGCAAGATCGCCGTGAGCAGCGCCACAGCGAAGGGAAGCTCGCCTCGCATACCCGCGAGCAGCAGCGCGGCAGCGAGGCCCACGCGCAAGAGCCCGTCTGTAGCGAGCGCGCCGACGTATGCGCGCCGATGGTCGAGACCTAGCATGACTCCACGCGTGAAGAACTGCAGGGCCGAGACGGCCGCCAGGACGACCAACAGCAGCAATAGCGACTGCTGCTGGCGTAGAGCCTTCAACAGGGCGGGCGCACCAACGCCCAACGCGACGCACGCCGCCAAGGTCCCCCACGCGGCAACGTGGACCAACGGCCGCAGCGCAGCCCGAGGGGTCGAGGGCCTCAGCAGCCGGCTGCTCTCTTGCTCGAGCGGAAGGAAGAAGCCGAAGCCAACGACGAGGGCCACCGACCAGAACGCGGAGAACTGGCTCCACTCCTCGAGAGTCATCCCGCGTTTGGCCAGGACGAGATAGCCGTAGACCGCAAGTCCGGCGACGAGGCTGGACCCCAGCAGCATGGCCGCGTAGCGCGACCCGGCGGACGTGACAGACGGGGCGGGGTGACTCGGCTCGGCGGTCGAGCGTCCGGTCATGAACCCGAGGCAAGGCGTGTGTCACGACGGCTTGCCCCGCGGACCATTCGCCTAGGATACGGGATGAGGCGACGCAGACCCGATCGCGTCGAGGATAGGATCTCGCGGTGTCCAGCATCGACAGGTCGACCCCGCCTTCGGTCGGTCCGGTCGGGAACGCGTCAGCACAGGGTGAAGGGCAACAGGCGCACACCGAGCAGCCGCAGACCCCTCCTGTTACTGAACTGCGACGCACTCGCATCGCCGCTGGCTGGAGGCCGGGCACGCGTCACCTCCTGGCGGTGGCCGCTGTGACGGTGCTGACAGCGATCCTCCTGCCGTTCGCTCCCGTCACCACCGAACGCCCGGTCGTCTCGTGGCCGCAGACGCCGTCCAATCCGGCCTCGACGGCGCTGCTGCTAAGCAACGGGACTCCGGAGAGCCTCGAGCTGCGTTTCAGCTGCACGACTGCGTTACGGGCGCAGGCGGGTGGAGGGGTCCTCCTCAGCACATTGCGCCCCGATGATCCCACGGCGGAGAAGGCCGGCTTGGTCATCCGGGTCGACGCGGCGCAGATCTCGTTAGCCACAGGGAGCAAGCATCTCCCGCTTGGTCGGGCCGACCAAGGCAGCTGCGACATCACGGCTCGTGTTGACGGCGGGGGGCTGACCGTCACGCGCGACGGTGCTCAGGTGCTCCACCAAGCGGTGGCGCTGCCCAGCGTCGATGGTCTGATCACCGATGTGGGCGCCAACCCCGGTGCGTCCTCGGCGGACCTGTCGGCGCAGGTCCGCGTCGTCGACATCTTCGCCAGCGCGCCTACTTCTCTCAAGTGGGCCTTGATCATCGTGTCCGCCTTGGCCCTCCTGTCCCTCCTTGCCATGTTGTTCTGGATGGATCGCACGACGAGGAACGCCGCGACGCCCCAACGTCGCCACGCCGACAAGCCCCTCGAGCTGGCCCGCGCTCCACTGCCGCGGCAATGGTCAGGACGGCTGCTGTCGCGCCTCCCCGACCTCGTCGTTCTCCTCACCCTCGTCGCGTGGGTGGCCATCGCTCCGATGACGGACGACGACGGGTACTACTCGGCGATGGCGCGAAACGCCGGCCACACGGGTTTCGTCGGCAACTACTTCCAGATGTGGAACCAGTCCTTCACGCCGTTCGCGTGGCTGTGGCAGGCACTTTCGCTCTGGCAAGACCTGGGCGGCGACTCGGTAGTGTGGCTACGGCTCCCTGCTCTCGCGGCCGGCATCGTCACCTGGTTCGCTCTGCACGCCTACGTTAACCGCGCGGCCACCTCGGTAAGCGCTGGGGCGACCCGGTGGGCCGGGCCTGTGCTTGCCGTCAGCTTCCTGGCCTGGTGGCTGCCGTACTGCATGGGAGTGCGTCCGGAGACGCTGGCCGCCATGTGCGCGGCCTTGTCCATGGTCGTCGTCGCCAAAGCGGTCGAGACGCGGCGCTTGAGCCTCGCTGCCCTGTCGACGGGGATAGCGGGCGTCGCCGTCGCAGCCCACCCCACGGGGTTCGTCGCCCTCGCACCGCTCCTCGTCGCGGCGCCGACGCTGTGGCGCCAGCAGCGAGCGCAGCACGGAAAGACCGGCGCCATGGTGCGGACGCTCGCCGTCGTCGCGGCTGGGTCCCCGGCCGTTATCGGCGCGTTCGGTGACGGCACGTGGCATGACTACGTAGCCGGGCAGGCGCGCTTCCAGGCGGTCGAAACGCCCCTGAACTGGACTAACGAAATCCTGCGTTACGAGTACCTGTTGTCGGACGGGCCGATGGGCTCCTACGCCAAGCGACTCCCCGTGCTGCTGGCACTGACCCTGCTCTTGTGGTTTCTCGTCCTTCATGTCTCAGCTCGAGTGGCTCGGACCCCGTTGCCCTGGCGCACCTCGTTCGCCGCGCTGTGCCTCACGGCCTCCTTCCTTCTCTTGTGGCTGACGCCGAGCAAGTGGACGCACCACTTCGGCAGCCTCTCCGCAGCTGGACCGGCGTTCATCACGCTCCTGTTCGTCACGGGGATCCCTGCTGCTCGCGAGCTCGTCCGGCGTGGGAGAAGCGCCGGGATGCTACCCGTGGTATTCGCCGCGTCGCTCGTACCCCCCATCGCGCTGGCCCTATCCGGGCCCAATGTCTGGGCGTACTGGTGGGGCATCGGAATGCCGCACGCCGTCAAGGCGCCGTCGGTACGCGACGTACAGCTCGGTTCACCGGCCTTTCTCCTGGCGGTTTTCATCGTCGTCGCCGGGGCCACCTGGTTCTGGTCGTTCCGGTGGGGACGGGCCCGGGCAGTACGCGGCTTCCTCATATCCGCAGTGGTGGTTATCCTGTGTCTCGGCGGGACTGTGACTTACCTGCTCGGCACGTTCGGCCTCGCAGCCGCCCGAACCTTGAGTACGTACTCACCTGGGTCCTCGAACCTGGAAGATCCCCTGGGTTGCAACGCGTCCAAGGCCGTAAGCGTTTACAACGACCGGGCCGCTCGCCCGCTCGTCCTCGCTATAACCCCGGTACCTAAAGAAGGCTCGGCTGCGTTCGTCTTTGGTGGCGGATACCCGGCCGGCTCACCTCCACCGGGCGGAGGGAAAGACGGGCCCGTGCGCGACGTGTGGGGCAGCTTCGCCGGGCCCGGTCGGGCCGAGGAGGCGACGGGCACGTTCGCGACCGGTTGGTACACGCTGCCACCGGCATCGCCGGATGAGCGGCTGGTCGCCTTCCTTACCGGGCGGGTCGACGATGCCAGCACGCTGACTGTGGAGTTCGGACGACGCGACGGGTCAGCTGTCACGCCCCTGGAACAGCGGCGCGTCGACGACCGCGAAGACTCGACCGCATGGCGGGCCAAGCTCCTCGCCGGACCCAACGACCGCCCCGCGGGAGCCGACGTTGTGCGACTGGTGGCCCACGACGGCGAGACGAACAACGGCGGATGGCTGGCCTTCACGGCGCCCGAGACCCAGAGCCCGGTCCCGCTGACCAGCTACATCTCGGCACACGCAGCGGTGACGGTCTCGTGGCAGTTCGCCCTGCTCTTTCCCTGCGCGGACCAGATCGTCATCAACCACGGCATCGTGCAGCCGCCGGAGTATGCCGTCACGTGGCCTGTGGACGTGCTCGCTAGCGAAGTAACCTGGCAGGTGCAACGTGGCGGCCTAACCGGCTCGGCGGCGCGTTTAGGCTCCTTGGTCACCCCCCTCACATTCTTGACCGGCGACCCAGGACTGCGATGGGGGGACGTTCACCGGTTCCGCTACGCATACAGCACAGCCGCCTACGACCTGTCGGTGGACCATGAAGTCGTCCCCGGCTGGCGCGGCGCGGTCCCCGACGCGGTGAGCCTCAGTCTGAGTGGAGTAGCCCCGTGACAGGTCCGCTGTGAGTCACCGCGTTCGCAACACAAAAATTGATGACTCACCCCTCCCTGGCTGCAGCAGTAGGCGGCCGGCGAGAAACTGAGCGAGAGCTGGACCGGACCGTACGGCCGCATCTGCGAGTCGAGGAAGACGACCGTACGGAGGGTTCCAGAGGCCGTCGGTTCCCTCCGCAACAACGGTCAACCCCCGTGACTGGAAAAAGGCGCGCCAGTCCTGATGCGACTTCAGGTTGATGTGGGTCGGGTCACGGAACCCGTCCCACGCCGCACCTCTCAGCCGGTGGGCCAACCCTCCGAGGTCAGGCGTCACAACCAGCGCCCCACCACCGGGCACTAGTACCCGTCGCCACGTCTGGACGACGGATTCTGCAGTCGTGTCATCCAGATGTTCCACCACGTGGATCGCGGTCAAGGCACGGAAGGACCGGTCTTGAAGCTCGTCCATGGAGGTCGTCACGGTGCAGCCCGGTGCTGACTCCCGTGCTCTCTCAGCAGAGAACGCCGAGGTCTCGAACCCGGAGGCAGGGCCCCGAGCGCGCAGGCGCCGCAAGAGATGGCCGGTCCCGCATCCGAAGTCCAGACACATCCCTTCACCGAGATAGCGCTGCACCAGCCGCACGTAGAAGCCAAGGGCCGGCCGATCCTGAAGCTGGCCGTTGCCTTGGTAGTACTCCTCGTCGTACTCGCCCACAGCCCTCCCTCATCCTTTGTGTCCTTTCAGCGGTGCCGTCGACCTAGGACGACCTGGCGTCAGCCTCGGTCCGCCGGGGCGGCGGGCACGTCGGCGGGGTTCATGGGCCTCCACGTACCTTCCCGCCAGAGCCGTCTGGAGTCCCGAACGCCGCGGAAAAGGTCCGTGGTCCCCCGGAGCGTATGCTCCACGACGACGAGCCGGAAGACTTCCTTGCCGAAGGTCAACGCGGTGCCGATGGAAAAGCCAACGGGGTGCAGCTGCCCCTCGGACGCAAAGTACTTTGCCACGTATGCCCGGTTGCGCATGACGTGGTACCTGGCGAGGGGGCTTGAGTCGTTGAGGTGGCGAAGTCCCAGGTTGACCTGACGCTGCGGGCGTTTGCGGCGCAGGACGAACGTATTCACGTAGGCCACCTGTGTCTGCCGCGAGGCCAGCCAGGCATACACGGCGTCGTCCCACGAGATGAAGAACCTAGGGTCTGGGAGTCCGATCCGGCGCACGATGTCGGCCCGGATCATCATTCCCTCAAAGGTCCCGGAGTTCGTGATCGCGTAGCCCTCTCGGTTGAACGCGCGCCGAGTGTAGGGCAAGGGCACACCAAGGAAACCGTTGAACCGCGCCTGCCAGAAGAACGGCGAGCCGTCTACGTCGTAGCGTCGGCCGTGGAGGCAGGAGAAACGGGTCATCCATGGAGCAAGCCGCTCGAGCGCTTCAGGGATGACCTCCACATCGTCGTCCATGAGCCAGGTCCACTCCGCACCCTCCTCAAGGGCGGCTCGGACTCCTTCGCTGAACCCTCCAGCCCCCCCTACGTTCCTCTCGAGGCGCAGGATGACCAGCAGGGTGTCAGGGGCGCACTTTTCGAACGCCAACGCCGCTTCGGCAAGGACCGCCGGCGTGGCATCCGAGCTCGCATTGTCGACGACGACGACCGCCCACGGCGGCGTCGTCATGGCCAGCACACTCTCCATCAGCTCGCCCAGCAAGACCGCTCGGTTGTAGGTGACGATGATGATGGCGATTCGGTCTGGCACGATCGTCGACACACTGACACTGTAACGTTCCGCCAGTCCAGGCTGCCGCCAGCTGCAACCGCCCTGCTGCGACATTAGCGGTGAAGGTCTCTCACCTCCCTGAACCGTCTGTATGCGGCCGGGCGCCGCACCAAGGGCCGGACCACTTTGCCGGAGGTCGCTCATCCGCTCGTGCGGCATTGCGCCAACTACGAGCGGGCGTCGCCGCTGCCGGTGAGGCCAGGTAAAGCGTGGCTTTGCGACGCTTGGGATGTTCTTCTTCCTCTTCCTCATCATTGGCCTAGGCTCCGGTCGATCGTCGCGGTGCAGCAAGACTTGGCGCGTCGGCCAGCAGGGTGCGGAACCGCGCCACCAGGTCTCCAAGCTTCGCGTTCTCGTCGAGCGCTACAACTGATATGTAGGGGCGTTCTGTCAAGTGGGCAGGGTGAGGCGCCGACCGGATTGTGGTCTGGTCGGCGCCTCGGTGCTCGAGCTCCGGGGGTTGTGCTGGCGTGCGTGTCAGGGCGACGCGCGGTCTGACTGATATGCGCGGGTTGGTTACCGCAGGACGGTGCTGTTCGGCTGGAGCGGGTCCGCTTGTCTAGGGTCGAGCATCGCGTGGGGACGTGAGTCCTGTTGCTGCTCATAGTTGTTCCGCGGATCACTCCACGCGCTGCCGTCAGCTGGCCCGGGGAGTCGAGCAGTCTTCGGGGTTAGTCCTCCATGACGGCCAGGGACCAGCACCAGCCGGCCAGCTCGCGGGCGACGGCGACGTTGGCGATCACGTGGCGCTTGCCTCGGTCGTTAAACCGGACCCACTGCTGGTGCAGGCGCCTGTTTCCTGCGTCTCCGCGGGCCCTCGCGGCGGCGGGTGCCAGGTCCCACCGCTCGCGCATCGTCTTCCCGACGGTGTACCGGGGCTGGTGGTGCCAGGCGGCCTCGACCAGCAGCCGGCGGGCGTGACCGTTTCCGGTCTTGGTGATCCCGCCCTGGACCCGGGAGGCGCCTGAGGAGTACTCGGCCGGCACCAGGCCGACGTAGGACCCGATCGAGGCCCCGGTGAACCGGGACCAGTCACCGATCTCCACCGCCAGGGCGAAGCCGGTCAAGGTGGAGATGCCCCGCAGGCAACCCAGCCGGTGGGTGACCTCGGTGAACTCGCTCTCGGCAGCCATCGCCGTGATCGCCTCATCGAGACGGTCACGGCGGGCCGCCACAGTCAGGACAGCGTCGTAGTCGGAGTCGAACGCCAATCGTGCAGCCGGCATTGGCAGGTGCTGCTGACGTAGCCACGCATCGTGTCGACCGGTCCACGCCTGGCCGCCGCAGTACACGATCCCGTGGCGCAGCAACAGCTTCGACAATCGGTGCCGCGCCCGCATCAGGTCACCGCGGGCATCCTCGCGAGCACGCACCAGATCCCTCGCGGCCTCCTGGCCCACGCTCGGCACCGTCACCGACGTCACCTCATCCAGGCGCAGCAACCGCGCCAGGTGCAGCGCGTCGCGCTGATCGGTCTTGACCCGGTCACCGCTGGGCCGCTGCAGCTTGCTCGGCGCTGCGACCTCACATCGAACACCGGCAGCCGTCAGCGCCCGGTACAACCCGAAACCCGTTGGGCCAGCCTCATATGTGGCCGCAGCCGGCCCGGGAAGGCCTTTGACCCACCGCAGGACATCCTGAAAGTCAGGGGTCAACCTCGCCTTGAAGACCTCGCCGGTCACACCATCGATCGCCGCCGCGACGACCGACCGGGCGTGCACATCCAGTCCCACACTCGTACGCTCAGAGAACACCGGGGCCTCCCACACATGTCGGATAGGCCGAGCAGGCAGCCCTACTCGGTAACCCACGAATCTGCGTGAGTGAGGCCCCGGCCCGCAACCGCTCGATCCCGAGCAGTCACTCCATACCGTCTAGTTCGAAAAGGGGTGGTGAGTGGGCAGGCGACAGCTTCCCGGCGGAGCGAAGCGGAGCCGGGATGGGGTTGTGCGGTGAGGCGGACGGTTGGGTGGGTCAGGCGGCGGGTTGCAGGGTGACCT
>JAABUM010003494.1_pt1 | contig 19172 bp, 24 predicted proteins | sample 5559161 | NCBI WGS metagenome assembly JAABUM01 (sample SAMN10711868, study PRJNA513369) | rock metagenome | isolation source: Antarctica rocks | place: Antarctica: Victoria Land, Siegfried Peak nord | reverse complement strand
TTGCGGCTTCGGAAGCACATCGGCTGGCTTACTTCGCTTGGGCTGACAGCAACCAACGAGCATCCGCACATCGACATGAGAGTGCGTTCCGCAAGCGGAACGGCTAACGGGAGCGCCGCAGGTCAGCGGGGGTGCGGTAGCGATCTTGTCCCGTAAGATCCGTCCGCTTTGGAATCCCGGGCGTCATTCGGCACATGATCGTCGTTCCACTTCTTTCGCTCGAGCTGGCTCCCATGCCCGCGACCGGACACGTCGCTGCCGCCAGGCAGCAGCGCGCATGTGCACGGCGCGCCGAGCACGGGAAGGAACATGCTGGGTCTGTCCCACGGTCGTACCTAGCGCATGATAAGAGGGTGTTATTGAGGCGCTACGAGGGCACTTTCGAGCACGAGAGTGTGTGGGGTGCAGGTACCTAGCTCACCCAGGGTGGGAGGACTGGGCCCAGCTCGGAGGGGGCAGGCCAGCCGGTGTTGGTGGGTGGCTCGGTACGGTCGGGGCCGTGACGACGTTGCCCTTGTGGGCCGTGTACCTGGTGAGCTTCGGGACGCCCGTCGGGGCGTTCGTTGGGGTCGTGCTGGGTCACTTCTTGCTGCGCAAGGGGGCGAACGAGCTCGATGTGTGGCGCCGCCGGGAGGAGACGATGCGGCTGCTGCGCTGGGCGTCGGAGCTGGCGGCGTCCCCGGAGCCGGCGAGGGCGAGCATGGGAGTGGCTGCGTTGGAGGCCTTGGGCACCTCGGAGCTACTGCAGAAACCCGACCAGGCGTTGGTGGACGCGGTGTTGGACTCACTGCTCGAGCAGCCCGTCGAGCAGATCACGCAGGCCCGGGGAGGCGTGCAGGTGGTGGAGGTTGACGACGGCTACGGACGTGAGAGTCTGGAGTACTAGCAAGGTGACCCCTCAGGGAGGCGGCAGGTGAGCAAGCAGACGGTCCGGGTGAGTCCGGCGCAGGTCCAGGCCGCCAAGCTCAAGGTCAAGCGCGCCGCGGGCACTGGGGTCGGCGTCGCCCCAGCGGTCACGGCGATCGCCAACGCCGTCCGCAGCAGTGAACTGGCGACCCAGAAGGCCAGCTGACCGCAGTCCACGGGCTGGCGGAACCCTCAGCCGCGTTGTGGCCATAAGGTGGCGCCTCAGAAGCCGGGGAAGTCCTGCAAGCGGCGTTGCGCGTTCCTCTGGTAGCCGGGCAAGCGGTACACGACGCCGCCCGCCGCCGCTTAGGAGTCGTATCACGCCAAGGCCATGCTCGGGGGGCGACGACTGTGCTTCGGACCGGACCAGTGCCCACGCAAGGAGGTCGCTGAGCCGGATCGGGCCGCAGGGCCGGCACCGCCGCCCATGACCTGCGGCGCCAGCCTCCTTGGCCATGGCAAGGTCTCCTGGCCTATGCCAGCAAGCGTTACGACATCGCGAGCGTCGACACTCTCCGGATGATGACCAGTACGCACTGGACAGACCATGAGACAGATGCGCAACGCAGTGGCGACGGCCGGCGTGACGACGATCGAAAGCTTGCGGCCTGTCGTCGACAGGAAGGCCCGTCTGGTCGTGTGTGCCTTCTACTTGCAGCTGTCGGCGTTGCTAGGGCTGGTCGTCACTGTCGGCTTTGAGCTGGGCAAGACGCTCTTCTGATCGAGCGGACCCGCTTGAGAAAGTTGTTGCGCGGCCATCGGCAGGGTCTGGTGCTGCCGCTTGCGACCCCCGACACTTCTTGTGGCCCTTCCAAGCGCACCCTCACATTGGACGGGATCATGCTCGGAACCCCGACTCATGTGGTCCGGTCCCTTAAACGACCGCAAGTGGCACAGGGGAACTTGAACGATGGCCTCGCCTGGATGATGCCGTACAGCCGGGTCGACGGCTGGGATGGGCCTTCGCGTAGTGACCCGTGGGAGGGCTGTCCCGGATGAGGGTGGTCGGGTCATCAGGTAGGAACCATTGACCCCGGATGCTCGTGGCGTCAGATGACACACTCGCCGGGGCCAGGCCGCGTTCGAGCAGCCGGCTCCGGATGGCGACGAGGTGGGCGTAGCGAAGCTGCCACCACGAGAGCCCCCAGCCGCTCACCCGTACCGGCTCGCCGCCGGTGCCGAACGACACCAGCAGCGGGACGAACCGGACACCGGTTCGTCACCGGAGAAGGGCGGCTCACACCAGACAAGACACGCGCGCGAGGCGGCTACTGGTAGGTGATCAGCTCCGGGCGCGGTACGAGCGCCATCGCCTGTTTAGGCGTCATGAGCACCGGGTCCTTGGCGTAGAAGAGCTTGAAGCCCATGTGGAACTGCCGTGAGCCACTCAGTGCGGCATACGTCTTGAGCTTGGTCGAAACCGGCCCCTGCCCGTCGACGTGGTCGGCCATCGCCAGCCCCGGGCGGGTCACGATCGCCTTGCGGTCGGGCAGCATCCTGATCTGGAACTGGTGCAGGACGAACAGCTTTTCCGGTAGCCGGTACCGCTGCACGAGCCCGGCCACGTACGCCGACACCGCGTTGATCGGCGCGGCGCTGCTCGAGCCGATCTGGCCAAGCGGTCGCTGGCCGGCCGTGAGCTTCCACTCCGGGTCCAGGGCGACGCCGACGTCCGGTTGGGTCAGGTAGCGCTCCAGCCCCCGCACCTGGGTGAGGAAGTCCGCGCGGCCGGGCTGAACGTCGAGCAGCAGCAGCATCTTGTGCCGACGTGCCGCCGCCAGGTAGCTGTCGATGGTGGCGTCCGGGAGCCGGTAGGAGTAGCTGCCGTCGACGCCCGGGTGCGCCTGGGCGACCGTGGCGATCAGCTCCATCGCCGGCTGGATCGGACGTCCGTACGCCGCGTACGGCGCCGCCGCGCGGATGATGGCGGCGGCGGCCTGCTCTGGAGTGCCCTTGCCCAGTACGCCCAGGGCCGATCCGCCCGTCGAGCCGTAGTAGGCCACCACCCGGAACTTGGGGAAGATCGACCGGCCACCGAGCGGCAGTTGCGCCACCGGTTTGATCGACGGCGACGGGGTTGGCGGAATCGACCGGGCGGTGCCAGAGGCCGACGAGGTCGAGCTGGTTCCGCCGGGTGAGGACACCGGTGGCGCGCTTGCCCTGGGCCCCTGGGCGGCCGGGCTCGCCCCCGCACAGCCGGTCACCAGGACGACGGCGCAGCTCACAGCTACACGCGACCGCAGCCCGCGATGAGCCGCGAGGGGCCGATCGCCGGCCTGGCGGGGGGATGGGGCGGAGGTCGCACGGATTCGCATGCTCGTGACGGTATCCGGACTTAGGAACAGGAACAGGTCCTACGGCGGTTGGTTCAGCCAGCCTCAGCGTCCGGCTCGCGCCCCGGCGGTAGGAACCACTGCACGACGACCGGGGCGGACTCCCGGAGCTCCCAGCCGGGGGTCCCGGCCGCGGGTACCAGCCGCGGGTACCTGCCCGGCTCTAGCGCTGCCAGAGGTAGGGCGTCGTCGTGGACATCGCAAGGAGGCCGGAGCGTTCCAGGATCCGGGCCTACCCGCAGTGCCGACCTGGCCCGGGCGGCCGTCGGCGCCCGGTACGTGAAAACGGTAAGGGCCCCCGTTAGCCGAGACCGGGCTCTAGGGTCCCGGTTGGAGGAGTCGACAACAGCCGGGGGACCGCAGCCGGCCTGCCCGCCACGGGCCTTGACATGGCAGCAGCGCCGCCTCAACGTAGGCGTTGACCAAAGGACAGGCCATGGCTCGCGTGCCCCTTCCGCATGTACCGTTACCAGCTGCTTTTCGGGTGCACCCCGCACGAACGGGGCTGGTCGTCCTCGCCGCGACCATCCTGACTGGGGCCGCAGGGCTGACCCCGGCCAGGGCGACAACGACGGTCACGCCGGGCGCCGAACTGGCACGGATGACGCTCGCCCAACGCGTCGGACAGCTGTTCATGGTTGGCACGCCCGCCGGAGCCGCTAGTTCGGCGGCGTTGTCGTCCATTCGGTCCCGGCACGTCGGGAACGTCATCTTGACCGGACGTTCGGCCGCTGGCATCACCGTGACCCGGCGGGTCAGCGACAGCCTCCAGGCTCAGGTCAGCGCGGCATCGACGGCAGGCGTCCCGCTGTTCGTCGCGACCGATCAGGAGGGCGGTCAGGTGCAGGTTCTCAGCGGCTCCGGCTACAGCACGATCCCGTCCGCCCTGACCCAGGGCCGTTGGGCGCCGTCGACGGTGCGCGCCGACGCCAGTTACTGGGGGCGCCAGCTGCGGGCGGGCGGGGTCAACGTGGACCTCGCGCCGGTCCTGGACACCGTCCCGAGCGTCGCGGCAGCGCGGACGAATCCGCCGATCGGCTGGTATGACCGGGAATACGGCTTCGACCCGACCACGGTCGCCCTGCACGGCACTGCCTTCGGGCAGGGACTTGGGGATGCCGGTGTCAGCGCTGCCGTGAAGCACTTCCCCGGGCTCGGCCGGGTCACCGGCAACACCGACACGACCAGCGGCGTCACCGACCGGGTCACGACCCGGGGGGATGACTACCTGCGACCGTTCGCCAGCGCGGTCGCCGCCGGCACACCGTTCGTGATGCTGTCGACCGCCTATTACAGCCGCATCGACCCCGCGCGACCGGCCGCCTTCTCGCCCACCGTGATCGGCACGATGCTGCGCGGAGATCTGCACTTCCATGGGGTGGTGATCAGCGACGATCTCGGCAACGCCCGGCAGGTCGCGGCCTGGTCCCCGGCTCAGCGCGCCCTGCGCTTCCTCGGTGCCGGCGGCGACATGGTCCTGACCGTGAACCCGACCGTGCTTCCCCAGATGGTCGACGCCGTCCTGTCTCAGGTGCGCAGCAGTACGGCGTTCCGCGGCCAGGTCAACGCGGCCGCCCTGCGGGTGCTGACCGCCAAGCAACGGCTGAGCCCCACTTCCACGCTGCCCAACCCGGGATACATCGACCACGTGCTCCAGCGCGGAACCGTCGATCCGGCACAGGTCAGGGTCCTGCAGACCCGTCTGGATGAGGTCGGGTATGACGTGCAGAACGTCGACGGCGTGTTCGGACCCGCCACCTACGCCGCCGTACGTGCCTATCAGTCAGTTCCCGCCCGCCATCTCACCGCTGACGGCATCGTCGGCCCGGCGACCGGGACGGCCCTCGGCATCTGGCGCTGATCCGGCGCGCAGCCATTGCCGTTGCTCCCTCGGCTTGCAGTGCCGCTGGAGGTGGAGTTGGCCCCGCCCAGGGCGCAGTGGGCCACTGAGATAGTGACTGGCTGACCGGGACATCCTCCCCGGTTGCGCGACGTCCGCTCATCGGCTCCTGCTGAATTAGCTCAGGAGCGGTGCCTGCGCAAGGCTCGGTCCAGGTGCCCGGCGCGTCGCTCTCACATCGGCTGCCCACGATGCGTCGTGTGGCTCTCATGGCCTGCGCGGGCCGGGTGCTGCTGAGCAGGGGGAGGCTCAAGAGGGGTTTGTTCAGCTCGAAGTAGCGCTGCCCTCCTCCCGCAAAGCTCGTTACGGAAGGTAGCGGACTCGTGTGCCACAGCCGGCGGCTCAGTCCCAGTGGTCAGGTTCTGGGTGGTGTCAGGGCGTGGCTAGCGAGCTCGGTGAGTTGGCGGGCGGTGGGGACGCCGTCGCGTTCGGGGGCGGGGAGGCTGTCGTAGGTGTAGTCGGCGACGGCGAGTGGCGCGGTGGTGTTGGCGAGGCTGTACCGGACGACGTTGTCGTTGCGGCCGGCGCAGAGCAGGATGCCGATGGTGGGGGAGTGGCGGTGCTTGTCGCGGAGGTTGTCCTCGACCCAGGCGACGTAGAACCCGAGCTTGCCGGTGTACTCGGGCTGGAAGCGGCCGATCTTGAGTTCGATCACGACGAAGCGGGACCGAGCCCCAGTTGAAGAACAGCAGGTCGATGTAGAAGTCGTCGCCGTCGACCTCGAAGTGGTACTGCCTGCCGACGAAAGCGAAGCCGTGGCCGAGCTCGAGCAGGAACGCCTGGAGCCGCGCGACCAGGGCGTTCTCGAGGTCGCGTTCGGCGGCGGGCTGGGTGAGGTCGAGGAAGTCCAGGACGTAGGGGTCGCGGGTGAGCTGTTGGGCGAGCTCGCTGTCGGCGGCGGGGAGCTCGGCTGGGAAGTTGGAGGGTGCAGCGCCGGCTCTGCGGTGAAGCTGGTTCATGATCTGGTTGAGCAGGACGTTGCGGGACCAGCCCTGTTGCACGGCCGCTGCGGCGTAGTAGTCCCCGCTACCGACAGCCCATCCGCGCAGCCGGAAGGCAGCTCGCACTGCGTGAGAAGGGACGTTCTCAGGTGTTGCTTGCCGAGCTCGATCCGGGAGACCGGACGAACCTTGAGGTGACGGCGCAGCGCCATGAGCGGAGGCGCATACACGTCAATCCTCCAGGTCGTTTGGGACGGGCGAGCGGTAGATGATGCCGCCCCGAGCGGAAGAAGCATCGTTACAACCGCTGAGACGGCGCTACCGTCAGCCGCCGGGCCCCAGGAGGGGATTCTCCAAGCCGAACCCGAGCCCGAGCCCGAGGCGGACCGGCACGAAGGCCTCAGCGTTGCTAGTGCGCAGTCCGGTCAGGACGAAACGTCCTGTGGCAGGGCCGCGCTGAGAAAGATCACGAGCGGGCCGGTCGCCTCCACGAGCCGGACGAGCAGGTCTAGGGCGTCCCGCAGTGACTGCTCCGGCAGCGGGGACAGGGCTTCGGTCATGGCGGCAGGAAGGCCAGGCCGACGACGCCCAGGGTGTACACGAGCAAGACCGCGATGCTGTCGACTCCGAGCCGGGCGTGCTCCCGCGCTGGCCGGAACATCAGGCCGCTCATGTAAATGATCGTCAGCAGGGCGCCGAGGGCGGTCAGGTACAGGTCGCTGTTGTGGGCGTTCGGCAGGATGGCCTTGCCGCTGACGACGGTCGCGAGTAGGAGCAGGACGGGCAAGAACGCGTTACCGCCGAAGATGTCGCCGAAGGCGAGTTGATAGTCGCCGCTGCGCACGGCGGTAAGTCCCGTGGACAGTTCGGGTAGCGAGGTGGCGGCTGCCAGGACGGTCGCCCCGAACAGCACGCCGGACAGGCCGACGTGGTCGGCGGCCTGGGTGCCGCTCTCCTCGAGCAGCGCCCCGGCGACGAGCGTGACAACCGCTGCCGCCCCGAACACGGCAATGGCCCTGCCGGTGCTGACGCCCTTCTTGGTGGCGTCGGCCGCTCGCTTCCTGACCGAGTGCCCGCGCGGCTCGGGTTGAGAGTCCGGGGCGTTCCCGTTGTCCTGCCAGGGGAGCTTTGAGGCGCGTTGCGTCAGGAACAGCCCGACGACCCAGACCACGGCGATACCGACGACGTCGGGGGTGAGGCGAAAAGCGATGGCAGTCTTCGGGAGCTGCGCTCCCATCACGACGACGGTGAGGACCGCCACGACCACGGAGCCCTCGAGGACGAGCCGCAGACTCGCAGCCTGGTAGGTGAGCGGACGTCGGACGCGGACGCCGAAGGCGTCCAAGGCGACGAGCACGACCGTCTGGATCGCGATCCCGCCCAGGATGTTGCTGACGGCGACATCGACCTGACCGTTGAGGGCCGCCGAGAGCGTGATGGCGATCTCGGGCAGGTTCGTCGCGACGGCAAGCAGGATCAGCCCGCCGAGAGCGGCCCCGAGGTGCAGCCGGTCCGACAGGACGTCGGTGTAGTTCGACAAGAAGATCCCGGCGACCCAAATGGCGCCCGCGCACAGCACGAAGACCAGCAGGGAAGCCCACAGGGGCAGGGTCGGCAGGAACACGACGTGCTTCTCACCGTTCTGACACTTGCCAAACGCAAGACTCGCCCCCTGTGTCCTGGGCTTAGACGGTCCAGGCGGCCCGGGCGTTGTCGGTGGTGGCGTTCGCTGCCTGGAGCAGCTCCGGGAGTAGCGCGGCGAGTGCCTCACGGCTGGCGGGCCGCAGCCGGCGGAGTGCCTGTTCGAGTTCGGCAGCACGGCTCGATAGCACCTCGTCGACGAGGTGCTGGCCGTCCGGTGTGATGCTGAGCTCGACCTCCCTGCGGTTGTCGGGCCGGGTGACGCGGTTGACCCACCCCTGGGCGACGAGCTTGTCTGCCAGGCGAGTGCCTGTGGAAGGGATCATGTCCAGGTCGTCCGCGAGCCCTCCGGCGGTGTTCGGGCCGCCTCTGGCGAGCAGTACGAGGGCCCGGAACTGCGGGAGCGGGACGGAGGTGCTGGCCGCGTCGAGCGAGCGGTACGCCACGCCCACCAGCAGCCGACTGAGCTCGACGAGGCCCTCGACGTCGGCAGCGACTCGGCGGCGACGGGACATCTTGCCTCCCAGGGATGGTTGCGAGTCGGAACTGTAGCTCGGCTGGCGCCGGCTAGCTCGTGTGGTCGACCCGACCCGCCGCGATGCAAACAATCGCGAGGCGAGATGGGCCGTGGAGCTGCACCGCAACCTCAGCGGGGCGCCGTCTCAGTGCGACGACGTCGTGAAGAGCCGACGGTCGGCCTCCTGCTGTGCACCCACGAGGATTACGGCACCGCCGTGGCTCTAGGCGTCGGCGTCGACCGTAACCGTGGGCTCAGCGGTGCTTGGCGACGGTGAGCAGCACCGCCGCGTCGTCCAGCGCTTCGAGGGTGTGCCGCGCGTCCGGGACGATCAGCAGGTCACCGGCTGAGCCATCCCACGTCGTCGTGCCCGCGGCCATCCGGACCCGGCCCTGCAGGACGTGGACGGTAGCCTCGCCGGGGTTCTCGTGCTCATCGAGAACCTGCCCGCCGCGCAGCGCGATGACGGTCTGGCGCAGGGTGTGCTCGTGCCCGCCGTAGACGGTGTGCGAGGCCCGACCGCTGGAGGCGGCCACGGCGATGCTCAGCTGCTGACGGGCCAGCGCGGTGAGGGAGGACTTCTGCATGTCGGGCTCCTGAGGGTTGCTGGGACGGCTAGAGGGTCTGGCGGTAGCCGAAGAACTCGTGGTCGGGGTTGTAGCCGCCGTAGCCGCCTCCGACTTCGCTGAAGTGGGCGACGAACTCCACGCCCTTGACCCACTTGACTTGCTTGAAGCCGAGCTGGCTCTCGTTGCGCAGCCGGAGTGGGGCGCCGTGCCCGAAGCTGAGCGGCTCGTCGTTCATGTCGAACGCCAGCATCGTCAGGTGGTACTTCATCTGCTCGATGGGATGCGCGTCGTAGTAGACGCCGCCGTCCGGGCCGTCACCGAGGCTGTAGAACACGACCCACTTGGCCTCGGCGGTTGGTTGGGCGAGATCCAGCAGGGTCTGCATCGAGACGCCCCGCCACTTGGCAATACCGGACCAGCCTTGGATGCAGAAGTGCTGGGTGATCTGCTCGTGGCTCGGGAGGGCGCGCAGCTGCTCGAGGTTGAGCTCCACCGGGTTCTGGACGAGCCCGTTGATGCGCAGCCGGTAGTCAGCGAACCCGTCCGCCTGCAGCGCCAGGTACTCCGGCGAGTCCGGATACTGGCCGTTGTGCCAAAAGTAGGGGCTGATGTCGGCCTCGGAGTACTCGCCGGGCTTGGCATCAAGGTGCTCGAACAGGCGCTGGGCCGGCCCGACGAGGGCGTAGCCGACCTGCTGGACGACCCGCGGGTGCCGCAAGGTGAACGGCGTAGCCGCCACCCACCCAACGGTCAGGATGATCATCGAGATGTTGAACAGGACAAAGCCGGCCCAGCCACGGTCGTTGCTACCCAGGTAGATATGGTTGAGGTTGCGCAGCAGGCCTGTCGTGGCGACGAAGGTCACGTGCAGGACGATGAACATCAGGAACCAGATCATCACCAGGAAGTGCAGCGACCGGGCGGTCTGGATGCTGAGCAGCCGCGAAATCCGCTTGAAGCGGGTGGAAAGCGCCGGGGACATCCCCAGCCCCGTGACGAACGCCAGCGGCGCGGCGACGAAGACAGTCACGAAGTACGCGAGCAGCTGCAGGCTGTTGTAGGCAGCCCAGCCATTCTCGACCGGCCAGTCCAGCGAGAGGTACTGGACCAGGACCGACAGCGAGCTCGGGAACACCTCCCAACTCGTCGGCACGACCCGGTGCCACTGCCCGGTGACGAACAGCAGGACGTAGAAGACCAGGCCGTTGAGAAGCCACAAGGTGTCGGAGCCCAAGTGCCACCAGCGGGCCAGCCCGATCGAGTGCCGGAGCCCTGGCAGCCCGACCTGACCAGGCAGGCTGATCGAGTCCTGCTTCGCGGTTCACAGCGGGTCGCTCGGGACGGGCTTCTGGATCCTGAACCAGTCCCGGCCGGGGGTGCTGTGCCGGGTCCAGTACAGCCGCGGGTGGTCGCTCAGGATCTGCAGCCCCGATCGCAGGATGAACACCAGCAGCAGCAGGTTGAAGAAGTGCTGCACCCCAACCCAGATCGGCAGTCCCGGGTGCTGCTCGGCGTACGCGCTGGTGACGGTGCCCGGATAGTCGCTGATGAACTGCTGCCCGCTGCTGGTGGTGCGGACGCCCTTGGCCGTCGCGATGGCGGCCAGCAGCAGGACGAAGCCGATCGGGAGCAGCCACAGCAGGTTGAACCAGCGTTCCCGGCCAACCCGGACCCGCGGCGCGATGCCGTGCGCGACCGGAACCGACCCTGCCCACGTCAGCGGGTCGACAACGTCCTCTCCGACCGTCAGCTGGGTCCGGTAGCTCACCTCGGAATGGGGCGTGGATGGCCTCGGGGTCTCGGTCACGAGGGTGCCTGCGGGGTCGCGCGGATCGCTGCTGCCAGCTGCTGCGGGGTGCTGTTAGTCAGGTCCCGGACCATGTGGCCGGCGATGCGGACCGCTTCGGTCTTGGCGCGTTCGGCGGTCGGGCCGGCGAACATCGCGGTCAGCGTCTGGGCCCACAGGGCCAGCCATCGCTGGAAGTGACCGGCGCCGAGGCCGGCGGTGTCGGCCAGGTGCCGGTGCAGCTGCATCGGGCGTCCGAAGTACTCCCCGGTTCCTAGCAGGGTGACCTCCCAGAAGCTGGCGATGCGCGGCAGGTGCAAGGCGAGGTCCATGCCTGCGGTGGCGAAGACCGGCCCGAGGAGCTCATCGTGCAGGGCAGCGCCGTAGAAGGCGTGGAGCAGGCCGTCCAGATCTGCCCGGTCGGTGATGTCGAGACTTGTCACGGGGTGGGGCGCCGGCTGACCTGAACGGACCAGCCGCCGGCACTGGACTGGGTGGCCTGCCAGCTGAAGGCGCCTGGGTCCCGCTGCTGCAGTCGCTGCCAGACAGGGTGCGGGTCCGCGGCCCAGTGCAGCTCGAGGTGCTCATCGGGCCGCAGGCGCGTCAGCCGGTTCAGCACGGCAGGTTGCGCCTCGTGCGGCTTGAGCTGGTCCATCTCGATGACCGGCCCTTCGGTGAGGCCGTACCAGTGGCCTGCCGTTGCCCAGTCACGGTCGGTGGAGCTGTAGCCACTGATGGTCAGGATCGCGGCCTCTGTCGCCAGGTGCCGTTCCAGTCGGGCGATGAGACGTCGGACGATCGACGGCAGGTCCGCAGGAGTCTTGTCCTGCTGCGCGGCCGCGGCGAGGTCGTCGATGTCGCTGCGCAGACTCAGGTGCTCCTGGTGGAGCTGGTCGAGTTCGGGATGGTCACCTGGCGCCTGCTGGAGCGTCGGGAGCACGGTGCGGTCCTCGTCGGTGATCCGGACGAGCACGACGTCGCGCACGTAGCCGAGCAGCCCCGCGAGGTCGGACTCGGTCGGCCGCCCGTCCTCGAGGTCGGTCAGGAGCGCTTCGGCTCGGGCTGTCGCTTGCCACAGCAGCTCAGAGTCCTCCCCCTCCAACCCCTCAAAGGTCCCCCCAGAGCCGTTGGTCTTCTCGAGATCGATGGCGTGCGCAGCCGGCTCGCGGGTCATGGGCTCTCCTTGGGCGTGGTCGCAACGCTAGGAGGGGACCCGCGTCACGTGGGATTGCCAGACTGCCACTACCGGAACGTGCCATCACCCTTGATGGGCGGCCCACAGCCGGGTAGGGGCGAAGGTCCCAGTGCGGGTCGCGCGGCGCTTCGTCGCCGACGCACTCACGACAGGCGGGCTCGGCGTCATCGACGCCTTCTCCGCGATCTGCTGGACGACCTCGCCACGAAAGCCGGGTCGTGAGCTGCTCGGGGGCAGATTCAACCGGTCAGTGTGAGGTTAGCTGCCTTCTAGAGGACCGGCCGTTGGGACAGCAGGGTCCTAAGACTCTGGACCCGAAGACATGACGCGCTTCGCGGCGGTTCCTCCGTCCACTCAGCGGGCAGTTCCGCCAGCCCGCCTGTGCTTCCCGTCGTCACGGACACCAAGATTGTCGTGCGAAACTGCGCCCCGGTCGCTCCGGGTGTCGAGCAGGTCACCTGCGCATCAACGCCGCGCCGAGCGGGCCATCAACAGGGCGATCGCTGCCGCCTGATCTCTTATGGCCGGCCATCGTTCTCAGAGCGTGAGCTGTACGCCGAGCCGGACTGCCAGCAGGGCGAACGCTGCGGTCGCGGCGCCGAAGCCGCCCCGGGCTGCGGGTGTGCTCGCGCGGGCATGCAGCCAGCGGTGAGCCCGGACAGCGTGACCACGACCAGCTTGCTGGCGAACAGCACGGCGTACGAGCCGTGCAGCTCGTCCCGAACCGCCCAGGCGTTCCAGGCGCCGGTGACGAGCAGGACAGCGAAGGCCGGCCACGCCACCCGGGCGAACGCGCGGGCGGCGATCGCCGGCGCCTGCGGCGAGGCCCCCCGCAGGGCCGGGGACCAGAGCTGCCAGGACCAGCTGCCCGCCGACCCAGATCGTGGCAGCCGTGATGTGCAGGAACAGCCGGAGTAGCTCCCAGCCCGAGGTGGTCACTCGTCATCCTCACCATGACGATGACGTGGCCGAGCAGCGGGTCCCGCTCGCGGGGATGATGGCACGAAGCGCGGCCGCGACGACCGAGGAGCAGACATGGGGACACCGGAGCAGGAGCCGACGTACTCGGCGGGTCTCCCAGCGCCCACCGGAACGGAGTCCAGACCCGCCGCCGAGTTCGGCGGGCACGCGGCCTGCTGGCTGGACCGTGTCTGCCCCGGCTGCGGTGGGCTGGCCGAGGGCGCGCCGTCGGCCCGCTGCATCCGGTGCGGTCACGACCTCCCGCGGCGGGATGTGCCGGCCGGCGTGTGAGGGCAGTCCTGGACGCAGAGCAGACCTCGCTCGGCCGGCTGATCACCGTGGGACACGGCACGCTCGAGCTGGCCGCGCTTGGTCAGCTCCTGACCGGAGCGGGCGTCGAGCTCCTGGTTGACGTGCGCCGCTTCCCGGCCAGTCGGCGGCTTCCGCACCTGAGCAGCCCGGAACTGCAGCCGGCGCTGGAGGAGGCGGGCCTCGCCTACCGCTGGGAGGAGCGGCTCGGTGGTCGCCGTCGGCTGCCGAAGCCGGACCCCGAGGAGGACTCGTGGTGGACGGTCGAGGCCTTCCGGGCCTATGCCGCCCACACCCGCACTCCGGCGTTCCAGGCAGCGCTTGCGGAGCTGATGCGGGACCTGGATGTGGTGCGCGTTGCCGTGATGTGCAGCGAGAGCGTCTGGTGGCGTTGTCATCGCCGGCTTATCGCCGACGTGGTCGTGGCGGAGCACGGCCGTCCGGTGTCGCACCTGATGCCGAACGGCGCCGTGGTCCCGCATCCGCTCGCCGCCGGCGCCCGGCTGCGCCCCGACGGGCTGCTGTGCTGGGACGGCCGGTAGCCGCGACCCTTTCCAGGTCGCGTTACAGCGCCGTCAACCGCCCGCCGACCTGCGCTCGCTGGCGCGCCCGTCGCTATTCCTGAGCTGGCATGGCCGTGCCGATGTCGTCGAGCGGCTTGATGCGGACGTTCGGTCGCCCTGTGGAGGGACCAACGGCTCTGTTGCGAGCGTCCGCGGCACGCGAGGGTCGGGATCCTCGACGAGGAGGAACCGTCCATGTGCGAGTACTGCGGGTGCCAGGGCCTGAGCTCCATCAAGCTGCTGACCAGCGAGCACGACCGGCTTGACCATGTCGGTCCGCCGAAAGCGCTGCAGCCTGTGCAGACGTCGGAGCGGCGCGAGCTGCCTGCGACCAGCTGCGTCGGTTGATGCGGCCGCACACCGCGGTGGAGGAACAGGCACTGTTCCCAGCGCTGGACGCTGAGTTCGGCGCGCAGATGCACGATCTTGTCGATGAGCACCGCGCCCTAGACGTGGTGCTCGAGGCGATGACGGCTGCGGCAGACCCGGAGCCCGGTTGGGCGCAGCGACTCGAGGACGCGATGTTGGCCCTGCGCGACCACATCCGCAAGGAGCAGGACGGGGTGTTCCCTGCCGCGCTGTCCCGGCTCTCTCCGCAGCAGTGGTCGCACCTGGACCAGTTGCGGCAACGCGTGGGGAGCGCGCTGGTCCCGGCGCAAGAACTGAGCACCTGACTCGCGTCCGTTCGCAGTCTGGTGCTGGTGCCCGTCGATCAGGAGTCCTGCGTCCGAACCGCGAACTTCTCGACGACCCGAGCCCGGTCTGCGTCGTAGGTGCGCGCGGCCAGCAGCAGCACGGCGCCGGCGATGACCAGCCCGGGCAACGTGGTCAGGAAGGCGAGCTGTAGCCCGCCGTTGTCGCCGCCATGAGCGGAGGCGGTGAGACCGAACACCAACCTGGCCGCGCCCTCAGCGAGGACGCGGGCCACCGTACGGACCGACTCGGTCCGTCCCCGCAAGCCTGGCGGGATGACGTCGACCCGGACCGCGTCCAGGGCCGGAATCGTCGCAGCCAGGGCCATCGAGCCCAGGATCAGGAATGGCAGTGCGAGCAGGAGGGTCGTCACCAGTAGGGACGGCAGCCACAGCAGAACGGCGAGCAGGTAGCCCCAGCCGGTCCACCGCAAACGCGCTGCACCGCGGCCACTGCTGCTCAGTACGTCGCTCCAGCGGCCCCCGATCAGGATTCCCGCTAGCTAGTCCCCGACCCCCAGCGCGAGCAGGTCCAGGTCGGCCACCGGTGTGCTGACCGAGTAGCGGGTGACGGCGAAGATCACTGAGAACGCGCTCGCTTCGGCCAGGTAGTGGCTGGCGGCCGCGCCGCTGAGCAGCACCCGGACCGCGGTCGGGGTGCGCCACAGCCGGTGCGCCACCCGCCGCAGGCAGACAACGTCGTCGCCAGGGCGACCCTGCCGCGGCGGTTCGGCGGCTCGCCAGAACGACCGGGACAGGACGAACGCGGGCAGGGCGAGCACCCAGAAGGCCCAGCGCCAGGACAGCAGCAGAACCGCCGTCGCGCCGACACCGACCCCGAGGGCTCCGCCGAGGAGCTGGCCGCTATCGATCGTCGTGAGCGCCCGGCCACGCCGGGCGAGCGGCACGGCGTCCCCCAGGATCGAGGGGTACGCCGGACCGACCGTCGCCAGCACGACGGCCAGCGAGCCGCGGGCTAGCAGCAGCCACAGCAGGCTCTGCGCCGAGCCGGTTGCCACCATGGCGACCGACCACAGGGCGGCGGAGACCGCGAGCAAGCGCATGCGGGGGACGCGGTCCACAAGATCCCGGCGAAGACCGTCGAGAGGCCGCCGACCGCCCGAACGCCGCGCCCAGGTAGCCGAGCTCCGCGAGGTTCAGGTGCAGATCGGTGCGGACCGCCGGGGCGACCGCACCCCGCGTAGAACGGTCAGCGTAGTCCCGCACGACGGTCAGCGTCAGCAGCCGAACCGCCAAGTCCCCTACGCCCCCGGACCGCTGCGCCCGTCGTCCAGTCACCCCTTCTCCCGGCGGGCGCGGTCACGCCGGTCCGCTACCCTGCTCGGCTCCCGGAGAAGCCGGCTGGCCGTCGCCGTGCCGCCGGACGGCATGGCCCTTAGCCGGCGCGTCGTTGGTGCTCCACCGTCGGCAGCAGCTCCGCGAGGCCGAAGGAGACGGCGACGACCGCGTCCCGCAAGGCCGCTCTGCGCCGGCTCGGGCTGGCCACGGCGAGCGCCACGCAGGTCGAGGCGTGCAGCCCGTCCACGACGGCGCCGACCTGACGCGCGCGGCGGGAGGAGTAGCGCAGGCGCAGGCCGCCGTGCAGCAGCTGGCGGACGCCGAGCACCCGCAGCACCGGGTGGTCGCCGGTGGTGGGTCCACCCAGGGCAGCTGCCGCCGGCGAGGGTCGCAGCACCAGCAGGGCGCCGACGGCCAGGCGCAGGCAGGTTTCCGTCTCGGGCCGGCCGGTCACGTGGACCCCGGTGAGCTGCTGGCCCGTCGCTGCGCGGGACCACGGCTGCTGGCCAGCGTGAAGGCGGTGTTGACCAGGGGGACGTGGCTGAACGCCTGCGGGATGTTGCCGACGAGGCGGCGGGCGGTGACGTCGTACTCCTCGGAAAGCAGGCCGACGTCGTTGCGCAGGGCGAGCAGGCGTTCGTAAATGGCCGTGGCCTCGTCCTGGCGCCCCTGCAGCGCGTAGTTGTCCGCCAGCCAGAAGGTGCAGGGCAGGAACGCCCCCTCGCCTGGAGGCAGGTTGTCCACGGCCTCGGTCTGCGCGTTCATCGTGTAGCGTTGGACGAAGCCGTCCTGCAGTAGGTGCTCCTCGATGGCCCGAACGGTTCCGAGGATCCGCGGGTCGTCGGCCGGCAGGAAACCGATGGTCGCCATCACCAGCAGAGCAGCGTCCAGGCTGGGCGACCCGTAGTACTGCGTGAAGGTGTGAACGTGTGGGTCGTAGCCCTGTTCGCAGACCTCGTCGTGGATCTGCTGCCGCAGGCCCTTCCACCGCTCGAGCGGACCGGAGAGGCCGAACTGCTCGATCCCCTTGACGGCCCGGTCGACCGCTGCCCAGGCCATCACCTTGCTGTGCACGAAGTGCCGTCGAGGCCCGCGCATCTCCCAGATGCCGTTGTCCGGCTGCTGCCACGCCCCCTCGACGAAGTCCATCAATGCGAGCTGCACGCGCCAAGCGTCGTCGTCGGGCGCGATGCCGTGCAACCGGGCCTGGTGCAGGGCGTCCATCAGCTCGCCGTAGACGTCGAGCTGGAACTGCTCCGATGCGGCGTTGCCGATCCGGACCGGTCGCGAGTCGGCGTAGCCGGGCAGGTGGTCCAGAGTCCGTTCGGTCAGCCGGCGTCCGCCGTCGACGGTGTACATCGTCTGCATCTGCTCGGGGTCGCCGGCGAGGGCGCGCAGCAGCCACTCCCGCCAGGCGACAGCCTCGGCCTCGTAGCCGCCGTCCAGCAGCGCCAGCAGCGTGAAGGTGGCGTCGCGGATCCAGCAGAAGCGGTAGTCCCAGTTGCGTGGGCCGCCCAGCTGTTCCGGCAGGCTGGTGGTCGCAGCCGCCACGATGCCGCCGCTGGGGGCGTAGCTGAGCGCCTTGAGGGTGATCATCGACCGGACCACGGCCTCGCGGTACGGGCCGTCGTAGCTGCACTGGCCGGCCCATCGCCGCCACCAGCGGTCCGTCGTGCCGATCACCCTGGTCAGGTCGGCGGCCGGGGGCGCCTGCTGTCCGACCGGGAAGTAGGCCAGCCGCAGCCCAACCTTGGAACCGGGTTCGACGACGAACTCCGCGACCGCGTCGTCCTGCTGCTGCTCGTGCTCGACGTCGCCGTCCAGGACCACGGTGTCCGGCCCGGCTACCGCCCGCAGCGACCCCTGCACCTGCCGGAACCACGGTGTGACCGAGCCGTACTCGAACCGCGGCCGAACCCGGCTGCGGATGTGCACCCGGCCGCTGAGCGACTCGACCAGGCGGAGCACCTGGACCAGGCCGGTGCGGTCGTCCGCGGTCGGCATGCAATCGGTGATCCGGATCGTGCCCTCGTCGCAGTCCAGGTCGGTCTCCAGGACCAGGCTGTCCCGCCGGTAGCGCCTCCCGGCCGGCCGAGAGGTGCCGGCTGGTCCGAGCACCCAGCTCCCGTGCTCCGACGTGCCGAGCAGAGCGGCGAACATCGCGGGGGAGTCGAACCGTGGGGCGCACAGCCAGTCGATCGTGCCGTCGACGCCGACCAGCGCAGCGGTCCGCCGGTCGCCGATCAACGCGTAGTCCTCGATCCGCAGGGGCATCTCAGCGGTCCCGGCCGGCCAGGCCCACGCCGGTGGCGATCATGGCGGCGATCGTCGCTCCGACCAGGCCGTGGTGGCGGGACAGCCACGCCTGCGCTGAGCGGTCGTGCGAGCGGCGGTCGAAGCGGCCGTGCGCGCCGTGATCGGTGCCGTCCGGCCCGTCGACCGGCTCCCAGAGGTTGCTCGGCGCGTCGGGGCCGTTGACCGCGGAGGTCTGCTGGCTCTTGTAGCCGGTCTTCGCGAGGTACCGGTCGAGCAGCCCCGGGGCGACGGCGTTGGCGAGCAGCGTGCCGGCGGTCGTCCCCCCGCACCAGTACTCACGGCGCCGCGGGTGGTCGGCGGCGTAGAGCACGCTGCGGGCGATCACCTCCGGCTGGTAGATCGGCGGCACGGGCTGCGCCTTGTGACCGAGCTTGTTCAGCACCCAGTCGAACTGCGGCGTGTTCACCGCCGGCAGCTGCACCATGGTGTTGCGGACGCCGCTCCTGTCGTGCAGGAGCTCGCAGCGCAGCGCCTCGTTGAAGCCCTGAATGGCGTGCTTGGCGCCGCAGTAGGCGCTCTGCAGCGGGATCCCGCGGTAGGCAAGCGCGGAACCGACCTGCACGATTGTCCCCCGGTCCCGCGGGAGCATGTGGTCCAACGCCACCCGGGTGCCGTAGACGTAGCCCAGGTAGCTGACCTCGGTGACGCGCTTGAACTCGGCCGGGTCGATCTTGCTGAACGGCGCGAAGACACTGGTGAAGGCCACGTTGACCCAAACGTCTATCGGCCCGAGCTCCTCGGTCACTCGCGCTCCGGCGGCCGCGACGGCGTCGAAGTCGCTGGTGTCCACCGGGATCGGCAACGCGCGGCCGCCGGCGTCCTCGACGTCCCGAGCGCCCCCCGCCAGGCCCTTCTCGCCTCTGGCCAGCAGCGCGACGCTGTCGCCTCGAGCGCCGAAAGCCCGAGCCACTGCTCGGCCGACCCCTCCGCTGGCACCGGTCACGACGATCACACGACTCATGCTTGTCCTCCGAGAGCGGCTGTGGGGATGCTTGTCTCTGGGCTCCCCCCTGCATGCCGCGACAAACGATGCGGGTGGCAATGGTTGCGTCGCAGGTGGATGGGGAGGCCGAACTGTGAGCGCTGACCGCCCAACCGCCACGGAGGACCACATGACACCGATTGCCGCTGAGTCTTTGATCACCCGGTTGATCGACTGGGGTGTCGACACGATCTTCGGGTTGCCGGGGGACGGCATCAACGGCCTGTTCGAGGGGCTGCGGCGCCACCAGGACAAGATCCGCT
>JAABUM010003493.1_pt1 | contig 19175 bp, 11 predicted proteins | sample 5559161 | NCBI WGS metagenome assembly JAABUM01 (sample SAMN10711868, study PRJNA513369) | rock metagenome | isolation source: Antarctica rocks | place: Antarctica: Victoria Land, Siegfried Peak nord | reverse complement strand
GCCCTGGTTTATCTATATGAGATTTTAACTTAGGTATTTTATATATGTTAGCGGTATCATCACTATCAACATATGGAATACTATTAGCCGGTTGATCAGCTAATTCCAAATATGCATTTCTAGGTTCACTTAGGAGTACCGCACAATTAATTAGTTATGAGTTAATATTAGGTTCAGCAAGAGCTATCTCCTTATCCCATTCAGAGTAACTTCTAATACCTATTTTAGGAAAAAAGTGACTAGCTTTTGTAAAATAAATAAGTTTGTTCATCATGGATCATTTAATATACCAAGACAAAACCTTCAGGACTTTAACTCTTACTCACAGTAAAAGGTGTTCGGGATAACTCTCTAAAGTTTTAAATGCCCTACTCTCCCTAAGAGAAATCAATATGAAATCGAAGTATTTGTCACAACTCACTGTTATGCTTAAAAACACTAATGTGTACCTGTAACTTAGTTCTATCTCCTAAGAAATGGATGATAATTAAGGACTTTTGAGCTTACGTTTTGTCTATACATCTATTCAATACTACTCTAATCAATACATATCTAATATAGTTCATTTTACCAACAAATAACCAGTAAAATTAAAAGAATAGAGCTGGAATAACTTGAATATACATTAAACCTTGAGGAAGCAGAATATTAAGAAAAAAAAATACGGTTTCTCCTCAGCTTAGAGAAGAAACAAAAAAAAAATATGATCATCAAGAAAATTCAGAAAAATACACCCCCGCTCTTATCCACTCACAGATGGCAAAAAATATTAAAAATATCTGTGGTAGTGGAATGCAAAAAAGAAAGAATATCCCCTCCCAAACAGAAGGGCAGGCTGTTCATTAAAAAAAAAGTTGTTAAGTTTGTGTTGTTTTCAAAGCAGGTTTTTACCTTCATACCCCAACAACTTTTGAGACTATAAAGTCTGCTATCACATAGAGATTTTTGCGTGTTTCCCCAATAGGTCTAGGAGCTGTTGGCTCAATGATGGGGTCATTAGGCCAATAGGTCTAGGAACTGTTCCCCCAATGATGGGGTCATTAGGCCAATAGGTCTATCAACTGTTACCCAATGATGGGGTCATTAGGCCAATAGGTCTAGGAGCTGTTGGCTCAATGATGGGGTCATTAGGCTCAACCCTTTTTCTCCCTTATAAAAATTTTCCCTTCCCCCCTAAAAAAAAAGTCTAAACAAATATATTTTAAGGAAGGTCCCATTTGTTGGTATGATGGGTTGAGCTGTAAACTCAATAGCTCCGGCTGTCGAAGGTTCGAGTCCTTTTCTTCCTAATATGCTTTTTAGCTTATATCATTAGTTTAACTTATTTATAAATTTAGTTTTATATTTTAAACTTGATATACTTTTATCCTGCCTTTATAACTAAATGGTAGAGCGGAATACTGTTAGTATTTTGATAGATGTTCGATTCATCTTAAGGGCTAGTCTTAATATCTTTATTAATATTTTTATTAATATCCAACGCTGTAACCTTAAGACGTGATAAAAGTATATTATATTCTAGAGTTGTAATAACAACATTAATAATTACTAGCTTTCTCGCTATGACCGAGTTATTTGTGTTGTCATTAGGCAAAGGGATTGGTCTATACGGAGGTTTATTTCATGTTCAAGCGTTTACCCATAGCTTTCATATTTTTATCTTGTTAATCAGCGCAGTTATAATAGTTTTAACTGCATTTTATCCTAGAAAAGTTTTAATAAAAGAGCAACAATCACTCTATAAACTGATCTTCAGCAAATTTATTTACAATGCAACAACAATATCAAATAAAATGGGAGAACAATTCAGAATAATAGAATATCCTCTGATTATTGTGTTTATTATATCTGGAGCAGTATTTTTAATTAGCACTAGTGACTTAGTATCTATCTTTTTATCTATAGAATTACAAAGTTACGGTTTATATATTCTTTCGACTTTATATAGAAATTCAGAATCAGCCACTTCAGGTGGTCTTACTTACTTTTTATTAGGGGGATTGTCATCCTGTTTTATATTATTAGGAACAAGTTTATTATATGCCAACTCTGGTACGACAAATTTGGAAGGTATTTATGTAATAAGTAGTGTATCCGAAATATACCCGGATTTTTATCCTACATTGTTATCTTGATATAACCCTTACTACATACAATTATCCCTTATAATATTATCAGTAGGCTTTTTATTTAAAATATCTGCTGCACCATTTCACTTTTGATCACCTGATGTTTATGATGCAATACCGACTATTGTCACTACTTATGTAGCTATTGTAGGTAAAATATCCATTTTTATCTTTTTATTGGAGTTAGTATATTATACAGAAAAAAGCTTATTATATTCATGAACAAACTCTTTATTACTTAGTAGTTTATTATCCCTAATAATGGGATCTGTTGTGGGTTTAACACAATCTAGAATAAAAAGATTATTTGCCTACAGTACAATTAGTCATCTCGGTTTCATATTATTAGCTTTATCAATAAATAGTTTAGAATCTATTCAAGCTTATATGTTTTATATTATACAGTATACTCTAACAAATCTAAATGCTTTTATAATATTAGTTACCCTAGGGTATTCATTATACACGTTTGTTTATAAAAAGGCAAAAGACAATAATAATTTAATAGATCCAAGCAACTCTCCCATACAACTAATAAATCAAATAAAAGGTTACTATTACATAAACCCTGTTTTAGCATTAAGTCTAGCTACAACATTATTTTCTTTTGTAGGAGTACCGCCACTTATAGGTTTTTTTGCAAAACAGATGGTACTAAGTGCAGCTTTAGATAATGGATATGTATTTATGGCTTTAGTAGCTATATTAACAAGTGTTATTAGTGCAGTTTACTATTTAAGTGTAATAAAACAAATCTTTTTTTTTAAACCAGAATACGATTTTAATCCTGACTTGCAAAATCTAATTTTAAAAGCAAAGAATACAGAGTCAACAAATAGAAGTAAGGATGTAGAGTTTAAACCTGAAAACATAATACTTTCATCTTCATTAAGTATTTGCATTTCAATACTAACACTAACATTGCTACTGTTTATATATATACCTAAAGAATTCATTAGTATAGCCAGCATATTAACATTAATATTATTTAAGCCGTAATGTCTTTGTCTTTGTCTAGCCAAACTTTTTTTATATTATTTATTCCTATACTCGCTTTTATTCTGCTAACAGTTAACCTAATCTTTGCACCACACAACCCTTACCAAGAAAAAGATAGTGTATTTGAATGTGGATTTCATTCTTTTCTCGGTCAAAACAGAAGCGAATTTAGTATATCATTTTTCATTTTTGCACTACTGTTTTTATTATTTGACCTAGAGATACTGCTGGTATATCCTTTTATAGTAAGTATATATGTAAATGGGTTATACGGTTTAATAATTATGCTGGTTTTTTTTCTAGTTTTAACATTAGGATTTGCTTTTGAGTTGGGTAAAAATGCGTTATCTATAGAGAGCAAACAAGTTAATTTCTTAAAACCCAATTTTTTAGTCTAGGGATGATTTTGAGTATATAGTAGTTTTTATAACATTAGTATGTAAACAAAAATTTAAAATTATTGCATAAAAACAAAATTACTAAGCTTTTACTATAACTTTAGATTTTTTTTTACTTATATATTAAGATCACTATTATAAATAATTATCCTTCGGTTTTTTGTTATTATAAACAAAATCTGAAGTTAGGAATTATAAAAAAACCAAAAATAAAAAACCATGAATACAAACTTTAATACAATAAAAAACACTTTCTTTAATCTAGCCCACTATGCACATATCTTAATTGGAACACGAAATAAATTGTTGGTTTACTTAGCGCTTAATGTACTAAAAAATTTTTTAGTCTAGGGATGATTTTGAGTACATATTAATTTTTAAAACATTAGTTTTTAGAACATTAGTATGTAAATAATAATTTAAAATTATTGCATAAAAACAAAATTACTAAGCTTTTACTATAACTTTAGATTTTTTTTTACTTATATATTAAGATCACTATTATAAATAATTAACCTTCGGTTTTTTGTTATTATAAACAAAATCTGGTGTTTGGAATGATAAAAATTAATAAAATAAGAAATCATGAATACAAACACAAACTTTAACGCAATAAAAAACATTTGCTTTAATCTAGCGCACTATGCATATATCTCACTTGGAACACGAAATAAATTGTTGGTTTACTTAGCGCTGATTGTACTAAATAAATTTTTTTATTATTTAGCGCTGAATGTACCTATATTAATTAAAATACTCAATAAATTTTCGAGTTATCTAGACTTGAATGTACCTATCTTACTTAAAATGCTAAATAAATTTTTGGTTTACTTCTTATATATATATAAGAACTATAGATGATTAATAAATAGTTATATTATTTTATTTTACTTTGTTTTACAAAGTAACGAATTATATTATATATCTGCTTTCGCTAGTTTAAGTTTAAGTGGGTTAACTTTAATATATATAACCTTTATAGATTACAACTTTCGTTCTAGAAATCCCAGATTATACAAAATTATCGGAATTATCTGTGTAATTATTTTTTTAATAAGTGGCTATATATTAGCTGAATTTGTTTTTATGAAAATATCAGAATTATTGAATCGTGTATCTCCACCATCTAGTGGATCCGGTGGAGGAGGTCAACCTTCAAATGGTCCAAATTCAGGGGGAGGAGGTCAAAACCCAAATAATAATATTTTTGTTGAGACTGAGGAGGAAAGAAGAAAGAGGCGCCGTAAAGAATATGATAAAGCATATAGAGCGGAAAATCGTGAAAAAATTAATGCCCAGCAAAGAATCTATAGAGCTGAAAAAAAAAAATTACAAGAATCTGCCAGAACACCTATATCAAACCCTTCTACGGATTCTAAAAAATAATTCATAAAAAAAGTCTTTTTTTTTTCTTGCATAAGTTATTTAGACTATTGCAATAGATAATTGAACGATTTTAAATTTTTCCGAGATAAACAAAGAAAACTGGATTTGAAGTTTATTTTGAATAAAGACTAATATATGTATAAACCAAATTACTTGTTTTTTACTCTAACTTTAGATTTTTTTTTATTTATATATTAAGATAACTATTTTAAATAATTATCCTCCGGTTTTTTGTTATTCTAAACAAAATCTGGTGTTTGGAATGATAAAAATTAATAAAATAAAATATCTATGTTAAACTTATTCAATAAAAAAATAAAAAACACTTCTTCTGTTTTATTTTTCTCTGGAGAAAACAGAGAAACAAAAAATCTAACCCTAAATGTACCTATCATTTCTGAAAGATTAAAATCTCTAAATTTACCCCTGGCAGATAAAGCAAAAGATCCTAATAACATAGTTGAAAAAATAGCTTTTACACTTGCAAATAAAGCAATAGATGTTAATAACATAGCTGAATCTAGACATTATCCACCTGCAAATAAAGAATGGTTTAATAGCATATATGCTTATAATAAGAATTATCTTAAAAGCTTACCTATGATAAATAAAATTGTAAATAAACTTATTAAAGGTTACTTCAATTTAAGTCCACTAAAAAACAAAAAAAAGTCTAGGCGTGTACAAATAAGATTTAGGCGATTATCTTTAAATAGAATTCTTGTAAGTAGAGCAGAAATAAAACATACTAATAATAAAGTTATAATAACTGTCTATTTGTATAATAGACAAAAAAAAATTGTTATTTATAAATTAAAAAATCTTTATACATCCTTTATTAGAAAAATGTTAGATCCTACTTTCAGTAAAAAAAATTCTAATAAGTTATCTAGTCTAAATACTTACAGGTTTATTAGTAAAAATTCTAGTAGTGTTTTTAGCAATAACAAGAAAAACAATCCTGCTAGAAAAACCAAAACTTCTAGATTTGTAAGTGCAAGAAGAAACAATTATGTTAGCAAAACCCCAACTTATAGAAGAAACAATTATGTTAGCAAAACCAAAACTTGTAGATTTGTAAGTGCAAGAAGAAACAATTATGTTAGAAACAATTATGTTAGCGAAACCCCAACTTATAGATTTGTATTTATAGGAAAAAGTGCGAGAAAACCCACAACTTCTAGATTTTTAAATGCAAAAAAACAGAATGAAAATACCTTTTTAACTAGAAGATTTAAAACTTCTAATCAATTCTGAACTAGAACAGTAAAAAAAAATTATAATAAAGCTTTTTCGAATTTAAAAGAAAAAAATTTATTAAGATTTTTAATTAGTTTAAGAAATACTAATATAAAAGGTAAAAACTTGGTCGTAATAAAGAAATATTTTTTTATGAAAAATATTTCTTTATTCAAAAAAAGCTTTTTAGAAATAATAAATAAATATGTTTTATTTTTAAACAAAAACAGTAATACAAATTATTATTGGTATTTTATTTCTTGACCTAAAACTAATTTAAATAAAGTTCAGAATAGGGAGAATAATGTGTCTAAAGTATTCAAAAGAAAGAAAAATTATTCTTCATTTTTTAGTAAAAAAGTTATAAAAAAATTCAGAGTTACAAAAAGAAAATATAGCCAAGTTAGAAAATCTAGAAAAATAAAAATCTTTTTATATAAACTAAAGAATCTTCATAGATTATTACTCATTAGTAATAATAATTCTAACCTTCCAACTAAAAAAGAAAATAAGCCTCTGTATTCAACTACTCCATATAAAACTAATTTAATAAATGTAAAAAAAATCCAAAATTATTTTATAAAAAACCTTTACAAAATATTCAAAAAAAAAAAATCTTCTTTAATAAGAAAATTTAATCTAGTAACTCTGAAAAGTTTAAGAATTTTTACAAAAGTTATTAAAGATAAAAAGTTATTTTTGAAAACTCTTAAGTGAAATAAAAATGTTTATAAAAATTATATCTTTACCTACTATAAAAATTTTTTAAAAAAATCATATAAAAAAGAAATACTTTACTTGTATTATATTAAAATGTTATCACTTAATGGTTATAAATTTAAAAATTGATTTTTAATTGGTTTAAAAAGCTTACTAAGTAAAATATATAACAAAAAAGTGGAGTTTAATTATGTTAACATTAAATACTTACACTTAAATAGTGATATCTTTTCTGAATCTATCGCGGTAAAATTGAGAAACAGAAAAAATAGATTATTAAGAGTGCTAAAAAAAGCTTTAAATTTGGTTAAATTGAAATATTTAGAAAAAAACTCTTTTTATGACAAAACGTTTATAAACAAATATAAAACCTTATACATTGATTCTTTTATTTATAACCTATCAAGAGGTAAAGATGTGCTACACCAAGTATTATGTGTAATTTTTCCAGAAGAAAGTAAATATCGTCTATATTTTACAAAGAAAAATAATATAGAAAAAAAGGTTTTAAAAACTATTAAACATACAAATATTTGTGGTGTAAGATTCGAAGCTACAGGAAGGTTAACTAGACGTCTAACTGCTTCTAGATCTATTTTTAAATTTAAGTATAAAGGTAGTTTAAAAAATCTATATTCTTCTTACAAAAAACTGACTTCTGTTATGCTTAGAGGTCATGTTAAGTCTAATATACAATATACAAAAATAAACTCTAAAACTCGAAATGGCTCTTTTGGTTTAAAAGGGTGAGTAAGTAGCTATTAAACTTTAGATTATTAAATATAATCATCTCTTTTTGCATAATTTGTTTATTTAAGAAATAAATGTCAGAAAAATATTTTCAATTATTATTTTTTTTTAACATTAGTATGTAAATAATCATTGAAAATTATTGCATAAAAACAAAATTACTAAGCTTTTACTATAACTTTCTATTTTTTTTTTTACTTATATATTAAGATCACTATTTTAAATAATTCTCCACCGGTTTTTTTGTTATTATAAACAAAATCTGGTGTTTTTAATGATAAAAATTAATGAAATAAACAAATATGAACACAAACTTTAACACAATAAAAAACACTTTTTTTAATCTAGCCCCTATGCACATATCTTACTTTAAACACGAAATAAATTGTTGGTTTACTTAGCGCTGATTGTACTAAATAAATTTTTTGGTTATTTAGCGCTGAATGTACCTATATTAATTAAAATACTCAATAAATTTTTGAGTTATCTAGACCTGAATGTACCTATCTTACTTAAAATGCTAAATAAATTTTTGGTTTACTTATTATATATATATAAGAACTATAGATGATTAATAAATAGTTATATTATTTTATTTTACTTTGTTTTACAAAGTAACGAATTATATTATATATCTGCTTTCGCTAGTTTAAGTTTAAGTGGGTTAACTTTAATATATATAACCTTTATAGATTACAACTTTCGTTCTAGAAATCCCAGATTATACAAAATTATCGTAATTATCTGTGTAATTGTTTTTTTAATAAGTGGCTATATATTAGCTGAATTTGTTTTAATAAAAAGAATAAATTTTGTTCTGGATATATTCAAAATTATTCCTCCTGGCGGAGGTAAAAATTATGGGGGAAATGTAGGTCATCCTTCAAATGGTCCAAATTTTCGGGGAGGTCCTCATTCTGGGGGAAATAATTCAAAGACTATGGGGACCGAGTCGAAAAAAAAAACGAACAAAACAAGGCAAAGATTTGAAGAGATAAACACTCAGAAGAACTTGATTAATATCATAAGACCTGAAGAAAAGATAACACAGAAAAACTTAAAGAATATCAGAAGACACAGAATAAAAAAAAGAAGGGCCGAAAGAGCTAACCTAAAAAAACAAAAAATACTTAATGAACAAAACAAACAAAGAGAAGAATTTGAAAGAGCACAAAATATACCTAATGAACAAAACAGACAAAGAGAAGAATTTGAAAGAGCACAATATATACTTAATGAACAAAGTAAACAACATTCTTTGGAATATCGTTTGAATAATTTTAGGCATTATTAAAAAGAATATATACAAACAAAATTACTAAGTTTTTACTCTAATTTTATATATTAAATTTTATATATTAAAAAGAAAAAATAAGAATCGTTATTTTTTTTTTAAGAAATTAAAATTTATTTTTGAATTCAAGTATACAAACAAAACTACTTCTTTTTTACTCTAACTTTAGATATTATTATCTAATATATTAAAAAGAAAAAAGATGCATCTTTTTTTTTAAGAAATTAAAATTTATTTTTGAATTCAAATATAACTACTGACCCATAAAAAATGGAGTTAAAAATCAGAAAAAATTAAGATAATAATAAGATAAAATTAAGTTAAACCTATGTATGTAGAGGGACTGTTTTTATGTTTATATTAGTCTAATAATATTGTTATTACATTAGTATTGTAGTGTATCTACAAAATATTCCGTTTTGGTTTTTGTTTTTGTAAAAAAAATTGGTCTAATAATATTGTTATTACATTAGTATTGTAGTGTCACTTTTTTTGTAACTACAAAATATTCCGTTTTGTTTTGGTTTTTGTTTTGTTTTGGTTTTTGTTTTGTTTTGGTTTTTGTTTTGTTTTGGTTTTTGTTTTGTTTTGGTTTTTGTAAAAAAATTAGTCTAATAATATTGTTATTACATTAGTAATGTAGTGTCAGTAAAATCCAAATATTAAGTTTTTGTATTTAATTTATTACTTTTTTTTTGTTTCTAGGTGTTTAATACTTTAGCAAAAATTATTTTTCATATATTTAGATATTAGTCTATTGATGTAGATTATATCAAATAATTTTTATTTTGTTGAGTTTGATGATGGCTCTGATTGAACGCTGTCCAAATGCTTGACACATGCTAATCGTACGTTTTCGACCCACGGGTCGAAGAAGTGGTGTACAGGTGAGTAAATGATATCATGGCTACCTTAGAGTAAGGAATAAATACCTTATACAGTGCAAGTTTTAGATAAATAAAAACTTGAGCCTAAAAGAAAAAATATTTCGCTTTAAGATGTTAAAGGTAGTTTCGGGTAAGTAGTAGTTAAGGTAATTGCTTAACTAGCTTAAGCCCGTAGTCGAAACTGAGAGGTTTATCGACCACATTGGGTCTGAAAAAACCCCAATATGTATAGTACAGCAGTGAGGAATCTTGGTCAATAGCCTAACGGCTGAACCAGCAATTTGGGGGAATGTATGCAATTTGCTTTTTTTTGAAACTTCTGTTTTTGTGTGAAAGCTTAGATAGAAAATATATAACTTCCATATTTGGGTTCTTAAACTTCTGTTTTTGTGTGAAAGCTCATATAGGAAATATATAAATTCCATATTTGGGTTAGAGCATGAATCTTAAGACAAGAATACTTAATCTTAAGACAAGACCTCAGATCACACAATACAGAATCTTAAGACAAGATAAATTAATCTTAGATACTAGAGCAGAGATGGTTGTTATATTTCAAAAAATTTCAGGTAGTTGGCTATTCCATTTGTGCAAAATTTGGAAATATTTGCCTAGTGTTAGTAGTGAGCTTATTGCTCTAACACTCTCTAGTGAGAAAGAGAAAAAAAAACTACCTGTGCCTAGTTTTTAGGTCATATTGTTTCGACTACGTCGTATAAAGTTCTAGATAGATAACTGATAATGACAACTTTCTATCTATATGTCTTGACCAAATTACGTGCCAGCAGTCGCGGCAATACGTAGAAGACTAGTGTTATTCATCTTTATTAGGTTTAAAGGGTACCTAGACGGTAAAACTAGCCCCCAAAGGGAACAGCTTTACTAGAGTTTTATCTGAGAGGTTAGGACTGTTCGTGTAGAGATGAAATTCTTTGATACTAATGGGACGGATGGCGGCGAAAGCAAACCTCTATGTATAAACTGACGTTGAGGGACGAAGGCTTGGGGAGCAAATAGGATTAGATACCCTAGTAGTCCAGGCAGAGAATTATGAATGTTATATGCTAGGTTTTTACACTGGTGTATAAATTAAAGTGCAAGCATTCCACCTCAAGAGTAATGTGGCAACGCAGGAACTGAAATCATTAGACCGTGTCTGAAACCAGTAGTGAAGTATGTTATTTAATTCGATGATCCTCGAAAAACCTTACCACAATTTGAATATTATTTCTTTAAATAATACAAGCGTTGCACGGCTGTCTTCAGTTAATGTCGTGAGATTTTGGTTAGATTCATTAATTAACGTAAACCCATACTTTATTTATTATCTATAAAGTAGTTCACCGCTATATTGGATTTTGATAATAGGGACCAAGACAAGTCATCATGACCTTTATATTGTGGGCTATAGACGTGCCACATATGCCTATACAAAGGGAGGCAAAAATGCGAATTTGAGCTAATCCCTAAAGTAGGATAGAGTATGAATTATAGTCTGAAACTCGACTGCATGAAAAAGGAATTACTAGTAATCGTGAATCACCACATCACGGTGGATTTAATCTCAGATAGGTACTAACCACTCGTCAGGCGCTGAAAGGAGTATGTGCAATAAGTTTGGTTTCTTGTTAACCTGTAATCTAAAAAAGGAGCTTTAGACATTTTTTCAAGCAATTTTCGTATGCGTGACTTTGATTGGTGTTAAGTCGAAATATGGTTCGTGTAGTGGAAATTGCACGGGTTTAATTAAAATTAACAATCCCCCCTAAAAAAAAAAGTCTAAACAAATATATTTTAAGGAAGGTCCCATTTGTTGGTATGATGGGTTGAGCTGTAAACTCAATAGCTCCGGCTGTCGAAGGTTCGAGTCCTTTTCTTCCTAATATGCTTTTTAGCTTATATCATTAGTTTAACTTGTTTATAAATTGAGCTTTATATTTTAAACTTGACATACTTTTATCCAGCCTTTATAGCTCAATGGTAGAGCGGAATACTGTTAATATTTTGATAGATGTTCGATTCATCTTAAGGGCTAGTGTTAATAACTTTATTAATATTTTTATTAATATCCAACGCTGTATGCTCAAAACGAGATAAAAGTATATTATATTCTAGAGTTGTAATAACAACATTAATAATTACTAGCTTTCTGCCTATGACCGATTTATTTGTGTTGTCATTAGGCAAAGCGATTGGTCTATACGGAGGTTTATTTCATGTTCAAGCGTTTACCCATAGCTTTCATATTTTTATCTTGTTAATCAGTGCAGTTATAATAGTTTTAACTACATTTTATCCTAGAAAAGTTTTAATAAAAGAGCAACAATCACTCTATAAACTGATCTTCAGCAAATTTATTTACAATGCAACAACAATATCAAATAAAATGGCAGAACAATTCAGAATAATAGAATATCCTCTGATTATTGTGTTTATTATATCTAGTGCAGTATGGTTTTGTTTCCTTTTAAATACTACTCACATAGTAGTTATGTGTAATATATTATTGTTTATATATTATTTTATATATATTATTCATCTTCTAAAATTGTTTTATATTGATGAATCATTTAATAGCCCGGTCTTTTTTTTCCTTATCTATTTAATATTATGTACTTTTTATTGAATCTTTATTGATAAAGATTTAACCGTACTATACTTAGTATCCCTTTTATCAATAATCACTACTTTTATGTTAGCTTTAAAGAATACTAGAAATCTAACATTCAATTCAAATAACAATGTCTTTTATAAACTTAAATCCATGTTTATTTATTTATTTAATAATAAAAAGCTGTGTGTAATTTATATTTTTACTTTCTGATTAACAGTAGGGTTTGTTAAGTATAACATTCTGGAATATTTGTTTTCAATAAATATTGAAATTAATTTATTTATATATGTTTATATAACTATTAGTTTATATTTACCTATAAAGATATTATCCGGAACAATTTCAAAGATTTTTATGAACGGTAGTCTAAATTTTTTATTTTATACCCGTAGCAGAAAAAATTTTTTTAGCGATATATGTAAAAATATATCTTTCAGTTCTATATTCATTTATCTATTTAAAGTTATTCTTTATAAAATTATCTTACTTACCTATCCTGATTTCCTGTTTAATACGGCTTTAAAAGCATGGTCTTCCATAAATAATCCATTTGAAGACTGTAAAAGGAGATTTATAGATCTAATGCTTAGCAAAAGCAATAAGTTGGATTTAATGAGATCTCACATTTTACCTCCAGGAAATTATAGTTATGATATTAATAAGGTATTAGAACTTGAGCGTAAAATGGCATTATCCACTGAAAAACAAATGAAAATAACAAAAAACTTATTTACTAACTTAGAAAAAGACGCTATAAAAAGAGGTGTAAATATGGGCAATTATCCGTGGTTAGAAAAAAACCGAACTTTGTACCTGCTAAGGTTTATTTTACAAATTTACCAGACATAAGCAGTAATAGTAATTCTGCATTTGTTTTACCAGCTTTAATCGGTATAGAAGGTTTACATTTAGCCCAAGAGCCTGGTTTTCTTTTTCTAGGGGGCAGTGCAGCTTCTACAATGTCCTCTAGCATAAATCATACTTTAAATTTAGCGAAATTAAACGAGGACTTTTATACACAATATTCATTGCCTCATATGTCTACTAATTGACAAGAGTTCGTTAAAACTGTAAATAAAGACAAAACTATGTACAATCCCCTTCACAATAAAAATCACCGGTTTCAAAAAGAAGATTGGATAACAGAAGTGAAACGTATAGACTATCTTTGCAAAAAATTATCTAGTCTCAATATTGAAATCTTGGTAAATAAGGTACCTGCTGATTTTTGTATACTAAACACAGAAATAGGTAAACTTGTTGACAGTAGAGTATTGATAGGTTTGTGAAAAATATTTCCATTTAAATTTAATAAAGAGGCAATTGACTCGATTTTGGTAAAAGAGCCGACTTTGCATGAACTTCAGGTACACGTTAGTGCTTGTTTGCACGATATTTATCATCAAAGTTTTCAACAATTTAAGGATTTTGATAAGCATTATCGTTTTATTCACTCGGCATCTATGCGATATGATAATCAGCCGGAAGAGATAACTTGAGGTCAGGTTAAATCTACAACGGGGGAACTTTATACATCTAGTAGATACCTTATAATTAAATATGGGGCTAGTGGTCTAAAAAATGCATTGCGTCAGGGTAATTTAGATAATGTGCCTATGAAGCGTATCGTAGATGTATTTTCTGACCATCACACTTACTTAAAAAATTCTACACAAGCTTGACTGAATGTCACGGAGGATCATAAAACTAACTTAGAAAATATGGGGTATGAGCATCAGAGGTTAGAAAAGTTTGTAAGACAATATCGTCAGTCTTCCTATTTTCCTAACCTTTCCCCTTGTGAAATTGAACATATTTAATAGCTTATTTGCCTACTTATGCAATAAATAGAAGTAAGGATGTAGAGTTTAAACCTGAAAACATAATACTTTCATCTTCATTAAGTATTTGCATTTCAATACTAACACTAATATTGCTACTGTTTATATATATACCTAAAGAATTTATTAGTATAGCCAGCATATTAACATTAATATTCTTTAAGCCGGCAGTCTACTTTTTTTGTCTGGCTCTCTGTTGCTTTACTATCTCTAGATTTTGTGTATGCTAGAAAATCAAATTCCAAAACAATCAAGAAAATCTTTTCTTTAAACGTATTACACATTTTCTTTACTAAATAATATGCGCACTATACTATTATCACTAATCTTAGTAGTAGTATTCTCACTAATCATCTGGAGTTTTCTTAGGATAGAAAATATTTTCTTTAAACGCGTGCCCCCTTTGATCTGTCCAGCCCTATGGTGGTGGGCCGACCCACTAGTAGCCAGACTAGTGTCTATAGGGTAGTGTGACACACTATTAATTATATTAAAAACTATGACAAAAAACAAAAACAATACATTTATAAGTTACTTTCCTACAAAAACTAACTTAGACACAAAAAAGCTTCCTTTGGTTTTCAAAAAAAAAAAAGACAGTTTCACTTTTACCAAAGGAGTAGGAGAAACCACTTACGTACTTATTATACCACTACTCTTTATTCTACCATACATATACCTTTAGATAAATGATGATTTGATGAAGGTTTTTTTGCAAAACAGATGGTACTAAGTGCAGCTTTAGATAATGGATATGTATTTATGGCTTTAGTAGCTATACTAACAAGTGTTATTAGTGCAGTTTACTATTTAAGTGTAATAAAACAAATCTTTTTTTTTAACCAGAATACGATTTTAATCCTGACTTAAAAAATCTAATTTCAAAAGCAAAGAATACAGAGACAACAAATATAAGTACGGATGTAGAATTTAAACCTGAAAACATAATACTTTCATCTTCATTAAGTATTTGCATTTCAATACTAACACTAATATTGATACTGTTTATATATATACCTAAAGAATTCATTAGTATAGCGAGCATATTAACATTTATATTAATACAATTGAACTAACCTTTAAACCTAAGTATTTAATTATATAATGTTGCTGTTTCTCTATCTTTCTCTACTGGGAAAATTAAAAAAAAAAACACTAGCACAGTTTCACAGAGAAAATTATTACAACAATTTTGTATTATAAGAAAAACATGCCTCAATTAATACCGTTTTATTTTATTAACCAAGTTACATTTACATTTTTAATCCTTGTAACTTTAATATACACATTTTCAAAGTACATATTACCTAGATTTGTACGTTTATTCTCAACACGTGTGTTTATAAGCAAATTATAACGTATACACAAAGGGAAAAGGAGTAAAAATAGGAAAAAAAGGAAAAATAGGAAAAAGAGTAAAAATAGGAAAAATTGGAAAAGCCTTTTCCCAATCTAAACTAGAGAGAAAGCAAAAAACTAAAAAAAAATAATTTAACTTAATTATATTATAAAAAACAAGTTTAACCTAATTATAAGATAAAAATACCGTTTTTCTCTTAAACTTTCTAGTTATATTACATAATCTATTTGTTTTTTAATTAAATCTTAAAACATATTTGTATAATGAAAACTCTTATGTACATAACAAGTCCACTAGATCAATTTGAAATTAGAAATTTACTAAGTGTACATGCTCCTTTATTAGGAAACTTAAATTTATCTTTAACTAATATTGGATTATATTTAACAATAGGTGGATATTTAGTGTTTATATTAAACCTACTTGCAACTAATCATAACAAAGTTGTACCAAATTCTTGATCTATATCCCAAGAATCTATATATGCAACTGTTCATAGTATAGTAGTAAATCAAATAAACGAAAAAAAAGGACAAATCTATTTCCCTTTTATCTATACTTTATTTGTTTTTATCTTAGTAAACAATTTAATAGGAATGGTTCCATATAGTTTTGCTTCAACTAGTCATTTTATACTTACATTTTCACTTAGTTTCACAGTAGTACTAGGTGCTACATTACTAGGTCTAAACAAACACGGTTTAGAATTTTTTTCTTTATTTGTACCATCCGGTTGTCCACTAGGTTTATTACCTCTGTTAGTTTTAATTGAATTTATTTCTTATTTAGCTAGAAATGTATCTTTAGGATTAAGATTAGCAGCTAACATACTTTCTGGACATATGTTATTAAACATTTTAAGCGGATTTACTTACAATATAATGACATCTGGATTCATATTCTTCTTTTTAGGATTTTTCCCTTTAGCTTTTATTATAGCTTTCTCTGGTTTAGAACTAGGTATTGCATTTATACAAGCTCAAGTGTTTGTAGTTTTATCATGTTCTTACATTAAAGATGCATTAGAATTACATTAAATTTAAAAAAGAAAAAAAACCCCTAATTAAATTTATCTCTAAACTGCTGAAGTTATCTTTTTAGGTAAATAGTAAAAAAAGAATATTATAACATGATGCAAGTGTAATTTATAACTCCGTTTTTAATAGTTATATTATTAGATGCAGTGGTATATTCATATTTAACTATAATCTATACTACATTATATTATTATATTTCAAATTGAACTTGGACATTTTCTACTTTAGCTGAAAAAAAAGTATACTATATTTTTCGTGGTTAAAACGAAACAGAACAATAAAAATTTAGTGTTTGGAAAAAGGATGCACACATCAAGATAGAAGTTAGTTATCTTTTAATTAAAGGATAACTTTGGTACTTTATGTTGGATACTAAAATGAAAGGTTTCTTTTTTTTTTCTCTTTCCTTAACAGTAATGTATATTTACTAACAGTAATGTCTATAACATAACTTTAAAAGCATCTTTCATGCGCTAATAGATATTCTTATAATTAAAAAGTTTATTGGTATAAGGAGTTTATTTTACTTTATTCATTTATCCTGATGATAGTAGATATGAGCATATACCTACACTTCAAATTTGAAAGAATATTTTCATTTATTGTGAAAAAACCCTAAATTGGTTTTATATTAACAATCACATATATGTTGTCATATTACACTAACTTTTAGTTATGTTTACCGGTTTTTTTTTAGAATAAAAAGTATTATCATTTTGTATAAATATAACGTCTGATGAAACTTTGGTAAAACTATAAAAATATTTACTTTTTTTTTGCTTTAATAAATATTTTTTTTGTAAAATAGTCAGTAGTTTTTTATTTACAGTATAAGTGGTTTAGACTGTCTTTTTTTTTTATAAAATAAACCGGTTAAAGATATTTATAGTATACTACCCCATTTTACGCATATTATCTATAAATTATATTCGGTATCTCGTACCCTAGTTTAGAGTTGTGTTTAAACAGTTAACCTAAACATCATGCTTTGGTAAATTTGCTTTTAACTTATTGCATACATGATTAGTAAAACTAGAGCTAATGGTTAAAATAAAAAAAGAAATTAATAAGATTGGGTGCTGTATTAAAATAATATTTCGTGATACAAATTGTAGAAGGTTAATTTTTCTTTAATTAAATAGGAAAGTCCGGTGCTTCATAGATGGAAGTTTACTAGAATTATAAGTATATTTTTAATTCTAAAGTAAAAAGGTTAAAACTTAGGTATTTAGCAGAAAATAAAAGTCATAAAAACATTTTTTTTATTAAACCTTATATAAGATATCTGGTATGATATGACTCCGAACTGTCACCCCTCTAATCAGCTTTTTTTTAGAATTATATGCAGAAACAGGAACCGGCTTAATTGAATCCAAGTGTTACAACAATATTTATTTTCCTTTTAAGGCATAAACATTTATTAAGTTTGAATAAAAAAAAGTCTCTCTTGTAAAATATAAGTTTAGTTTCTATAAAAATAAAGTTTAAGCTTATAAATAAAATGAGTTGGTAGGGTAAGTTAATTTCTTAAAAAAAAACCCTCCGATTGAATTTAATAGATATATATTAATAATTTAGATTAGACTAAAAAACAACAAATAGAAGAGTCAAATTGCAAATTATAAAATGTTTAGTTTATTTAGCTTAAATATACAAAATATGTTTAGATCATCCTTAGTTTGTGATGCACCTAGAGCATGAGGAATTTATTTTCAAGACAGTGCCAGCCCACAAATGGAAGCAGTTGTTTAACTACACAACAATATTACTTTTTGTCCAGAGATTACCGTCATTTAAAAGAAATAGCAGACTACAATGTAGACCCAAATGTAAAAAAGCATTATTTAGATGAGGCTAACAAGATCAAAAACCAAACTTTAATAAACGCACCAGTAGACCGTAGACTGATAAAGCTTTTTAAAAATAGCTCATCCTAGTTTAGAATGATTTAATCTAGCCAGCATATTAATATTTATATTAATACAAATAAATTAACCTTTAAACCTAAGTATTTAATTATATAATGTTGCTGTTTCACAGAGAAAATTATTACAACAATTTTGTATTATAAGAAAAACATGCCTCAATTAATCCCGTTTTATTCTAGAATAGGAAAAACACTTTACGATATTTTGTATAGTATTATTTACGATATTTTCCATTGTCTGTTTTCCTATATTAGTAGAGAACTTTTAGACAATAAAAAGCTTTTTTTATTTTTTCAAAAAATATTCACATCTAAATGTTTTATTGTCGTGGATTATTTATCTAATAGATATTCTGGATTTCTGCGTTTTATCGCACAAATTTATCTTGGTTTATTATTAGTTATTTGATATAACAATGATTGATATCTTATATTTGTATTCTGTGCTTTTTCTGTAAGTGTATTAACACTTTTCTATCTTTTGTTGGTTGATGAAATTTTGGTTAAGAAACATCCTTGGATCTTTAGATTTTTGATTCTATTTTGTTCAATTATAGCTATCTTAAGTTCTTTTATTCTAGCTAAATTTGTTTT
>JAABUM010003492.1_pt1 | contig 19176 bp, 13 predicted proteins | sample 5559161 | NCBI WGS metagenome assembly JAABUM01 (sample SAMN10711868, study PRJNA513369) | rock metagenome | isolation source: Antarctica rocks | place: Antarctica: Victoria Land, Siegfried Peak nord | reverse complement strand
CCTGAAGTCACCGACCAATGGGGGACCGCCAACCCCGTCGACGAACTGGTCGCCGCTAAATCCTTCAACGACCCCGACAAAGGACTGTTCATCCCACCCCCCGTCTGACCGGCGAAAACCGACATGATCGAGTCTGACAGCGGCCGAGCCGGCCCACTGGTCGGGATTGTGGTCGCCGACCTATCGCGGGCCCTCGCGGGGCCACACGCAGCGATGATGCTGGGCGATCTCGGTGCGACCGTCGTCAAGGTCGAGACGCCGTCGGGCGATGACACCCGCGGTTGGGGTCCACCGTTCCTGCAACCATCCGACGCCGACCGCCAGTCCACCTACTTTCTGTCGGCCAACCGCAACAAGCGCTCGATTGTCACGGACCTCAAGACTGAACCGGACCGTGACCTGCTGGCGCGCCTGATCGCTCGATCCGACGTCCTAGTGGAGAACTTCCGCACCGGCGTGCTCGCCAGGCTCGGGTTCGGCGAAGCCCGGCTGCACGAGCTCAACCCGCGACTGATCATCCTGTCCATCACCGGGTTCGGGCACGACGGCCCGGAAGGTGGGCGGCCAGGCTACGACCAGATCGCGCAGGGCGAGGCAGGTCTGATGTCGGTGACCGGTTCGGGTCCGTCGGATCCTCAGCGGGTCGGGGTACCCATCGCCGACCTGCTAGCCGGGATCTACGGCGCCTACGGCGTCGTGGCCGCACTCCACGAGCGACGCGAGTCCGGGGCGGGCCGGATCGTGCGTACGTCCCTGCTGGCCGGCGTCGTCGGTGTTCATGCCTTCCAGGGAACGCGTTGGACGGTAGCCGGCGACGTGGCGGCGGCGCAGGGCAACCACCACCCTTCCATCGCACCGTACGGGCTGTTCGCGTGCGGCGACGGTGCCGTCCAGATCGCAGTGGGCAGCGAGAAGTTGTGGACTGCCTTCTGCCGAGGTTTCGGTATCGACCCGCACCGCGAAGGCATGTCCACCAACTCTGAACGGGTCTCGGACCGCGACGCCGTCGTCGCGTTGGTCGAGGACACCTTCGCTAACTGGAAGGCGCAGGAGCTGCTGGCACGGCTGGACCAGATCGGGGTGCCGGCCGGCAAGGTCCGCTCGCTTGACGAGGTCTACCGTTGGGAGCAGACCGCCAGCCAGGGGCTAACGGTCGGGGTGCAACACGACACTCTCGGACCGCTTACCCTGCCGGGTCCGCCGCTTCGGTTCTTCGGCCTCGACGGCGGCGAGATTACCCGGCAGCATCATGATCCGCCGCCCGTGCTCGACGCCGACGGTGCCGACATCCGACGCTGGCTCAGCACTGCATGACCCGGACGAGCTCCCGCGCTGTGCGCGCCGCGGTGCTGGACGCCGGGTCGTGGGTCGGTTGGGATACGCCGATCGACTTGTCGCAGGCCGATGATGATTACGTGCGTCGGCTCCGTCGTGCCGCCGAGCGAGCCGGCACCGACGAGTCAGTCGTCACCGGCGAGGGACGGATCTCCGGTCGGCGGATTGCCCTGGTAGTCAGCGAGTTCGACTTCATGGCAGGGTCCGTCGGGATTGCTGCGGCGGATCGCCTTTGCGCCGCGATACGACGCGCAACTCGGGAACGGTTGCCGCTGTTGGCGTCGACCGCCTCGGGCGGAACCCGGATGTCTGAAGGCACGCCGGCGTTCCTGCGCATGATCGACGTCACGCGCGCCATCGTCGACCACCGTGCCGCCGGGCTGCTGTATCTCGTGCATCTGCGGCACCCGACTACTGGCGGCGTGTTGGCGTCCTGGGGGTCACTGGGACATGTGAGCTTGGCCGAGCCAGGCGCGCTAATCGGGCTCATCGGCCCGAAGGTGTTTGAGCATCTGGCCGGTCGCCCGTTCCCGCCCGACGTACAGGTGGCGGAGAAGCTGCGCGACCACGGAGTGATCGACCACGTCGTCACCCCAGGCGGACTCCGGCACGTCGCCGCCGCCCTCATGGAACTCCTGGGCGACCGGATCCGGCCCCCGACCTTCGCCTGCAGCCAGCCGCAGCGCTCGTCGGGCGCCACCTCGGTGTGGGCCGCGGTCGAGGCGACGCGAGCGCCCGACCGGATCTCGCTGTCCGACCTGATGGCGCGGTGCGACGACGTCATCCGCCTAGACGGGATGGACGCCGGAGCAAACACCTCGAGGGTCGTGGTGGCGTTCGCGCGGATGAACGGAATGTCGTGCGTGGTGGTCGGCCAGGACCGACGCGCGCAGACTGCCGGTCACCTGCTGGGACCCGCGGCTATGCGCATCGCCCGACGCGGCATGACGCTCGCCCAGTCGCTGGGGCTGCCCCTCGTCACCGTTGTGGACACGCCTGGAGCCGAATTGTCGGCGCCGGCAGAGAACGGAGGCCTCGCGCGCGAGGTCGCGAACTGCCTCGCCAGCCTCTCGGCGTTGACGGTTCCATCGGTCTCGGTCCTGCTGGGACAGGGCGGCGGGGCGGGCGCGCTCGCTCTTCTCGCCGCCAACCGCACGGTCGCCGCCGAGCAAAGCTGGTTGGCGCCGTTGCCGCTCGAAGGTGCCAGTGCCATCGAGTACGGCGACGTCACTCACGCCCCCGACATGGCCCGCAGGCAGCACATCGGTGTGGAGGCCTTACGACGCGAAGGCCGGGTCCACGTCGTTGTCCCTGAACGCCGGGGCAAGCCGGTGGACGACCTGGCGATCGCGATCCTCGCCGCGGTCCGCTCGCAGCTGGACGAGCTCCGCAGCACGTGCGCGCGCCCCATCCTCGACAGTGGGCGCTGATCGAGCGGTTAACGGTCAGGAGCCGGATCCGGCCCGGTAACGCCGAGTGACGTGGCGAGCGACTGCGAGGTCACATCGAGTTCGACGTCGTGGGCGGGTTCGCGGTCGCGGCGGTGGACGTCGACGGCGAGAAGGTGACCGCTCTGCGGGCAGACCCAGCCGGTGATGGTCAGCTCGGGGTGCAATGTCGCGACGACCTCGTCCGGTAACGCCGGGAAGATGCGTACCGCTCCTTCACGCCACCGCGTCGAGCCGCTGGCTAGCACCGCGCCGTCGACCGTCTGCACGTGCCAGGCGCCGTCGCCGGCCCGGACGAGGCGCAGCCGGTCGGACAGCGCGATCCACTGCGCGTCCGCATCGACACCGACCGGCCGGGCGCCGGGGTCAATTGAGGCCGTCGTTTCCGGAACCGCCTCGGCCGCGCTTCCGAGTCGCCCGGCCCGGATCTCGCGACGTCGCTGCACCGTGGCCTCGGTGTCCACCGTCATCGACGGCCCTTCGCCGCGCAGCACGACACCGTATACGTCGCGGGCGTGACCCGGACTGACGAGATCGAGACGCACGTCGGTGCCGACGTCCAGCGCGCGCCGATCCAGCGGATCGCCGACTCCTCCGCCCCCCTGCCACGTCACCGCGAACACGTCCGTGTCGGTGATCGTGAAGCTGCCCGGCTTGGGACCGAGGGCCTCGAAGCTGGCCTGGTTGTCTTCGGTGAGGGGGCGCACCGACGCTGCCCGCCCGGCCCGGTCGGACGGCGGCGCCAGGTAACCCGGACCGAACGACTGGCCGACGAGACCGCCCGGGTAACCCCCGCCCAGCCCGGTGGAGTTGGGCACCTCGAGCCCGTGGGTCATGACCAGCGCCTGGGCGGTGTCGACGTTGACGGTCAGGGCGACCTCGGCGCCGACGCCACCACGGCGGCGACCCGCACCACCGGTGTCGCGCGCCAGCCGGCGGTGCAGGTAGAACAGCGGGCTGGTCTGCTCGTTAGTCTCGACGTCGGCGATGCAGGGCAACGGTGTGCCCATCGGTCCCGCGGCGTTCGGGCCGTCGTGGTCGGCGAAGGCACCGAACCCGCCGGCGAGCGGATCCAGCAGGTGCAGGCCGAAGAAGCGTCCGTACCGGTCGCGACCGCTGAGATTGAACGTCGCCATGGTGCCGCTGGAGACGCCCTGAGCGCGATGGGCGTACTGCGGCGACGCGGCGAGCAGCCGGTTCAGCGCGGACGCGACGACGTTGCAGGCCACCCAGATCGTCTCGACGGTCGCGCTGCCAACCGGAGCCGGCGGGACCGCGGTACAGACCAGCCCGTCCGGCGCGGTGACCGTGATCGGCCGCAGCAAGCCCTCGCTCCACGGGATCCCGAAGCCCAGCGTCGGGATCACGGCCCCCGCGATCGCGCCCATCAGTCCCGGCCGGGAGCAGTTGACAAAGCCCGGCGCCTGCGGCGAGGACTCCGAGAAGTCGAGGATCAGGTCGTCGCCTTGTTTCGTCGCCACCAGGTCGACTGTGTACAGCCGGTCCTCGTGGCCGTCGTGCTCCAAGAAGTCCGTCACGCGGACGACCCCGTCGGGGAGTTCGCGCAGGCGTTCCCGGATACCGACTTCGGCGGAGTCGACGATCCCGGCCATGACTGCCTGGACCACGTCGGTGCCGTACTGGCCGCACAGGTCCTTGAGCCGATCCGAGGCAACGTTGAGCGTCGCTATGAATGCACGGATGTCCAGCCCGACCTGTGCCGGCAGCCGCGTCGCGGTCAGGATCATCTCGAGGACGTCCTGTCTCAGAACGCCGCCGTCGACCAACTTCACCGCCGGGATGCGGATGCCCTCCTGCCACACCTCCGTGGCCTTCGGTGACCACGACGAGAAGTCCATGCCGCCCATGTCGGTCTCGTGCGCCATGACGCCGGCCCAGGCGATGACGATACCGTCGACGACCAGCGGCGCGCACATCTGCAGGTCGTTCTGGTGCAGAGCGCCGATGAACGGGTCGTTGCCGACGATCCGGTCGCCGTCCTTCAGCTCGGTGCCCGTGTCGAGAAGATGACGGATGAGCGCCCCAACCGGGGGGGCCTCAAAGGTCACTTGATGGCCCATCGTCGCGAACGACCCGTCCGGAAGGAAGATCCCGGTGAAGAAGTCGCTCGCCTCGGTGACGGTCGGGCTGCCGGAGACCGCCTGCAGCGCCAGCCGCATCTGGTCCGTGATGGCGACCAAACGGCCCCGAACCACCTGCGCCACAACCGGATCTGCCGTCACCGGTGTGCTCATCGCTGCGCGACCTCCACGTGGATGAGCCCGAGTTCGTCGGTGGTCGCGCGCCCGCCCGGTGGTACGACGACGACGCACCCGGGCAGCTCAATCAGGCAGGGTCCCCCGACGGCCTGACCGGCCGCGGGCTGGTCGCAGGTGTAGACGGTAGTGGTCTCCGGGTTCGCCGGATCGTCGAAGACCACGGGCCGCACTTCGGCCGCCTCGAGCGGCTGTCCGGCCGTGGACGTCGCCGCCGCCTGGTACCGACGCGAGGCGATGGCACGCACGGACAGCAGCTCGAACCCGGCCTCGCGGAAACCGGAGCCGGCCCCGAACAGCTTCTCGTAGTCACCCTCGAACCGGTCAAGCACGGCAGCCAGGTCCTCCTGCGTGGGGTCGGACGGGATGTCCACGTCGAGGTGATTTGCCTGGCCGTGGAAGCGGACGGCCGCCGTGCTCTCGACGCCGGCCTTGTGCGGGTCGGGGATGGTGTCGAGAGCACGACGGCGGGTGTCGCTCAGCGCCGCCCGCACGAGAGAGGTCAGGCCGGCGTCGGGCCGCGTGCCGGGCAGAATCCGCGCGTACACCGCGCGAGAGGCAGTCGTTCGAAGGTCACTGGTGCCGGCCCCGAAAGCGGATTGCGCGGTGGCTGTCGCCGGCACGACGAAACCGCCTAGGCCGAGCTCGCGGCACAGCGCCCAGGCGTGGGAAGGTCCGCTGCCGCCGCCGGCCACGAGAGTAAATTCTCGAGGGTCGTGGCCGCGTTCGATGGTCACCGAGCGGAGCAGATCGGCCATGACGGCGTCGAACACAACGCGGACGGCGCGGGCTGCAGCAACCGCGTCCAGGCTCAGCGGCTCGCCGATCTGCTCGGCGATCGCGATCTTCGCGGCGTCGGGGTCGAGCCGGATCCCTCCGCTGCCGAACCGGTCGGGGTGCAGGACGCCGAGGACGAGATCGGCGTCGGTCGTCGTCGGCCGGGTGCCACCCAGGCCGTAGCAGACCGGGCCGGGAACGGCACCGGCGCTCTGCGGCCCGACGGTGAGCGCGCCGTTGCGGACCGTCGCGATGGAGCCGCCGCCCGCGCCGATACTGGCGATGTCGACCCCGGGGACGCTCATGTCTGCCCCGCCGAAACTGACGTCCTCGCGCAACAGCGGCACACCGTCGACCACGACACCGACGTCGAAGCTGGTACCGCCGACGTCCATGGTCAGGACGTTGGGCGTGCCGAGCTGCCGCCCGAGGGCCTGGCCGGCCACCACGCACGACGCCGGCCCCGACAACAGGATCGATACCGGCGTGAGGGCCGCGGTCGCAGCGGGCACGACCCCGCCGGCGCTCGTCGTCATCATGATCGGTGCCGTCATGCCGAGTTCGGCCAGGCGGTCGGTCAGTTCTCGCAGATAGGCGCCGGCGACCGGGCCCAGAGCCGCGTTCGCCACGGTGGTGGAGGCGCGCGCGTACTCTCCCACGACCGGTGCGATGTCGTGGGAAATGCTTACGAAAGCCTGGGGAAGCAATTGCCCGAGGATGCGTGCCACCGCACGCTCGTGCTCCGGATTCTCCGTTGCCCACAGCAGGCACACCCCGACTGCCTCGATACCGCGGTCGACCAAGCGCGCCACGCCGTCGCGGACGCTCTGCTCGTCGAGCGGCACGATCACCCGGCCGCGGAAGTCGACGCGCTCGACGACCTCGACCACGAGGTCACGTGGGACGAGCGGGGCGGTGCGCCCGCGAAGGTGATAGTCGCCGAGCTCGAGGCCACGTAGGCCGGCGGCACCGCGCTTCAGCCGGCCGATTTCGAGCGTGTCACCGAATCCCGCGGTCGTGATCAGCGCCGCACGAGCGGCGCGGCCGGTGAGCAGGGCGTTGAGCCCAACCGTCGTGCCGTGTCCAAAGCGGGTGACCTGCCGACACAGCTCCTCGACCGGGATGCCGACACGGTCTGCCGCGAGATGGATCGCATTCACCACACCAGTCACGACATCAGACGTCGTCGGGGACTTGCACACCAGCGAGCGTCCCGACGACGACCGCAACCACAGGTCGGTGAAGGTGCCGCCGACGTCGGTACCCATCGCCCAGGTGCCCTGACCGGGCAGGTCGGACGGGTGGCCGGTCGCGGTATCAGTCTGTTGCATCGCCATCGGTTACGCTGCTCTTTCGGTTCGCGTGCCTTCGTGCCGTCGAGCCGCAGCACCTCGCACGTCTGAGCACGGCCTCGACATCCGTCGGTTCTGATCCACTGCACTGCTGCTCCGCGTGGCTGCAGCAATGAAGGGACGGTAGAGCCGGTCGAGCGTCGGACACAAACAATGAATTGAGATAGACAGTATCGATCCCGCCAATGCCCTGCTTGGCGTGGATCTCAGGCGCATCGACCTCAACTTTCCCACGGTTTTCGAGGCCGTGACGACGTGCCCAGTGTCACAAAGGCGGTGAAGCGACTTTTGGCGGCCGTCGCGATCAGTTCAAGGCTCGGGCGACGACGCGGACTGTCCGACGAGCCGTTCTGGTGCGACGAGGTCGGTACTCGGCTGGTGACGGTCAACCTCGAGCGAGTCGGTCGAAGATCGCCGACCAGGTCGGGACCAGGCTGCTCAAGCTGCCGGTCAAGGAGCTTCGCGCGACCATCCAGGTCATGGTCCGGGCCAAACAGACCGACCTCGACCCCCCGCGCACCGGTGGCGCGGGCAACGCCTGTTGAGTACGGCCGCCGAGACGACGTTGCCCCGGGATCTCGCGGGCCGCGATGGGGCCGTAAGGCGCTGGCGTCGCGGCGGCGATCGACCTGACGCTGCTTATCGGCAGCGCTGCCTGCTGAGCTCAGGCCTCCATCTGCTCGGTAATGCCGGTGACGCTCAGGACCGCCCGGTTCAACACTCCCTGTTCCGCGAGCACCGTGGTGCCCGTCATAATCTTGTTGTGCCGCGAAGCGAGGAACGCGTAGATCGGTGCGTAATCCTCGGGCGTGGGTAATTCCTGCAGCGGGGCAAGGCGTTTGAATGATTCGAGGAACGCGTCCTTAGGAATGTCGGACTGCTTGAAGTGCTCCATCCCGAGCGCCTTCGGACCCCGCAGCTGGCTGTTCGCGATGGCGGCCGGTGCCACGGCGTTCACGCGCACCCGGGGCGCGAACTCGAACGCGAGCTGGCTCACGAGGCTCACCACCGCCCCCTTCGTTGCGGTGTACATGATGCCGCCGCCGTCGGCGGCATAGGCGGCCACGGATGACGTGAGCACGATGGCGCCTCCGCTGTCGTCCAGGGCGCCGACGAACACCCGGGCCGCCAGGATGTAACCCAGTACGTTCACGTGGAACAGCTCGTCGAAGAGCGCAGGAAGCTGGTCATCGGGGATATCGCGCAGACGGACGTTCCCGTCGAAGATGCCTTGCGCTCCGACGAGCGCGTTCAAGCGTCCCCACCGCCCCAGAACAGCCTGCTGGCACGCCTTAAGGTCCTCAAGGCGGGTGACATCGCCCTGCACGAGCAGCACCTCGTCGCCGAATTCGGCCTTGAGGGCCACGAGCTTCTCCTCGGCGATTTCCATGATCGAGACGTGCGCGCCCTCGGCCACGAAATGGCGTGCGATCCCGAGCCCGAGACCCGAGCCGCCGCCCAGAATCAGGACTACATCTCCGTCGAGCATCTGCATGGTGCGTTCCTCGCTTCGTTATGTTGAGGCCAACTGTTCGGCTGTCAGTGACTTGAATTCGGATAGCGGCGCGTCCCGTTGTAGCAGCTTGCGGTAGCCGCGCAGGGTGCGATCGAAGCCGCAGGACGTGATGGCGTGCGTTTCGCCCTGACGGGCGTGCGCGATGACGAACCTGCCGCTGGCCAGGTCACCCTCGATGGCAACGTCGACGTCATCGTGCTCGCGGCTGCCCAGGACACGCAGCGTGCGTCCGTACTGCTCGGTCCAGAACGATCGCATCCCCGGGGTGGGGCGGGCGACCGCCCCGGCCACATTGAGCCCTACCTGCCGCCCCTGCTCGATTGCGTTGGTCCAGTGCTCGAAACGGCGTCGTTGATGGGCGCGCGGGTCCTCGACGCGTGCAACGTCACCAGCGGCCCAGACATCCGGCACGGAGGTCCGCCCATCCGGACCGCACAACACGCCCTTGTTCAGTGCCAGGCCGGAGCCTGCCAGCCAGGCGTCGGTCGGGTCCGCGCCGGCGGCGGCGAGGATGACCTCGGCCCGGTGATATGTCCCGTCATCGAGGTCGATGCGGTAGTCGCCGAAGCTGCCGCTCACCGAGACCGCCTTGACTCCGTTGCGCAGCTCGACACCGTGCGATCGGTGCAGTCCGTGCAACCATTCGCCGACGCAGTCACCGACCGATGACGTCAGCGGACTGCGTTGCGACCCCAGCACCGTGACCGGGACGTCGCGCGCGCGCAGGGTGGCAGCGACCTCCAGACCGATGAAACCGGCGCCGATGAGGGTGACAGGGCGGCCCGTCCCCACCAGGCGCTGGACACGCGCGAGATCGTCGAGGTTCCGTAGAACCGGCAGACGCTCGCCCGAGGCGGTGAACAGCGGTCGGGGCTGGCTTCCCGTCGCGATGATCAGCGCGTCGTAGGGCAGCGCGTGCCCGTGGTCGGTGACCACGAGATGGCGATCTATGTCCAGGCCCGTGGCCGCGACGCCGACCTGTAGGTCGATCCGTCTCGCCACCAACTGCTCCGGCGTGCGCAGTGCGCGTGGCTCGACCGCGACATCGGCGAACAGCAGTGCCTTGGAGAGGGCCGGCCGGTCGTAGGGCAGATGTCGTTCGGCCCCAAGGACGGTGATGTCGCCTTCCCACCCGCCGTCGCGCAGGCCGTCCGCGGCGGACAGCCCCGCCGCCGACGCGCCCACCACGAGCGCACGGGGCGAGGACTTCATTCCTTCGGCCGTAGCGAGATGGCCTGTGCTGGGCAGGCGCGGATGGCCTCCTCGACGTCCTTCCTATCCTCGTCGTCGGTGACATCGCGCAGCACGTGCGCCACACTCGCCCCGGGCGACACCTCGAAGACTTCCGGATTGATGGCGACACAGAGTTCGTAGGCCTGACAGCGACTCGACTCGACGAAAACGCGATCGCTGAGTGTATCGGTCATAGCAAGGTGGCCAGGTTCGCAGTGGCCAGGCTGGTCTCGGTGAGAATGACCTCGCGGGACAGCAGGCGAATGCCATCCGCGGTGAGCCGCAGACGGTCGTTGCGGCGGCACGGTATGAGATCGAAGTACGGGTCGATGCCACGTTGGCGATACAGCAACAGGGCACTGCAGACCTCGACGATGTCGGCGGTCGCCGTCGCGGTGACCTCCACACTGCCGACCAGGCGCATGGTTCGTGACGGCGGAACTTCGGAGTAGGCGTTGCCCGTCAACGTCCGGTCGAGGCGAGTTCGAATGTGTGCCTTGGTGTCCCGCACGCGGTACGCGCCTGGCGTGATCTCCTCCGACCGCGGCTCGGTGGACTGACGGATTGGGATCGTGTACAGCAAGTCGTCGTCGAGAAGCTCGTACCATTCTTCCTCGCGGCCCTCGTCAAGCAGTCGCGCTTCGTACGCCAGGAATTGGTGGACCGACGCGACGAGTTGCGGATCCGGGGGGGCCGCGCGGGTGGTGGCGTCGCCGAGCTGCTGGACGTCGTCGAACACGGTCACGACCGACGCTCCTCGGCGTTGTCGTTCCCGGCCTTCATGACCCGCAGCCATTCCCGATAAAAGTTCAACTGATTGTGTTCACCGTAGCCGGTCAGGCGGTGCAGCCCCGGGCCCTTCCAGCCCGGATCCGGCGACTGGTCGACCGCGGACTGGTTGCCCTGCTGGAAGTGGAGGGTCATGCCCACCTTGCGGGCCCACGGGCTGGCCCCAACCCGGGTGATGCCCTCCCATGCGACGGTGTCGTCCTGCTCGAAGATGCCCGCTGAGCCGAATTGGAACTGACCGGTGATGTAGTCGGTCAGCGCATCCTCCTCGGACTGGAAATTCCACACGAACTGCCAGCTCCACAGCTCGATCTCGCCGGGGCCGATCGGCTGCCACTGCCGGAAGCTCGTGAACGCCACGAGGGGCCCGCCGGGGACGGTGGGCGAGAACACCCGGATGAAGCTCAAATTGGGAAAGATCGTACCGACCGTCGGCGGCTCGTTGTTCACCACCCGCAGCTGGGTCTCGTCGAGACCGGACAGGTCGAAGTGGTCTTTCACCCGGGGCGGGTAACCCCACAGGACGCCCTCGGGACCGAGCACCTCGGTCCAGGCGTGCCCCATGAACCCGTGACCGTTCTCGAACTCATAGGCGCGGCCTAGCTCGGCTGCCCCGTCGATGCCGAAGGCCATCCCAATCTGCTCACCGCTGTGGTGCAGGTTGGGTACGTGGTATACGTCGCCGCTGAAGTTCTCGGCGGCGGTCTTCCAGTTGCCGCGGACCCGGTAGCGGTCCGGAGGGCCGGCGACCCGCATGCCGTCGGGGTGCAGCCCGACGATTAGATCGAGCATCCACCCGGCACCGCCGAGGTAGTCCTCGAGGGACGGGACGTCGTCCGACAGCGAGGCGAAAATAAAACCCGAACGGACCGCCACGCGGGGTGCCCTCAACAGGCTCCACTCGGTCGGGTCGACCCGCTTGCCGTAGGCCCGGTTCAGCATCGGTGTGCCGACGAGTTCACCGGTGTTCGAGTAGGTCCAGCCGTGATACGGACACTTGAAGAAGCGCGAGTTGCCTTTGTCGGTCTGGCACACCTGGGTGCCGCGGTGGCGACAGTAGTTGGAGAGGACGTTGATCCCGCCCTGCCCGTCGCGCGTGACGATGACCGGGTCGACTCCGATCCTGCGCTGCACGAAATCACCGGCATTCGGGATCTCGCTCTCGTGCGCTACGAAGACCCACGTCCGGGTGAAGATCTGTTCGATCTCGGCCCGGAACACGACGTCGTCGTTGAAGATCTCGACCGGGACTAGGTCGTCGGCCAAGGCCTTCTCGGTGCGCTGCAGGATCTGTTGCAACGCCGACGGCTGCTCGTTCGAGATCATGTTCGTCATACCGTCTCCAAGATGTGCACGCATGGCTTGCCGGGAAGGAATCTGTTGAAGGAACGGGTGCTCAACCCACGATATGAGGACAGTCACATTAGCGGTAGCGGTTGTTATCGATCGCCTCTATTGATCGAATCGATCGCGGGCGGGCAGGTGCCTGTCTGACGGGCGCCGGGGGAGCGGTAGCCTCAACGCAGCACGGACTCGGTCCTGGCGCGGACGTGGTCCTCGGTTACCCCGGCGCGGACTCAACCAGCCCGCAGTGCGACGTCCTCCCGTGGAGCCCAGGATGTCAATCACGGACAGGTCGGTGAGATTCGGCTCACCAGTCCGAGCGCATGACAAGCTGATAACAGACGGCCTCACCCGGTCGGTCGGCGGCAGCCCACACGTGTCGAAGATCTTGTACGAGCCGTCCCGTTGGCTGCGACTCATACAGCGTCGGCAGCTCAGCCGCGTCGGCGACGGCGAGCTCGGGCTGCCGCTGCGCGCGACGTCGTTCCCGTTCTCCTCGGCTTCGGTGAACTCGGTCAGCGAGAACCCGTACGGCTATCCACAGTCACGCCCATCATGCCGTTCTAAGTCCTGGCGTACTTCACGTGACCTTCCCCCTCGCGCGAGCAGCGCCGGCGACCGGCGACCGGCGACCGGCGACCGGCGACCGGCGACCGGCGACCGGCGACCGGCGAGGATGTTGATTGGCTGCTCGCTCATCACCCCCGGCGTAGCAGCGCGAGCACGCCGCTCGCAATCGACATGCCGCTCGGGGGACTGCCAGCAACACGGTGTGACGCTCCGTCGGCGGTCATGTCGAGCACCGCAGACAGGTCCATGCCCTGGCGCTCGTGAAACTTGATGGCCACCACGCCGCGCCAGCACCCATACTCGGACGCCGCTGCCGGCTAGTTCTGGGTGCAGGGTCTGGTATGACAAGGGTGGCCAGGGTTCCGGGGCGTAGATGGCGCGGCGAGGCGACGGAGGCACCCTTTCGGGTCGAAGCCGTCGGCCCGACAGCCGATCGGGAAGCACTGCGGCGTACTGACCGGAGCCATCGGGGATAACTGGGTGCCGTGCTCGTTGATAGGTGGCAGGTGAACCGTCTGGTCCTGCCTAGGATCCACGGGGCCAGCCTGGTTGCCTGGGTCCGCTGTCGACCGATCAGGTCGAGACGGGGCGGAGCCGCCGTAGTACCCCGAGGTCGGGAAAGCCGACCACATGGGAAAGGGCGGCGGCGAGTAAGCGGAGAGGGCGCTGTCATGCCAGAGGGTGCGCTGGTGAACGTCGGCGCTCCGCTTACGCAGCCGGAGTGGGCTGAGCGTCGGGTACTGAAGATTTAGACCAAATTGCACCTTCGCGATCACCTTCGGAGGCCGCCTCACTTCGTCGACAACGAGACAGTCTGCCAGCATTCGTTACACGGAGATCGGACAGTCCGCCCGCGCTCGCTGTGGATCAAACCGGGTGTCCGGACTTGCAGGAACTCCGCAAGCTGCGACCGGTCGGGCGGCGGTCGCAATGACCGGGCGAGTCTCACCCAACAGTAGGTCTCGCGGTATCCGACGCAAACAATCGTTGGTCATTTCGCGATCAGTCACGTCAACTAGTCTGCCGGCATGGACCTACACCAAGTCGACCTCAACCTGCTAGTCGCGTTCGAAGCACTGATGAGCGAACGGAGTGTTACAAAGGCTGCACAACGGCTCTCGGTCGGCCAGTCGGCGATGAGCTCAACCCTTGGTCGACTACGCAAGCTTCTCGATGATCCCGTCCTCGTCCGAGAAGGTCGCGGGGTCGTCGCCACGCCACTTGCCGACTCGCTCACGGTGCCCGTACGCGACGTGCTCACGCAGATCGACCACGTTTTATCCCGCCGACGCGCATTTGACCCCGCCCGTGATAAACGCACATTCACGGTGATCGCCAACGACCTGCTAACGATGACGTTCCTGCACCCGCTATTGGCCCAATCCGCAGTGGAGGCACCCGGCGTCCGCCTCGATATCGATCCCTCCCACGACGACTTCTGCGGTCGGCTGTCCAGACACGAGGTGGATCTGGTGATCGTGCCCCTCGAAGCATTTGAGGAGCGCTCGCAGTTTCCTCACGAGGCGCTTTACAACGACCGCTACGTCGTCGCTGTCGACCGCGATCACCCTGATGTTCGCAACGAAATCACGTTAGAGCAGTTTTGCACGCTACCCTACCTAGCTACTCACGCTGGCCACCGGAAGACGATGGCGGAACTGCAGCTGGACTGGCTCGGCGTGTCACGCAATGTTCGCCTAACGACGAGCCTGGCCGTTGCCCCGTACCTCCTCCGCGGAACTCGCATGATTACTCTTATACTTGAACGTGTTGCCCGACAAATCACCGATCAGGCCGCAATCAAGATGCTCGAGCCGCCGGTCACGGAGCTCCGCCCGATCACCGAAATCATGATCTGGACCAAGCGCACCGAGCTCGATCCCGCACATCAGTGGCTGCGACGGCGCTTACGCAATCTTGCAGCATGAAGTGTCCTTGCCCAAGGCGTGAACGTTCAAGACCGTCGCGTCCCACCGTCGGCGTAGAGGGTCAGGGCCTGGTCGAGGCTTCGTCGTCCCGCGAAGGATCTGACGCTAATGTGTCCGCACCGAGCTGATGTTCGGTCCGTCGCGCAAGCGAGGCCAGCTGGCCCGGCGTCCAAGTCGGCAACCGGGGTGCTCACCGGTTCTCGAAGCTGCGTCGTTTCGGTCTTGCCCGGTCACCCGGCAGGCGAACTGAACCGTCCGACTTGTATGTAACGGGCGGGGCGGGGCTGGTGATCTAGCGTCCCGCTCGTGGCACTGGTCGGCCTGACTCGTGAACCGTCTGCCGCTTTCGGGCTGGCTCTACCGGGGTTCGTCGTGTCGGCCAGTGTCGTGAGCCGCGGGCTGACTCAACAGAGGACTGCGCACCACAGCTGAGAGTCGGAGCGTCGCCCGTGGTCCCGTCATCCGGCTGAGTCGAAGGGCGTGCGTGACACGTGGTGATCATTGGAGTGGATCCGCATAAGAGGCAGCACACCGCCACCGCCGTGGAGGCGGCCGCCCAGCGGGTGCTGGGCAGCGTGGAGATCGAGGCTGACCTGCCGGGGTACCGGCGGCTACTGCGATGGGCGCAGCGCTACGAGTCGCGCCGGTGGGCGGTGGAAAACGCCCACGGGCTTGGTCGACATCTGGCTCAGTGGCTGGTCGCCCGGGGTGAGGCTGTCTGCGACGTGCCCTCGACCGCCACGGCTCGCGGCGTCTGGGTCCGCTCGGCTGATCGAGGCGCGGCGAGCCCGGCCGTGACCCTTGGGGCCGGCGACCTCAGCGAGGGCTTGCGCTCCGGACATTGGCTGGGTTGTGACGGTGATCTCGGCTGCGAGGCGGGTTGGAGGTCGCGGTGGGTCAGGCGGTGGCTGCTTTCGGGTAGTGGCGGCGCAGGTTGGCGGCGAGAACGCGGTCGAGCCTGCGGTCGGACAGGATCCGGGCCAGGCGGGTGACCCGGGCGGCGTCCCGGCCGATGGTGTAGCGGGTGCGCGGTTTGCGGGTGGTCACGGCCTTGCGATGACCCGGGCGGCGGCGTCGGCGGTCAGGCCGGCTGCGGTGCCCGAGGCCATGAGCGTGTTGATCGCTTGGACCAGGCTGCCGTAGCGCTCGTCCTGCTCCGGCGTCATCTGGGCGGCCAGGTGGGTTCGCCGTCGCGATCCCGCGGGCGGCCATTTCCGTGCGGACGCCGCCGGGCTCGACCACGACCACCTGTACGCCCAGCGGCGCGACCTCCCGGCGGAGCGAGTCGCTGACCGCCTCCAGGGCGAACTTCGCGCCGGCGTACGCGCCGTAGGTGGCCATAGCGATCTTGTCGCCGACCGAACTGATGTTGATCACGCGACCCTTGTGCGCAGCAGCGCGGGAGGAGCGCCTGAGTGACGGCGTCCTGTCCGAACAGGTTGACTTCGAACACCCAGTGCCACTGCTCCATCGGTAGGGCTTCGACCGGGGCGTTCACCGCGAGATCCGCTTTGGAGTGCAGAACTGCCGGGACACAACCAGGAACGACGTTATGGAAAACGTCGCAGCGTTCCTATCGCAGGGCGACGCGTGGCGAGACCAGGCCGAACCCGGGATCGTCGAGTTGCGTCGGGCGCCCTCCGCGTGCTGCCCGACGGTACCGACGCGCTCGCCGCCTCTGTGGCGCTCGAGATCGAGGCATGTGGGCTCGCCGCCTCCGCCCGGTGGACGGAGGCCGCGGCGGCTGCCCAGGAAGCAGCGCGAGTGCTGGGCGCAGGCAGCGACGCGACCCGCGGCTACCGCGCGCTTTGGCTGTACCTGGCTGGCGTCTGGTCGGACGAGGCCGCTGCCGTCAGTTGCGACCCTCGTGGCCGGCAGACGGCACGCGCTCATCATCCGGGCAGAGCAGGCGGCGAAGCCCGGCACGTGGACCCGGGACCTCGCGCCCCTGCCGGAAACCGAGCCCGAAGCCCCAGGCACAGCAGACATCACGGCGGTTACGGCGGTAGCAGCCCTGCTTGGCAGCGGCGCATCAAAGGGCAAGCACGACACGAAGGTCGCCCGGATGCTCGAGGGTCTAGCTGCCCGCGAACCCGGCAAGTACGAGCCCGCGCTCACCGTGCTCGGTCAACTCCTCGGTGCAGAGGCTGGCAAGCCTCCCGGGAAAGGGCGGTGCGACTCGGCCTGGTGCTGGGACGAAGCGTTGTGGCTGGCGGCTGAGGCCAAGAGCGACCACGAGCCAACGGGGGTCGTTCCGCATAAGGACATCAGACAAGCCAATGACCAACTCCGGCTCCTGTGTCACGACAGAAGCCGGGAAGCTCCTCCATCGGTGAGCGCCACCGTGGTGGTGTCCCCAAAGCCCACCGTTGACCCGGACGGCGTCATCGCAGCGGAGGCGCACGTGCACCTGACGCACGCAAACACGGTGCTGACGCTCGCTCGCGATGCTGCTGCCGCGTGGAACGACGTCCTAGCCGGTCGAGCGGGCCGGGACGGCGACTCTTTTCGCGCGTTCGTCACTACGGCCTTTGCCACTCACGGCGTACCTGCCCACTCAGGTGCGGGACCGATTGACGGATCAGCCAGTCCGCCAGCCGTAGCTGCCTTGCCGAGGCGGCCATCCGAGACGTCCTGCTCGGGCACCAGCATCGCGTCGTCGCGGGCGGCCCGCGTCGATGACAGGAGCGGTCAAGCAGGCCCGCCCATGCGCTTTCAGGGCCGGCGGAGCTGGCGGCAGCGTCGAGGTGACCGCGCTGGGGCCTCCGGCGTTGGGCCCGGTCGGTGACCAGGCCCAGGCCGGCGGCACCACCCTGACTGGCATTCATCGCACTGATCATCCAGGTGGCCATCGTCGGCGCCTTCTTCATCGCCCGCGCCGTCATCCCCGCCGGCCCCAGAGCAGTCCTCCACGACGACCAGCCGCACCGACCGGCGCCGGTGACGCCACGCAGGCGACCCGGAGGTGCGGGCTGGAGTTTGTCCCGTCACCCTGGGCCAAGTCGAGTTGCCACGGCCAACCCCCCCGGCTGAGACGCCAAGCCGCGACGATCTGCCACAACCGATGCACCCGGCTGTCGCACAAGTCGGTCCTAACCGGGACGCTGACGCTGGCGGACGAGATGACTTCTGACACCGCCTGCTGAGTCAGCTGCTTGCGGGTGACGGTCCATGAGTAGGACCTATGATCCGCCCATTGGAGCTCGCGAAGGCGTCGGCGACCGTTGCGCTGTCGAGCTGCCCTAGACGGCTTGTCCACTCGGGAACCACCGTCACCTCGCCCAGCACCAGGCGCTGGTGAAGAGGACCAACACCATCTCGTTGTCGAGTACAAACGACGTCGCCCAAACATCGCGTGCATCCGTGCCCATGCCATCGCCGCCGCCCGTGAGGCACACCGTCCCGGTCAGGTGGGCCCCTCTGAGGCGCGACTCATTCATAGGTTGTGCGGCTGCGGCTAGGGCGCCAATCGTGAGCGGATCCTGTACCGCGAGTTGACGCTTGGCCGTATCCGACGGACAAGGGTCCCCAGCACGGTGCCCCAAGTGAAGAGGGCGGCCCCGTCGGTGAGGACTTGTTCGGTCAGGTGAAGCACAAGGTCGATGCCGGGCCCAGATGCTCCCTTGCCGACCGAACCGGACTCGGTGGACAGCCGGACGGCGGCGTCAATCCCTCTGCTGAGCTCAGCAAGGTCAGCGCGAGTCTAGCCTTCGACCTCAGCGGGAGCCGGTGGTGTGCCCACCCCGTCAAAATCGATCGGCGACACGCCGAACGTCAGGCGCAGGTCCACCGCGCCAGTGTCCCAGTCCGCGCAAGAAGGCACAGCCCGGGCCGCCAGTCGCGAGCTCACCGTCGACGTCCCACTTTCTTGGAAGTGGGACGGCGACCTGTAACAGATCCCTGGTCATAATTTGAGCGTCAGCTGCGGGAGCCTGACACTTTGGTCGGGGCTGGGTCGCCCCGCAGGCCGGCGATGTCAGGTGGTCTGCGGCCGGACGAGCAGATGGAAGGCGCCGACGGCCCCGAGGCCGCAGGTGACGATCACGATGGCCATAGGCAGGGCGGTGCTCTTGCCGGCCACGCCGACCAGGGGGGCGCTGATCGCACCGACGGCGTATTGCGCGAGGCCCAGGAGCCCGGAGGCGCTGCCGGCCGTGGACGGGTGGCCCTCCAGAGCGATGACGGTCCCGCTGGGGAACACGAGTCCGATGCTGGACACGACCAGGAACAGCGCCGGCAGGATGCCGGCAAGCCCGATTCCGCCGAGCATCACGACGGCCAGCAACGCGATGCCGCCGGCGGCGCCGGTGAGTAGGCCGGCGCCGAGGACGGGACGCGGCCCCACCCGCGCGATCAGCGGTGAGCTGAGCTGCCCGGCCACGATGATGCCGAGGCCGTTGGCGGCGAAGACGGCGCTGAACTGGGCCGGCGAGAGCGAGTAGATGTCCTGCAGCACGAATGGTGAGCCGGCGATGTAGGCGAACATCGCCGCGAACGCCAGGCCGCTGGCCAGTGTGCAGCCCACGAAGCGCCGCTGCCCAAGCAGCTGTCGGAACACGCGCAGCGTGTCAGCCAGGCCGCCGGCGCGGCGCAGCGCGGGCGGGTGGG
>JAABUM010001942.1_pt1 | contig 19179 bp, 13 predicted proteins | sample 5559161 | NCBI WGS metagenome assembly JAABUM01 (sample SAMN10711868, study PRJNA513369) | rock metagenome | isolation source: Antarctica rocks | place: Antarctica: Victoria Land, Siegfried Peak nord | reverse complement strand
CAGCGCCGTCACGGCCTGCGCCGGACCCAGCACCTTGCCGTCCACGCTGGCGACGAACTGCGCGTCGCCGCCGTAGGCGTCCTCGGACAGCCGCAGCACCAGCGTGTCCGACGTGATCGGCGCGGGCACAGGCGCCGGCGCCGGGGTTGGCGTGGGCGTTCCCGCAGCGGGCGCCATGACGGTGAAGTCGCTGTGCCCGGCGGAGTACAGGGGCGTCTCCGCAACAGCCGCCGCCGCCCCGTTCAGCGTGATGCCCTGGACGTACAGGTTGCGGTCCTCGCCGGTGGACGGGTTCCACAGGTCGTTCAGGAAGCTGATCGAGACCTGGTGCGCGCCGGGCGCGAAGTCGCCGGCGAAGCTGAACTCCTGCGGCGCCCCGGCCCCGTGCCGCGCCGTCACCGACTGCGCCGCGCCGAACTGGGTCCCGTCCACGCTGACGGTGAACTGCGCGTCGCCCTGGTAGGCGTCCTCGCTCAACTGCAAGACAAGGCTGCCCGTGGGCGTGGGCGTGGGCGTCGGCGTGGGCACCGGGGTCGGGGTGGGCACGGGCGTTGTGGCAGCGGCCGTGGACGTTGTCATGGTGAAGTCTTTATGCCCGGCGGAGTACAGGGGCGTCTCCGCAACCGCCGCCGCCGTCCCGTTCAGGGTGATGCCCTGGACGTAGAGGTTGCGGTCGCCGACGCCTGGGTTCCACAGGTCGTTCAGGAAGCTGATCGAGACCTGGTGCGCCCCAGGCGCGAAATCGCCGGCAAAGCTGAACGCCTGCGGCGCCCCGGCCCCGTGCCGCGCCGTCACCGACTGCGCCGCGCCGAGCTGGGTCCCGTCCACGCTCACGGTGAACTGCGCGTCGCCCTGGTAGGCGTCCTCACTCAACTGGACGACAAGGCTGCCCTTGGGCGTGGGCGTCGGTACCGGGGTCGGGGCGGGCGTGGGTGTCGGCACGGGCGTCGGAACAGGCACGGGCGTCGGCACGGGCACAGGGGTAGGCGTCGGAGTGGGCACTGGCACCGGCACCGGCGTCGGCACAGGCGTAGAAGCCCCGGCGGCATAGGAGGCCGGCGTCGTGACGACCGTGGCCCATGAGCCGCTGCCGGGCACGAAGCCGTTGCCGATCGTGGAGGCCGACCCATCGAAGGTGAGGCCGTCCACATACAGGTTACGGTCGGCGCCGGTGGACGGGTCCCACACGTCGTTCAGGAAGTTGACCGCGACCTGGTGGTAGGTCACGCCGAAGTTGCCGGCATAGGTGAAAGTCTGGGAGGCCCCCGCCCCGTGCAGCGCCTTCACCGACTGCGCCGGGCCGAGCACCTTGCCGTCCACGCTGACGGTGAACTGCGCGTCGCCCTGGTAGGCGTCCTCGCTCAGGCGCAGCACCAGCGTGTCCGAGCTGTCCGCAACGGGCGGGGCAATGACCGGCGTCACCACCGGCAGCGGCCCGGTCGGCGAGGCGCCGGCCCAGGGCGTCGTCGTCACCAGCGCCGGCTCCGACGAGAGCGTCGTGTTGCCGGACACCGCGACCCCGCCTTGCGCGACCTGATCCGGCGCCAAGCCATAGAGGCTGTTGTTCATCACCGCCGCGTAAGCCGGCGTCGCGTTCCAGACTCCTATGGGGCTGCGCGACTGCAGGTCGTTCAGGATCGTGTTGCCCACCACGCTCAGGGAGGAGCCTGCGTGCAGGTTGCCCTCCTCGCCGAAGGCGATGATGGCCGGGTTCTCGGACCGCGGCCCCTGCTGGATCACGTTGCCCTGGATCACGACCTGGCCGCCGTTGGGCGTGTCTATGCTGTAGCTGCCGGTGCCGCTGGGACCGTCCTGGACGCGGCTGTTGGTTACGGTCGTCGCGTAGGCCCGGCTTTTGATCTCGTGCCCGACCACGCTGTCGTGGAAGTAACTATTGTCAATCACGACCTTGGCCACGTCGCCGGCATAGAAGTTGTGCGTCAGGCCGTTGCCGTTGCCGTTGTGGCTGAACTCGCTGTTGCGGACGGTGATGCTGCCGGTGTTGCTGGTTTGCGGGCCGCCCAGGAGGCCGTTCTCGTTGTCGTGGAAGTAGCAGTTGGTGATGGCGAGGTCGCCGCCCTGGTAGCGGATGCCCGCCCCGTTCGCGTCGCGCACGGCAGCGCCCGAGAACTCCAGGTGGTCCAGCGTGACGCTGCTGTTGACCGTCAGGATCGCCTTGCCGTCGTGAGGCCACTCGGTGGCCAGCAGGTGCGCCATGCCGCCCACGCCCTGGATGGTGATCCGGGTGTTGATGGTGGCGAAATCGTTGACGTAGGTGCCTGCCTGCACCCGCAAGACGTCGCCGTCGCTGGAAGCACGGACGGCGTCACCGATTGTCGAGAACTGCTTGCCAGCGCCAACTGTCAATATTGTCATCAAAGTTTCCCGCAACAAAGGTTGACAACTAGGAACAAAATGCCAGTCCAAACGCAAAGCCGTAACATTTATGATAGAAACGGGTCGCTATGGTCGGATAATTCCGCTTGTTCTTAGTTGATGCTTCACTATCGCAGAAACGTGATTGCATTGGTGGTAGATATCGTCAACCAAGCGTTACATCTTTTCATGCGTTTCGACTTCGATACATAACGGCATGGTGCCGGCGCCCGCCGAAAGCGGTTGCCCCGCCTATCCCCCCGCGCCAAGGTGACGCGCCAACCCGTGGGCACATGCCCCGGCAACCCCTGTCAAAGGGCACATGCGATGAAGCTGGACATCAACGGGCGGGTCCACGACGTGGACGTGGACCCCGCCACCCCTCTGCTCTGGGTGCTGCGCGACACCCTCGGCCTGACCGGCACCAAGTACGGCTGCGGCATCGCCCAGTGCGGCGCCTGCACCGTCCACCTGGACGGCGCCCCCGCCCGGTCCTGCCAACTCGCCGCAGGCGACGTGTCGGGCAAGGTCACGACCATCGAGGGCCTGTCGCCCGACAGCACCCATCCGGTGCAGCTCGCCTGGATGGCGCACCAGGTCCCGCAATGCGGCTACTGCCAGTCCGGCCAGATCATGGCCGCCGCCGCCCTGCTGCGCGACACCCCGGCGCCCACCGACGCCGAGATCAACGAGGTCATGACCGGCATCTGCCGCTGCGGCACCTATGGCCGTATCCGCGCCGCCATCCACAGCGCCGCCACCGGGAAGGCATAGACGATGGCCCGCATCACCCCCTGCCTGGACAGGCGCGCTTTCCTGGTGTCCGCCGCCGCCGGAGGCATGACCCTCGCCTGGCCCGGCGCCCTGCCGGTCCCGGCCGACGCGGCCCCGGCTGCCGGCGCCGTGCCGCTCGGCATCTGGGCCACCATCGCCCCGGACGACACCGTGACGATACGCATCGCCCGGTCCGAGATGGGCCAGGGCACCCTGACCGGCCTGGCCCAGCTCGTCGCGGACGAGCTTGAGGCGGACTGGAGCCGCGTCCGCACCGAATACGTGGCGCCCGAGGCGAACCTCGCCAGCAAGCGCGCCTGGGGCGACATGCTGACCGGCGGCAGCCGCGGCCTGCGAACCTCGGTGGACTATGTGCGCCAGGGCGGCGCCGCGGCGCGCACCATGCTGATCCAGGCCGCCGCCGCCCGCTGGGGCGTGCCCGCAAGCGAATGCATGGCGCGCGAGAGCGTCGTCCGCCACGGGGCGACGGGCCGCAACCTCCGCTACGGCGAGCTGGCCGCCGATGCCGCCAAGCTGCCCGTCCCCAAGGACGTGCCGCTGAAGCTGCCGGCGGACTGGCGCATCATCGGCAAGCCGCTGCCCCGGCTGGACACCGCGCCCAAGGTCAACGGCAGCGAGACCTACGCCATAGACGTGCGCCTGCCCGGCATGTTGCAGGCCGCCATCGCCCAGTGCCCGGCGTTCGGCGGCAAGCTGGCCGGGTTCGACGCCGCCGCCGTCGCCGCCATGCCCGGCGTCCGCCACGTCCTGCCGGTGGGGGAGACGGCCGTTGCCGTGGTGGCCGATACCTGGTGGCAGGCCAAGACCGCCCTGGAGAAGCTGCCGATCACCTGGGACGACGGCCCGAACGCCGGGGTCAGCAGCGCCACTATCGCCGCCCGCCTGCGGGAAGGACTGGACGCCGCCGACGCCTTCGTGGGCCACTGCATCGGCGACGCTCCGGCGGCGCTGGCCGGCGCGGCGCGCAAGGTGCAGGCCGACTACGGCACCCCGTTCCTGAACCACGCCACGCTGGAGCCGATGAACTGCACGGCGCAGGTGACGGGGGACCGGGTGGAGGTCTGGGTCGGTACCCAGAACGGCGACGCCACCCTGGCCGCCGCAGCGGAGGCCGCGGGCGTGCCGCTGGCGAACGTGAAGGTCAACAAGTATATCCTCGGCGGCGGCTTCGGCCGGCGCGGCTTCCAGGACTACACGCGGCAGGCCGTCACGCTGGCCAAGCAGTTGCCGGGCCGGCCGGTGAAGCTGATCTGGTCGCGCGAGGAGGACATGCAGCACGGCTACTACCGTCCCATCACGATGGCGCGGATGCAGGGCGCGCTGGACGAAGAGGGAAACCTGGTCGCGCTGTCCATGCGCATCAGCGGCCAGAGCATCGCCGCCAGCTTGCAGCCCACTCGGACCGGCATGGACCCGCAGCAGTTCCAGGGTCTGTTGGCGGACGAGTTCGGCTACCTCGCCATCCCCAACCTGCTGATAGACCATGCCATGCGGAACACGCACGTTCCCGTGGGCTATTGGCGCGGGGTGAACCACAACCAGAACGCCGTCTATCTGGAGTGCTTCCTGGACGAGCTGGCGCACGAGGCCGGGCGGGACCCGCTGGAGTTCCGGCGTTCGCTGATGGCGCGCAACCCGAAGCACCTGGCCGTGCTGAACGCGGTGGCGGAGCGCGCGGGATGGGGCACGCCGGCGCGGCCCGGGGTGTTCCGCGGGCTGTGCCAAAACGCCGGCTTCGGCAGCTACACCGCCGCCTGCGCGGAGGTGTCGGTGTCGGACACTGGCAAGCTGCAGGTGCATCGCATCGTCGCCGCGACGGATTGCGGCGTCGCGGTGAACCCGGACCAGATCAGCGCCCAGGTCGCAGGCTCGTTCGCCTATGGCCTCGGCGCGACGCTGTACGGGGAGAACACGGTGGAGAAGGGCCGCATGGTGGAGGCCAACTTCGACGCCTACGAGGTGATGCGCCTGGCGGAGATGCCGGTGGTGGAGACGATCCTGATGCCGTCCGGCGGCTTCTGGGGCGGCGTGGGGGAGCCGACGATCACCGTCGCGGCGCCCGCCGTGCTGAACGCGATCTTCGCCGCGACCGGCAGGCGCATCCGGCAGTTGCCGCTGAAGGACCAAGACCTGCGGCGGGCATGAGAGCGCGGCGCAGGTCCTGATCCCTCTCCCTCCGGGCAGGACGGTTGCATATGGGGCAGAGGTCTTGGCACAGCTTAGTCTGCCCGCCTTCAGGGTTTCCTGGCGAGTGACGGAGGGCTTGCGATGCGGGACTTCCGCGCGCTGTTTCTAACCCTCGGACGCCGGATGCGCCGTCCGGCGTTCTGCTGATCGTGTTCGCGGCCGTGCCGTGCGGCGCCGGGACGTGCGTGAACATGGCCGGCCCCGGCGCGGGCAAGCTGGACGTACTGGGGTCGCTGGCCAGGCCCTGAGCGCGGGCCGCCCAGCCACAGTACATTCGCCCGGGCGCTCCACCCGCTCAATCCCGAAGAAAGAGGGTGGAGCGGGACGATCAGCCCTTCATCAGCCCCGCCGAGCGCAGCGCCTTCTCGATCACCCCGCCCACCCCGCCCGTCTGGGCCGCGGCCGGCAGCTTGATCTCGGGCAGCAGTCCGCCCAGCAAGCCCGCGAACGCCGGCTGCGCCCCGGCCTGCGCCGCGCCCGGTTGCGCCCGCGCCGCTTCCGTCCGCGTCTCGGCCGCAGCCGTCAGCAGGCCCCAGGACCGCGCCATGTGCCAGGTCGAGCTGATGCCGGCGTCCAGCATGTATGGCGCGGGCGTCCCCATGGACTGGTCGAGGTCCGCGGCGCCCGGGTTCAGCGGCGTGCCGTGCCCCATGCCGGGCACCATGAACGTTTCCAGCACCACCTGGCCCGACGCATCCTGCCAAGCCTGGTGCGCCGCGCCGTCCACCCGGTCCGCCACGTCCGGCGCGGACGGCAGGCCGAGCACGTCCGCCCACTGCTTCGCCAGCTCCGTCGCGTTGCCGGGCCGCACCGTGCCGTCCGCATCGCCCTGCCACACCTGCACCCGCGGCCAGGGGCCGCGATGCGGTGACGCCTGGCGCACCAAGTTGCCCCACTCCCGCGGGGCATGGATGCGCCGCCCGCCCATCGCCTCGAACGCATCCGGCATCGAGTGCGCCGCGCCATGCGGCAGCCCGGCGATGATGCCGCCGCCCGCGAACAGCTCGGGATGGGTCGCCAGCATCGCCGCCGCCATCGCGCCCCCGGCGGACAGGCCGGTGATGAACACCCGCGCCGAGTCCAGGCGATGGGTGGCGACCATGTGGGCGATGCCCTGGCGGATGCTCTCCACCTCGCCGCCGCCGCGCGTGGTGTCGGCGGCCTGGAACCAGTTGAAGCAGGTGTTGGGGTTGTTGGCGCGCACCTGCTCCGGCAGCAGCACCGCAAAGCCGTGGCGCTCCGCCATGCAGGACCAGCCGGCGCCGGCGTCGTAGCCCGCGGCGGTCTGCGTGCAGCCGTGCAGCGCTACAACCAGCGGCGCCCCGGGGGGCAGCCCGGCCGGCACATGGGCCGACATGCGGAGGTCGCCAGGGTTGGACCCGAAGCCGCGCAACTCGGCCAGGCCGGGGCTGCCGGCCGGGGCGGCACCCATTGCGGCCTCGCGCTGGCGGCGGTTGCGGACCAGTTGGGCTATGTTGTCGCCAATACCGGGCATGGGATGGCCTTTCGTGATGCAGCCAGAGGCCAAATGGCGCCGGACATTCGACGCACTCGTAAAGATGGTGCAGTGCAGCATCGCGTGCCACACACATTTCCGCGGGTGGTCCGTTCCCTGTCCGGCTGTTGCTCCGGGGCAGCGCCGCGCTACCGCAATTGCGGGTCCGGCTGGGGATCGTTGTTCACGATGCGGGTCAGCTCGTCACGCAGTTCCTGCATGGCGGCTTCCCCGGCCTCCTTCGTGCTGATGGCGTCGCCGGCGCCCCCCATTGCATGGCGCACCTGGTTCGCCGCCGCGGCGCGGCTGTCGCGAAGCTGGTCCAGCGCCACGCGCACCATCTCGTCCGCCGAGGCATGGCGGCCCTCGGCCAGGTCGGCGCGTATCATCTCATCCAGGTTCCCGGGCAGCTCGACCGTCCAGGTGCCCGTGCCAGGCCGCATCAACTCGGGCTGCGGCTGCGCCAGCCGGGCGCGGGCGGCGGCGTACTCCCCGGCCATGCGCGACACCAGCGCGGCGGTCGGCACCACGGCCTGCACGGCGCCGATGCCCTGGCCGCTGCCCCACACGTCCTTCCACGCCTTCGGCTTGTCGCCGCCGAAGTTCATCTTGCTGGCGTCGGACACCGGCAGGTTGTCCGGGTCCAGCCCGGCGGCCGCCAGGCTGGGCCGCAAATAGTTGCCGTGAACGCCCGTCACCAGGTTGGTATAGACGATGCTGTCCGCCCCGCCGTCCACGATGGCCTGCTTGTAGGCGGCGTCCGCATTCGCCTCCTCCGTGGCGATGAAGGCCGATCCGACATAGCCCAGGTCCGCCCCCATCGCCTGCGCCGCCAGCACCGCACTGCCGGTGGCGATGGCGCCGGACAGCGCGACGGGGCCGTCGAACCAGGCTCTGATTTCTTGCATCAGCGCGAACGGCGATAGGACCCCGGCGTGGCCCCCGGCCCCGGCGGCGACGGCCACCAGCCCGTCCGCGCCCTTCTCGACGGCCTTCCTGGCGAAGGTGTCGTTGATGATGTCGTGCAGCACGACGCCGCCATAGGAATGCACGGCCTGGTTCACCTCCGGACGCGCGCCGAGCGAGGTGATAACGATGGGGACGCGATGGCGCACGCAGACCTCCATGTCGTGCTCCAGCCGGGCGTTGCTGCGATGAACGATCTGGTTGACGGCGAACGGCGCCGCCGGGCGGTCGGGATGATGGGCGTCCCAGTCGGCCAGGGCATCCTGGATGCGGGTGATCCAGTCCGACAGCGCCTCCTGCGGCCGGGCGTTCAGCGCCGGGAAGGAGCCGACGACGCCTGCGGTGCATTGGGCGATCACCAGCGCCGGGTTGGAGATGATGAACAGCGGCGACGCGACGACGGGCAGCGCAAGCCGCCCGCGCAGCAGGCGGGCGAGGGGTTCGGTCAGGGCCATGCGGGCCTCCGTGGGGGTGCTGGGCGTCGGGGTATGGAAGGTGCGTGGATGGGTGGGGCGGGTCAAGGCGGGGCGAAACTTGGATTATTGGGCCGTTGCGCGTTGCACACGACTGGACCTCCACTTAACTTAGCTAAGAGGTTAGCCCAGTCAGGAGTGCAAGATGCCGACCGTCAACATTCATGCAGCCAAGACCCAGCTATCCCGGTTGGTGGATGCAGCAGCCAAGGGTGAGGAGGTCGTGATCGCACGCGCCGGCAAGCCGGTGGCCCGGCTGGTGCCGTTTGAGCCGGCCAAGAGGCCCGACCGCGTGCTTGGCACCATGGCGGGCCAATTCAACATCCCGGATGACTTCGATGCGCCGCTTCCTGACGACCTGCTGGCCCTGTTCGAAGGACGCTGATGCGTCTTCTGCTGGACACCCACATCCTTCTCTGGGTTCTCTTGATGCCCGCCCGTTTGAGCGGGCAGACGCAAGCCCTGATCAGAAGCGGCCAAAACGAAGTCATGTTCAGTGCCGCCAGCATCTGGGAGATCGCGATCAAGGCGCGTCTGGGCCGCGACGACTTCACGGCCCGCCCCGAAGCCGTTGCCCGCAACGCCCGGAACGTGGGCTTCGTTGAATGCGCGATCCATGCCGACGCGGCGACACGCGTGGCGGACCTGCCGTTCCATCACCGAGACCCATTCGACCGCTTGCTGGTCGCGCAGGCGCTGGAAGCGCCGGCACGGCTGCTGACGTTCGACGCCGTGCTGTGCCAGTACTCGGACCTGGTCATGCTGGTTGATTGACCCCGACCCGCCCGCACAAGCCCGTTGACGCGCCCCACCCCCGCGGGGGAGGGTGTTGCCAACAAAGCCGGACGCCGCAACGACGGCACCGCCAGGGGGAGAACCACCATGCTGACACGCCTCGCCGCCGCCGCCATACTCGCGCCCATGCTCGCCGCCGCCCTGCCCGGCGCCGCACGGGCGGACGAAGTCATACGCATCGCCTACATTGACCCGCTTAGCGGCTCCCTCGCCGCGACGGGCCAGCTTGGCGAGCAGCACTTCCGCTTCGCCATAGACCGCGTGAACGCCGCGCAGGCCGCCGGGCCGGGCCGCCGGCTGGAGCTGGTGCCGATGGACAACGAGGTCAGCCCGGAGAAGTCGCTGACCCTGCTCCGCAAGGCCGTGGACGACGGCATCCACTATGTCACGCAGGGCAACGGCAGCAGCGTCGCCTTCGCGCTGTCGGACGCCATCGCCAAGAACAACCGCCGCGCGCCGAACCAGGCCGTCATGTTCCTGAACTACGCCGCCGTGGACCCGGGCCTCACCAATGAGAAATGCACCTGGTGGCACTTCCGCTTCGACGCCGACGTGGACATGAAGATGCGGGCGCTGACCGACTACTTGGTCGGCCAGGCCAGCATAAAGAAGGTCTATGTCTTCAACCCCGACTACAGCTTCGGCCAGTCGGTCGAGAAGGCGGCGCAGGCGATGCTGGCCAACCGCCGCCCGGACCTGCAGATCGTGGGGACCGAGCGGGTGCCGCTCGGCAAGGTGAAGGACTTCACGCCCTATATCCAGAAGATGCAGGCGGCCGGGGCGGACGCGGTGGTGACGGGCAACTGGGGCGCCGACCTGGCGCTGCTGTCCAAGGCGGCGCAGGACGCCGGCTACAAGGGGACGTTCTTCACCTACTACATGGGCAGCAGCGAGGTGATCGCGGGCGCCGGCACCGGCGGGCGCGGCTATGCCCAGATCAGCGAGTGGCACGCCAACGTGGACGCCCCCGAGATAGACAAGATGGCCCGGGAGTTCGAGGCCAAGTACGGCCAGAAGTTCTTCTATTGGCGCGTCGTGAACGAGGTCAACATGCTGGCCGAGGCCATCAGGCAGGCGGACAGCAGCGACCCGGCCAAGGTCGGCCAGGTGCTGTCCACCCTGGCGGTCAAGACTCCGCTGGGCGAGGCGTCCATGCGCGCCGACAACCACCAGCTCATGCAGCCGATGTTCCTGTCGGTGCTGGAGCTGGGGATGCCCAACACCTTCCCTGACAACAAGATGGGCTTCAAGACCGTCAGCCGCATCGAGGCGGAGGCGCAGCGGCTGCCGACGACCTGCAAGATGTCGCCGCCGTCGTAGGGCCGCGCCGGATGCCGCCAGCACGGGCCGCCTGCTGCTTCTCCCTCTCCCTCCGGGAGAGGGCCGGGGTGAGGGAGGCCGCGAAGGCCTTGCTCGCTAGGCGTAGCGCAATTTCCGCTCCCGAACCGGCCCGTGCCAGTCCGTGCGGCCCTTCCCTCACCCCGACCCTCTCCCGGAGGGAGAGGGAGCAGCAGCAGTCCTTGCGTCAGCGCCGGATTTCCTGACGTGGAGCAGGCCGCCCTCATCGTCCTGAACTCGCTGGTCTATGGCCTGCTGCTGTTCATGCTGTCGGTCGGGCTGACGCTCATCTTCGGCATGATGGGCGTGCTGAACCTGGCCCATGCCAGCTTCTACATGCTCGGCGCTTTCCTAGCATACACCATCAGTCTGCGGCTGGGCTTCTGGGCGGCGCTGGTGGTGGTGCCGCTGCTGGTCGGCGCGGTCGGCGCGGTCGTCGAACGCTACGGGCTGCGCACGGTCCACAAGCACGGGCACGTCGCCGAGCTGCTGTTCACCTTCGGCCTGGCCTACATCATCGGCGAGGTCGTGCCGCTGGTCTGGGGCCGCAACCCCGTGCCCTACCGGGTGCCTGCGGAGCTGGACTTCGCGCTGTTCCAGATCGGCGCCAACGCCTACCCGGCCTACCGCCTGTTCATGATGGGCGTCGCCATTGCCATGTTCCTGGGACTGTTCCTGGCGCTGGCGCGGACCCGGCTGGGCCTGGTGGTGCGGGCGGCGCTGACGCACCCGGACATGGTGGGGATGCTCGGCCATGACGTGCCCAAGGTTTTCACCCTCGTTTTCGGCGCGGGCTGCGCCCTGGCCGGACTGGCGGGCGTGATCGCCGGCAACGCCTACACCACCGAGCCGGGCATGGCGCGGTCGCTGGGCGCCATCGTGTTCGCCGTCGTGGTGATGGGCGGGCTGGGGTCTATCTGGGGCGCGCTGGCGGCGTCCCTGCTGATCGGCTTCGTGCAGGTTGGCAGCATCAGCCTGGACCTGACGCTCGGCGCGGCGCTGACGCGGCTGGGCATCGCGGTGCCCGGCGTGATGACCGACATCTGGAGCATCAGCATCGCCCGCGTCGCGCCCGTCGTGCCTTATGTGCTGCTGGTGCTGGTGCTGGCGGTGCGCCCGCGCGGGCTGATGGGCACGAGGTCCGCCTGATGCTGGCCCGCACGCAAGCCGTCGCCGCGCCACGCCGGGCCGGAGGGGCAGTGCGGGCCGTGCTACCCTGGGTGCTTGTCGCGGCGCTGGCGTTGACGCTGCCGCATGTGGTGCCCGGTGGGTTCGGGCTGTCGCTGCTGTGCCGCATGGGCATCGCCATCGTGTTCGCGCTGTCGTTCAACATGCTGCTGGGGCAGGGGGGGATGCTGGACTTCGGCCATGCCGTGTTCCTGGGGCTGGGCGGCTTCTTGGCGATGCACGTCCTGCGGCTGGCGGATGCGGGCTGGTGGCTGCCGCTGCTGCCGTTGGCGGGCGCCGCCGGCGGCCTGCTCGCGGCCATCGCCGCCGGGTGGATCGCCACGCGCCGGGCCGGGACGGCGTTCGCGATGATAACGCTGGGCGTGGCGGAGCTGGTCGTGGCTGTCGTGTTGCTGCTGCCCGGCACGTTCGGCGGAGAGGAGGGGCTGTCCGGCGATCGTTCCGCCGGGCCGCGCGTGCTGGGCTACGACTTCGGCACGCAGATGCAGGCGTATCACCTGATCGCCGGATGGGCCTTGGTGTGCGCGCTGCTGATGTGGCTCTACACCCGCACGCCGCTGGGGCGTCTCGCCAACGCGGTGCGGGACAATGCCGAGCGGGTCGGCTTCCTCGGCTACAACCCGGCGCGCATACGCTGGCTGGTGTTCGCCCTCAGCGGCCTGTTCGCGGGCGTGGCGGGCGGGCTGGCGGCGCTGAACGACGAGATCGTGACATCGGGCAGCATGGGGCCGGAGTCCTCAAGCAGCGTGCTGCTGATGACCTTCATCGGCGGCATCGGCACCTTCTGGGGGCCGGTGGTCGGCGCGGTGCTGATAACCTTCCTGGCCGTGGCGCTCAGCACGGTGACGGACGCCTGGCAGCTCTACAGCGGCCTGCTGTTCGTTGCGATGGTGGTATGGGCGCCGGGCGGGCTGTCCGGCATCATCCTCGCCCATGCGCCGCTGGTGCGGGCGGGGCGGCTGGGCCGCGTGGCCGTACCGTACCTTGCTTGCCTGCCCGGCCTGGCGCTGGCGCTGGCCGGGACGGTCGGGCTGGCAGAGCTGGCGTTCCGGTTGCAAGCCGTCCGCAACGGCGCCGCGCCGCGCCCGGCGTTCGGCCTGGCCTTGGACCCCGGCAGCCCCTTGCCCTGGCTGTTGGCGCTGGCGCTGTTGCTGGCCGGCGCGCTGCTGCTGCGCCGGACGGCGCCTCATGCCCGCGCGGCGTTGCAGGAGGCGAGCGTGGCCTCGCTGGCGCCATGACGGCGCTGCTCGTGAACGGGCTGCACAAGGCGTTCGGCCCCACGCGCATCATTCAGGGCGTCGAGCTGTCCGTCGCCAAGAACGAGCGCCATGCCGTGATCGGCCCCAACGGCGCCGGCAAGTCCACCCTGTTCCACCTCATCAGCGGGCGGCTGCGTTCGGACGCCGGGCAGGTGGTGCTGCACGGGCAAGACATCACCGGCCTGCCGCCGCACGACATCTTCAACCGCGGCCTGGCCCGCAGCTTCCAGGTCACGAGCCTGTTCCCGAAGCTGTCGGTGTTCGAGAACCTGCGCGCCGCCGCCATGCGCGACGGCGGCTGCGGCCTGGCGTTCTGGCGCCGGCTGGACGGCTATGCGCCGCTGCGGCAGCGGGCCGACGACCTGCTGGCGATGCTCGGGCTGGAGCGCCGCCGGGACGCCCTGGCCGGCAACCTCGCCTATGCCGAGCAACGCGCGCTGGAGATCGGCGTCACCGTCGCGGGCGGCGCCCATACCATCCTGCTGGACGAACCCACCGCCGGCATGAGCCGCGCCGAGACCGAGCGCGCCGTGACGCTGATCCGCCGCGTGACGGAGGGTCGCACGCTGGTGATGATCGAGCATGACCTGGGCGTGGTGTTCGACCTGGCCGACCGCATCTCCGTCCTAGCGGAAGGCCGGGTGATCGCGTCGGGCCTGCCGGACGAGGTGCGCGGCAACGCCGCCGTACGCACGGCCTACCTCGGCGCGGCAGCGGAGACGCTAGGTGCTTAGCGTCCGCAACCTGCAAGCCTGGTACGGCAAGAGCCAGGTGCTGCGCGGCGTCAACATGGAAGTGGCCAAGGGCGAGATCGTCGCTCTGCTGGGCCGCAACGGCGCCGGGCGCAGCACGACCCTGAAGGCCATCATGGGCGGCGTCGTGCGCGACGGCCAGGTGCGCTTCGACGACGCGGAGATCGGCCACCTGCCGCCGCACAAGGTCGCGCGGCTCGGCCTGGGCTATGTGCCGGAGGACCGCTCGATCTTCCCGGACCTGACCACGGCGCAGAACCTTATACTGGGCGAGAAGCCCGGCCCCGGCGGCGCCTTCACCCTGGCCGACGCCTACGTCCTGTTCCCCCGGCTGCAGGAGCGCGCCGCCGCCCCGGCAGGCGCGCTGTCCGGCGGCGAGCAGCAGATGCTGGCGATCTGCCGCACCCTGATGGGCAGCCCGGCGCTGCTGATGGTGGACGAACCGACCGAGGGCCTGGCCCCGATGATGGTCCAGCGCGTCCGCGAGCTGCTGGAGGCCGTCGCCGCCCGCGGCACGACGATCCTGCTGGTGGAGCAGAAACTGGACATCGCGCTGGCGATCAGCCAGCGCCTGTACGTGATGGGGCACGGCGAGATCGTGTTCGAGGGCACGCCGGCCAGCCTGGCCGGCAACGCCGCGGTGCGGCGCGAATGGTTGGAGGTCTGAGCATGGCTGCATACGGTCCGGTTACGGTCGAGCGGGACGGCGACGTTGCCGTGGTGATGATGGGCAACCCGCCGGTTAACGCCCTGGGCCTGGCGCTGCGCCGGGGCATCATGTCGGCGCTGGACGCGCTGCGCGGCGATGCGTCGGTGCGCGCCGTCGTGCTGGCCGGCACCGCCCGCGCGTTCAGCGGCGGCGCCGACATCACCGAGTTCGGCCATGCCATGCAGGACCCGAACCTGCGCCAGGTCATCACCGCCGTCGAGGACATGCCGGTGCCCGTGGTCGCCGCCATGCAGGGCGTCGCGCTGGGCGGCGGGCTGGAACTGGCGCTGGGCTGCCACGCCCGCGCCGCCTGGCCCGGCGCGAAGATGGGCTTGCCGGAGGTGAAGCTGGGCCTTCTGCCCGGCGCCGGCGGCACGCAGCGGCTGCCGCGCGTTGTCGGCGTGGAAAAGGCGCTGTCCATGATCGTCACCGGCACCCCGATCGGCGCCGCGGAGGCCCATGCGGCCGGCCTGGTGGATGCGCTGCTGGACGGCCCCTATCCCGGCGCCGCCGTCGCCTATGCCCGCACGGTGACGGACCGCCGCCGGGTGCGGGACCGGGAGGACAAGCTGGAACCCGCCCGCGCCGACCCCGGGCTGATTGACCGCGTGGCCGCCCCGCTGCTCAAGGCATCCGGCGCCCAGGCCCCGCGCGCCTGCGTGGAGAGCGTGCGCGCCGCCGTGCAGATGCCGTTCGACGAGGGCGCGGCCAACGAGCGCCGGCTGTTCGAGGGGCTTGTGGTGGGCGACGAAAGCCGTGCCCAGCGCCACGCCTTCTTTGCCGAGCGGGAGGCGCAGAAGGCGCCGCTGCCGCCGGGCACCGCGGCGCGTCCCATCGCCCGCGCCGCCGTGGTCGGCGCCGGCACCATGGGGGGCGGCATCGCCATGTGCTTCGCCAACGCCGGCATCCCCGTGACCGTCATCGAGACGGAGCAGGCGGCGCTTGACCGCGGCCTGGCCCGCATCGCCGAGCTGTATGCCACCAGCGCCAAGCGCGGCAGCATCACCCAGGCGCAGGCGGAGGAGCGCCGCCACCTGATACGCGGCCAGCTTGGCCTGGAGGGCGTGGCGGACGCCGACATCGTGGTGGAGGCGGTGTTCGAGGAAATGGGCGTGAAGCAGGAGGTGTTCCGCACCCTGGACCGCCTCGCCAAGCCCGGCGCCGTGCTGGCGACCAACACCAGCTACCTCGACATAGACGAGATCGCCGCCGCCACCAGCCGGCCCGGCGACGTGCTGGGCATGCACTTCTTCAGCCCGGCCAATGTGATGAGGCTGCTGGAGACCGTGCGCGGCCGGGCCACCAGCCCGGAGGTGATCGCCACGGCGGCCGAGGTCGGCAAGCGGTTGGGCAAGGTGGGCGTGGTGGTCGGCAACTGCTTTGGCTTCGTCGGCAACCGGATGCTGGCCCGGCGGACCGACGCCGCCGAGCGGCTGCTGCTGGATGGGGCGTCGCCGGCGGAGGTGGATGCGGCGCTGGTGGCCTTCGGGTTCCGCATGGGGCCGTTCGCGATGTCGGACCTGGCGGGGCTGGACATCGGGATGCGGATACGCCGGGCGTTCAACAAGCGCGCCCCGGTCGCGGACGCGCTGTGCGACGCCGGACGGTTCGGGCAGAAGACGGGCCGGGGCTACTACCTGTACGAGGGCCGCACGGCGACGCCGGACCCCGAGGTGGACGCGGTGATCGCCGCCGAGAGCGCCAAGCTGGGCATCGCGCGCCGGACGATTGCGCCGGAGGAGATCACGGAGCGGCTGGTGTATCCGATGATGAACGAGGGCGCCCGCATCCTGGAGGAGGGCATCGCCGCCCGGCCCGGCGACATAGATGCCATTTGGCTGCACGGCTACAACTGGCCGGCCTGGCGCGGCGGCCCGATGTTCCATGCGGACCTGGTGGGGTTGGGTCGCATCCGTGACCGGCTGCAGGACTTCCATGCCGCAACGGGTGACGAGAGCCTGCGGCCCGCGCCGCTGCTGGCGCGGCTGGCCGACGCCGGGCAGGGCTTCCTGGATGCCGGCAGGAAGGCAGCATGAGCGCCGCCTGCTTCTGCTCCCTCTCCCTCCGGGAGAGGGCCGGGGTGAGGGAAGCCGCAAGGGCCGCCCTGTGACGCGACAGGGCCGGGTCCACACGGAACGACGCCAGGCGCTGCGTTGCCTCCCTCACCCCGACCCTCTCCCGGAGGGAGAGGGAGCCGTGCGGCATGTCGGGCTTCGGTCCGTGGCGGACCACGCTCGGCCCCGGCGCCGCGCCGCATGACTCGCCCGCATCCCTGGGAGGCCAGCTACCCCCCCGGCCTGCGCTGGGACGCGCCGATCCCCACCGGCACCCTGCCGGCCCTGCTTGACCGCGCCGTCGCCGCCTACGCTGCCCGCCCCTCCCTGGAGTTCCGTGGCCAGCGCATGACCTTCGCCGAGCTGGGCGCCCGCGTGGACCGCCTGGCGCGCGGCCTGGCCGCGCTAGGCCTGCTCCCCGGCGACGCAGTGGCGCTGCTGCTGCCCAATTCCCCCGCCCATCCCGTCGCGTTCTTCGCCGTCCTGCGGATCGGCGGGCGCGTCGTCCACCTCAGCCCGCTCGACCCCGCCCGCACCATACAGCGCAAGCTGACCGACAGCGGCGCCCGCACCTTGATTACCGCGAACCTCCCCGGCGTGCTGCCGCAGGCCCTGGCCGCCCGCGCGTCCGGCGCCGTGGACCGCCTGATCGTCGCCGAGGACGCGGACTGGGGACCCGGCGGCCATGACGCCGCCGTGCCGCCCGGCGCCCGCACCTTGCGCGACCTGGATGGCCCCGACCTGGAGTGGCCCGCGCCGGAGCCGCAGGACGTGGCGGTGCTGCAATACACCGGCGGCACCACCGGCGCCCCGCGCGCCGCCATGCTGACCCACGCCAACCTGACGGCGGCCGTCGGCATCTACGACGCCTGGGCCAACGGCATCGGACGCGCCTACGTCCCCACCGACCGTGTGATGTGCGTGCTGCCGCTGTTCCACATCTACGCCCTGACCGCCGTGCTGCTGCGCGCCTTGTCCAACGGCACCGAGCTGCTGCTCCGCCCCCGCTTCGACGCCGCGACGGCGCTGGACGACATCGAGCATGGGCGCTGCACCCACTTCTACGGCGTCCCGACCCTGTGGATCGCCCTGGTCGGCCACCCCGGTGCGGACCGGCGCGACCTGTCCGCCCTCAAGGTCGCAAGCAGCGGCGGCGCGGCTCTGCCGCCGGACGTGGGCGCGCGCTTCACGGCGCTGACCGGCCTGCACCTGGCCGGCGGCTGGGGCATGACGGAGACCTCGCCCGCCGGCACCAACCTGCTGCCGGACCGTCCGCAAGCTCCCGGCGAGATCGGCGTGCCGCTGCCGGGCATCGAGATGGATGTGGTCGCCCTGGACGACCCCGGCCTCGTCCTGCCGCCCGGCGAGACCGGCGAGCTTCGCATCCGCGGCCCCAACGTGACGACGGGCTACTGGCGCCGCCCGGACGAGACCGAGGCGGCGTTCATCGGCGACTGGTTCCTGACCGGCGACGTGGGCCGCATGGACGAAGCGGGCGTGTTCACCATCGTGGACCGCAAGAAGGACATGATCATCAGCGGCGGCTTCAACGTCTATCCCCGCAGCATCGAGGATGCGATCCACGAGCATCCCGACGTGCGGGAGGTCGCGGTGATCGGCGTGCCCGACCCCTACCGCGGCCAGGCCGCCAAGGCGTTCGTCATCCTGCGCGACGGCGCGGCGCCGCTGACCCTGGACGCGCTGCGCGCGTTCCTGGCGGACAAGCTGGGCCGGCACGAGATGCCCACCGCCCTTGAGGTGCGTGAAAGCCTGCCCCACACCCCCGTGGGCAAGCTGGCGAAGCGCGACCTCGTTGCGGCGGAAGCGAGCCGGATGGACGCAGGAGCAGGCGGATGACCACAAGGTGCGCCTGAGCCTGGCCGAGCGCCGGCTTGAGTTGTGCGACGACTAGCCGGGGACGGCGGCGCGCAGTCCCCCCGATCCAATGATGCAGGAGGCCTCTTATGGTTGAAGCCGTCATCGTGTCCACCGCCCGCACTCCCATCGGACGCGCCATGCGCGGCGCGTTCAACATGACGCACGGTGCCGAGATGGGCGGCCATGCCGTGCAGCACGCGGTCCAGCGCGCCGGGCTGGAGCCGGGCGAGGTGGAGGAGGTCGTGCTGGGCTGCGCCAACCCGGAGGGCGCCACGGGCGGCAACATCGCGCGCCAGGCTGCGCTGCGGGCAGGGCTTGCGAACGGCACCGCGGCGATGACGGTGAACCGTTTCTGCTCGTCGGGCCTGCAGGCCATCGCCATTGCGGCAAACCGCGTGGTGTGCGACGGCGTGCCGGTCGCGGTGGCGGGCGGCCTGGAGAACATCAGCCTGGTGCAGAGCACCCTCAACAAGCACATGTATCGCGACGCCTGGCTGGAGGACCACCAGCCCGCCCTGTATATGCCGATGATCGAGACGGCGGACATCGTCGCCTCCCGCTACGGCATCACCCGCCAGGCGCAGGACGATTACGCCCTGGAGAGCCAGCGCCGCACTGCCGCGGCGCAGCAGGCCGGGCGCTTCGACGACGAGATCGTGCCGTTGCCGAGCGTCATGGCCGTGACGGACAAGGCGACCGGGGAGGTCCGGCACGAGAGCGTCACGCTGCGCCAGGACGAGGGCAACCGGCCGGAGACGACGCTTGAGGGCCTGGCCAAGCTGAAGCCCGTGCGCGGCGACGGCCAGTTCATCACCGCCGGCAACGCCAGCCAGCTTTCGGACGGTGCCAGCGCCTGCGTCGTCATGTCCGACCGCGAGGCTTCGCGCCGCGGCCTGACCCCGATGGCGGTCTTC